>Ga0209347_1000719_pt1 | contig 71987 bp, 75 predicted proteins | sample AutmiccommuBRH23_FD_187382 | JGI IMG/M metagenome (GOLD analysis project Ga0209347, IMG submission 187382) | Deep subsurface microbial communities from Mt. Terri, Switzerland - Autotrophic microbial communities BRH/23 (SPAdes) (version 2) | ecosystem: Environmental > Aquatic > Deep subsurface >... | reverse complement strand
AACTCATCGAGAAGTTTAAATATGAAAATCCAGAAAAAGTAAAGACGATTTTTATTAATCCTAAGGAAACATTAAGTGCGTCCTGGAATAGGGGTATACAAATCGCTAAAGGTGATTTCATGGCTTTTTGGAATGTCGATGACATAAGAACACCAGAATCACTGGAAAATCAAATTAATACTTTAGAAAACAATCCTGAGATTATTATGACTTATGGGGATTTCATTGAAATCCGAAAAACTGATAATCGAAAAGGTGTGCAATTTTTAACTCCTGAGTTCAAGAAAGAAATCTTCTTAAAGAGATTTGCCAGTGGAGGTGCGTTCCTAGTTTTTCGTTCAGATATATTTAATAAATGTGGGTATTTCGATGAACAACTTGAAATTGCTTCAGATTATGATTTTGTCCTAAGGTTAGTAAATTTAAATCAAAATATATTGAAGACGCCTGGCATAATGGGTTATTTTCTTAATAATGAAACTGGTCTAAGCACGAAAACTCACAATAAAAAAGTAGAGATTGAACAAAATATTATATATCGAAGATACGGAAATTTGGATAAATTAAAATGGGAATTCATTGATAATGAAGAGATGAAACATTTTTCTCATTATCTTTTTTATGAAAATTACATTCCAATTGATCAATATGGTTTTTATTGTGGTGAAATAAGATTCTTATCATTGAATCAAATATTTTTGTTTTTTGGAAAAAATATATTTAGAAGTCTTTTACAAAAAATAGGGTTATGGGATTATTTCCTAAAAACAAGGGATAATTTTATGAATTATAAGAAGGAGATAAATGAAGGACCTAAGTAATAATTACAATTGAAATGATTCAAGGAACCATTACAAATTTATTATAGTTTCAAATTTTTCTTTCTAATTAATCTGATTAATACTCTCCTTGGATCTAATATTGATGCCAAAATAATTATTTTCAAATTTTTCTTCTCAAAGCTATTTCTCCACAAAGTCAATATTTTTTTTTCTCGCCACATTTGAGTCTTCTTAATTAATCCGGGGTTCTTAATAAAGTCCTCATAATTTCTTTCGAATTTATTATTCTTCCTTTGATCCGCGCAATCTAAAGCATAAAATTGGTAAGATACGTTTTGATTGAAATTACGTAAAGAAAAACTACTCTTTCTAAATCGAATTTGATAATGATATTCCAACGAATTAATTAATTCATAATTTTCAATCAGACGTAAAAACACATCTACTTCTTCAGCATGCTTAAATTGATCTCTAAACCCTCCAATTTTTAATAAAGCTTTTGTTTGAAACATAGAAGCCCCAAGGATTAATCCTCTAAGTCCATTGCGAATTTCCCATCGAATCAATTTTGGTGAGTTTGATACTGTTGATGATCCAATAATTTTTTCCGTTTCTGAATCGATATAAAATGCATTACAACTACATGCTGCCATTTGTGGATACTTTCCTAATATAAGGATTTGGTTTTTTAATCGGTCTGGGTGGGAGATATCATCAGCATCCATTCGTGCAATAAAAGGAATATTCTCCCTTAATGCATAATCCAGAGCTTTATTCATCACTACACCGGGACCTGAATTCGTTTGATGAATTATTTTTATTCGATCATCTTTATAAGACTTTGCAATAATTTCGCATCCATCTGTTGATCCATCATTAATAATTAGAAACACATAATCTTGAAATGATTGATTAAGTATGGATTCTATCGCTTTACCAACATAAAGCTTTGTGTTAAAGAGGGGCATTATCACCAGAAGTGGAATATTTTTCATTTATATAAATATAATTAGACAGTATATTTTTTCAATTTTCATTTTTTCTTAGACAAATTATTATGATTCCGATTAATGTTCCAGAAAATTTTCAAATTAATAGCTTTAGATTTCAATCATTTGTTATGTTGGTTAAGATTATATCTAAACTTATTTAATTGAAATTATAATAATACGAAAAACTGTTCGAAATAAGTTTTTCTGTTTGACTAACTATTAATGATATATTCTAACTAAAATCTTTTCAATTCTTTGGAATTATTAAAAAAATAGGTACCAAAAAGTGTGATTGCTAACAAAATAATCTTAAATACTCGTATTGATATAATCGATTTAAATAATACTTTAATACTCATTGAAAATTGGTGTAAAGAAAAAAGCACAAATTACATTTGTTGTGTACCTATCCACACCATAATGAATTGTCATGATGACAATAATGTAAGCATTTCTGTCAATTCTTCCAATATTAACACTCCGGACGGGATGGGGGTTGTCTGGATTCTTAGAACTGCTGGTCATAAAAATGCATCAAGGGTCTATGGTCCTGATCTAATGTATAACACATGCAAAATGTACCCTAATTTACGACATTACTTTTTAGGTGGAACACAAGAAATATTGAGTAATTTGGAAAAGCAATTGAAATCTGAAATTCCTGAAGTAAATGTCGTAGGTCATTGTTCACCAAAAGTTTCACGTGAGAAGCTGAAAGTAACTGAAGAAGTAAAGAATTCAATTTTAGATAAAAATCCAGAAATAATCTGGGTTGGGTTAGGTTCACCAAAACAAGAATTATGGATGTATCAAAATTATAAACAATTTCCAGGTGTAGTCATGATCGGTGTCGGGGCTGCCTTTGATTTTCTCTCCGGCAACAAACCACAGGCTCCCAGATGGATTCAACGCAGTGGGTTCGAATGGTTGTATCGTTTTTTCCAGGAACCCCGGCGATTGTGGAAACGCTATTTATTAGGATATCCCCGCTTTGTTGTTTTAATTTTTATTGAATTATTTAAGAAAAGAATCTTAAAACAATGATTTCTTCATTAAGGTCAAAATTTTTTTCGAAGTCCCTATTCCAATTCATAATGGGTATCGTTGTTATTTACACAATCCTGATTGCTGGCTACTCAAACGGTATCGTAATTCCCATTTTCTTAACACTGGCTGGGGGATTTTTGTTGTTTAAAGGGAAATATATTCCCGATAAACTGTTAATCCCAATATTGCTATTACTTGTTATTGGTTTGTTTAGTTCTGTTTTTTCCGCAAACCCACAGCTTTCTTTTTATCAAACCTGGTTATCAGGCTGCGGCATTCTCTTACTTTTCCTTTTTTATGTTTTGGCGAAACAATTTCAATTAAAAAATGCTTTAATTCTGGCGGTCGCTCTGGCTGGATTAGGTTTCATGATTTTCAGCTGGATTGATGCGTTGCGTTGGTATCAATCTTACCAGTTAGCAATGCCTCAAGGTGCGTGGATCCCCACCATCAGTTTCCGCTTGAATGGCGGTAATACGATTGCAGCCTTTTATTCTCTGATTGCCTTTCTGTTACTGGGTATTGGCCTGGAAAGGAAAAACAGACTCACCAAAACCATCGCTGGATTGGGTAGTCTGTCCACGGTTTTTTTGATTCTATTAAGTTCATCCCGCGGGGCTTTGTTGGGTGTTTTGGCTGGCAGTGGTTTTTTGTTGTTAGTACTTTTTTGGAATCAACTTGTGGTTCTAATTGATTTAATCAAAAAAAATCGTAAGGCACGTTTTATTATTCTGTTAATTTTGATCGCCCTGTTCATAACAGGTATTTTAATAATCAGCTGGTTTTTTATATCCGCGGCCGATCACCCCACGCATGGGAATGCTTTACAATCCAGAAATGAATTCTGGGGTCCAGCCATCAATGCTTTCTTATCTTCTCCCTTCATCGGCACCGGTCCCTACACTTTTTATAGTTGGTATATGCAGGATCGATCCATTCCGCCAGGTCACTTATTTTTGCACGCACATAACAGTTACTTAGATATTTTAGCCAACATGGGCTTATTGGGTCTGGCAGCTTTCAGCTGGCTGGTTTACAGGTTTATCCGACTCATAAAGTCACAATTTTCAGCGTTAAGAAACAACAAATCGTATTTCACCATAGTTTTATTGGCTGGGGTCCTCGCTTTTGCTGTGCACAGTTTCTTTGATGGCCTCTACTTAATGATTTTTGCCGGGTTTACCTTCATTTTTATCCTGGTCTTGTTGTTAGCTCAATTTCCCTCCACACCTATCCAAAAATATGAACGTATTTTACTGGCTGTGATGTATTTAGGTGTGGCGGGGTATGGATGGTTCCATTATTTACAAGTCAGGCCAATCACACAGGCAATCAGTGCCTACAATCAAAATGATCTTTCTACGGCACAATCTGAGATTAAATCATCTTTGAAGATAAATCCAAACAACACCATCACCAATCTATACACAGCCCTGCTACATTCGGATACAGATGAAAATATAAGGACAACTGCAATTCCAGCTATGCAAAAAGCAGTCTCATCCGACCCCTATTGGGGATTAAATCATGCCAATCTGGCGACTTTGTATGCTTACAACCAACAAAATGATCAGGCTTTGATTGAAATTAACAAAGCGGTTGAAATAGCTCCCAACAGCAGTCTCTTTTTGTTAAATAAAGGCATAATTTTAGAAAATCTGGGAGATTTTGAGAGTGCTGAATTAGCGTATGAAATGGTTTTGGAAAACAATCCGGAATGGCGAACCAACTATTTCTGGCGCGAAAATGATTTTCGAAAAAACATCACACAATCATTCAGCCTTACCGAAGAAACCCAAATTCTGAGTTTTGAGGATGCCATCCATCAATCCTACGGAATACCCATGGTCAGAACAGCTCTTGTTGAAATCGAAAAAGGAAATCTGGAGAATGCAGAAACGCTTGCCAAATTGGCTGGTTTGGCTTATTTTGGAAATTCAAGTGAAAGATTGGAACTGGATTGGCTTGAGGCTAAACTGGCCTATAAAGAAAATAATTCAGAAGAGGTATTAGCATTATCAGAGAAAATCTTAGATCAATTGGAATCTCCTGGGATTTATGGCCCTGGCAGTGCTGGCTCTTCCCTTTATTATGATGGTGTCTATCGCCATCCAGTATTGCCAATGGAATTGGTACCGCAAATGGCGATCATCTATCTGCCAGGGGAATGGGAAACCAGGATGTATGAAATCAGCCGCTGGTATGCAGAAGCAGAAAATCAAGAAAAATGCGATAATACCTATCAGATGCTGTTATCTCATGTTCCTGATTATGAAGTTCATTATCAAGTCTCTTCACCCTGCGGAGTCCAATAACCCATGCTGCGTCGCTTTTCCACCAACATCGCGGTCTTCTCCATCTTCCTGGATGGGTTGCTGATAGCATTAAGCCTGCACCTCTCGATCATCCTGCGTGAGTTGGCGAATCCCCTGCCGTTTGTGCAGGATCTCCCGCGTGAGGAGATTCCGCTGGTGCTATATGTCTTTTTTCCCTTGGTGTGGGTGTTGATGCTGCTGGTCTTCAATATTTACGATGGGCGCAAGAACATCCGGGTGGTGGACGAGTTCGGCAGCCTGACAGTGGCCTGCGGGATGGCGGGTGTGGCTTCCGCTGGGATCCTGTACTTTACATTCCGCGATATCTCGCGTTTCCAGTTCGTGCTGTTCGCCCTTTTGGCCTTCCTGATTCTGCTCAGCTGGCGTGCACTTTTCCGCCTGACCATTTTTCGTAAGCACGCCAGACGGGTGGAGTTACGCAAGGTATTGATCCTGGGTGCCGGAACAGCGGGAAAACGGATTGGCGAGCAAATCAAACGCGAAGGCATGTACGGCTTGAGTGTGGTTGGTTACCTGGATGATGATCTTAAGAAGCACAATGGAACGGTACTGGGTGATTTAAACAAAGCCCGCGAACTGGTGCGCAGCCAGCAGGTGGATGATGTGGTTGTGGCATTACCGATGTCTGCACACCAACGTCTGACCCAGATCATTGCTGAATTGCACGATCTGCCGGTGCGGGTATGGGTCATCCCGGACTACTTCTCGCTGACCCTGCATAAAGCCGGGGTGTTCGACTTTGCCGGTATCCCCATGCTGGATCTGCGAGCCCCGGCGCTGGATGAGTACCAGCGTATGGTCAAGCGTGCCTTTGACCTGGTGGTGTGTTGTTTGGCACTGCCTTTTGCTTTACCTTTGATGGGTATCATCGCCCTGGCGATCAAACTCGACAGCCCGGGACCGGTGATCTTCCGGCAGGAACGCGTCGGCGAGAATGGACGCCTGTTCACCATGCTGAAATTTCGCACGATGGTCAGCAATGCCGAAGCGCTGCGCAAACAGGTGGAAAGCAAGGATGCGAACGGCAATCGTATTCTAAAACAGCAAAATGACCCACGCGTGACCCGGGTTGGAAATTTCCTGCGCCAGACCAGCCTGGATGAGCTGCCGCAGATCTTCAACGTACTCGATAACAGCATGAGCCTGGTAGGTCCACGCCCGGAGATGCCCGATTTTGTAGATGAGTACCAACCCTGGCAGCGCAAACGCTTCGCCGTACCGCAGGGCATCACCGGATGGTGGCAGGTGAATGGTCGCAGCGACCGACCCATGCACCTGAACACCGAGGACGACCTCTATTATGTGCAGCATTACTCGATCTGGCTGGATTTACAGATTCTGGCGCGTACGGTCTGGGCCGTCCTGCGTCGAAAAGGCGCTTATTAACATTATACAATCCTGATACAAAGCATTTATTCCCGCTACAATAATAGTATGTTTAAAAGTAGGGTTGCGGAAGTTTTTGGCGTAGGTAGCTACGCCAAAAACTCCCAGACAACAAAAAATGACTATGATGGAAAATAAAATTCTGGTTACACTTCTACGACATGGACGCTCTCGAGCGGATGATGAAGGCGTGCATGAGGGGCGCTACGACTCACCATTAACCGAGGTGGGACGTGCACAGGTGCAGCAACGAGCGCAGGACTTCCTGCAGCGTGGATTTACATTTGATACCATTGTCGCCAGTACCCTGCAGCGTGCCAACGAGACTGCCCGTATCATCGCAACTGCTCTTGGTGTTTCGGTTGAGAGCGATCCGGATTGGATGGAGTGGGACAATGGTCCACTGGCCGGGCTGCCGTTCGATGTGGCTGAAGAGCGTTACCCCAAACCAGCGCTTCGTAATCCCTACACCCCGATGGCTGGCAGTGGCGAGAGCGAATGGGATGCCTATTGCCGGGCTGCTCTGGCTGTTCAGAAGCTGGTGCAGCGCGGTCCAGGATTTTATCTGGTGGTGGCCCATGGCGGAATTCTCAACACCGTGTTGAAGACCATGATGGGATCACAGCCAGCGGTCAATCACCAGGGCTTTGCATTCAGCTTCGGAGATACCGGTTATGCCCGTCTGGCCTATTATCCGGATGAACACCGTTGGGTGCTGCTGGAGTTTCTGCCAGGTTGATTTTATTTTCCTGACTTCTAGATTAAGTGAGGAATAGATGAGCAAAAAAATAATTATTTATGGTGGATCGGGTGGTATTGGCTCGATGACAGGCAAGCTGCTGCGTGAACGCGGTTACGAAATGCATCTCGTTGGGCGTGATGAAGGCAAACTCAGCAAAGTGGCTGAGGAGTTAGCTGCCAGCTATACGGTTGGAGATGTGACAGACTCAGCACTATTCAGCCGCGTCACGCAGGATGCGGGTGATGTGCTGGAGGGGCTGGTGTATGCCATTGGTACCATCAACCTGCGCAGTTTCACTCGTCTGGGTGAGCAGGATTTTCTGAATGATTTTCAGGTGAATGCCATCGGGGCTGCCAGAGCCATTCAGGCGGCTCTGCCGGCTTTGAAGAAATCTGAAAACGCCTCGGTGGTCTTATATTCAAGTATCGCAGCCATTCAGGGCTTTGCCTTGCATGCCTCGATCGGGATGGCAAAAGCGGCTGTTTCCGGCTTGACCATCTCGCTGGCAGCTGAGCTGGCTCCCAAAATCAGGGTGAATGCGATCGCGCCTTCTTTGACCCAGACCCCACTGGGTGATAAAGTCGCCAGCAGCGAGCAAATGCAGGCAGCCATCGCCGGGATGCATCCGCTGCCTCGTCTGGGTACGCCGGCAGATATTGCTGCGCTGACCGTTTTCCTGATCTCTCAGGAATCCAGCTGGATCACCGGGCAGATCTTCAGCGTGGATGGCGGGCGTTCCACCCTGCGTGTCAAAGGCTAGAAAGCCAATGTCCAGCCTGCGCCTGCTCCTGGGCGATCAACTCAGCCGGGAGATCTCCTCTTTGCGGGATGCAGATCCACAGGAGGATATCATCCTGATGCTGGAGGTGTATCAACCCACCAGCCGGGTTCGCTATCACCAACAAAAGCTTGTGCTGGTGTTCTCATCCATGCGTCACTTTGCCCAGGAACTGCGCGAGGATGGTTTTCAGGTTGATTATGTGAGTCTGGATCAGGATGATAACAGTGGCTCATTTTTTCAGGAATTGCAGAAAGCCATCCAAAGGCATGTGGTGGATCAGGTCATCGTCACCGCATCATCCAACTGGAAATTGTGGCAAAAGATGCAAGGCTGGCAAGAGAAACTGGGCACCCCCGTAGAAATCCGTGCGGATTCGCGCTTCTTTTGTTCCCGGGAGGAATTTGCTACCTGGGCGAAGGATCGCAAGGAACTGCGCATGGAGTATTTCTACCGCACAATGAGGCGCAAAACTGGCTGGCTGATGGATGGCGATCAACCGCTGGGTGGTCAGTGGAATTATGACCGCGAGAATCGCAAAGCCATCCCCAGGGATGTGACCATTCCAACCTGGAGACGCTTCGAACCCGATTCGATCACCCGCGAAGTGATGGAGCTGGTCAGGGTTCGTTTCCCCAATCACTTTGGCGAGCTGGATTCGTTTGGCTGGGGGGCTACTCGCCGGGAAGCACTGGTGGCTTTGGAGGATTTCATCCAATACAGCCTGCCCTCCTTCGGGGATTACCAGGATGCGATGAAACAGGGGGAGGATAGCCTGTTCCACTCGACCATTTCCCCCTACATCAATCTCGGTTTGTTGAGTCCGCGAGAAGTATGTGAGGCTGCTTTGCAGGCTTACCAGGATGGAAATGCCGGATTGGCTGCTGTCGAAGGTTTCATCCGCCAGATTTTAGGCTGGCGCGAGTTCATGCGTGGTGTGTACTGGCTGCATATGCCAGGATATAGAAACAGTAATTATTTTCAGGCAACCCGACCCCTGCCAGACTTTTATTGGAATGGCGAGACCGAAATGCGCTGTCTGCACGAGGCAATCGACGCCACCCGTCGCAACGCCTATGCGCATCACATCCAGCGTCTGATGTTAACTGGCAACTTTGCTTTGCTGAGCGGGATTGATCCAGCAGAAGTCGAAGGCTGGTATCTCTCGGTGTATGCAGATGCCTACGAATGGGTCGAGATACCCAACACACTCGGGATGGGATTGTATGCGGATGGTGGCATGGTGGGGTCCAAACCGTATGCTGCTTCGGGTGTCTATATCAACCGCATGTCGGATTACTGCCAGAGCTGTGTGTATGATCCCAAAATTAAGCTGGGAGAGCAAGCCTGCCCCTTCAATTATCTGTACTGGCATTTCATGATGGAAAACGAGGAGAGGCTTAAATCCAATCCACGCATGGCCATGCCCTACCGCACGCTGGCACGTATGCCAGATGAACAACGCGAACAAATTAAGAATCAATCTCGATTATTTCTTGAAAAGAATCCAAACGAGGGATAATGAATAGAAAAGGAGATAAATGGCCATTTATATAAAGCTTTATTTAGCCACCCTGCTGGTATTTTTTGCGATCGATATGGTCTGGCTGGGACTGGTAGCGCGTACATTCTATGCCAGATATCTGGGCTTCCTGATGGGGCCAACCAACTGGCTTGCAGCGATTATTTTCTATCTGCTGTTCGTCCTGGGAATACTGGTGTTTGTAGTGGTACCGGGGGTCAAAGAAGGATCGCTGCAGATGACTCTGATCCGGGCAGCGTTATTTGGGTTGATCACCTATGCCACCTACGACCTGACCAATCTGGCGACCATCAAGGATTGGCCAATCCTTGTGACGGTGGTGGATATGATCTGGGGTACCGTGTTGAGTTTACTGGTCAGCCTGGCGAGTTTTTTCATCGCTCGCTGGTTGATGTAATTCGTTCAATTTTTCATTATAATAAATTGGAAAGGGAGTGAAAGCAATGGAAAAAGAAAAGAAAGAAAACAAAGTATCGACAGCCACAATAGAAAAACAAAAGAAAGAAAACAAAGTATCGACAGCCGCCATGGAAAAGAAGTTCAAAGGACTACGGCGGTTTAACCTGATCATGGGATTTTTACATCTCATTCAGGGTGTCTTTATGATCGTGGTCAGCAACAAAACGACTTACCCGATCTTTACAAATTATTTAAATTTTGACTTAACCACCATGTCGTTGAAACCGAATACCCAGTTATTCCTGGATTTGCAGTTTGGTCCGGCAGTTGCAGTTTTCCTGTTGATCTCAGCTATCGCGCATTTTTATTTATCCACCATCGGATACACGCGCTATGTTGAGAATCTCAAGAAAGGTATGAACCCGATCCGTTTCTACGAATATGCCTTAAGTTCATCCTGGATGATTGTACTGATCGGAATGTTAATCGGATTGTGGGATCTGGGTGCATTGATCCTGATCTTTGGGCTGAATGCCATGATGAACCTGTTTGGGATCATGATGGAATATCATAATCAATACACCAAAAAGACCGATTGGACAGCCTTCATTTACGGTTGTGTGGCCGGGATTCTGCCCTGGGTGGTCATTATGATGTATTTCCTGGGTGCAGTTCAATCTGGCGATGCCAAACCCCCAGCCTTTGTATATGCCATCGTCCCCACACTGTTCGTCTTCTTCAATATATTTGCGATCAATATGGTGTTGCAATATAAAAAAGTGGGACCCTGGAAAGATTATCTGTATGGGGAACGCGTTTACATCATCTTAAGTTTGCTCGCCAAAACCACCCTGGCGTGGATAATATTTACCGGAACGTTAGCACCAGTATAGTTAAATCAGGTGTTTTTGGAGGGCATCACCTCCAAAAACACCTATATATTATAGAGATTATTAAAGGATCAGAATGATCCCCAATACAATTTCAATCCCCAGGCTGATCAGGTTCGATTGTTCTTTCGATTTATCAAAGAAGATCGAGAAAAGTCGCACAATCGCGATCCCCAGGTAGGTTAACCCCAGGGTCTGGAAGGCAACTTCTCCAAGAAGAAACGGTGCTGATCCCAGGGCAATAAATAGCCCACCAAAAATCGAGCGCACCTCAGAAATCCCACGGGGACCATTCATGCTTAATCCGGTAAAACCAGGTACAGCTGATGGCTTGACCAACGCCAACAATCCGGTGGCAATCGTTAACATCGCAGCTATTACCTTCAGTATAAAAATGATATCCATCATATTCTCCACATAATAATTAATATTTTTATCTCTCTAACAGCGTTGGGTGGAGATTTTGGCGATGGTCACCGCCAAAATCTCCACCCCCCTTAATTAAACATTGATTTCATCTAACAATGCCAGAAGCTCAGCATTTTCAGGGATGTCCGACATATTATGGCCATAGTGCACAAAGCGGGCAATTCCCTCTTTATCCACCAGCACCTGCGCTGGCATGCGTCCCAATTTGAACAGGTTGACTTCCTGCCCGTACAGTTTGAGGACACTGGCTTTTGGATCTGGTAACCCGATAAATGGTAAATCATTTTTTTGAAAATAATTTTTGAATGCACCTGCATTTTCTGGTCCTAAAACGAAAATTTCTGTCTGGCGGTCAACAAATTTTTGATATTCTTGACGCAACTGCGTCATATGCGCCTGGCAGAATGGTCAGGTGAATGTGCGGTTGAAGATCAAAATCACATTCGATTTTCCTTTGAAATCAGAAAGACTTGTGGGTTCTCCCTGAAAATTTTCCAGCGTAAAATCCGGTGCTGGGGTATTAATTGATACTTTTGGCATTTTTTCCTCCCGATTTTTTCTTATAAAATATTATTGACCCAAATTTCTTGCATATTCATTTAATTTAATTACCATGGTTGAAAATAATTTCTGATCCTCAATAGATATCTGATCAACCAACTGGTTAATCCAGATGATACGAGCATCCAGGCTTTCAACAACCATTCCCTTTCCGAATTCAGTCAGATCAACAAGGCGAAGGCGACGGTCTTCAGAACTTTGAAAGCGATAAACCACGCCCAGTTGCACCAGGCGTTCAATCATTTGACTGGCGGCTGCCCGGGATATATGTAACATCTCACTAAAGCCGGTCACTTCACAGTCACCTTGATAATGCAGATGCATCAGAATCGACATTTGTGCCAGGGAGAGACCGTTGGTATGGGCAAAGCGCGACAGGTCATTCAACGATAATTGCATAAAAGTGTTTGACCAATCCAACAAGGCTTTTTTCAATTGTTTATCGACCATGCTCTCCTTAAATCCTCAACATATTTTCCAGATATTCCCTCGTTCAGGGTATAATATTGTTAACTTATGTTAACAATATTATACCAAGCTATGTCAATTTAATGAGTCGGGGGAATCCCTACCAATATTAAAGCACAAAATCATTGATTATTCTATTACGAACGTTATACAAACTTAGTACATTTTTCAATATGCAAATTAAAATTGACGAATACCTTTTATAAAGGAGATATATGGCAAAGAAAAATCAATTAAATTTTTATCGTAATGCCCCGGATGCCGAGCTACTGGATGTGGAAGGGAAACCTGTAAGACTTTCCACCCTCTGGCAGGATCAACCTTTATTGCTGGCTTTCACGCGCCACTTTGGCTGCACGCAATGTAAAGAAATGCTGGATGAATTGGTGGAAAGGCGCGGAAAGATCGAAAAGGCTGGATTGTCTCTGGCGGTTATCAATCAAGGCACACCAGAAATATCAGCTTTGTTTGCCGAGAAATTTGCACCTGGATTATTAATGCTCTGTGATCCCGAGCGCAAGGTTTATGAGGCCTACGGATTGGAAAGAGGCAATTTATTTCAGACCTTTCTGAATCCCAAAGTCTGGAAAGCAATTTCCAAAGCCCGCAAAAAAGGCTATCAGGTGGAAACTGCCCCTCAAGGACAGGATGCCATGCAGATGTCCGGCACATTTATTATCAGCACATCCGGACAAATCTTATTGCCATATTATTATGATCACATCGCAGACCACCCACCTTTAGATTTGTTGCTCAGCGGAGTACTTTCATCCAGTTGGAATCAGCCTTTTGAAGGTCCGGTAGGACCGGGGATTAAAGACAAAGAGGAGAAGTAAGAATGAAGAAATTATCAGTAGTTTTTGTATTAATTTTAGTTGTAGCTATTGCTATTACGGGATGCAACCCCAAAACAGAAGAACCTGTTGTTGCTGAAACTATCGCCCAACCTAACTATTTAATCACAGAAGGGCGCTTGATGCCTGCCAATTATCTGGACCAATCATTTTCAGTTTCGGGACTGGTAATTAATGTATTGGTGAAGGAAGGCGACAGTGTTGAAATTGGACAGACGATAGCCAAATTAGACGTACCCTATTCAGCACTGGTTGCGTTTTCTCAAAACCAGACAGAAGTTCAAAATGCTCAACTGGCTTTGAAAGAATTGAAAAAGAGCGCGGATGTCAACCTTGCACAAAGCAAATTGGATGTTTTCAATGCTCAAACCCTGGTTGATGAAGCACAGGAGGATCGAGATGCTGATGACAGTGAAGAAAATCAATTACGTTTGAATGTTGCTCTGGCATCTTTGAATTTAGCGAAAACGAATTTAGCTATATTGGAAGCAGGCAACGGGATCGATAAGGATCGCCTGGCTGCTGCAGAATCGCGTGTAACCACAGCCATGACCGCCCTGCTCAGCGCTCAATCTGTTGTTGATAGCCACGAGCTCAAAGCCAGTGTCGGTGGCACGGTTGCAAAAGTCAACTTCAAAGCAGGGGAACGCGTCGGTGCTGGTATCTCAATCATGAACATTGCTGATTTTGCCAACTGGCAGATCAAAACCGATAACCTGACAGAAATTAATGTGGTCAACGTTCAGGTTGGTCAAAAAGTAGAAGTAGTACTGGATGCTCTTCCTGACAAAACATTTACAGGTGTCGTTTCTGACATTGACATGCTCTATCAGGAAAAACGAGGTGACACAACCTTTACAGCCACAATCGTGCTGGATCAGCGCGATCCACAAATGCGCTGGGGAATGACCGCAGCCGTACGATTCTTACCTTAATGCAAAGGAAATTTTAATGAGACAAACTATCTCAATCGCAAGTTACCTGGCTGTTAAAGAAGTATGGCGAAACCGCGGACGCTTCCTGCTGGTCGCCCTGGTGATTGCCCTGATTACCCTGCTGGTGCTGTTCATTGCGGCGCTGGGAGAAGGATTGGGCAACGGCAACCGTGAATATATCTCCAAACTGGATGCCGATCTGATTGTCTACCAGGCGAAATCCGATAATTTAATCGCCGCCAGCCGTTTAGGTCGCGATCGATTGGCAGCCGTGCGCCGTGTGGACGGGATTGCTGATGCCGCTATGTTGGGTACCTCCAATGTGACGCTGATCCTACCAGGTGATGCAGAACCCCTGAAGGTTGCCATGCTGGGTGTTGAACCAGGCAGAACCGGTGAACCGATGGTGGTGCAGGGCCGCCAGCTCAGTACAGACCTGGCTTCGGAGGTGATTATCGACCAAAACACAGCCATCCGCAGCAACCTGTTGGTGAATGACACGCTCACACTCCGCGTAACCCAGGGTACCCGCGATGAATTTTTCGAGCTGCGCATTGTGGGGATTACTGACGGGCAACAATATGGATTGCAACCTTCGGTTTTTGTGCCCTTCTTCACCTGGGATCGCATTCGCCCCAAATCGGAAGCGGAAGTCAACAGCCTGACCTCGGTTGGTAATGTCATCCTGGTAAAGTTACACGATCCTGCGCAATTGGAAACGGTCAGCCAACGATTGGTAGCTCAGGTTAATAATATCGAAACAGCAACACTGACGAAAGCCATTCAGGCATTACCAGGCTATTCTGCCCAGCAGAGTACACTCAACACCCAGGGCGGCTTTACGCTCTTCATCGGCATTCTGGTGATTGGCGGATTCTTCCAGATTCAAATTCTGCAAAAAGTGGCTCAAATTGGTGTGCTGAAAGCTATCGGGGCGGCTAATCCGGTGGTGGCTTTTTCTTCGATCATCCAGATTGTGGTCATAACTATTATCGGCGTGTTCATCGGGGCTTTGTTAAGCTTTTTATTCTCACTCACCTTCCCACCAACCGTTCCGATTGTGTTCAACGGCACCACATCCGCCATTGCGATCATTGCTTTGTTATTGATTGGTCCATTGGGTGGGTTGGTATCCATTCGCTATGCAGTACGGATTGAACCATTGAAAGCATTGGGATTATCATCATGACAACCTACGCACTCGAAACCCAATCCGTTGTTAAGACGTATCAAAGCGATTCAGGTACCATTCAGGCTGTCGATGATGTCTCCTTACAGGTGGCAGCTGGCGAGTTTGTGGCGTTGGTCGGCCCGAGCGGCTCAGGAAAAACAACGATGCTTTCCATTTTAGCTGCCCTCTTGCAACCCACCTCCGGCAGGATTCTGCTGGATGGCGAAGACCTGGCTGGGATGAATGATATCGAACGCGTCTCGATGCGGCGCGAGAAAATCGGCTTTACCTTCCAGGCTAACAATCTGGTGCCTTATCTAAGCGCTGTCGAAAATGTGGAGTTAATGCTGCGCCTCAACAACAGACTGGACAAAGCCGGGAAGCTACGCGCGCGTGAATTGCTGGCACGTCTGGGTCTGGCAGAACGGTTACACAACTTGCCAGGGCAGATGTCCGGTGGGCAGCAACAACGTGTGGCTATCGCCCGGGCTCTTATCCACAATCCCAGCCTGGTTCTTGCGGATGAACCAACCGCCAGCCTGGATACAGAACGTGCCTATCAGGTTGTTGAAACCTTTGCCGGTTTGATCCATGAACAGGGACGCGCAGGCATCATGGTCACACACGATTTGCGTATGGTGGAATATGTTGATCGCGTTCTCTTGATGCAGGATGGAAAACTGGTACGCATCTACACCGGTCATGAAGAAATTGTGGAGCTGATCCAGGGCAGCCAGCATTAATAGCTATCGTCTTTGAAGAATAAATGCTCATCACATTGGTGAGCATTTTTTTATTTCTTGTAAGATAATTAATCAACCATTCAAAAAGGAGTGGTGATGGTAATACGCTTCTTCAATTGTGCTACGATGTATCCCAGATTTCCCAACTGGAAGGTCGGTAACCTTACGATCCTGGTCGAGACTGATCAGGGACCAGTCCTGGTGGATACCGGCCTTGGACTGCATGATCATGAATCACCCACCCGCCGCGTGCGGATGTTTCGCTCCATTTTTGGCATACCGTATGCACCTGAAGAAACAGCCATCCGTGAGGTCGAGGCTATGGGGATTTCACCAAGAAGTGTAAAACATATCGTCATGACACACCTGCATTTTGATCATGCCGGTGGATTACCAGATTTTCCCTGGGCAAAGGTGCATTTGCATCAGAATGAATTTGCAGCAATGTTGAAACCGAAGACCTGGCTGGAGAGGTATGCGTATGACAAAGCTGATTTTGCACATAGACCCTATTGGATGGTATATGATCAATGTACTGAAAAGTGGTTCGATTTTGATGCCATACCGCTGCCTTTCAAACCTCAAATTTTCCTGATCCTTCTCTTCGGTCATACCTCCGGACATTGTGGCGTTGCCATTGAAGATGGAGAAGGTTGGTTATTCCAGACTGGTGATTCTGTACCAGCAAATGCCGAATTTAACCTGACACCAGACTGGTTAAATAAATTAGTAATTGGGAAGCATGTCCCGCGATTGAAAGCCTTTGCTCATACACACACTGAAGTGCATATAGTTGCAGGTCACACCTATCAGAAATAAGCAGTTATGGTAGCGAAAAACACCCGCTAATCCTGATTTATTGATATGATACTGTTGTTTTTAAAATAAAAATAAGGTGCTGTGACAGTATGTCAAAAATTGAAGATTACCGACAGGTATTACAATCACTGGATAATTGGGATAATTATTTAAGGAAAGAATCAGGCTTACCTGGACCACGTGGAAATTTAGAGCTGGCACAGGTGGTAGCTGATGAAGGCAACCTGGAAACTTTTAACCGTTATCTCCAATATTCTCATGAAATTGCCCCCACCAATGCTCCCGGAGAATTTTTAGCATTTTGTGGGGTTGTCGGGCTTGGACGACTGCTCGCGGAAGGACAAAAGGAGCATTTGCCAGTCATCAGGAAATTTGCCTCGGATCCACGCTGGCGGTTAAGAGAAGCGGTTGCCATGGCAATGCAACGCTGGGGCGATGTGGATATGCCGGCGTTGGTTGAGGAAATGCAAATCTGGTCAATTGGAACTCCATATGAGAAACGAGCTGCCATTGCAGCACTGTGCGAACCCAGATTATTAAAAAACCAAGCGGAGGTTCAAAAGGTGTTGTTGATTCTCAACGAAGTGACCCAATCTGTAAAACCTGTAACAGATCGTCATAGTGAAGAATTTGTGGCTTTGCGGAAAGGTCTGGCATATTGTTGGAGTGTTGCAGTAGTAGCCAATCCTGAAAGTGGAAAACCTCAGATCGAAAAATGGTTAGTCGATTCTGATAAAGATATCCGCTGGGTTGTGCGGGAAAACCTGAAAAAGAATCGGTTGATCAGGATGGATTCTGCATGGGTTCAGGTATGTTTAGAAAAAAGTTATTGATAATTTGACGCGACAAGGAAGAGGACAAGAATGAGCATTAATCAACACAATTTATACGATTTTGACATTCACATTGCTGAACAATGACCAGAAGGAAAATCATACACAAGATGTAGAATTGCTTCGATAACTCCTGCGTAAAGAAGGCAAGCTTAACATACTGGAACCATTTTGTGGAACAGGTCGTATGCTAATTCCTCTCGCGCTCGATGGACATACTATATTCGGTATAGATCAATCTTCATCAATGCTGCAATTAGCCCAAAAAAAGATCGACCGATTACCAAAAAAAAAAGAACGGATTCAACTTAAATGGGCTGATGTAACAAATGAAAATTGGCCAGTAGGATTTGATCTGGTTATCTTAGGTTTTAACTGTTTTTATGAACTTGCCACTGCCGAAGAACAGAAAAATTGTATTTTTCAGGCTTCGAGGGCATGTAAACCTGGAGGATACATATATGTGGATAACGACCATATGGAAGGAGATCTGGATGCTGCCTGGCAAGATATGAATCACAAGTACGTCGTTGTCCGGAACATGCAAGGATGGATACCAGGTAAAAAATACTCGGGAGACCATCTGGTTTGATATCAAGCAAAGACTTGCCAGATTTGACCGGCGTTATCAGATTATTTCTGCGAAAGGGGAAATAATTGAATACCAGTTTTTCCAACAGAAACACCCGGTCAGTAAAGATGAAGTTCAAACCTGGTTGGAAAAGCATGGGTTCGAAATTCTAGCCGTGTATGGAGATCATACAGAAAATCCATATAACCAGAATTCACAAAAAGCTATTTTCTGGGCTCGAAAACGCTAAAAAATAATAGAGAATATATCATTATACGGAAATTTCTTTCATGAATCCTGTTGATTACAATGAATGCATAGGTCAGGAGGTCACAGGATGGAAAGAAAGCCAAATCGATTATTATCTGGTTGTCTTGTCTGGGTTATTGCTTTTTTGTTAGTGAGTGGATGTTTGGTGCCGGTAAGTTTGTTTGTAGCTGGTATGAGTACATTTTTCTCAGAGGATTTAATCGCACCCACCCTCGGACCCTATTTGTGCCCGGAAAACACTACTGCTGAGATCATATCATTTGAATCAACCATCATTGATCAAGATGGTTTTGATCGTCCATCAACAACTTTAGAGATGATCTGCAAAAGCTCGGATGGTATTACAGTCCAAAATCTGGGTGGGAGTTATGCCTTTATCTGGAGTGGGATATTTGCCGTGGTGGGTCTCGTCCTGGCAGCAATTTTGTCTGTTGTTCTCACCATACTATTTCTACGAATATTCAGAAACAGAGGCAGTCAAAATTCCCCAACACCTCCTCTTGTAAAAATTCATTAAAAATTTAAAGGTAAAACTTTTAAACAAATAAAAAAGAGCAGAAATTTATTATCTGCGCTTTATTTAGTAAAATAAACCTATCAGGTGAATAAATCCGGTTTTATTACTATCTTTAAAGGCAGCAAACTATATTTTTACAACAAAAGATATCAAGGTGAAACAATGAACACAGCTAAAAATAATGTTGAAAAGTTTGAATGGTCAATTCAGATACCTATTTTTAAAAATCCTGTTATTCTGAAGCAATTAGGTATTGCGATTGGGATACCATTCGGTTTGCTCTTGATCTTCTTTTTCATTGTCAGCAACCCGGAGAATCGAATCTACTCCTTGTATGCACTTGGTGCAATTTTATTGCTGTTTTTACTTACTTATCTATTCATCATATTGGTGTATAAAGGCAAGTATTCCGTCAGCTTTATCCTGGATGATAAGGGGATTCAAAGTTTTACACAGGCTGACATGGTAAAGAAAAACAAAATTATTAATGGACTGACGATTGGGCTAGGATTATTAGCCGGGAAACCCACTGTTGCTGGCGCTGGAATGCTGGCTAATTCGAAGCAAACAGTTGGTTTGAAATGGAATAAAGTCCAAAGAGTCAAATACAATCCCAGGCAAAATACCATTTTATTACGAGGAAATCCCATGGAAAATATAGGTGTCTTTTGTACACCAGAAAATTATCTTTTCGTGGAAGCATTTATTAAAAATAAGTTGACTAATTAAATGCACATTATTCAAGAACTTTTAGAAAATGCCTGTCCATCCATTCGCTATCGAATCCGATCCGAAATTCTGGGTGAATCGATCAACACACCCGAGATGACACAACTCCAAACTGAGATATTGGATGATGGTTGGGTGCAGAAATTTATGAGTTGGCAACAACCGGATGGCTGGATCGGTAGGGATTTCCATGGTGAAAACAGCATGGAAACCGGAATACGTGTGTTGAGAGAAAAAGGAATGGAAAAATCACATCCAGTCATAACAAAAGCACTACAAGCACTATCAAGTGAGGATGACAAAAGGATGCTTCGAGGAATCGGTAAAGTTGGTAAAATCCTGGATGATCGTAATCTGGGAGGTGCACAGATGATTCGCGCAACCGTTTTTGCCTATGCCGGTATTGAGGATCTACCATTCATTCAAGAACAAATAAAACTGGCATTGTCTGCTTTTGAAGCTGTTACATCGGTAAAATCTGTACATGAAATTACAGAAATCTATAAAGGCAAACTGGTATTCCTGCCTGAAACCATCTGGCCATCCATCTACCATTTACGCTTGTTGGCATTAACCCATGGCTGGCGGTCTGAAGAGAACCAATTAGAAATCTCCAATGCGATAAAGCGATTGGTTCAGCTTTCTCCAATCCCTTATATTCTAGTTCTTCACAAATCCCAATTGATCGCACCTGCGTCATTTTGCATGCTTGATTTCAATTCTGAAATAAATAAATTAGACGATGCTGGATGGATGATGTGGTTTCACCGGATGGAGTTATTGGCAAGACTTGGGGTTACCCATTTAGTTCCAGAACTCCAGGATCAAATTGCTAGGTTAAAAATCTTGTTAACAGAAAATCAAGGAACATTCGCATTAAAAGTTAATCACTATTATTTCAGAAAATGGAGTTCATATAGTGGTTTGATGTTGGAAAAAGATTGGCGTGATCTGCAAAGAAGAAAGAATGATCTGACCTTTCGCAGTCTCTTGATATTGCACTATTAGAATCCTCCTCTGGAAGGACCAATTTATTTCTATTTTTTATCTAATTACTCAGGATTTTTACGCTTTTGTGACGCTGCAATAGTAAGATATGAATTATTGAAATAATCACAAAAGTAGGAGTAATCGATGAAAAATAAGAATAAAACAAACCAATTTGTGCGAAAAAAACTAATCATAATCCTGCTGGTCACATTTTTATTCAGTCTTGCAGGTAGTCGAACCTCAGTGTCTGCAGCTAACACGTATAATTTTTTGGTCAACTCCAATGAATGGTGGCAAGATAGCAATCCAAATGATGGTGTTTGTCAGGAGGGAAATAATAAAACATGTACATTCCTTGCAGCCATGCAAGAAGCTTCTACAAAAAATGTTGGTGATATCGTTAATATCACCTTCGAAAATGGATTGGTTTATCCTATCCAAGGATATCTTCCTGAGATATCATTTGCAACTGTTAATATCTATGGGAATCAAGGAACAATCAATGTTAGTGGCCACACAGGTTATGTACTTTCTTTTCATGGTCAAAGTAAGCTAAATATTGATTCATTGACAATAAAGAACGGATCACGTAATCCATTATCAATAGGCTCAGACGTTCAAGTTACCATCAATCAATGCACTTTCATTGATAATACTTACCTCGGAGCTGGAGCAAATGGCGCTGCAATCAGAAATCAAGGTGAACTTATCATTCTTAATACCGCATTTACGAACAATCAGGCTCAACATGGAGGAGCAATTTACAATACAGGTTCGTTGGAAGTAATCAATACAATATTCACGAACAACTCAGCCGTTGGTTATGGAGGTGCTATTTCGTCTATTGAAGGTAGGGTCATGATTAGCAATTCAACCTTCAAATCTAATCAAGCTGGAGAATTAGGTGGAGCAATTCACCAATCGAAGAACAAAATTAAAATTAACCACACTACTTTCGAAAATAACGTAGTAAGCGGTGATGGCGGAGCCGTTTCTATTTTTTTTAATAGACCATCTCAAACACATGAAATTATTACATCGACATTTACAAGTAATCAAGCTATTAATAAAGGTGGGGCAATATACTCCTATCAATCATCCCTAGATTTTTCTTATAACTCATATCAAGGAAACACGGCTAAGAATGGTGGAGCTTTAAATATATATAATAACGGGATCTCTTCTTTTGATAAAGAGTCCTTTATCCAAAACACCAGTCAAGAACAGGGAGGGGCCATATTTTTGGAGAACAATTGGGTTGGTATTACCATCAGCAAAAGTGATTTTTATGGAAATGCTGCTCATTCAGGTGGAGGAGTATCAGTTAAGGATAGCAAAGTAGCGTTTGACTCAAGTATTTTCAGAGAAAACTTATCCAGAGGAACGGAAACTTCTCATGGCGGAGGTGGTGCCTTAATTAAAAATAATTCAACCAATCGACAGGTGGATTTTAATAATACTACATTCAGTGGCAACATAGCGAATTCTCATGGTGGTGGTTTATTTATAACCGATAAAGGGATAGTTTATCTCAATAATACAACCATCACTCAAAATATATCCAACCAGAACCAATCAAAAATTGGTGTCGGAGGTGGATTATTGGTTGACAATATACTTGGGGTAGTTGTAAATATTCAAAATTCCATCCTGGCTAAAAACACCCATAGAGCTCCCTCACCTGCCCCTATCATTTTTCTCTATCACCATGATTGGCAAGGAACATTAATCTCAAAAGGATACAACATATTAGGTTCTAAAGGGTATAACAGCTTGATCACTGGCAGCGAGGAGGGAAATTATGTAGGTACAGTCAACCATCCCATTGATCCTCTGTTGAATTCATTACATCCTTTCGAATATTTTGGAGAAATCCTCACCTATGCCCATTTTCCACAAAATCAAAGTCTGGCTATAAATCGCGGAAATCCAGCAGGTTGTAAAAATAGCTTCAATATAAATTTTCTTTATGATCAACGTGGTCGCGAAGGATGGCCAAGAATTTTACAAACTCGTTGTGATATTGGTGCAATTGAAACCACCTATCAACCTTATCCGGCTCTTCATCAACTCATCCTCAACACAAATTCTGTAATTGGTGGAGCAAGCCTGACCGGCACACTCTTACTCGATATAAATGCTCCCCAGAGTGGGATTGAAGTGAATATTTCCAGCAACAAAAGCTTTGCCACTTTACCTGCAACAACCATCACAATTCCAGCAGGGAAAATGAGCCAGACGTTCTCCATTCAAACCGCATCCGTCTCTCCTGGTGATTATGCCATCATTACCGCTCACCTCAATGGCATTACCAGGACGTCAAACTTGTATGTGACAGATCAATTTGAAGTGTTTTTACCGTTGCTCGTTCGATGAGCTGATGAATTAAATCACTCTTAATGCCAGTAATAAACACTTCTTCTAGTCACTGAGAAGAAGTGTTTTACTTCCTGGTCGCACCCATGATGATTCCCAACACCAAAGACCAGAGGGCTGCCAAGCCAATCTGTAAATCAGCAGGCAACAGGAAGGTGATCGTGTGTGCCGGGATCCAGAACCAGATCAATGTCTTCCAGGCGTTGGTAATACCCTGAAATCCTCTCTGTCCCAAAATGAGATTATCTTCCAGGCGATGAAATGCCATCATTTGAGGACCAAAGAATACATTTGTAAAAACTGAGACAGCAAAAGCCCAGCCCAATCCTGCCCCCATGAATGCTGGTAAAAGCTGGTGATCTAATAATGCCTGGGCAAATCCCTTCATTCCAGCAAAGCCATACTTGATCACAATCCCTAAAACAGCCCAGGCAAACACTTTCCCCAGTATTTGCAGCCAGGTGCCTGGAATAGCAATTTTTTTCTTTTGAATGCTGAAGGAGACCACTTCGCCCAATGTGCCCAGGATGCCAAATTGGATAGCAGCTGACAGAAATGGATTTTGAGTGACCCAATTCAAATAGATTTCCATAAGTCTCCCTTTATATTTTTATCGAGCGGGCTTATCTTATCAACCCTCAAGGATCATGTCAAGAAATTGGTGTCGATTATTCCATTGTTATCTACATGATTAGGATTCACATGAGCGGTTAACGGTGAAGATTTAGATCTAGGTTTTTCCACAGAGGCTCTCTTAATTTATCAATAATGATTGAGTTTTGAGAAATTCTATACGTTGGCTGATAAAATCAATCATTTTTTTGACAGCTTGATTATATGTATCGAGATCCACGAGATTCCGTTCTGTATTTTTGGAATGAATCAGACCAGAATATTCTTCAACCATATCTACCACCGCTCCGCTTTCAAATGCCAGTTCATAAACAAGTTTCAACTTTTCATTATATAGTGCAGTAAAAGTCACTGAATCCAGAAAACGGGAAATAAGTTCGTTTTGACCTCCACCCATACCACCACCCATCCTACCTCCTGCTCCTCCACCTGGAAAACCAGTTTGAATATCCGTAAGTGAAATATCAAATGTAGCTGAGCCACCCAATTTTCCAAAACTTTCATTAGCATCCCAGATCAGCACCGAAAATTTACCGGAAACATCATCATAATAAAGGTAAAAATTATTATTCATACCAATCATCGAATCTGTATTCACCACCAGAGCATTGACAGCCAGGTAGGTGGCGAAAGAATCAACATCCAGCCATTCCGGTAATTCAGATTCAAAAGCTTGATCATCCGATTCTTCTAAAAACTTCATAAAGGAAATTAAAGGTAATAAGTCAGCATCATTTTTTCGGGTTTGTTGCGTGAAACTACCTGCATAACTGCTGGGATCATCCCCTTTATAATTAAGCGTTGAGCCAAGTTCAGCTTTGTATAAAATACCAGTTGAATTGGAGAAATTTTGATTCAGGTAAACCTGATTAACCAATTCGGAAATTACATATAATTTTTCTTCTTCCGTATTGATTTTGAACCCTGTATAGGCTGTCCTGGTTGCAGGAATTCCTGCTAATCGGGCTATCTGATTCGTCAAAGGTTCCTGCAACAGAGCTGCATCAGAAGAAGCACCATATGTACGAAGGGCAATGGCTGTATACCCCTGATAGGTTTGGCCATCAACAAACTCATCAAATTTAATCATGTAAGGAATTTTAACCTCGCCATCAGTGGACCCAAAGGGATTCATCCTATCAAATCCTTGATTGCCAATCCCAGGTGGAACCTGACCATCTTGCGGTAACTCTTCAGGGTTTGGCATTTGAAATCCCTCTGGCATTTCTCTTCCTCCCGGAAATCCGGGTAGCTGGTCACCCTGAGGGATTTGTTGTGGGACTCCTTCTAAATCAGGAACGCCTCCTTGAAAATTACGTCCTCCCCCTGGTCCACCCATTCTTCCACCTACCGATGTACGTAAAGAAGCATTCCCTTTCAGTCGGATACCCACTTCATCGATTCGGATTCCATCGATGATAACATCGACTTTGAAATATTCTTTTAATCCAGTCTGTTGATAAGTCGAGATCATATTGTCATACGCTTCGTCGGTCATAAGGACTTCTATACTATGGACGATTGAATCATCCAAAACTGAGACATTATTATTAAAATCAATCCCTGTCCCTGGTTTTTGGGAACTCAACATCGAATTTTTCTGGGTGGCATATGCAATAACCCGTTGATCCCCGATCAGGAACACAAGTATTGATAGAACAATTATCACGAGAACTATTATTGGATAATAACGTCTAAATGTCAGGTTCATCAATCACCATCTTTTCTATAAATCTGTATTGTTGTACCCAGCAATTAATGTCACTTTATTATTTCTGTTCAAATTCTTGATTTCGGTGAGAAATTCCTGAATCTGGTTTGATTTTTTCATCCCAATGCTATAGGTTAACTCTGTCAACATACCACTATGAACGGAATCAACACTGATCAATTCTGATGAAGAGGTGTATTTCAGAAATGGAGAATCGAATAGCTGGTCAAAAAGTGCACCATTGGGTACCTGTACCCGTAAAATCTGGCTGGCCATTTCTCGTGCGAACCAGTTGAAACGTGTCATCAATAGAATCATTAGACTGATAACTACAGCCGCTACGATGGCAAGAAAATAAAACTTGGTGCCCACGGCCATGCCAATCGCCATGGAGAAAAATATAAACCCCACGTCCCTGGTTTCTTTAACGGCATTACGAAACCTGATGATTGATAAAGCTCCGATCAGAGAAAAAGCACGGGCAATATTGGAACCCACTATCATCATAACCAGAGCAACCACCATACCGTTAATCACCAATGTGAAAACGAAACTTTGTGTGTAGGATGTCCCTCGGTGAGTTTTTTTGTAAATCCATCCAATAGAAGCACTCAAAATAAAACTAAGTATCATTACAATCACTACATCTAATACAGTAAATTCCCCGGTTAAGTCTTGAAAATTGAAAATATCCATAATGTAACTCCTTGAAATTAAATTATTTCTGCTACACAGCAGAAAGTGTTAATAATTATGAACAGGTAGAGAAGACCTTGTCCACATCAATACTGCGACAGTATTTGCTGACACGTACCATTCTTAAGTTGTATTTTGCAACCATTTCAGTTAACCAATAGGGTATTCGTTCATTTACCTTTATTTCCATAATCACCTGATCAGGTGAAAACATTGGAATCGTGTCTGTTTCTTCCACCAAATCCAGTCGTCTTGTTTGAGATCTCATTTGAGTGTCAAATGTGACCCGTAATCCAATGTCAAAATCACTTCCAACAAAGGCCTGTCTCTGGTATCTCACAATACTGACTGGTTGAAGATTGTATTGCCAGGTGAAGCCATTGATTTCCTGAATAACTGGTTTATCTTTTGAATAGATCAGATCTGGCAATTGACGCTGAGTACAAAGCAGCAGCGCTTGCTGGCAAGAAAGGATAACACGGCGTTTTTGTGTAACCCTGTCATACCTTTGCTTAATTTCAACGAAAACAGGTGTGTTATCGTTTATCTTTTCCTGTGTTTCATAATGACGCAGTCTGAGTTTTCGTCGGAATCGAACACCATCCATCTTTTCCCAATAACAACTGTAATCTGGAGAATCAAAGTAGAGACTAGTTAAAGAGTAATGACCATTTCCATTTCCGTGCTCATCGGGATGAAGATAGTCACTTATGGAAGAGCGTAACATCTCAGCCTGTCTTAAAGTAATCAGATATTTCAATTCAAACCGATTAAAATTTCGGATGCGATGACTTAATGTAGACACTCATTTATTCCTCATCTTAATTTTTTCACACCAGAATAACAGATATAAACCTGAAAAAGTTCGTATCTCTTTTGAATTCTATGATTACACCCTGTGAGGAACCAAAGAATAAACTGTGAAATAGCTGAGAATTATTTTAAATCGTCAATTTTTCACAGCAATTTCATAGCTTTACCGTTTATCCTTGGAGATGTCCAGTACCATCTCCATATAATGGGAACAATTGGAGTTCACCACAAACTCCATAACCGTTGAGAGGAAATGATACACATTTAGATTAGAATAAAAGAGATGAAGATGCCAAATGTTTTAATCGTGGATGATGATCCAAAATTACTTAAGATGTTACAACGTACACTCATCTACGAAAATCTGAATGTTGTTACCGCAACAAATGGAGCCGAAGCCTTCCCAATCGTTCAGAGTGTCCGCCCTGACCTGATCATCCTGGATTGGATGATGCCTATTATGGATGGATTAACTTTCATTAAACGTTTACGGGGTCAGGAAAACCAGACCATTGTGCTGATGCTCACAGCTCGAGATGCTATTGAAAACCGGGTGGAAGGCTTGGAAAGTGGTGCTGATGATTATCTTGTCAAACCATTCGCTCCAGCTGAATTGGTTGCCCGTGTACACGCTTTATTAAGGAGGGTTGAGAAAAAATCTGAAAATAAGAAGCTTTCTTATGCAGATATTTCCCTCGACCCAGGCACTAGAGAGGTAAAACGAGGTGAAAGAAGGATCAGTCTCACAGTAACCGAATTTAACTTATTGCTAATTTTAATGCGTCATCCAAGACAGGTTCTTGAACGCAATCAAATATTAAATGATGTATGGGGATATGATTTTGGTGGTGATGACAATGTGCTCGAAATTTATATTGGTTATTTAAGGAAAAAACTTGAAATTAATAGTGAACCACGCCTGATCCAAACAGTACGTGGTGTAGGGTACGTCATGCGCGAGGAATAATGTCGATAAGAAATCGATTCACATTACTATATACCTTGATTTTGGCGATAACTTTAACTATCTTTGGTATTGCGTTATACACAGTTCAGGCTCAGGACACGATCAACTCGCTTAAAAAAGATATTTCTATGTCTGCCAATCGCTTTTCTGAGGCTATTCAACGAACCAATTCTCGCCCTTTACCCCCACCAAACAATATGGATATACCACCCATTCCATTTGATAAATTTTCGAATGAACAGGAATTTCAATTTTTTTCTGAACGTGAGCTCGTACGCGTGCTGGATATCCAGGGAAATCTGATAACCAGTCCATTTGGCAGAGAAGCTGATGTATTACCCCTCAGTTATGAAGGACTTTTAGCATTGCAAAACCATCAGGATTGGTGGGAAATTGCATCAGTATCTGAGGAAAGAATGTTGATTTACAGCCGAACTGTTGTCATCAATAACGAGATATCAAATATAGTTCAGGTCGCACGCCCATTAACCGAACGGGACAGAACGTTGCAATCCCTTGCTACAACCTTGTTTTTTGCTGGATTGTTCACTGTCCTGATTGCCTTCGGAATTGGTTGGTTTCTCTCTGGATTAACTTTGCAGCCAATTCAACGAATCACCCAGACTGCCAGGGAAATTGGAGAGAAACGCGATTTTTCGAAACGGGTTCAACATCAGGGACCAAATGACGAGGTTGGGCAATTAGCAAACACCTTTAATGCAATGCTCTCCCGCCTTCATGATGCATTTCAGAAATTGGAACATTCCCTGGAAATGCAGCGAGAGTTCGTTGCTGATGTATCCCATGAATTGCGGACTCCTTTAACCACCTTACGGGGAAACTTAGGGTTGTTACTCCGCAAACCACCAGCTTCAGCTGATATTCAAGAGGATATCCTGAATGATATGGTCGACGAGAGTGATCGCTTAATCCGATTGGTAAATGAATTACTCGTTATGGCTCGTGCTGATACTGGAAGGAATATGGCGAATGTACAAATCTCTATATCAGACTTGATTGAAGAAACCTGCCGACAGACCATTCAACTGGATGCCAAACGCATGATTCATCAAGATATTACATCAAATCTGATCTTGTTGGGGGATCGAGATGCAATCAAACAAATATTGCTGATCGGACTGGATAATTCACTGAAGCATTCAAGCAGTGATATCTGGGTATCGGCGAGAAAAGTTGATTCAAAAATTGAAATCCGAGTTAAGGATTCAGGTGAAGGAATTTCACCAGAGACACTGCACAAAGTTTTCGACCGTTTTCACCGGGTCGAAGATTCATCCCTACTCCCTGGTTTTGGATTAGGGTTATCGATTGCTAAAGTCCTGGTGGAAAAAATGAGTGGAAGTATTCAATTAGAAAGCGAATTAGGAATAGGCAGTGAGCTCATTCTAACATTTCCAGCGCATAACCAAACACTTAATGATACAGGAGTTGAATGATAATTAGGTTTTCAAAAAAAGATTTTCCCTCATCCCAAATGAAATATATTACCCATAATTTCGATACTATCTTCTTGAAAAATTTATCCTCCTAGTATTTTTAATTGCCCGAAGAGTGTACAATTAGGTTTAAGATTCTTTTACTTTTCTAAAATTAAAAAATACAAAAAACTTCTAAGTGGTAAAGGTTTATCGCCTGGTTTTTATCCGAAAGAATCTGTTATGAAAGAAGGATAAGATGAGATTAAATGCTCCAAAAGTTATTACATGGTACATCGCATTGGTATTAGGTATTTTGGGTCTCCTGGGAACAATAGCTGATATTCCTGTTATTACTGCAGTTATCGGTTTCTGGTTAGTTTTGATAGCATTGGTATTAATGTTAATTGCGACTGCTACCAAGAATCTATAATTAATTCCTACAAAGTTATACGTTAGTATCTGGCTGTTAGGAAAGATATAGTAATCAGCTTTTTTTGCTTATCCAAATTTTAAATAACAGTTTACCAAAGATAATTTTAAGTGTTTTATATTTAAAGCCTACCAATAATATCACCCGTTGATAGTAGTAATCCTTTTATGATTTTTTTTGTTTATGATGTGGAAGTTAGATCTTCCTGGACTCACTATCATCAATTTCCAGGAACCTGTAATATATTTACCGGATCTTGTCTCATCGTTTCCACAAACAATACATTTACTTGAAATTTAATTTCATCCAATGTATTGTTTTATCTCAGAAACAATTGGGATAGGAGTGGATGATGAACAGTGTTGATAAAGCATTTGAAACACAAATGGCAAATATTCAAAAAAAGACTGGGAAATCTCTTGAGGAATTGTTTGCCGTTATTCGGAAAAGTGGTTTGTCAAAACATGGGGAAATTCGCGAGATGGTGAAAAATGGTTTTAATTTAGGATTTGGCGACGCCAATACATTAGCCCATGTTTATTTGAAATCTTTAGAACCTACTCCCAATTCCGCGACTGATGAAGAAAGCAGAATTAATGAAATTTACTCAAGCGCCAGGGCTTCTTTGCGTCCCCTCCACGAGGAAGTCATGAAAGCCATCCATCAGTTAGGTGATTTTGAAATTGCTCCTAAGAAAACATATTTAAGCCTCCGAAGGAAAAAGCAGTTTGCAATGGTCGGTCCTGGTACCAAAGGCAGGTTGGAAGTAGGTTTGAATATGAAAGGATTATCCCCAACTGAACGACTGTTAGAATTACCTCCAGGTGGGATGTGCCAGTATAAAGTATATTTATCAGAAACAAGTGAAGTTGATGATGAATTAGTGGGTTGGATTAAAACCGCTTACGATTCTTCCGGATAACCAAATCACCTAATCATAAACCTTGACTAAAAACTGTCCATCACAAAAAGATTATTGGAATATGTGATGCATTAGTGTGGAAAAATAAATATTTTTCAGATATCATTTTATAATTGCTTATTTTAATTCCATTGAAAGAGGTTCTGCAATGCCACACCCACTTGTTCAACAATTACGTTTTACACGAAGAGAATTTTTTCGGTCCGTAAAAACCGTCAGCGATCAGGATGCGATGATCCGTATCTTGCCTATGAACTGTCTGAGTTGGAATGTCGGTCATCTTACCTGGCAGGAACAGCGATATTTCTTAAACTATGGCCAGGGTAAGATTTTATTTAAGGACATCGATAAAGAATTTGCCTACGGATCACCAGCCAGTACCCCCGTTTTGCGAGATGTTTTGACTGCGTGGCAGACAATCATCCAAACAGTAGATCCCTGGTTGGATACTCTTGCCAGCGAACAATTGGTTGCACCTATTGTGAGTAATGGGAAAACAATACGATATACATTTGGAAACCTCTTATTGAGAACAATCTATCATTATTGGTATCATACAGGAGAAAATATGGCAATTCGACAACAATTAGGACATTCAAAATTACCGGTTTTTGTCGGAAATATTGATACCAAAGCTCCATATTTACCTGAAAATTAATTGCATTCGTTTGATGCAGATCCTCTTTTTCGCTGGTTGATGATGGCTAAAATAAGCGCGATTCGAGGTGATATCACCACTTTGCAAGTCGATGCATTCTTAAATGCTGCCAACCAATCCTTGTTGGGAGGTGGTGGTGTGGATGGTGCCATCCACAGGGCAGCCAGCCCAGGTTTGTGGCTTAAAATTTTAGTCACCAGAATTTATCATTCCGAACCACTTCGTTATGAGGGTGTTGATTAAGTCCAATTTTTAGCAAAATTTACTTTCCAACAAAGCATGAAATCACTTTTTGGCTTAATATTTATGAATTTGAACACAAAATTAGGCCAATTTTAGTTCGAACATCTCTCCATTTCTGCCAGAAGCGACAATTGTCCCCTGGCTAGCTTAACACAACATCTTTTGTCTTGAATCCAACTCCTGAAAGCAGCCTCACCATCCGTTTCAAATTAAGCACCATCGCTGTCAGAAAAGCCTGGTATGTAAACTTCATTTTTCCAATATAACGACACCTACCCAGTCCATGTCCTTGCTTTGCTTCTCCAAATTTACGTTCAATCTTATACCGTTCTTTTGTTCCCTGTTGGTACGCAGATGTCTGAACCAAATTTAGCCACACCTCTTTGTTTTTATCTTTCTTATTGATCCGATTTTCTTTCAAACGAATAGCTGAATGGAGACCTTTGTAGACCAGATAGAAATGATTGTTACTATCATCATATCCTCTGTCGCCAGCATATGTTTCCAATGGTAAGGATTGTTCAAGATCCTTGTCCACCAGAGAGCAGAAATGATGTCCGTCATAGGCTTCTCCAGAAGTTGTCTCCAGACTACTGATCAGCCCTGTCTCTGCATTCATACTGACATGCGCTTTGTATCCATAGAAGTAATCTGTTTGTTCGATCTCCTTGCCTTCTGGTGTTTTTGCTTTGCGTTTGTGTTTCACTCCCCATTTGGCATCTGGGTCTCGCGGACCTTTCCCCTTGTCTTCCCGTTTTTTATCTTTAGCTGTATTAACGTTAGCAATACTATGAACGCTATCAACGATCTGTATGGATCCAAACTTCACACCCTTTTCCAGTGCAATCTGTATTATTTCTGCCAGCATTTCTTGAAATATCTTTTGTTTCCCGCGCTGTAATAACCGATTGCGAAATACTGTCAGCGTGCTATGGTCTGGCGCAGGTTGGTCGGCTGCCAGACCGACAAAGAATTTTGCTGAGAGGGTGTCATTCAAGTACTCTTCAACCTGCCTTTCAGAGAGATTGTAAAGGTATGCGACCAGTTCGATTTTAAGTAGCATCCCTGGGTCAAAAGGAGGTCGTCCAACTACACCTCCTCCTTTGTACAGCTTGATCAGTTTCTTCGTAAAACGGCTCCAATCGATCAGGTCTCGTAATTTCCGAAAGAAATGATCTTGTGGTACCACCATATCATATAGGTAATCACCGTAAAAGGATTGATTTCGTGTTTCTGCATATCGTTCTTGATCCATGCTGGTCACCTCTCTGTTGGTTTACCTGTATTGAATCAAATTTCGCCTGATTTGTCAATTAATTACTTGTTTTTCAACACTCTCTCGTTATTCAATTTGACGATTTTTTAAAATTGAGTATATTTATTTTTAGTAGTTTTTTATTGATAACAATCAAATAAAGGTAGTGGAGGCTATATGATTGGTATTATTACAGACAGCACCTGTGACATTCCTGAGCATTTGATTGATCAATATGGAATCACAATCGTACCTCAATACATTATCTGGGGTAATGAACAATACAAAGATCGATTTGAGTTGAAACCATTAGAGTTTTATCAAAGACTGGCGGTCGATGATACCAGACCAACCACTTCTCAAGCCAGTGTGGTTGACTTTAAACATGTTTATGATAAGGTCTTTCAGCTGGGAGCACTTGAACTGATTGTCTTAACAGTCAGTAGTGCGATGAGTGGCACTTATCAAATGGCAAAGGAAGCCGCCAGGTTAGTCAACTTTCCTGTTTCGGTCGTTGATTCAAAAGGTCCAACCATGACTTTAGGCTGGCAGGTATTGGCTGCTGCCCGTGCACGTGATACAGGTGATAATGTACTGGGTATTTTGGAAATAATCGAAAAGGTTCGAAAGCGAATGGTGCAATTTGTGGCAATGGATACGCTCGAGTACCTTCAGAGAGGCGGACGAATCGGTGGAGCTGTCAAGTGGGTTGGTGGATTATTACAGGTCAAGCCATTGATTTCCATCAATCATGAAACCGGTCTGGTGGAACCGGTGACGCTTGCTCGAACCCAGAAAGCTTTGATAGAAAATATGTATAAAAAATTCTTTGAAAAACTGGATATTGGGAAAAAACTTCACATTGCTGTTCTGCATGGCAATGCCTTAGAGAAAGCAGAAGAATTGGCTGCCAGAATTCAAACAGAATATAACCCGGCAGAATTGTTGATCAATATGACAGGGCCAGTTCTTGGAATCAATACGGGACCAGGTGCTTTGGCATTGTGCGGATATTCCGAAAGCTGATTCTTATCAATTATTAATTAATTGAGATCAACCGGTTTCAAATATTGATACTCGATGGGATTTTCAAACTGATAATGGCCATGATACATCTCAGGTAATAATTCAGCGATTTTATACATTATCTCATCAGCAACTGCCTGACGCACATCTCGGGACAAAGCAGTCCCATTAAGATCCAAATTGAATGGATTCCCCACAACCACTTTAAAATCCGTTTTCTTGAAGTGTTTAAAATTCTGCCAGAAATTCTCATACCCATAAAAGCCAATCGCTAATAAAGGTGCATTACTTTTGACTGCTATTGCAACCACTCCTGGTTTGCCTGGTAATAAACGTCCATCCTTGCTGCGTGTGCCTTCTGGTGACATAGCAACTACCTTGCCCTGACTTAAAGCAAATTCTGTCAGTCGAAATGCATCCCGGTCTACCATACCTCGATCGATGGGAATAATGCCCCATTGGTTAAAAAGAAAATTGAATAATGGGTTTTTCCATGACTCACGTTTGGCAACCCCAATCACATTTGGATGATCAATATGAGGCAAAAAAACTGGCACTTCAAGAAAATTGATATGATTACCGACCAGAATCAATGGTCCCTCCACAGGGATCTTCTTAAAGTCTTCGGGGTTGATTCGGCAAACGATCTGAAAAACGAATCGCAAAACCATATTCATCAACTTGAATCCAGGTTTCATGAAATGATTTACCCTTCGATCGAAATAATTTCTAAAGCCTGAGGAATGATTTCAACCGTTAGTTCTTTTCCAGCTACACAAATGGTCTCGCCATCCGCATGTGCCGGGATACTTCCGGTTATTGCATGAACAATAACCTTACTTGATTGTGGCATGCGAATAGCCGGGTGACCTTCCTGTGTTCCACTGATAAATTTAGTTGCCAGTGGTAGTATTTTGAATTGCGGAACATGGCTTGCCATACATAAATTAAATAATCCATCCCCCGGATCACCTTTCGGTGCCATATGAAAAGAGCCACCCATGCGTTTGCCATTCATAATCGAAACCAACAACGAAGGTTGTGTAATTGTTTCTCCATCAAGAATAATTTCATAGGTTGGGGCTGTATGGTAAAGAAAGATGGTTCGTACCAGCCCTATCAGGTAGGAAGCAGCACCATGTACCCATTTAACTTTTGCTGCCTCAAATCCAACTACAGTATCAAACCCTAATCCCACCCCATTTCCAAAATATCTTCCTTGCGGATAATCTCCACCGGTAACAATACCAATATCGATTTTTTTAGTTTTGCCTGCCACAACTGCCTGAATTGCTTTATCTAAGTCTTTGGTGATATCCATTCCAAAGGCGAAATCATTGCCCCGTCCAACTGGAAGAACACCGAGAATTGGTTTGTGAAGACCATTGGTTTCAGCCCGCATTAACCCATTGATAACCTCATTCATGGTGCCATCACCACCAGCAGCAATAATCAATAACCGGCCAGACTCGGTTTGTTGTTTCGCCAGCTCCAGTGCATGACCAGGGTATTCTGTAAGCATCAAATCATAATCAAATTGATGGGTTTTAAATATTTCCTGAACATTTGGGAGAATTTTCTCCGCCTTACCATGGTCGGCAATTGGATTGTAGATGAGGAGTGGTTTTAGGTTCAATGCTTATGAATCCTTTGTTTTTTATTTTTGTATAATCAGGTTAATTATATTATTTTTTTTAATAATCTAATATCCCGGGGTTTCATCCAGATCGACGAAAGATCGAATCAGGAAAACCAATTAGTTTGAAACTGGATTATACGTGAAAATTCTAATCTGCACTAGGTGATTTTCAATTCATGGCGAAGTAGGAGGATCAAAGTGGACTTTGTAAATTTAGCTGTCAATGGAACACTGATGCGGGGTCTTTCATTAAACCAGAATTTATTGGATGTTAAAGCTGAATTAGTCCGTGAAACCAGAACATCGCCTCGTTACCGATTATGGTCGATATATGATGAATTTCCAGCCATGATCAGGGAAGAGAACGATGGCGATCAAATTGAAGTAGAAATTTGGAGTTTATCACCATCAGCACTGATTACAATATTACAAAAAGAACCCCCAGGTTTGTGTATTGGCCAGATAGAATTAGAAGATGGAGACACTGTATTTGGTGTATTAGGAGAACCGTACATTGTAATCGATCAAAAGGAAATTACTGGATGGAAAGGTTGGAGGAATTATCTGCATTCCCAAATAAATGATGAATGAAAACTCAAAAACAATAAAAAAATTATCACACATGAAAATACCAAAGGAAATTAACTATTCTTGAGGAAATTCCGGAAAGGAAAGAAAAACTATTTGATAATGACAAATTAACCAACCATAGCACCCAATTTTATTCATTGATATGATTGTATTATTTCAAAATCAGATATATGATTAAAGGAGATTCCCAAATGTCTGACATATGGGATTAGTGAAAATCCAAGGAGGTGGATAAGTTTTCAAATTTAATTATCGTGCTAATGTTTGATCCATAAACGCGTTAAATAAAACAAATAAGGAGCAGAGAATATGAAAAAAAGTGTTATGTTGACCCTGGTGGTGTTTGTAATGATGTCGATGGTTATGGCTGCATGCAGCGGTGGTGGCGCAACTGAAAAAGTTAACTTGAATGAAGCGACACTCGAACAGATCATTGAAGGCGCTAAAAAAGAAGGTCATGTAGAATCTGTCGGTATGCCTGATTCATGGGCAAACTGGGGAGAGACCTGGCAAGAACTCACAGCTGAATATGGTATCACTCATGCTGATACTGATATGAGTTCTGCCGAAGAGCTCAATATGTTTGAAAATGAAAAAGATGCCCCCACCAAAGATATTGGTGATATTGGACTTGGTTTCACCGCCGAAGCAATTACCAGAGGGCTGGTCCAGGGATATAAGACTTCCTACTGGGATGCCGTTCCCGATTGGGCAAAGGCTGATGATGGTCTATGGATGATCGCTTACACCGGTGTCACCACCTTTATCTACAATGAAGATATCACTGAAGAGCCTGCCCCAACTTCATGGGCTGATGTTCGCAATGGTACATACAAACTCACGATCGGTGATGTGATCGGTGGTGCGACTGGTCAGGCTAATGTTCTGGCAACTGCATATGCATTTGGCGGTGATATGGATAATTTGGATCCAGCTTTTGAATTCTGGGCTGAAATGGCAAAAGCTGGTCGTATTGACCAGGGTGATATCCTTCTGCAAAGAATTCAGGCGGGTGAAGTTCAATTAGGTGTAACCTGGAGTTACAATGCATTGACCTATCGCAATGAAACCCCGAACTACGCCTTCACCGTTGGTGTTCCTTCAGATGGTTCCATCCTGAGTGGTTATGCTTCTGTAATCAATGCGTATGCACCACATCCATATGCGGCTGCTCTGGCACGGGAATTCATCTTCAGTGATGAAGGACAAATCAATCTGGCAAAAGGTGGTGCTGTTCCCACCCGTACTGATATTGTCATTCCTAAAGATATTCAGGATGCTACGATCCAACAATCTCAATATGCTAATTCAATTCCGATTAAAGATGCGATGAAATACGCTGCAGTTGGAAAAGAAATTTCTGCCCGTTGGGAAGCGGAAATCATCCCATTGATGAGCAAATAATTAATTAGATCGTTTTTCACAAACTCAACTAAAATTATGGGGCGTATTGGTAATACGCCCCATAATTGGATATAGGAGATTCCGTGAAAAAAAAGACAAACATAAGAATTTATTTATTAGTAATTCTCCCTTTTCTCATAATCGTTTTTCTTTACGAAATTCTTCCTCTGATAATGATGATTCTTAGCAGTTTCAAATCTGAAACAGACAGCAGCATTTTATTCACCCTTGAAAATTATATATCTGCGTTTACCAAACTTTCTTATCAGAGAGCTATTATTAATAGTTTGAGAATCACGATCTTATCCACCGCATTCGGGATACTGATAGGTTTCTTTGGAGCCCAGGCTGCTCACAATTCTCGTGGAAAATTTAGAAATATATTCTTAACAATCCTGAATATGACATCAAACTTTGCCGGTGTTCCTCTGGCTTTTGCTTATATGATTATTCTCGGAAATTCCGGCGTCATCACTCAATTAACCAAAACATATGGCATAGATTTACTAACAAATTTTGATTTATACACCAGTTCGGGACTGTTGTTGATGTATGTTTATTTTCAAATCCCTCTTTCCACTTTACTTCTGATTCCAGCATTTCACGGAATTCGAGAAGAATGGAAAGAAGCTAATATGCTTCTAGGTGGCCGGCCAGTTCATTTCTGGACCAAAATCGGGATTCCTGTCTTATTACCAAGTATCTTCGGCACCATGAGCGTTCTATTTGCTAATGCACTGGCTGCATACGCCACAGCCTATGCATTGTTAATGAACAATTATTCATTATTGCCAGTCAATATTACCGGTATGTTCACCGGTGACATGACAACTCGCCCTCATCTCGGAGCAGCACTCTCTGTTGTCATGATGATGTTGATGTTAGCAGCAATTATGATCAATAATTACATAAACCGCCAAACAACGAAATGGAAGGTGAGATAGATGAAAAAATCAAGATTTTCTTCCAATATCATTATCATCATTCTCATCATTTATTTGCTAATTCCTCTTGTGGCAACAGCTGTTTATTCCATGTTCCAAAAATGGACAGATGTCATACCTGAAGGATTCACGTTGGGGCATTATGCCACATTACTTTCCAATAGAGCTTTCCTGCTTACTTTATGGCGCACCGTTATCATTTGTATTATCCCTATTGTGCTAACGGTTGTGACAACCCTGCTGGCATTATTTGCCGTGACCATTTATTTTCCTAAATTAGACAAATATATACAGATACTATGTATGATCCCTTATACCATTCAAGGGGTTATTCTTTCTGTCAGCATTCTTTCTCTTTATGCTGGAGTCCAGGGTTTCCTCGGATTACGACTGGTGATGTTGATTGGGGCTTATTGCATCATCATTCTTCCTTATATTTACCAGGGAATTCGAAACAGTATGCATGCAGTTAATATGCCAATGTTGATTGAGGCAGCCGAAATGCTGGGTGCCAGTAAGTTGACTGCTTTTTTCCGTGTCATCGTACCCAATATCATCTCTGGAATCACAGTCTCTTCATTGTTGGCTGTTGGCATCATTTTCGGAGATTATGTTCTGATCCGAAATATTACAGGTAGCTCATTTCAAAATGTCCAGATTTACCTGTTCCTTGCTATGAAACGTTCAAGTACAGAGGCTTCCGCAGTCTTTGTCATCATTATGATCACTACATTCCTTATCACAGCGTTGGTTCTATATCTCCAGAGCAGAGACAACCGACTGAAGATGGAAAACAGAGGGAGATAAAAATGCCGTATATCCAATTCGAAAATCTCAATAAACATTTTGGAAAAAACCATGTTCTGAAAGATATAAATCTCAGTGTCGAAAAAGGCCAACTCGTGACACTTCTGGGTCCTTCCGGATGTGGAAAAAGTACTTTGCTACGTTGCCTGGCTGGTCTGGAAGTTGTCACCTCAGGAAAAGTATTTTTAGATGGCAACGATATTACGGAAATCAGTGCACGGGACCGCGGAATAGGAATGGTTTTTCAACAATACTCTCTTTTTCCCAATCTGAATGTTTCCCAAAATGTAGCCTTTGGTCTCAAGATGAAGAAATTTCCCTCCTCCGAAATCAATAATAAAGTAAAGAATATTTTAGACCTGGTAGGTCTTTCCGAAAAACTTGATCAATATCCCAGTCAACTTTCCGGTGGACAACAACAACGCGTTGCTTTAGCCCGAGCGATCGTCACAGAACCAAAGGTTTTACTCTTGGATGAACCCCTTTCAGCTATTGATGCGCTTTTACGTCGAAATCTTCAGATCGAGATCCGCCGTATTCAAAAAGAACTGAATATCACTACGATTTTTGTTACCCATGACCAGGATGAAGCCATGGTGTTGTCAGACATGATTCATCTATTCAACGCTGGATTTATAGAACAAAGTGGAACCGCCATTGATCTTTACTCCAGACCTCGCACGAAGTTCGCTGCCACCTTTATTGGCAACTACAACATCCTGACCGCAGAAGAATTTGGGAAAGCTACTAATGAAAAATTAACATGCAAGGATGTGGCGATTCGTCCAGAGATCATCCACGTTTTGAACAAAACGGAGGAAGGCGAGGATCAATATCACCTGCAAGGTACCATCATCAATAGCATTTCTCATGGTAATATCATTCGGTACGGCATACAATGTGCTAACATTCACCTCAATGCTGACATGATCTTTGAAGGTGGACTTCCACATAATGAAGGTCAAAAGGTATTTCTTTCCATTAAGAAGGATGAAGTTATCAAACTTTAATCTGAATAAATACCATTAAGATAACAAAAATACTGGAGATTGAACATGACGAAAAACATTGCCCACAGAGGTTTTTCTGGAACATATCCCGAAAACACTTTACTTGCATTTCAAAAGGCATTGGAAATTGGTTCAGATGGTGTTGAGTTTGATGTTCATCTCACCAAAGATGGGATTCCTGTTATCCATCACGATGAATTGCTGAACCGAACAACTAATGGCGTCGGATTGATTGGAGATTTTACATTCAATGAACTCCGTCCATTGGATGCTGCCGCCAGATTTCATGGTTTTTTTGAAATTCAACGTATACCTTCTCTTCGGGAATATTTTGAACTTGTAAACGGAACAAAAATTCTCAGTAATATTGAGTTAAAAACCGGTGTCATTCACTACCCATCTATTGAACAAAAGGTGCTAGACATTATTGATGAATTCAATTGTCGAGAGGATGTGATAGTTTCCTCATTTAATCATTATTCAATTGCTAAATTCAAAAACCTCGCACCGGATGTAAAGATTGGGGTTTTAGAAGAGAGTTGGTTGATCAATCCCGGTGTTTATACCAAAGCATTGGGTGCGGAATGTTATCACCCTGAATATCATTCACTGAATCAGAAAACAATTGATGATCTTCGTAATAATAATATTGAAATATACACCTGGACAATAAACGACGAAGACGACATGCGTGCAGCTATCGCCAAAGGACTGGATGGAATTATCACAAACCATCCTGATCAATTCTCAAAAATCCTCCAGGAAATGAAAAGAAATTGATCTTAAATATCGCTCATCGAGGTTTCTCTGGAAAATATCCTGAAAACACACTGCTTGCATTTCAGAAAGCAATTGATCTTGGCGTGGATGCAATTGAGCTGGATGTTCAACTTTCCAAAGATGGGGAAATCATGGTTTTCCATGACGAAGATCTTTTGAGGTCCACCGGCAAGAAAGGCATGTTAAAACACTATAGTTATGATGAACTTCGTGAATTAGATGCTTCCTTTGGATATCAAGGAAAATTTGGTCATAATCTCATTCCCACATTAGCTGAATACCTGGAATTATCTGAAAATAAAGCTATTCTGACCTTTCTTGAATTAAAAAACAGCATGGTACCATACCCATTGTTGGAAGAAAAGGTGGCTGATTGTCTCAAAAAATTCGGGCGGCAAAAGGGAACCATTCTTTTCTCTGCTAATCATCCCTCGGTTAAATCCTTTGGATCCCTTTCACCAGACGTTCAATTACTTTTTCCATTTGATAACTGGATATACGATTATGGGGCCTATTGCCACAAGCATGGAATCTCAGCCTGTATGCCCTATTTCCGTTCATTGACGTCGGAAGTTGTTGCAGAAATAAAGAAATATGGAATCTCCATTTATCCCTGGACAATCGATGAGCCGGGGGACTTTGAATCTTTACAACAATTAAGCGTTGATGGAATCCTGACTAACCGTCCTGATCGATTGAAAGCATTCCTTGAAGATAAAATTACAGGATTCATAGATCAATAAAAGATTGGCCTCCTGGCTACATCCAGCACCATTTCTTGAAAAGCGAAAGCTGCAGCCTGACAGGCAGATTGATCACCTTTGAGGATGGCACCCATAAAATTGGTTTCCGAAGGGGGAGGTGTATATGAGACAATCTCCACTGCAGCAGCTTTTAATGCTGCATCCAGTGCCAATACACCTTCTAAAGGAGGTGCTATCAGATAAGCGATTGGTGAACCAGGTGGAATATTACAGATTTTTGAGAGATATGACCCAGTTTGTGAAATCACATGGGGAAAGAAGGCTATACTATCATCCTGGTTGGCTGAATACCAGAGTGCGTTGATTGTCATATATTGAACCGCTGCATCCAGCCCAGCTCGCACTTCATCAGGGTCCGATCCAGCCAGCATGGCTATGATCTCTCCGGATAATGGGCCAGAAGAATGACGGGTGCCTGCATAGAAAGAGTGTGCATAAACCACTTCCACATTCGCTTTTTTGGTCGCTTCATCAATTGAAACATAGGTTGCATCATCATTATCAGCAGTCAGAATTCCCAGACTGCATTGCTCTGGACGCAAACCAAGTACTTTTGCATAATCTGGTGCCACCTGGGAGATTAACCGTACTGAAAGTGGTTTAGCATAAATTGGATCCAAAATTGCCATGATTTATCACTCCTTCTATTCAATCAGCTTCGACTTTACACCCGAAGCCTGTATCTTGATCATTTTTTTTGCCATTTGGATGGCATATGCGCCTGCTTCCAATGGATTGGTACCGCCACCATCGAAGATATTGCAAATCACTTCCCGATCCGCATCGGTATGACCAGCTGATGGACGATAAGCCATATAAGCACTCATCGATTCTGCCCGCCCCAGACCTGGACGTTCGCCAATCAACAAAATCAATACATCCGGCTGAATCAAATCACCAATATCATTCATGATGCCAACCCGACAATATTGTATAAAAAATGGGGTACCCAATGTCAGGCCAGAAGTTTTACAACCAGCTTCCAGAACAGGGAATATTTTGGAAAGATTAGTATCGATTGCAAAAGCGCTCAACCCATCCCCCACACAGATTTGAATATTCGGTGATTTTATGCATCGTTCCTGAATAATTCTGCGAGCATCTCCATTTAATTGACGACCTAAATCCGGACGGAGCAAATATTGCTCTTTCCCTTCGGTGATTTGAGTCTGAACTGTGAATAACTTGAATTGAGCCAGAATCTGAGGATCGACATCACGATACAAAGTATCCTGTGTGACTGCCAGATCACTTTGAAAAAGCAGCAAAGATTTCGTCCGCAAGCGAGTTCCTGCTCTGCCACCACCTATTCGGGCGGTGGTTGTTGACATCAATGCATTCATTCCATCCGGATCGATAGGATCATCCACACCAGGTTCCAATCGCATGTCATCGGTTGTCGGATCAGGAAGATCAATGCTCAGATTTCCTGATTTTCCGAAATCCGACCCTGGTTCAGGTTTTTGAAAAGTTGAAGAAACTGAAGATGATTCTAAAGGTTCTCCGATGAGATTATTTTGAGAATCCGTTTCCAGCTGACCGCTCTGTCTTTTAAGATTCTCCTGAGCAATTTCTTGAAGAATTGCATCAATGAGAATTCGCATTTGTTCTTTATCCATCATATACCTCAGCGTGACAAGAAAAAAGTTGGATCACCTGCTTTTGTGGTGAGTTTGCCATTTTTCATTAATCCAATTGATTCCAACCATTTTTCAAATTCAGGAGCTGGTTTCAGGTTAAAAATATTTCGAACAGCAGCAGTATCATGGTAGGATGTGGACTGATAGGATAACATCGAATCATCCGCCATGGGCACACCCATGAAGAAATTGCAGCCTGCAGCAGTCAGTAACACCATCAAGTTTTCTGCACTATTTTGATCCGTTCGCGCATGATTGGTATAACAAACATCACAGCCCATGGATATTCCTGTTAATTTGCCCATAAAATGGTCTTCCAGGCCAGCACGGTGAATTTGTTCGGTATTATATAAATACTCCGGGCCGATAAACCCAACCACAGTATTTACCTGGAAAGGTTCGTACCGTTTTGCTAAACCATAATTGCGTGCTTCGAGGGTTAATTGATCCCAACCGTGATGGGCATTTGCAGATAATGCTGAACCCTGCCCTGTCTCAAAATACATATAGTGTGGCCCTGCCGGATAACAATTTTTTTTCGCCAATTTATAGGCTTCATCCAACATACCAACACTAATTCCAAAAGACTCATTGCCAGATTGTGAACCACAAATTGATTGGAAGACCAAACCTACTGGAGACCCTGATTGCAAACAACGCATCTGGGTCGTAACATGCGCCAGGACACAGGTTTGGGTGGGGATTTCCCAGGTGTTAATCACATCATAGGTCATATCCAATAAACGGGCAACCGATGCGTAACTATCATCGGATGGATTTATCCCAATGACCGAATCTCCGCTTCCAAAAGAAAGACCTTCATAAATGGATGCCCGAATCCCTTCAGGGGAATCAGTTGGATGATTAGGTTGTAAACGGCTGGATAATGTGCCAGGCATACCAATCGTATTAACACAATGCCGAACCACACGAATTTTACTGGCAGCCAACACCAGGTCCATATTCGACATGAGTTTGGTTACAGCAGATACCATTTCGGAAGTGAGACCATTGGAAATTCGTTTGATCTGTTCTCCATCGGTCTCAATAGCCAGTAACCATTCTCGTAACTGACCGACTGTCCAATCTTTGATCTCCGAATATACTGATTGATTGAGACCCTCCAGGATCACTTTTGTTACCTCATCCTGGTCAGGTGGAAGAACTGGATTCTCATAGAGCACCCATAGAGGAACTTCTGCCAAAACAAGTTTCGCTGCTGCCCGTTCTGCAGTTGTTTCCGCCGCCAAACCTGCCAGTCGATCTCCGGATTTTTCTTCGTTAGCTTTTCCCATTAAGATTCGGATATCAGGGAATTCATATTGTTTTCCAAATAACTTCGTGCGTAAGATCATCATTTCCCTCAGACTAATGGTAAAAGATCAATGTCTTTACTACCAATGGTACCACCCGTCCATCCATCAACGGAGCACCAATATCAATATAATCACCTTCTTCCAATCCCACCTGATCAATTACCAACAATGGGCGCTCTCCAACCAATCCTTTCACGGTTTGGCCTAATACCTGTGCGTAATCACGCTTAATGATAACTATCAGTGGTCTACCCAAAGGTAATGAATTTTCAAAGGATTCAAGCCCCTGTGCCACCTGAACCAGCTGGGGATAATCCATTCTTAAATCTAATTCTAAAGATATTGCGAAAGGATCAACTCCCAAATCCAAATCCCATCGCACCAAAGCAGTACTGATCGCGTTTGATATCACATCCGGCAGTAATGACTTTCCAAAGAGATCAGGTCGGATTACAGGCACATTCTTGAGTGGAAGAATTGCTTTTTCTGCCCAGATCGTGGAACCTGAAAGTGTCAGGGTCTGTGAACTGGCTCCCAACACAGTAGCTCGCTGGGTTTCAGCGGGTTGGATTACATTATATGATTTAATTCTTGGATGCTTCCGTAAACTTTGAGCCAGCAAAGGACCTATATCTCCATGACAGGTTACATCTGCAACTGAGTTTATCTCTCTGGGTGAGTAATAGTAGTAACCTATGCCACCGGAAAACATCAAGGGTTTTCCCAATCCTGATACTGGATTGGGCGGGGTTTGATATAGTTTCTCAGCTAATGGAGAGATTGAACCTTCGATTAAATGAACCGTCACATCCGCCATACAATCCGTCAATAAAGTCAAATCAGCAAGAGAAGGATGATCCCCAATCCGTAGATGGACACCAGCACTTGAAATAATCCAACCCCCAGCCTGGGTAATTGCACGTACAGCCCCATCCGTAATCTCAACCACTCTGCCACCAAAATTCATTGCTGCCGAACCAACCTGGTTGCCCTGTCGGAAGGTTGCACAATTTGCACTCCCACCACCAATATCAATATTGGTTACCGTCGTGAAATGTTGGCGTGAATAACTGGCTGCACCAGAACCTCTCCCGGCAATCATCCCTTCGACATTCGGACCTGCCACTGTGACTACAAAATCACCCGCCAGATCGGCAATGGCATTCAAGATTTGATCAGCATTTTTCTTCCGGGCAGTTTCTCCGGTGATTATTACAGCTCCAGTTTCAACCTGACTCGGCAGAACGCCAGCCTTGCCGTATTCTTTCTTTAAGAATTCTGCGAGCTGAAGAGCGTCGATTGTCTCGTTATCAAGCAATGGGGTAAAAACAATCTCGCTTTCATACAAGACTTTGCGATTGATAATATCCACACGGGGAATCTGTCCCGCACGAGCGATTTCAACCAGAGATAATTCACTGAAAATTACCTGTGTTGTAGTGGTACCGATATCGATACCAACACTGATCATGTTGTGTGCATTTTTCACTGGTTACTCTTTCCTGAATGTGATTTCACCACTTATCTCGAGGGAATCAATTACTGCAATGATGACAGCATCAACCGGAATATCTGTGGTCAGCTCTGTTTTTCGTGCAGAACTACCTTCTGTTATTATTACCAGGTCACCTGTACCAGCATCGACAGTATCCACCGCAATAAAAGGATCTCCCTGAAATTTTCCTGTGGGATCAGCGATCTGGATCAATAACAACTTGTGTCCTCTCAGTTTCTCGTTTTTAATCGTTGCGACAGCTGTACCAATTACATAAGCAATACGCATGGATTGACCTCCATCGTTCCTGATCTGAATAATCACTACATTCTTCATTATTATATCGATCATTGACAAAATAGACCTCATCAAAGAGACCTCTTCGTATTTTACAATTTCCAACCTTGAGAAGTAACAGATACTTATTAATTTATTACTAGATAAAAAATCTTGATATACTCGCTTGCACAATCAGATTCTAAAATTGTATACTTTATATATTCCATTCTTGACTATATCAATCAAAATTTTAAAGCAGATCAAGAAAAATAACAAAAAGGAGAGTTGCTTATGAGTGTCTTATTTGGAATCTTTATTGGATTTGGCGTCTGGTTTGTTTTTCGTTACGTTCTAACTTCATTCTTTACCGTCGAGCAAAATGAACGCGCTGTAAAAACAGTTTTTGGTCGTGCAGAACGCATGGGGAACAACACTACCATTAATACGCCGTTGGCAGAGATGTTGAATGAAGAGCAAAAAAACCGATACAGCTACCCGGTTGTAAAGGTCATTCAACCTGGAGGTCCATATTTTAAATGGCCATGGGAAAAAATTTACAAAGTTTCTGTCGCTACCCAAACAATTAATATGGCTTATGATCCGGATGAACCAAAAGCCAATGCTGGGGGGACAATTCTGGAAGCTGTCACAAAGGATCAATTGAACACAGGTCTGACCGGTCAAATTCGTTATCGGGTGGCTGATAGCAACTTATATGCCTACTTATTCGGTGTAAAACAACCGATTTCGCATGTGATGGGTTATTTTGTCTCAGTTTTACGTGAACGAATTGCCAGCTTTGCAGCACCTGCTAATCCCATTATTCCTGATAGCGAAATGAGTATTGTCACCGGTGTTTCAATCAATGACCTGCGAAAAAATCTGCGAGATTTGAATGAACATATGGAAAGAGAATGTGCCTCTTCGGCTGCACGCTATGGAATAATCCTGGATGCGTCTTTAATTACCGGAATAGACCCACCCGCTGAAGTAGAATCCGCACTGGCAGCCATTAACACTGCTCACAATCAGGTTTCTTCCGATATCAGTCTGGCACAGGCACTGGCAGATCAGAAGATTGTACAATCTAAACGAGCAGTTGAGATTGAAACATTGAATGCTCAGGCAGAAGTTGAACCTTTGAAAGCCCTGGCTGAACAATTACGCATCTTAAAAAGCAGTGGTGCCGATGCATTAACTGCCTATTTACGCAATGTTCGCTTACGCTTGTTTACCCATGCTCAGCAAGTAGTGCGGGAGGTGGAATCATGAGTCCATTTTTACAAATGTTGTTTGGAGCAGCGATCACTTTTTTTGCCATGTGGTTTATCATGCCATTAGCTTTATTTTTTGTGCGTCTCTTAGGAATCTACACAATCGTAAATGAAGGCACCTGCCAGGTATTTATCCTGTTTGGAAAAGTGATCGGTATTTTAAGAGAACCAGGAATTCATATTTTACCTTTCAAAATCGGTCCTGGCGCGTTTCTGGTGAATTGGTTTGGCAGCCGTAAAGTCCTGGATATGCGAATGGATCAACAATACCTGCGCAGTAATCCAGTCAATTCGGAGGAAGGTGCTCCGATGGGGGTTGGTATCTGGTATGAAATGTACATCAGTGATCCGGTTTCTTATCTGTTTAAAAATGCTGACCCAAGAGGATCGTTGTCCGCCAATGTCAGTAACGCAGTCGTGCGTTCTTTGAGCAATATGCCATTAGATCAAATGCTGATAGATCGCCATCAGATGAGCCGAACTGTACGCGAAGAAGTTACACCACGGTCGAATGAATGGGGTTACAAGCTAGGATCAGTCTATATTCGCAAAGTTCATTTTCGTGATTTCGGAATGATCCGTCAGATTGAAGAAAAGGTTGTCAACCGATTACGACAGGTCACATCGGCTATCAAACAGGATGGAGCAAATCAGGTGAATATCATCGCCAGTACTGCCGAGCGTCTTGCAGCTGTAGAATTTGCCAAGGCAGGCGCGATCCGGCCACGTATCGTTGGGGAATCCTTGCAGGAAATCACCAACGATTCTGAGGTAGCCAATGCTATGTTTGAGATTCTCGAATTGCAAAAACTACTGGAGAACAAAGGCAAACTTACCCTGGTTCCAAAGGGTAGTGATTTTCTTAATCAATTGATCATTGCCGGAACGAACAAGTAGCTAATATTTATAAGACTTCTAGTCAGCAGGAGCACTGAATCTCCTGCTGACCATTTAACCAGAATAACCAGATTGGATGGTATTCAAAAAACCTTTAACTGAGACCCCCATTGAGCGATGTTGACCTGGCGGAATAATGAGTTGGGCAAAATTGCGGTATTTTTGTTGCCTGGAGTTGATTAATTGAGGGTAACATCGTTCAAATGTCTCTTCTCGTGATTCGGTCGAATGTGGTTGAAAGATACCATTCCAGATGACAGCTACCGGATTTGATAGATAATATTGCAACATCCGGTCGAAGTCCTGTGGAGTGATATCCAGGTAAACAACCTTTGTCAACTGTCTTAAGGAGTTAAGAATTGAATCAGGCATATACACAACACTACCGGTTGTATCAATGACAATATTTTTATCTTTCTTTGCCTGGGAGAGGTATTGAATAATTTCACCTAATACTTCCTGTTCGCATAGCAAGTATTGCCTCGCCCGCTCTGTATGCGTTTTTTCGTCGGGATAACCTACCCATTGATGCATATTAAAATCTTGGGGATCGGCTATACCCAATTGAGACACCAGTCTTTCAGTTATGAGATCGTCACAACCAAACCGTTTATAGCCTTCGGATTCAAGTTTTTTAGACCAGTAGGATTTTCCCGTTCCGGACATACCAATTAATGTGAGAAACAAAATAGCTCCGAACTCTTGATTTCTAGTTTTGTTTTTACAGTTTCGTGATTATAACATTTTCAGACATCTTTTTTTAAAAAAAAGTACTCAAAGGTTGACTGCCCTTTGAGTACTCAGAAATTGCCATAAAGTGATTTCTAAAGATCTATTCCTGCTTCCCGCAATAAATTTTGGATCGCCTGAGTATCTGGCATAAGAATCCACATTCCATCCCAGGACCATGAGGGGTAAGCCTGATCCTCACCAATTGCGAGTTGATTGATCTTTTCAGGTTGGTTCAAAACCATTGCAACAAATGGCATTAATTTCACAGCCTGTTCGATGGTCATATTTGTTTCTACATTTTCCTGAATTTCATCCTTCATGGATGATAATTGGGTAATAGACTGAAAGCTGACCAATTTTTTCGCAAGGGCAAATAACACTTCCTGCTCGCGGCGACCACGGTCGAGATCATTGGATGTGGTTCTTGCCCTAACATACCAAAGTGCCATCGGTCCATCCATATGGACAGTACCCTGATCCACAAAACAATCTCCATTGATATCTTTTTGAGGAAGGTTGCACTGATCGTAGAAATCTTCACCTACATGAACGTCCACACCGCCACGATTATCAATAAATTGTGTAAATCCGTTGAAATTGGTCATTACATAATAATCCGGTCTTAGACCGAAGTTCGCTTCAAACATTCCTGCGACTGCATCAAATCCACCCAATTGAAACACCTGATTGATCTTCATTTCCCAAAGGGCAGGTACCTTCACCCATAAATCGCGCGGGAAAGAGACAATATTAATCTGCATCAAATCAGGATCCAATACCACCATCAAGATCGCATCTGTCCTATAACTACCATCGTTTGGCCGTAGGTCGGAACCAAGTAATAATATTTTTATTTGATTGGAAAAAGTTGGTGTTACTACCACTGGTACAAATTCTTCTTCCTTAGCCGCCACAACAACTTTTTTATCTCGTTGAAAATGTTGTGCAACAGCAACCATGGTTGTGATCATCGTCATACAGGCAAAAAAGACAAACAGAACGCCCAGAATAGAGGTAAGGTTCCATTTAAATTTAACTTTTGGAAGCTGGATTTTTGACTTTGGAAACTGCAAATTTACTTTCGGAAGTTTGAATTTTGACTTCGGAGATGTCAAAATTACCTTAGGATTTTGTGGCTTTGACTTCGAAAATTGAAAATTTTCCTCTGGAGGATCAAGTTTAATTTTTAGAAGTTGAAATTTTAATTCCAAAAATAGTTGGATTACCTTCGAAACTAACAACTTGAACTGGTCACTCTTTTTTGGTGATTTAGGTCTGGCCATTGACTGACCTGACCAATTATTTCCATTGGCTGGACGATTGACACTGCTTTTCCGAAATTGAGTATTTCTTTGATTATGATAGAAATTATTCAATTGTTCACTCTCTTTTAAGCGGATCAAATCCGGCTAATGGATAATTATAATTCCATAATGGCTGAGATCCTAGAAATTTCATAGAATAGTTGCCAGATTCATGCCAGGAGGGGAAAACAGAAAAGTGATTATCGCTAAGAACACCATAATCACTTTCAGGATTATTGCTTTTTTCGTATCTTTTCATCATAGCAGTCAGGGTGTTTTTGGCGGGGATCTCCGCCAAAAACAGACTAACGCCGTTTTTTAAGATGATACCTTTTTATTATTTATATGAAGATAATCTGAGTATCTTCGGTCATATCAATAAATTCCGCAGCGGTAACAATATCTTTAACACCATCCACGAAGTCTTCCTTCTTTAAATCCATCATGTCTACAGACATTTTACAGGCATATAAATGAGCACCAGCATCGGCTAACATCTGGATAAATTCACCTACAGGTGGAACATCCAGACCAGCGATTTTGTCTCGCATTAATTTTGTGGCAAAAGCGGTCATGCCCGGTAAGACACCCATTAAATTCGGAATTCCCAAATTGCCAGTCTTAACGCCCATCATACTCATTTTCATGCTGGTATTGGCGACAGGAGCTAATTCAAGCTTGTCAACGCGATGTTTGTTGATCAGATCCATACCCCAGAAGGTAAAGAAGAGCGTAACATCAAGTCCATTACCCAATGCTGCCCAGCCCATAATCAAAGCAGGATACGCCATATCTAAAGTACCTTTTGAACAAATAAAAGCCATTTTTCTTTGTTTTTCTTCCATTGTTACCATCTCCTTGAAATTTCTAAATTTCGTGCTTTATTAGACACAACCTTCTGGTTTTCCCAGACCAGAGATTTTTGCGACTTTTTTGGCAGGTCCTTTCGGGAACAATGTAAACAGCTCTTTGGTGTTTACACCGGATCCACTGGTGATAGCCCGTAACGTAGGCGCTGCTCCTGACTTTACCGCACTCTGGCGACTGAAATCAATCACCTTCCAATGAGCTTCCGTTAATTCCAGAATCCCTTCTTCTTTTGCCAATTCAGCGGCTATTTCTTTGGTCCAATCTACCGGGTTTACCAAGAAACCTTCTTCATTTACTTCAACTACTTTTCCTGCAATTTCCTTGCTTGCCATCTTTTTTTCTCCTTTAATTTTTTTATGCTAATGAATAGCGTTTTTCCCAATCAGTCCACTTCCCAGCCATGGTCATGGTTGGCGCAAGTGGTACTTTCCGACCACGCATCAAGATATTCCAGTACATCCATTCAAACGACAATTTTCCAATATGGTTAAGTCTCGACTCTTCCAAAAGAGCAAAAGGTCCAATTCCTGGTACGGGAAACCGTCCAGGCAATGGTTCCTGGTCATAATTGAAATCCAGTAATACACCTTTACCAAACCCTGATTCAATGAAACAGTTGGTGTGACCATCAAATTTTTCTTCCAATGGTTTCCCTTCTGTGTAATGCTTGAAATTTTCACCAAACAAATCAACAGCATAATGGGCAACAGAACCAGCCTTGGAAGTCGGTGCATTGGATGCATCTCCCAAAACAAAAATATTGTCAAATTTATCGGATAAGAATGTGTGTTTATTTACCGGTGAGAAATTTAATTCATCGCCCAGTCCCGATTTTCCAATAACATCTGCACCTTTATTTACTGGAATGCTAACCAATAAATCATATTCCACTTCGCGTTCATCATACGAAATAATCTTTTTGGCATCAGGGTCAGCCCGTTCGATGTAAAAATCAGATTCAATTTTTATGTTTTTTCGATCCAACATATCACCGATCAATTTGGAAGCCACTGGCTTGGTAAATGCCCCTGATAATGGCGTTGCATAAATCAGTTCAACCCGATCGCGCATGCCTTTTTGAGTGAAGAAGGCATCTGACAGCATTAAAAATTCCATCGGTGCGACCGGACATTTAATCGGATTTTCGACAACATTGACAACAATCCTGCCGCCCTGGAATTTTTTCATTTTTTCAGCCAAAGCAACCGCTGTTTTCAATGTATAGAAGGAGTGAATTGATTTTCCCCATTCATGTTCTGCCAGCCCGGGTGTCTCTTCCGGGTAAATATCTGCCCCTGTTGCGATCACAAGAAAATCATAATCCAATACAGTTTTATCTAGCAGAATTACCTTGTTGTTTTCCGGTTGAATTAACTCAATTTTTGCTTCGATCATTTTTACTTTCGAAGGAATGAAATCCTTTTTCGGTTTAATCAATGCTTTTTCATTTCCTTTTCCAAAAGGTAAAAATATATATCCCGCTTGATAATAATGAATGGGATCTTCATCAACGATTGTAATTTGCCATTGATTCAAATCCATCAAGTGGGTCAGATGGTTTGCTACCATCGTACCGGCGGTTCCAGCCCCTAAAATAACAATTTTTTTCATTCCAATACTCCTCAAAGATTTTGTGTTAAATTTGCAATTTTCTGTAAACGCTCCATAAATACTGTTCGTTCACTTAAAATACTTTCAACAGCTGTAGCTGCTGCTGCTGGTTGAGACGATAAATGATGTTGTTCTGCCACCGATAAACGGCGGACTTTTTGTGCTGCAGAGATTAATTCTTTTTCGTTAATGTCACATCGATAAGCTGTTCGAGTCAAAATTTCTAAATCCTGTTTCAAATCTGAATCAGCCAGATAGAATTCACCTGCTAAAAATACACCCTGTTTCTTGTTTTGGTTCAGAATTACCGAACCAAAGTATTTCAAGCCTGCATGACAGGTAAATATTTCCGCTCGACCTTTCGCTTGTTCTGAAATTTCTCGCCAGGATGATTCACATATTTGCTTGCCTTCCGATGTAGATAACAAGAGTTCGCAAACCGGACCTGGTTGGCTGATTTGTGTAACTGCCTTCCCATCCTGGTCGATGATTAGTGCACTGCACTGACTGACAGAAGTGAATAAATTCTGAATTGTTTGAACACAATGGATGGGGAAAATGGACTCTGATTCACTTGAAGCAGGTAATTCGACGCTTTCTCCGTTCAACAATCTCTCAACCTCTCGTTGTGGAAAACGCCATTGGTTACCAATCTTTATGCCTTTCAGCCTTCCATCCTGCAACATGCGATATACAGTGATGCGATCGATTTTGAATAAGTCCTGAACCTGTTTGGTTGTTAGCAAATTTTCCATTTGTAACTTTCTGCTATATCATGCTATATAATGTTATAATAATTCGTTGTGCATCTTTTCACAAGTGATATATGTCATTATTGAGATTGTGATTAATTTATGACAAAATTCGCCTGTATATTCTTGTAATAAAAAACCAGGCTTTTGAAAACCTGGTTCTATTTTTGAATTGTTCCTTTTTCTCTTGTATATAACAACCAATTCTATCTAATTGAGTTTTAGGCTGCATTTTGAATGAATTTTTTCAAATCCTTGGTGACTTGTGCCAAAGAGGGTTTATGCGTATACATCATATGCCCGGATTGATAATATGTCATACTAATATTTTCTAATTGTTTGGCTGGTAACTCAACATGGTTAAAGGTGTATTCAGTAGCAAAATAAGGAGTAGCCAGATCAAAATAGCCATTGCATACAATCACTTTCAAAGCAGGATTAAGTTGAAAAGCGATTCTTAATTGCTCAGCTGTATTCACAAATTGATTCTCATGCTTTTCATATTTCCAGGTTTCATACAAACTGATTAGGATTTCATAATGACGATCCAGCTCCACTGCCAGGTCGCGACGGACATAATCATAGAATGTGGCTGTATAAGGACCCAGAATCGCATTATAAGAAGGGTCGCTCTCGTACAACTCACCAGCCCCATCTTTATCAAAACCAGTGTAGCGACTATCCAAACGCCCGACTGTGATTCCCTCAGAGCGACATAATTCCTTGGTGAATCGGTGAATATTAATACGCAGATTGGTCTGATCAATGTACTCCTCGGAGAGACCAGTGAATTTCGCCAGGTTTTGAATGATTTTCGTTCGCTCCTGTTTTGGCAAACTATTTCCCTGCATCAATGCCAGGGTATATTCTCCAGACGCAAACTCTTCGACCTGGCTCAGTGTTTTACCTAAATCTTTTTGTAATTCTGGTGATAATTTTTTGTGATACCAGGCTGTTGCCACATAAGATGGTAAGAATAAAATAAATGGCAGGTCATTTCCGGGGGTGAATCTAGCAGTTATAAAGTTGAGAATCGATGATATCAGCATGATGCCATTCAAATACATGCCATAACGTGACTGTAAGAATTCAGCAAGCCCACCAGCTCTAGTGGTACCATAGCTCTCCCCGATCAAAAATTTAGCAGAAGTCCAGCGGTTATTGCGGGTTGTCCATAAGCGGATGAATTCGGCTACTGATTCGATATCTTTTTTTAACGAATGAAATTGATCTGGTTTTTCCTTTGGTACAGTTCGGCTATAACCGGTGCTCACCGGGTCGATGAAAACTAAATCGGTATGGGAAAGCAAAGAAAACTCATTATCCACCAATTTGTAAGGCGGTGGTAAAGGATTGCCATCATCATCAAACAAAACCCGTTTCGGACCCAATAAACCAAGATGCATCCAAACAGAAGAGGACCCTGGTCCACCATTGAAAGAAAATGTCACCGGGCGCCCAGCAGGCGACTCCACACCATTTAGTGTATATGCCATATAAAAAATGGATGCCTTTGCCACTTCCCCGCTTTCCTGATCCTCTTCTTTTAATAACATGGTGCCAGCAGTGACAGTATATTCCAGTTTTTTCCCATCCAGGATGATGCTATGTTGGGTTTTAGAGGTAATTTCTTGCGGAATGTTATCTTTTTCTTTTTTTTCTGTGGGTTGAGATTCTTCAGTCATATTTCCTCCTCGGATGGTTCGGTTGCATACAGGATTATTGTATCAGAGCATAAAGATCCAAACATGGATTAGTACAAGATAAATGAATTTCCAAGGATGATAAGAAGTACCATCACAATACTCTGGGTTTGACAGGTGATTTGTTATGAGTAAATTCCTCCCCTTTTTCAAGCAGATAACTAAGATGAAATGACAAATTAAAGTGTCCTTTCAATAATTAATGGTCAAGGTGTTATTGGCGTGCGGGCGCACGCCAATAACACCTGCTTATCCCAATTTATTAAGATGATACAAATTAAAGTACAATCAAGATTGGAATCTGTCACATAAAGGAAAGAAAGATGATTCATCTTCGGTCCATCCAAGTAAAAAATCTTGATACCACACCCAAAGTCTATCCTTTCAATTTGCCATTGTTGCAAAAATTACCAACTATTATCTTTACTGCTCCAGTGACTTTTTTCGTCGGTGAGAACGGATCTGGAAAATCCACCCTGATTGAAGCGATTGCTGCTGCTGTAGGGTCAATTGTAGTTGGCAGTGAGAATATTCAAAAGGATGGATCCATGCAGCCAGCTAAGAATTTTGCCAATTATCTGAAATTGGTGTGGAATAAACGGACGCATAAGGGTTTTTTTCTACGTGCAGAAGATTTTTTTGGATATGCCAAGAGATTGGCGCTGATAAGAGCGGAAATGCAGGCTGATCTGGAAGATGTTCAATTTCAAACCCGCAATAGTTCAAAAATGGCTCAATTATTAGCCGAATCTCCTTTCCAACGAGAGATCTTTGAGATGAAAAACAACAAATCCGACTCGTTGGATCATATTTCTCATGGAGAAAGTTTTTTACATTTATTTCAGACCCGTTTCGTACCTGGAGGTCTTTACTTACTAGACGAACCGGAAGCGCCTTTATCACCATTACGACAACTAACCCTGATTACCTTAATCAAACAAATGGTGGCTGAAAATTCTCAATTTATTATTGCAACGCACTCACCAATCCTGATGGCATTTCCCGATGCAGTAATCTTCAATTTTGATGAAGTTCCCATCCAACCTGTAGCTTTTGACGATCTGCAACATGTAGAGATAATGCGTGGTTTTCTAAACAATCCAAAGGCATATCTAAATCATTTGTAATTGTTCACAAACACATTAATGAATCATCAGCTGTAAAAAATCTAAGGTTGCAATATTTGGAAATGGGTATAAAATTACTATGTTTTAGTTACGAAGGGCATAACCAAAACAGTTTCACAGGGTTTTACCCATCAAAGATGTTTTATTGATCATTCTCAACTAATTCAATAGAATCCCGAATTACAGGTTTATCTTTATAGGTCAGGAAGGAAAACAAGCATGAGCTCAATCTCTCAAGGCGTAAAACCCAGTATTGCCTTAAAGACACGCAGTCGTAATTATTTGTTGTACATGGTAATTTTCATGGGGTTGGTTGCTATCATGGATCAATATTTATCCACAATCAAAACCACAGCTCTCCCCTATATTTTAGAAGAGTACAGAATATCAGCTTCAAATTTTTCCTATCTCGAAGCTGTTTACATGGCGTTTACATTCCTGATTGTTCTATTGAATGGATTAACTGATATCATCGGACGCCGTCTGTCCATCCTGATATTGATCTTAATTATGGGTTTTGCATCCTTTGGTGTCCTGTATTTCACTCCCAGCATTCATTGGTTTATGATTATGTACACGCTTGCAATATTTGCCACAGTATCGAATATGTGGACTATTCCGGTCAGTGAAGAATCACCAGCCGAAAAACGCGCAAAGTATATTGCCGTTGTTTATATTATTGGATTAATCCCATTGCAGGCTGTGTTTCCACCACTGCTTATGAATACGCTGGGCTTGAGCTGGAAGTGGATGTATGGGATTATGTTCATTTTCATGGTGCCTGTATTGATAATGTGGGCATTCATGAAAGAAACGAACCGTTTTCAGGTTATTCAAGCAGAAAGAAAAGATGGAACCCGCAAAAATCATTTCTTCGGATTAGGTGTAATTAATCGCAAAGACGTCCGTTACATCATTATTTCCTCAACGATCTGGTTGTCTTGGTTAACATATCAATTCTTTTATTTCTGGACCGGTTATTACTTCATGACCATTAAGGGTTACACCCTGAATCAATGGTCAATGGTTCTTTTAGTAACACTGATAGTAGCGATGATCGGTGGATATTTAAGTGGTTGGATTATGGACCGTATCGGGCGGAAACCGGCATTGATATTTGGCTGTATTGGTCTTTCTCTCGTTCTGGTCTTGATGGGTTTTGGTCAGGGATTTTTATTGCCTTTGGCTGCGGTTCTAATGGGTTTCTTCACATCCTTTACCTATACATGGATTGTTGTTTACATCCCGGAAGTCTTCCCCACCGAACGACGTGGAACCTGCATGGGATGGACAACAACGATCGCCCGAATTTCGTATGTGATAGGCCCTCTTTTGACTGGTTATGTACTGAGTCTCTTCCCAACCATGGAATGGTTCTGGGTGGTCGGCAGCGCTGTCATCTTGATCCCGATTGCCATTGTACTTTTCCTTAACCCCTCAGAGACAAAAACCCAGGAATTGGAAGATATTGAGATTGCCCGTGCTTAAGAGATAAAACTGTAGAATTAAAAGCGGAGTAGTCCAAATTTTACCTACTCCGCTTTCTCACTAATAAGTCAATGGAAATCTCAGGTGATTTCTTCTGAAATTAACAAGTGTTCAAGTTGCTGCCAGCGTAGATAGATTTTTGGAATCTCATCCTCCAACCATTTAACCCGATTCGCAGTCTCAGTAATTGACTTTTCTTCCTGATTATAAAATTCAGAGGAAGCCATTTTCTGAATCGTTTCCTGATATTCTCTTTCCAGTGATTCAATTATGTCAGGAATTTCATCCAATTCCTTCTGGATTTTCTTCCGTTTTGTTGTATACAATTTTTTATTGGTTTGATTTACCGGGTCTGTTTTCTTTGTTGCAGGTTGGCTTGCTTTTTCCAAATCAACCTGTTCTTTCAATAGTGACTGTTGGTACCAATCATCATATCCACCGATATATTCTTTTACAATTCCCCCGCCCTCCAATACCAGCGTGCTGGTCACCAGGTTATTCAAAAATGCACGGTCATGACTTACCAGAATTAATGTACCATTGAAAGTCAACAATAAATTTTCCAACAATTCCAACGTTTCCAGATCCAGATCGTTGGTTGGCTCATCCAATATTAACAAATTTGCTGGCATGGTAAATAAACGCGCTAATAACAAACGGTTGCGTTCACCCCCGGAAAGAACATGAATCGGGGCATGCACCCGTTCTTTTGAAAAAAGGAAATCCTCAAGATACCCATACACATTACGGGTAAATCCGTTAATGCTGATCATATCTCTACCTTGAGCTACATTTTCATAAACAGACTTTTCCTCATCCAGTTGCGATCTCAATTGATCAAAATATGCCAATTCCAGGTTTGTCCCGTAATTGATTACTCCTTGTTGTGGTGTCAAATTTCCGATTATCAGATTCAATAAAGTTGTCTTTCCGCTCCCATTAGGACCGACGATACCAACCTTATCCCCACGTTGAAGGGTGAAAGTAAAATCCTTTATGATTGGTTCTTCTTGATATGCAAAGTTGACATTATCTACTTCCAGAACTAACTTACCTGATCGACGCGCTTCCTGGATTTGAAGATTGACTTTTCCGGGTTGTTCACGTCGTTCTTTACGAATTTCTCGCAACCGTTTCAATGCCCGAACACGACCTTCGTTCCTGGTGCGTCTGGCTTCGATTCCCTTTCGGATCCATTGCTCTTCCTGAGCTAATTTTTTATCAAAAACTTCATTGTGTGCCTGTTCAGAATTCAGATAAGCGTCTTTTCGCTGAATGAAGGCACTGTAATCACAATCCCAATCAAAAATTCGTCCCCGATCCAGTTCAACAATGCGTGTGGTGAGCTTTTGCAGGAAAATACGATCATGAGTAACAAACACCAGACTGCCGTTCCAACGCAAAAGGAAATCTTCCAACCACATGATCGATTGAATATCAAGATGATTGGTAGGCTCATCCAATAGTAACAGTTGCGGTTGCGCTACCAACCCTTTCGCCAGAAGAACTCGGCGTTTCATCCCAGCAGACAGTATTTCAAATACTGCCTTCGGATCTAATTGCATTCGGTTGAGGGTCTTTTGTAATAAAAGCTCTGATTGCCACTCAATCTCATCCTCTGGCCAATCGAATGACATCCCTACCAATCCAGTTTTTACGATTTCCCGAATTGTTCCCGCAATGCCATGGGGCACTTCCTGTGGCAGATAGGCTATGCGCAAATTCTGTTGACGAGAGATGACACCTGAATCCGGTAATAACTCACCCATGATTAATTTCAATAAAGATGTTTTCCCCATACCGTTGCGCCCAATTAATCCAATTCGTTCACCGGTTTTGATGCGGAAATTCACACTTTCCAGGATAAGATCTCCACCAAAACCCAGGGCGACTTCTTCGATATTAATCCAATTCATACCTTCCTCATCACTGGCCAGTAAAATTTGAAACGATGATCATTATACATTCATTTGAGTTCAAATCAATAAACATCATACAATAATCCAACTTGAGGAGGCACTATGGATTTTATTGAAAGAGTCATCCATGCGATTACTGAGCTACATCCGCTTCATCCAATGTTTGTCCATTTTCCCATAGCACTTACAGGTGCGGCTTTTTTGTTCATTTTACTTGCCTGGTTAAGGAAAAATAAATTATCTGAAAAAACAGCCTTTTTTAATATGGTATTAGCCGCTATCAGCACTTTTTTTGCCGGTGCCAGTGGAATCTATGACAACAATCTTAATTATGATGGCGATGCTCCTTTTGCTCCTATCAAGTTGGTGTTGGGACTTATTTTATCCGTTTTAACAACCGGTTTGGTGATTTTACGGTGGAAAAAACCTGATATTTTTGATCGCGCCCACGGTCTTTATATTCTTGTTTATGGATTAAGCTTTGGAATTGCGCTGGTTCTTGCATTCCTGGGTGGTGCCATACTGTATGGTTTTTAGAAAGGAGTTAATCTTGGGATCATTTCATATCAATTTTCATACATTTTTACTACGCGGGGGATTGATATTAATTGTGTTTATTCTTGCAGCCTGTTCAGGCGCAACTACAATGCAAGTAGAGCCAACATCTGCTCCCATTCCTACAGAAATAGCCACAGCTACTTTGGTGGTTGATGAGGTTATGCCAACAGAAACGGTCGTCGAACTACCACAACCAACAGCAACGACCCAATCCACTGCAACAGACATCCCTTCTGCCGATAATTTTGTCAGTTTTTCAAATGATGTCTTTCCCATAGTTCAATTTCGTTGTTTAAATTGCCACGGTGAGGAAAAGATTGAGGAAGGACTGGATATGACCTCCTATGCAGGGATAATGAATGGATCTGTTAATGGTGCAGTTGTCAACCCGGGGGATGCCGAAAAAAGTCTTTTTGTAGAATTGGTAGCCAGTCAAAAAATGCCTAAAAGAGGGGCAAAATTAACCCCTTCCCAGGTGCAGTTATTTCGTGATTGGGTTAATCAGGGAGCTTTAGAAAACTAAGCGATTTTCCCAGTTGATTTTGATCCAATAATTTAACAGACCAATCCTTTAAGCAAAAGGTTGGTCTTTTTTTGCAAAAATCAATTCCCACCAAACAAGCAAGATCAGCTAAAATTGGGTCTGTGAATAATCGCCCCAAACTTGATTTCAGGAAACTCTATCCATTATTCAATACACCCATCACTGAGTTGGATTGTGGTCAGAAATGTGCAATCCACAATCCACATTCCGTTCCATTTTGCTGTGATATCTGCCATGCCAGCCCGGCAGCTTATCATAGCGAGTGGGAGTTCTTAAAACAGAACACTGATTTGTGGCACCTATGGGCACCCAGCGATTGCAATGAAGATAGATTCAATCAAGTTAATCCATTGGATGATCTTCCGGAGAATATGGTTTTGTTAGCTTGCCTGGGTGCACAACACTGCCAGAGACCCTATCGTGCCCTCAGTTGCCGTCAATTTCCCTTTTTTCCCTACGTAACAGAGGATTTTCGCTTTATTGGTCTGGCTTATGAATGGCAATTCGTACAAGAATGCTGGATCATCAGCCACATCGAATTGGTTTCCTCCATGTACCGCAAAGAATTTATTCAGACATTTGATGAAATTTTTAATCTTTGGCCAGAAGAAATGGAAAATTATGCCAATAAATCGGAAGAGATGAGGTCTGCCTTTTGCGAGAAAAAACGGAGAATACCCATTCTGCACCGAAATGGAAAAATTTATTTACTCAGCCCTATGAATGAACGCATCAGAATCGCTGCTTTCAGTCAATTCCAAAAGTTCGGTCCTTATCAAAATCAATAAAATCCAATTAAAAGAGACTCCATGACACCTCAACCACCATCATTAAAAACAATTAACCGTGGATACACTTTCGCTCTTCTCGGAGCAATCTTTCTTTCAACCACTTCTATCATCATTCGACATATGACACTAACCTACCAGATTCCAGCCCTGGTACTGGCATTCTGGCGGAACGTTTTTGTTGTAGCCACATTAATTCCAGTTTTCTGGTTCGTCAATAAACGATTGATGAAAATCAAGAGCGCTCAGCTCGGATTCCTGATGATTTACGGACTTATCCTGGCTTTTTTCAACTCTTTCTGGACATTGTCTGTTTCGATTAATGGGGCGGCGGTGGCCACAGTTCTGGTTTATTGCTCAGCAGGGTTTACAGTTTTGCTTGGTTGGTGGATCCTTAAAGAACAATTGACATGGGTAAAAATTGTGGCGGTCGTTCTCAGCCTGGGAGGTTGTGTGCTGGTCGCAGAAGCATATCAGCCATCCATGTGGAATACGAATATGGCAGGCATCCTGACAGGAGTGCTTTCCGGGCTTTCCTACGCTGTTTACAGCCTGATGGGACGAACTGCTTCCCAACGCGGATTAAGCCCCTGGACAACCCTGCTTTACACCTTTGGTTTTGCTGGCATCTTTTTATTGATTATCAATCTGATACCGGGAGATTTCTTAATTGGGAAAGCTGTTCACGCCACGGATTTGATGTGGTTGGGGAATCGTTGGGAAGGTTGGGTTATTCTTTTCCTACTGGCAGCCATCCCAACTCTTGCAGGTTTTGGATTTTATAATGTCAGTCTCAGTTATTTACCCTCCAGCATTGCCAATCTGATCGTCACCATGGAACCAGCTTTTACTGCGGTATCCGCTTATATAGTACTGGGGGAACGCCTGACCCCAATTCAGTTAATTGGTAGTATCCTCACATTGGCTGGAGTGGTATTCTTAAGAGTGTTTGAGACCAAACAAATAAAGAGTGAACCAGTCACTTTTAATGTCTCTGCTCAGGAGGGAATCAATCATGAATGAAAATCTGTTGACCCAATGGCTTTTGGCATCTCCAACTGCCTCCATTCGCTATAAGACTATGCTGGAATTATTAGATCTTCCAGAAAATCATGAATCGGTTGTCGCAGCCTATAATGATATCCAACAGTCCGGTGCAGTTCCCGCCATTCTCGGGCACCAGGTTGAAATCGGGCGATGGAAATATTCCAAGCATTATTACACACCAAAATTCACCAGTACCCATTGGAGTATGATACTTTTGGAGGAATTACAATGTTCCCCGAATGAGCCTCGTTATCAAGCAGCCTGTGAATTCATGCTTTCAGCAATTCAAAAGGATGTTGAAAAATATAAGAATAAAGGTTTTACCTGTCTATGGGGAAATATCATCCGCTATTGCGTTTACGGGGGAAAACATCCTGATCCAAGATTGCAATTGATGATTGACCTGACTGCTAAAAGTTTACTTACTGAAAAATGCAAGTGCGAATGGAACTGGCAAATGCCATGTCTTTGGGGTGCTGCAAGGTCAACTTGGGGATTGATTTTAATTCCCGAAGAACAACGTTCAAAATTAGTGGAAAAAGCGATAGTAAGTGGAATCGAATTTATTCTTGAAAATGTGAATCTAATCATAGAAAAACAAACTATTAGTGTAGAAATGAAAACTCATCAGAGCTGGACCAAATTAAATTTTCCATTGTTTTACCAGGCTGATGTCTTGTTTGTTTTGAAAATCCTGTCTGAAGCTAATCAGATAAATCATCCATTAGCTTCCAATCTGATCACATGGTTGAAATCAAAACAAAAAAGCAATGGACGCTGGCAGGGGTCCAGTCCATTTCGACAACGAACCTATGTTGAAATGGGTGTGCCAGAAGAAACTTCTCGGTGGGTTACATTACAGGCAGCATCGATATTAAAGAAAGCAGAGAAAATCAATGCTTGAATGGTTTCAATATATTCTGATTGGTTTTGCAGCGCTGGCTGGCGGTTTTGTGAATGCGATTGCAGGTGGTGGAACATTAATTACATTTCCTGTCTTAACAGCCGTAGGCCTACCAGCAGTTGTCGCCAATATTACCAACACAGTTGCACTGAGCCCAGGTTATCTGGGAGCAACAATAGCTCAATGGAATGACCTAAAGAGTCAAAAAAGAAGACTTTGGTTATTTGTTCCCGCCTCCATCATCGGAGGCATCATTGGCGGTATCCTGTTGCTAAATTCCGGAGAACGTCTATTTCGATCGCTTGTACCTTTTTTGATCCTTATGGCGTCCATATTGCTGGCTATCGCTGACCCTTTACGAAACTATATCAATAAACGACTGAGTACCCGTGGCGCAAATTTAGAACATATTCAATTTGCGATCCTGCCAGTTCTATTAGCTGCAGTTTATGGCGGATATTTCGGTGCTGGATTAAGTGTAATCGTGCTGGCTGTGTTGGGTTTTCTGATCAACGATTCACTCACCCGATTGAATGCCCTCAAACAGGCAATTGCATTCAGTGTCAATATTGCTGCTGCAATATTTTTTGTTTTTTCTGGTCAGGTTAATTGGAGTGCAGCCCTGGTAATGGCAATCTTTGCAATTATTGGTGGGACAATAGGGGGCAAGCTGGCGAGCAAGATTAAACCTTCCACTTTACGCTGGACGGTGGTCACCATTGGGGTAATTGTCTCCATTATTTATTTTATTCGATAGGTAGTATCACCTCAATAAAGCGTTGACCTTGAAGATGAAAAGATACAAATTACATAATTAATGATGGGTAAAAATTTGTCGGGATTCTTCTCTCCATTAGTTGTTCAGCATTATAAGCAACCCGAAAGAGTAGATGCTCCTGCCAGTGTCTGCTGATTGCCTGCATGCCAACGGGAAGACCACGTGTATCATATCCTGCCGGGAAGCTAATCGCAGGCAACCCGGTCAAATTACCGGGATAAACGTAGCGCATATATTCCGTGTCTATCGAAAGATCAGACCAGCCTGCGGATGGGTCAGCCAGCGGGAAGGGTTGGGCAGTTTTGGCTGTGCCTGGTGTCAGGATGACATCGATCTCCTGAAAAACGGTATCAAATGCAGCCATTGCGCGAGTGCGATAACGTTGAGCCTGAATATAATCACTGGAGGTCATTACCTCCCCTAAAACCAGGCTTAGGCGAACTGCTTCTGCCATCTCTTTCCGCTGGGATTTATAAACGCGCATACACATCGCCATTTCTGAAAGGATGGTAACTGCGTGTGCGATACGGATCTCATCCAATTCAGGTATTTCAATTTCTGAAAGCGTTGCTCCTCGTTTTACTAATTCATTGAGCATATCATTGAACACGAAAACTACATCCTGATCGGCATGTTCATTCCATTCCGGGTATACCCCAAACCGGATCCCTTCCAAATCTGGTGTATTCCATCCATTCAACGTCACCGGAGGTTGAATCAAGCTATTCGGATCTTTCAGATCAGGACCAGCGATAATCGAGTACGTCAAGGCAGCATCATAAACACAGGCGGTCAACGGACCCAGGTGCGCAACACTCCAACACAGAGGTGCAGCACCAAATTCACTCACTCTTCCAAAAGTGGGTTTTAGACCCACCACTCCACATAATGAAGCTGGAATACGGATAGATCCACCGCCATCTGCCCCTAATGCGATTGGAACCAACCCGGCAGAAACAGCTGCAGCAGAGCCGCTGGAACTCCCCCCAGGATCACAATTCAGATCAAATGGATTTCTCACAGTACCATGATGGACATTCATGCCATTGGGTGCTATCCCAATTTCATGCATATTGGTTTTTCCAACCAATAATGCACCTGCGGCACGCAGTCTGGCAACTACCGTTGAATCTTCGTTCGCGCTCTGTTTCCCTAAAAATGCTGTTCCTACGGTAGTTGGATATGGCAACATATCGATTTCATCTTTAATCGCTACCGGCACGCCATCAATAGGGCAGATTCGTTTTCCTGTTTTTATCCGTTCTTCAACTTTCTGTGCCTGTCCAATAAGATCATCGCGATCCAAAGCTATGAAAATCCGCATAGGTTGTTCACCCTCTTCACTACTTTTGATATTTCTTAATAATTGTTCAGCGATTTCAACCGGGGAAATCTCACCTTGCTGATATTTCAATGAATAATCAAGTGAACTGGGGTAAGGGGAATGCCAATCTCCTGGTACTGGTTCAGATATATCAACAGAAATTGGATGGTCAGACGCAGGTCTCACTGCAGGATAAAAGGTAGGAGGTTCATCTACATTTAAGGCACGTAATTTCGGAATTCCACCATTTTCCAATAACGAATTGAGTAAAAGCATCTGACCAAAACGCGTTTCCACCAGGTTAGCAAAGACAGAAAGCATATTTCCGGTTAATTTTGGCAATTTTAATGATTTCAAATTGTAAGATGGCATGGTTGGTTATCCTATGAATTTTTCTGGGTAAGAATTGGGTATTATACGATGCAATAAAATCATTCTAACATAATCAAAATATAAAAACGATTTTTCTTTTTTACCAACTCGTAAAGTCTGGAAAAAAAATACCTATTAAAAAATAATAATAATAAAAATAATTTTGGGATCTAAATCATGATACTCTCGCTAATCGATCAATCCGAATTTGATGATACCATTTATGATAAGTATGCATCTTGAGAAGAATGAATAATCACCAAAGGAGTTGTTATGACAGCCTATGTAATCGTAGACATTGAAATCACCGATCCTGAAAATTATGAGATGGTAAAAAAATTAACACCTCCCGTGGTAGCCCAATATGAGGGAGAATACTTGAGCAGAGGTGGATTTACAGAGGTTATTGAAGGAGATTGGCGACCCAATCGGCTGGTGATTTTGGCTTTCGAAAATTCTCAAAAAGCCAAAGCCTGGTTGAACTCTCCTGAATTTGCGCCTATCAAGGAAATGCGTGCGAAAACAGCCATTACTAGAATGGTACTTACTGAAAGTGAACCGCAACTTATACCAGGTAACAAATAAAAACCCTTACCAGTCATATCAAAATTTGTACTATTTCATGACTGGAATTGAGCTCTCTTAAGTGTTATCGTTATTGCTGAGATGACACCAGAAGATAAAATTTACACCATACTTCGCGAACCGATTAGCGCATTGACCCATCTGGCAGCTGCGATCATCTCGCTTTTTGGCTTGCTTAGCCTGATTTATTTTGGCTGGGGAGATCTGTCCAAAACAATTACCTTGATCATTTACGGGATCAGCCTGATATTAATGTTTGCCGCGAGTGGAACTTATCACCTGGTGATTGCCAAAGATTCAATCATACTCAAATTGCGAAAGCTCGATCACTCCGCCATTTATCTTCTAATTGCTGGATCCTATACGCCAATCTGTTTTCATTTTTTCGAAGGTTTCTGGCAATATGGCATGCTCGCTATCATCTGGGGGCTGGCACTCATTGGAGTTACTGTAAAATTGTTTGTCATTCATGCTCCGCGTTGGGTAACAGCCGGGGTGTATCTATTAATGGGATGGTTGGCGATCATGGGTGTCGAGGAAATCCTACGCTCGATGCCGATGATAGCAATCATCTGGTTGGTTGCAGGTGGGTTATTTTATTCCATTGGTGCGATTGTTTACATCACCAAGAAATTAAATTTTATTCCAGGCGTGTTTGGGTTTCATGAAATCTGGCATATATTTGTCATTTTAGGGGCATTCAGTCACTTCTATGTTGTTCTACGATTCATTGCCATGGCATAACCAGGATTAAAGCTGCAGTGGAAATAAGATCCAACAACTGATTTTCGGCAGCAAATTTCAATGTAGTGCTAGAATAATAATTGAGGGGAGGGAAATTCATTCATCAGTCCAAATTTCAGGAGCAGTAAATGAAAAAAGAGCGGGTGGTATTATTAGGCGCATCGGGCACCATGGGCTATTCTGCTTTTCAGGAATTATGGAAAAAGCGGGACCAATATGAAATCGTGCTCCTGTTACTCCCTGATCTTAGAGATAAGCTTTTATTCCGCCCATACGAAATCATATCAAATATTAAGTCCATTCCTGGACGTGGTCATGTACAAGGTGACGGTTTGAAGATTATCTGGGGAAACGCTGTTGAATATGATGATGTCGCGATAGCGATTGAAGGTGCCGATTGGGTACTGAACGCTATGGCATACATTTCACCAATGGCAGATTATTATCCAAAAAATGCCAGGGCAGTTAATATAGACGCTGTAAATAATGTTATCAGAGCGATTCAAGCACAATCGAATGGCAAACAACATATTCGCTACATCCATACTGGAACTGTCGCCGAAACAGGAGACCGCCAACCACCTATCCATTGGGGGCGTGTTGGTGATCCACTCAATCCTTCTGTATTCGATTTTTATGCCATCACTAAAATAGAAGGTGAGAGAATTGTCCTCGAATCTGATTTACAATACTGGGTTTCCCTTCGAATGACCTATATTATTCCAACCGAATTTAAGCATTACATGAAATTACAGGATCCAATTATGTTCCACATGCCTTTGCGTACTTGCATGGAAAATATCAGTAACCGAAACGCAGGTGTTGGGTTGATCAACTCACTCAATATACCTAAAGAATCTGATTTTTGGCGCAGAGTTTACAATATGGGTGGTGGACCAGGGATGCGAATATCTGCTCTCAATTATATGAAACAAACCTACAAAATGTTGGGGTTATCCGGCTATCAAAAGGTAAATGATCGCAATTGGTATGCTTTGCGGAATTTTCACCTGCAATATTATCTTGATAGTCACATTTGTAATCAATATTTAAATTATTGGCAGGATACGATGGCTGATATTTGGAAAGCACTTCAGAAAAGCTCACCTTTGTCGATAAAAACTCTATCATTTTTGTGCAGAAATTTTCCAATGATTCGAAATTTTGTTGAAAAACAAACACATGGTTTGTTAAAAAATCTGGTTGAACATCATGCCAATGGAACACGAAACTGGTACCTGCATAAAAACGACCAGAGAATTTTTGCCTTTTTCAAAAATTATGAATCTTATGAAGCCATCCTGGACTGGGACAAGGAAAACCCTTCTACTGAAATTGAACCCGTACAACAGGTTCTGGATCATGGATACGATGAAAGCAGGCAAATTTTATCGTTACTGGATCTGGAGAAAGCAGCTAGCTTTCGTGGGGGTGTATGTATTTCTCCTGAATGGAATGGGGATTTATACCAAAAATTGAATTGGCGTTGCGCTTTTGGACATGAATTTATTGCGAAAGCATTCACGATTCTGAAAGCTGGTCACTGGTGTCCGGTCTGTGTTAAACCTCCCTGGAATGGAGATGAACAGGCTAGAAAAAATCCCTTTTTCGCCCAGGTATGGTGCGCCAGTCATGATCCTGAAGAAAATAATAATTACAGTATGGAATCGGTTGAGGATATCTTAGCAGCCGATGAATTATACAGGAATCGAAAGAATTAATCTTCTGATATGCTGATGTCTTTTTCATAAACCCGATAGCGCCGAAAAGGTTTTGCCCCTAATTTTATGATCGCGTTATTCATTGGATCATTATCCTCCAAAACATAATTGATCTCCATTTGCATGTCAGTAGAATATAATGAATCATATAATGCCCGGTAAAGTAAAGCATCAATTCCCTTTCCATGATAGGAGGGGATGACACCCAGGGCAAACATTCGGTATTGTTTTAGTCTGGGAATCCCTCTTAACAATTTCAACCAACCAAAAGGCAAGAGGCGCCCATTGAGACCTTTCAGTAATACATTGATATCAGGAATCGCAATGGCAAACCCGACTGCTTTTTCCGTTTGATCTTCTGCAAAAATCACTCCTTTTGGTTGTATGATTTGCTTTAGATCATGTACCATTGCACGTACTTCCGCATCGGTAACTGGTGAATACCCCCAATTCTTAATCAAACTCTCATTGGAAAGTGCAATGATTTTTTCCACATCCTGATCCAATGTTTTCATATTCAAAATCCGGGTATTAATTCCATACCGGGAGCGAATTTTTTCTGTCAGGGTTAAGATACGTTCCGGAACTTGATAGTTTTGATTGTTATCAATTTGATAAACCAATAAATCCTTGATCTTGCTTAATCCAAACTCCTCGTACCGTTCATTATAAAATGGTGGATTATACGGTGACATCACGACTGGAGCTGGCGAAAAACCTTCCACCACGCTGCCCCACTCTTGTGAAACAAATGACCAGGGACCACGCATTATCTGCATACTATGCACAACCAACCATTTTCTGGCTCCTTCCAGTAATAAGTGGCTTGCCTGATTGTCTGAAGGTGATTCAAAGTATCCAAATAAACCTATCCGCTCCTGCCAAAAATCAACTGCCAGATCATCGATGAAGGCTGCAATTCTGCCTATTGGTTTATTGTTATCATAAAGTAAAAATAATTGATGACGGCAGTGATTCAGAAATGGATTACGTATTGGGTCAAACTGACCGGTTAATTCACCACGCAATGGTGGAACCCAAACAGGATCATCCTTATAAATATGATAAGGCAATTCAATAAATCTCTTCAGGTCGTTTTTTGTGTCAACCGGAACAATATGCATTTTCCAACTCCATATGAAGATACTTTATACTAGCATAATTACTGCCAACAATAGGATTGGAAAAGTAAATTTCTTACCGATGGATAGATTTTAAAAAGTTAAGTAAAAAAAACCCCACCTTGCGATGGGGTTTTTTGGATTCAATATTAATTGAATTACAGGACTACGACGTCGGCTGCCTGTGGGCCTTTGTTGCCAGTCTCAATGGTGAATTCGACTGCCTGGCCTTCTTCTAAGGTTCGGAATCCTTCATGAGTGATTGCTGAATAATGCACGAAGACATCAGGGCCTTCTTCTCGAGCCAAAAAGCCATAGCCTTTTGTCCCATTAAACCATTTTACTGTACCTTTTACACGTTCTGACATTTTTCTTTCCTTTATTCTTTCTAAAAAAAATTTTATTTGTGAAACAGCATTTGTTTAGTAACGCTGACTACCACCACCACGTGAGTTTCGGCTGTTTCGATCACGGGGTCCACCCTGGTTTCCACCAAAGCCACCACCGCCACCGCCGCCACCGCCGCGTTGTCCAAATCCACCTCGACCACGTTGTCCACCACCAAAGTCTCCTCGGCGGCCTTCTTCTTTTGGTCTGGCGATAGAGATTCTTAAATCTCGTTCTCCCATTGTGTAACCATTATATTGATTGATTACCTTCTCAGCTTCTGCTTGACTACTCATCTCAACAAAAGCAAACCCTTTTGACCTGCCAGAGTCGCGATCTTTGATCACTGCTACAGAGGTCACCGTACCCGCATTGGAGAAGAGGTCTTTTAAGTCATCTTCTGTTGTTGCGTAGGACAAATTCCCAACATACAATTTGTTATCCATTCGTTCTTGTATCCCTTACACCGGTTTCTACCGGTAAAATAAATTTGCCTCTGACATTCAGGTCCAGGGGCAATTGCTCACAAGCCTTACTTACAGGCAAATAGAGTATATCACACATCTTTGAAATTCTGTCAAGGAATTTATTGACTGTAGTGGCAAAGTAGTAAAGTCCTAATCTGGCAAAGTTAAAATGTCCTATAAGAGGACAACAACAGATGAAATGGACAATAGCAATGACGAGAGAAGAATTGAAGCGCAAGACGATTATAGAACAAGCAATTGAAAAAAGGATAATCCAAAAAGAAGGAGCGGAGAGGCTAGGAATCAGTGAACGTCATTTTCGGCGGATAACAAGAAGATACCGAAAA
>Ga0209347_1000716_pt1 | contig 72109 bp, 73 predicted proteins | sample AutmiccommuBRH23_FD_187382 | JGI IMG/M metagenome (GOLD analysis project Ga0209347, IMG submission 187382) | Deep subsurface microbial communities from Mt. Terri, Switzerland - Autotrophic microbial communities BRH/23 (SPAdes) (version 2) | ecosystem: Environmental > Aquatic > Deep subsurface >... | reverse complement strand
GCTTGGCCATTTCGGCGAGATCACCCCGGAGACAATTCTCTGCGCTACCACAGAGGACATTCAGAAGTGCGGGTTATCGATGCGCAAAGCGGGATCTATCATAGGGGTTGCCAGGGCGCAGATGCAGGGAGACCTGAACTTATCAGAATTACATAAGCTTTCCGACGAGGAAGTGATCAGGCGCCTGTCCTCCCTGAATGGCATCGGTATCTGGACGGCTGAGATGCTCCTGATCTTTTCCATGGAACGCCCCGATGTTGTCAGCTGGGGAGACCTTGGCATCCAGCAGGGAATGATGAGGCTGTACGGCCTGCAGACGTTAACAAGAGAACAGTTCGAGGAGTACAGGAAACGCTATTCACCTTACGGATCGGTCGCATCACTCTACCTGTGGAGATTACCGCCTGACCTTTGACCTTCAGTGGTCTTTTTCCCCACTATCACAAACCCATTAACCCGATTCCCTGTCCTCGTCACGAACTCATCGTTCCTGAAGAACTCGATCTCAAACCCGTTCTCAACCAGCAGGAGCACCAGTTCCTTTTCAGTAAAATGATGGGCGATGTAAGCAACCTCGCCGGTCTCCCTGTCATAGGCGATGATGGAGCCCTCCTCCTGTGTCAGGGGCAGGTCATTGATGTAGCGCTCGCGATAGAGCTTTGAATGCCAGGTCTGCCCGAAATCCGCAAGGTACAGGTGGCCGCCCGGTTCCAGTACCCTGCACGCCTCGCGGATTATCCTGGCACGGTCCTCTTTTGTGGTAATGGTGGTCAGGAAGGCCTGCATTACAGTAAGGCCGAAGCTTGCATCGGGGAAAGGCAGAACTGTGGCAGTCGCCTTAACGAACATTGATCTAAGAGAGCATTCCTGTGAATCCGAAAATGATTGTGCCATCCTCAGAACATCTGTATTGATATCGACACCGGTAACAGAATGGCCTTGACTCGCAAGAGGGATGCTGACCTTTCCGTTGGCACAGCCGATATCAAGGATACGGCATCCGGGATGGATATACCCATAGATGACACTGTCAAGCTCAATGGTTGCCGGAATATTCCTGGCCTGAATGCCTATCCATAGATTTGCCTGCTCATCCATCATTTATCGAAACTCCATGAAATCATACTGCAGGTAATACCATCCGTAATGAGATATAGATCGATATCATCAACATAGAAAGTTATCATTGTACTGGAGTCTGCTTAGAGACTTTCTTATGGGCCAGCTCCTGTTCAGCCATACTCCTGCACTCCTTCTTAATAGGTTCAGGAATCAGCTTCATGACCAGTATGAATCCCAGAGGAATAAGGATAATATCGTCAATAGCACCCAGAATCGGAATAAAATAAGGGATAAGGTCTATCGGGCTTAAAACATAAATGGCAACACCAGCTGCAAGTGCCCGGATGTACAGAGGCAGATCAGGACGTTTACTTGCCAAGGAGAGCGTCTTTGAGTGTAATTGTACCTTGTAGAACTTTTCCTTGAACAAAGCCTTCAGGAACATTTTTATTATACCCATTGATCCTATCTCCGCATAATACAATCATTTGAAACTTTGCTAATTCACATTATAACGTCACATATTAAATATCAATCGGGCCGGAAGCATCCCTTAGTATAGATTAAGTTTCAGACTTTGATCAAAGATCATATCACAAACCCGGAAGTATCTTCAACCATACCAAGCCCGCTACCGGTCTCTTCCAGTGTTATGACTTTACCGCCGGTCTCGATCTTCAGATCCACGATATCTACAAGGTTTTCTACATATATGAAGTTGAAATTATTCTTAAAATCGAACGATTCCTTACAGTAACTCTTCATAACCACAAATACCCTGTCATCCTCAGCGGTAATTATCCATCTTTTATCCCCTTTCTCTGAAGGATACTTCATGGATCCTGGCCTTTTAAATCTGTGAATGCTCCTGGTATCAGCATCATAGAACTCCATAAAATTGCGTATATTATACTCCAGTCCTACAAACTCTATGTTGGGTATGTAATAAGTAAGGATCGACCCGTTCCTGAATACTATTCTCGACCATTTCCACGGAATGAGCGGGCCGACAACAATTACTTTCTGAACATAGCACTTTCCGGAGAAATTCTTCTCAAACAGCACACCCTCAAAATCAAAATACAGGTTAGCTACTCTATATCCGAATAAGCCTTTGAAATTTTCAGACAGTTCCGAATTATAGTTCTCGTCTGCAGGCTCTTTGATATCCAGGCAGCATATCCTTTTGTCTCCGCTTGAAATGTCGAGTGTATATTTGGGGAACGATCCATGGAAATCCGCCAGGATATCCTGTGTAGAACAGGTTACTTTATCCCCTTTTACTTCGATTACTCCCAGATGGTCTGTGATCTTCCTCTGAACCTCGTCATAGGCCCATGAAATGCAATACCCTTCTGTTTTATCATTTATTATCCGACTGTTCTCTACATACCTGCCATTGACCTCGATATCTCCCGCAGACCTGCCGAACATGAGAAAAAACTGGCATCTTGACCCGTCGTTTGCTGTGAATTTCATGAACCAGTACTCTTTACCGAAAAGAGGAAGGTCCTCGAAAGAGAACAGAAGTTCATTAATACCTTTATTAAGCTCCTTTTTCAGCAGTAATCGTTCTATTTTATCTTTACTTTCCTTTATAGATTCTATTGAGGCAACAAACGCTTTCTTTTCAACCTCAGGTAAGTTTTTAATGTAATCGTTCCTTTCCTTTATGAATTTTAGGAGCCGGTCCTTTTCTATTGTAAGTCTTTCTTCAAGGTTCTTGTTTTTAGGTTCTTTGTCACTTATTGTGGCAGTCACTTTATCCCCTGCTGGCTCTGTAGAAAACCTGTCCCGACATTAGTTAACGAGAGAATCACTGAGCTGGTTTTGTAGTCTAAATACTCCATATATAATAATAGTATGGGAGCTGGACTGAGACTTGAAGAAATCCCGGATAACCAGTGAAAGTTTAGTGAGGCACCCTTACCTCACAACAAAGCATGCTTCATGCTACTTGAGATCGTAAGAACTGTTCATCCCTGACGATCATGATTTTCCCGGTTCATCGCCTGAACATACCTTTACAGAAGTGCATGGGTCTTTGTATTTGATACCAGAGCAGAGGTTTTTATTATGAAATCTATATTCAGCTACCTGGATATAATATCCGATTATGAACGTTGCCGGAATGCTGACAAATAATATCACAAGACCACTGAGAATGGGTTCCAATACCAGGCTGGCACCATAAAATAAAGAAAGAATGGGCCGGTGAAAAAGATATACACAATAAGAAGATGTTGAGATCGCCAGGAAAATGTTCTGTAATCTCCCGGAAGAGATACGCAAGAGACTTCTGCCCGTATAGAACATCAGGAAAGTAAAGCTCATTATTGTTATGTAAAGAATGAACAGTTTGGTGAATATATTCAGTTCATTAAGGTAATCATAAACCAGAAAAGTGCTGATATATAAAAGAAGCACTACCGGAATAGATCGATCAAAGTTCGCATGTGAGAATATCTTTTTGTGACTTAGTATTATTCCTGTTATAAATGTAAAGTAATATAAAAAGAACCTTTCATCAATAATCTGGAAAAAGACATGAATCCCGCCGAAGATCAGGAAAATAACGATCGATCGAAGGAATATATCGTTAAGGCTTCTGGACCCTATTATCAATACAGGGTAGAGCAGATAATACAGCACTATCAGGCCAATGTACCATAAAGTAAGCAGAGGATCAACATATCTGGGTGCAAGCAGTACCTGGGCACTAAAAACGTGAATAATGTAAGAGATAAGGTTTCTGTTAAATACTGAGACAAAATCAAAGCCAAGATATACGGAAACTATCTCAAATATCAAGAAGAAAGATATCAGGGCGGTCAGATAGAGAGGATATATCCTGATCAGCCTTTTTCTGTAAAAAGTAAAAACATTGCTTAAACGGATATGTGGGTTATTGTTGTAAAGCAAATATCCACTAATGAATATGAAAAGGCCTAAACCTAAATGTGCAAAATGGAAGTGATCCCTGATCGGGACCAGTAAACCTATACCATAATCAGGTAAATGTTGAAGTAATACTAATACAATAGCTACTGACCTCATAAAATCAAATTCAAGCAATCTTTCTTTAATATGCATACCAATACCTATCGATCTTAGTTTGTGAGCATAGATATCATTATTATTTAATACTATTCTGAAATAAAGGTAGTAATATACAATAGAGGCTGCTAAATTATATCCAAAAGTAGTAAAATACCGGCGAAGAGGTTAATAAAGACCAGAGTGGTGTGCCTGGCACGATCATTTGGTACATCTATTTAGTTAATCTGAACCAATCCCGTTTATAATGAATAGAAACCCGTAGTAACCAACATTTTTAATATAATCGTTTGCTTTTCTAAGGTTAAATGCAGACTTATGACAATCTTATTTCATATATGAGGAACTTGCGATGATCACTAAAGAGAAGGTCGAACATATAGGCTGGCTTGCACGTATCGAGATCGATGAGAAGGAATCCGATGCATACGCAGAGAAACTTAACTCTGTACTGGACTACTTCGGACAGCTTGATGAGGTTGATACTGAAGGCGTGGAGCCCACTTATCATGTAATGGATATTGTTAACGTATTCAGGGAAGATGTAGCCAGACCGTCCCTGCCCCAGGAAGAAGTGCTCGCGAACACAGAGCACAGGCAGGAAGGCAACTTCAGGGCTCCGAGGATAATGTGAGGTATGTGTATGGCAGCATGGACAGACATTTCAGGCATTAAAGAGCGTATCGCAGCAAGCTCTGCGGAAGAAGTGACAGCCTCATACCTTGAGACAATCGGGAAAAGCAGGATCAACGGCTTTACGACCGTATGGGACAGGGCGCTGGAGGTTGCCAGGGGAATAGATAAGGACGGAAGCAGCGGCCCCCTGGCGGGAGTGCCTGTCGCCATCAAGGAGAACATTTCCACGGCAGGGCTCTCCACAACATGCTCCTCCGGGATATTGCAGGGCTACGTGCCACCTTACGATGCGCACGTCATCGAGAAGCTAAAAGCGGCAGGCGCCGTTATTCTTGGAAAGACCAATATGGATGAGTTTGCCATGGGCACATCCACGGAATCCAGCTATTACGGGCCCACGCTCAACCCCTGGGATACCGGCAGGGTACCCGGAGGTTCATCCGGCGGCAGCGCGGCCGTTGTCGCAGCAGGAGAGGTGCCAGTATCCCTCGGGTCAGATACCGGCGGGTCTGTGAGATGTCCCGCAGCCTTCTGTGGCGTGGTGGGGCTGAAGCCGACATACGGTGCTGTTTCCAGGTACGGGCTTATCTCTTATGCCAATTCCCTGGAACAGATAGGGCCAATGGCAACCACCGTGACAGACATTGCACTGCTCATGGATGTCATCGGCGGCCACGACCGGAGGGACAGCACATCCATCAAAAGAGAGAACAGGTACTCAGATGCTCTGAAGGATGATGTGAAAGGCCTGAAGATAGGCGTGCCTGAGGAGTACCTTGGTGAAGGCATCGATGAAAATGTTGAAAGGACTGTGTGGGATGCTATCGGGAAGTACGAGGAGATGGGTGCTTCCTGGAAAAAGGTGTCAATGCCGCATACTAAATACGCTCTGGCTTCATATTATATCATAGCCATGAGCGAGGCATCATCCAACCTTGCCCGTTTTGACGGCACAAGGTACGGTTTAAGAGTTGAAGGGGATAACTGGCACATAATGGCATCAAAGACCCGTGCGCAGGGATTCGGCGAAGAGGTCAAGCGCAGGATATTGCTTGGTACATACGCCCTGTCTGCCGGATATCATGATAAGTACTATCTCAAGGCTCTCAAGGTAAGGACCCTTGTAAAGCAGGATTTCGACCGGGCACTTGCTGATGTGGACGTGCTAATGGCACCCACCATGCCGACACCGGCTTTTAAGATCGGCGAGAAGATCAACGATCCGCTCTCACTGTATCTGGCGGACGTGAACACAGTGCCGGTCAATCTTGCAGGCGTGCCGTCCATATCCGTTCCCTGCGGATTTACAGGCGGGCTCCCCGTGGGGTTGCAGATAATCGGCAGGCACTTTGATGAGAACACTATACTCAGGGCTGCCTACAGCTTTGAACAGAATACCGGCCATCACACGAAGAGACCCGGGGAGGTGGCGTAAATGGTATACGATAATCCGGATGGTGTCAGGATAGGACTGGAAGTGCATGTCCAGCTGAACAAGCTTAACACAAAGCTGTTCTGTGGCTGCTCTACGGACTATCACGATGATGAACCCAATACCCATGTTTGTCCTGTGTGCCTTGGGCTTCCGGGCTCACTGCCTGTGATCAATGAGAAAGCTGTTGATTTCGCCATGAAGATAGGGCTCGCCCTTAACTGTGAGATAGTGGGGCAGACCCAGTTCCACAGGAAGAACTACTACTATCCGGACCTGCCAAAAGGGTTCCAGACCACCCAGTACGATTATCCGATAGCCAGCAGGGGAAAGGTCATCATCGAAGGAGAGGACGGAGAACGCGTGATAGGAGTCACCCGTGCACATATGGAGGAAGATCCCGGCAGGCTGCAGCATATAGGCTCCATCGAGAAGTCCAAGGGTACGTTCATCAATTACAACCGTTCGGGTATGACGCTTATCGAGATCGTCAGCGACCCGGACATGAGAAGCCCGAAGGAGGCAAGGCGCTACCTGGACAAGCTCAGGAGCATACTGGACTATCTGGATGTGTTCAACGGCGACCTGGAAGGTGCTATGAGAGTGGATGCCAATGTTTCGGTCTTTGGAGGCGACCGTGTGGAGGTTAAGAACATCTCATCCTTCAAGGGTGCCGAAAGGGCTCTGCTGTATGAGATCATGAGACAGAAGAACCACATACGCCGCGGCGGGAAGATAGTCCTGGAAACAAGGCATTTCGATGAGGCAAGAGGTGTCACCATTTCCATGCGTACCAAGGAAGAGGAGCACGACTACCGTTATTTCCCCGAGCCAGACCTCGTGCCAATGAGGGTTGCCGACAGAGTCCCTGATATCCTGAAGACACTGCCCGAGCTGCCTGATGCAAAGCGTGAGCGATTCAACAGCCAGTACGGGATAGCGGACATGCACGCCAGGGCGCTGACCATACAGATCAAAGTTGCGGATTTTTATGAAGAGGTCGCGTTAAAAGCGGACCCTAAAGATGCGGCAGTATGGGTTGCTGATATCCTCAAGGGTGAACTTAATTACCGTGACCTAGATGTCGATGCATTCAGGGTGGAAGACATTGTCGAGATCATCAGCCTTGTAAAGCAGGACAGGATCACCGAGCAGAGCGGCGTACAGATAATCCGCACGATCCTTGATGAAGGCGGCAGACCGCAGGACATAGTTGTATCAAAGGGCCTGCTCAAGGTGGAGGATGACATTGTTGCAAAGGCAGTGGAAGAGGCGATCGCTGAAAGTCCTGAAGCCGTTACGGATTATCTTGCAGGCAAGGAGAAGTCCCTGAACTTCATCGTGGGAAAGGTCATGCAGAAGACAAAAGGACGCGCCGATGCCCGTGAAGCCAGAGAGAAGGTGCTTGCCAGTATCAATAAGTGAAATGCTGCACAGCTGGAGCTCAGCCTTCATGATCTAAGGACCACGGGGCATCTGCCCCGCGGAATATCTTTAGTTTATATATGGATTTAAGAAAAGATGCTTCACTTGAGGTCGTGCTGGGATTCCACGTTTGCCAGGAAAGCCTCGCCGCGCGGGGTCAGGTAATATTCGGACTTGCCTTCAGTTTCCTTTTTTTCTATATAGAGAGTATCTTCAAGCAGTTGCAGATCGAACTTTGCATGCACATCATCAAGCTTGAACTCTTCCTTTATTCGCTCGTAACTCATCCTGCCCTCTTCACCAAGTTTTTTCATCATGCTTCTGCGCACAGGATTCTGGAGTGCTTCCAATCCGGCCTTATGGTCCTCAGTGGGATTTGCCTTGAGCTTCCCTTCTTTTTTTGCTTTCTCGTACCATTCCTGTCTTCGTTTCATCAGTTCTTCATCAACCATAACAATCAATCATTATTAATGATGATAGTGATAAATAAGCTTTGCTTGAGGAAAGGATAAAGAATAAATCCTAGAAGGGGGATTTGAAGTCAGTATGTGTGACCCGGCCCAATAGGCACCAGTTGGCAAAACAATTATATGTTTTGACCTTCATGTAAGCAGCCTATTATCATTCTAATCCATTTAGTCATAAAGTCACAATAATAAGGTGAAGATCATGGCAAGATTCCCAGAAGCTGAAAACAGAATACTTAACAAGAAGATATGTATGAAATGTAATGCACGCAATGCAAGCCGTGCAACCAGGTGCAGGAAATGCAGCAGTGAAAGCCTGCGTCCAAAATCCAAGGAAGCCAAGGGTGGCTGATCGTTCTTGATCCAAGTGGAAAAGTACCTGAACAGGATCGCAGAAAGCGAGGGTACAGTTCACTTGACACTCATCGACCCTGCATCCCAGTCTCCTGAAGAGGCAGCAGAGATAGCCTTTGCTGCAGCACAGGGAGGTACGGATGCTATTATGGTCGGCGGTTCCACCGGAGCCGGAGGGGTGCTGCTGGACCAGACACTCCTGAAAATAAAAGAACGCACAGATAAGCCGACAATACTTTTTCCCGGAAACGCCGCGGGTGTCAGCAGGCACGCAGATGCGATATTCTTTATGAGCCTCCTGAATTCCAGGGATCTTAATTACGTAACTGCAAACCAGGCAATGGGAGCACCCCTTGTCTACAAGAGCGGCATCGAGCCTATTTCCATGGCATACATCATAGTAGAACCCGGCGGTACCGTAGGCTGGGTAGGGGATGCAAAGCTCATTCCAAAGAACAAGCCTGAAATAGCGGTTGCCTATGCACTTGCAGGAAAATACCTGGGGATGCATTACACATACCTGGAAGCAGGTTCCGGGGCTGACGAGCCGATAAGGCCGGAGATGATAGCTGCGGTCAAGCACGTCCTCGGAGAAAATAAACTTATAATAGGCGGGGGCATACGCGATGCTGCAACCGCAAAACAGTGTGCGCTTGCCGGTGCGGACATGATCGTCACGGGCACGGTGGTTGAAAAAAGCTCCAACGTCACCGCAAAGATCGAAGAACTGGTATCAGCCATCAAGAGCTGATCTCCCGGGTGCGATCTTCTTTTTTACTTCTATTCTTATTGATATTCCATTGATTTCCAACGAGGTTTTGACAATGCTTAAGGTATCCGACATCGTGAAAGAATATGACTCCAGCAGCGGAAAGAAACGTGTTCTGGACAGTATCGGTTTCGCTGTTGCAGATGGGGAGATACTCGGAATTACAGGAAAGAGCGGAAGCGGGAAGACCACACTTCTAAAGATCCTCCGAGGGATAGAGACTTTCGACCAGGGAACAATTGAACTCGACGAGAGGAAAGTCACTCCGGGATCCGGATCAGATGGAATGAGATATCTTCAGTCCGTCAGTGCCATCCACCTGCAACGCAACTTCGGACTGTGGAACGGTCCTGCTTTTGAGAATATCGTCCGCAGGCTCAACGCCCTGAGGACAGGCGACGAAGGGCTTCCTGAGCCCGAGTCTCCCGATTACGAGCAGCTGAAGGAAGAGGCTATGGAGTATATGAAGCTCGTAGGACTCGAACATAAGGCCCTCCATGCTGCGAACCTGCTCAGCGGGGGCGAGAAGCAAAGACTTATACTTGCCCGCCAGCTTGCGGCAAAGCCTCGGTTGTTACTGCTGGACGAGCCTGTTACAATGACTGGGCCTGGTACTAAGCAGGAGATCCTTGATGTCATAAAGGGCCTCAAGAAAAAGCTAAACATACCGATCATTGTGGTCTCGCATCTTCCTGAGATCCACCTGTACGTTTGCGACCGGGTAGCATTCCTCGATGAAGGGAAAGTTGTTGAGATCGGAGAGCCTGAAAAAGTGCTCAGACATTTCCTGAAGGGTCTCAATGAACAGACAGAGCTTGTTAAGGTGGACAGAAAAGAGCCGGTCATAAAAGTAAGAAACCTGTCAAACCGCTTTAGCCTTATAAGGGTCGGCGAGGTCCTGAAGTTCACAGACCTGTGCCTTGATATCAACGCGGGAGAGATCACGGCGCTCATAGGACAGTCAGGTGCGGGTAAGACAACCCTCCTCAAGATGATAGAAGGATTAAGAGTCCCCAAAGAAGGGAATATCTGTTATTTGCACGAAGGTCAATGGATGAACATCCTGGAATTTTCCAGGCAGCGCGTAGACCTGCGCAGGAAGATAAGTATCATGCACCAGGAATTCACGCTGTCCCCAAATTCCACCGTGCGTGAGCAGATGGCTTTCAGGCTGCGCCTTAAAGGTAAAAAGTCCCTGGAGTATGCCAGAGAGAGAGCCGCTGAGCTTCAGATATCGGATAAGGTGCTGGACACGCTGTACAGCCTTCCGGACATGTCAGAGGACGAAAAGAATGGACTGCTGCGGCAAATGAACATGTCGATAGACATTTACTCCCGACTTTTCCCGCTAATAACAAAAAAAGATGTGGACGAATACGCAAAAGATATCTTCGCAGCTCTTGATCTGCCCCTTGAGATACTTGATAAGACCCCGTATCAGATCAGCGGAGGAGAACACGTGCGTGCATACATCGCCCTTGCACTCATAACCCACCCGGAGATAATTATACTCGATGAACCTTTCGGGGACCTTGACCCTGTCACCCTCAGAGATGTCACAAACTCCCTCAAGAGAATAAACAGCAATATGGGCACTACCATTGTACTGGTGAGCCATCACATGGACTTTGTCAGAGAGGCGGCACATAGAGCGATACTCATCGACAACGCAAAGGTAATAATGGACGGGAAGCCTGAAGAAGTGTGTGACAGGCTTGTCCGGATGAGCCATGCCAGCTATCTTGAGCATGACCTGAAAGAACTGACAGATTGAGATCATTGTTGCCAGCCATCCTTTTCATACTTTTTTTAAGCAGGTCATAGAATGTGACAACACAGACCACCGGGTCTGCAGATCTTCCCGCAAAGCCTACAATAAGATATTTATCGCAACACCTACCAATTAATCATTGGAGGTTTAGAATTGAGAGATATGACAGAATTATGGAAAAAAGCCACTCTTTTTGGCATTGGCATGTGGGCCATCACTGAAGAGAAGATCCAGGACTTTACGGACGAGCTCATCGAGAACGGGGAGATCCGGAAGGAAGAGGGAAAGAAATTCGTACGTGAAGTCGTCGATGAACAAAAAAAGCAGAGAGAAGAGCTGGAGAACAGGATCACTTCCAGAGTACAGGAAACCTTCAGGAAAGCCGATTATGCAACCCGGGATGAGGTCAGGGATCTCAAAGAGATAATAATAGGACTGGAAAGCAAGATCGACATGCTGGTAAATAAGGAAAAAGGCACACCTGAACAGGATACAGCTTCTTCAGATAAAGAAGAAAAGGACCTTTAATACCAATACCAGATACCCGGAGGCGGAATATGGTTATTAGCAAAGGCGAGAATTTATTCCTTACTTTTGCAAAGTTCATTTATTCCCTGACGCAGACAATCCCTGAGAAACCGGAGGGTGCAGTAACGAACTGGAGCATCCTCCCGGATGATCCGCTGGAGGGGGACGTCCTGACAATTAAGGGTAAGACAGAGCCCGATGCAATGATAGACGTATCTGTCTCATTTTCAAGATACGTGGATGTCAAAGACGGCCGTTACGAGTATAGTTTTGAAGGGATAAGGATACCAAAAGGCAGGAACCGTTTTGGTGTTACTTCCCGGCAGGTGAAGGACCTGAATTTCATAGTGAGGATGTTCATTGATCTTAAAAGGAGCTTTGATGCAAAGGAAGGGATTGCCGAATTCGCGGAAGATAACGTCCCTCACGGCACTTACGACATAGTTGTCAACGGGGAAGCGGAGGAAGGAGAGAAGGAAGTAAGGCTGGATTTTACTGCCATGCAAAGCATCAGCTCTGACAGCGATGGCAACTTTAACCATAACTATGAAACAAACGCACTTCCTGCGGGAGATTTCACTGTACGCCTTGGAAATTCGGAAAAGAAGATAACTTTAGGGGACCGGTAAACTGACACTGAAAAAAAGAAGGGGATTAAACTCCCTTTGAGCTCATAAGCTTGATGAAATCAGTAGATTCCATAACCGGACAACTCTCTATAAAGCAAATGTCCGACCAGGGCAGATTAAATTCTGCAAATGCTTTAGAGTCGTTGGTCTCGTACAATATGAAATACCTTCCCCCTGAAAGGTCTACCCACTGGTTCATGACGTTTACGCCCGCCGGCGGTCTCAGTTTCTTGAAATGTTCAATGACCTGGTCACTGTCCTCGGGTTGCCATGTGCTTATACTTAAAAATAACATGTTCTCACTCCTTATATTAATTGTAGGCAGAGCATGAAGTCTACGTTACACACCCTGCCTCACTTATTACAGATTGGAGTTAAAGATTATTTAACAATTTCCCCGGGGTGCAAAGATCAGGAATGTCGAGCCATAATATAGTAATAGTTTTGAGACGAGATAAGAATCCCGATAATAATACCACAGTTTGTTGATAGATATGCTCGATCATAAACTAAACAGATATTCAATGGTCAAAAGATATGGAAAGATCGTTGACACACTGATAAAGTATGAATTAGGATACCTTGCTGACAGACTGAAGATAAGCGAGTTCAGGCCATTGAGCTCAAGGGTCCGGAAAAAGGGCCGCACGGTTGCAGATACCGTGCCACACCCCGCAAGGGTCAGGATGGTGCTGGAGGAGCTCGGGCCCACATACATCAAGCTGGGACAGATACTCAGCATGCGCCAGGACCTTGTCCCGATGGAGTATATCAGGGAATTCTCCAGGCTGCAGGATGAGGTCCAGCCGTTTGGATTTGCAGATGTTGAAAAAGTAATAAGGGAAGAGCTGGGTTCCGAAATAAAGGATCTTTTTGAGTTCTTTGAAGAAACACCTATTGCAGCAGCATCTATCGGACAGGTACATCGGGCAGGACTGAAAAGCGGCGAGGAAGTAGCTGTCAAGGTCCAACGCCCCGGCATCCGGAAAATTATTGAGGCCGACCTGGACATCATGTATAGTATTGCAGGATTTGCAGAGGAGCACATACCTGAAGCCCGGCTGTATCGCCCGCTGGAAACGATAGAGGAGTTTGAAAATACCATCATTGCCGAGATGGACTATACCCAGGAAGGCAGGAATGCCCAGCGCTTTGCAAACAATCTCAGGAATGACCCTTTCATCTATATCCCGAAAGTCTACTGGGATTACACCGGTACGAAAGTGCTGACCCTTGAATACATAGAGGGCGTGAAGAGCAGCTTATTCGAGGATCACGCAGGTTACGGAACTGACAGGAAAAAGATAGCCAGAACCGTTATCGAAGCATTCATGCAGCAGGTATATGAGGACGGGTTCTTCCACGCAGACCTGCACTCTGGCAATGTATTTATCATGAAGGATGCCAGGATCGCTCTGCTTGATTTCGGCATGGCAGGTTTCCTTTCCCCGGATATGAGGAGCCTGCTCATCGATGAACTGATAGCTATCACAAAAGGCGATACGAAACTATACATAGAGCTTCTGCGGGATATGGGTTCCATCGGAGATGAAGTAGACGTCCGGTCCCTTAAGGTAGATATTGACCACCTGCTCTACAGGTATTACGGAAGGTCAATTAAACAACTGGATACCGCTGCCATATTCCAGGAAATGATAGGGGTGCTCAGGAAACACCGGGTAAGGGTGCCCTCAAATGTCGCCCTGCTGTCAAAAGGTGCGATGACCGTGGAAGGGTTTGGCGCCCTCATGGACCCCGGGATAAATATGACGGAAATTGCGGAGCCCTTTGCGCGAAAGGCAATGAAAAAGCGCTTCCAGCTGAGCAGCATCACAGGCGGAGCATACAGTGATCTTTACAACTGGTCCAGGGTGATCCGGCGTGCACCCATGAAAATATCCCACATACTTGATATTGCTGAAAAAGGATATTTAAAGCTGCGGTTCGACCCTCACGGGTTTGACAGGATAGTGGCCGAGCTTGATGCGGCAAGTAACAGACTTGCATTCAGCCTGATCATATCCGCTATTATTGTAGGCTCATCCCTTATAATCCAGACCGGGCAGGAGCCTTATATATGGGGTATGCCGATGCTTGGAGTTATCGGATTTGTAATGGCAGGACTTTTAGGGATGTGGCTTGTAGTATACATACTCCGGACAGGACGCATATGAATACACACAACTTAAATAAGAGACATAGTTTATTAGTTAGAGTGATCAGAACTGGCTGAAGACCAATAATGGTGAGAAATATGACGGACCCTAATGTTGAGAGAAAACTTGTCGAAATTATGCGCATCATCAGTGAAGGCGATAAACCGGTAGGTGCACGGCTTATCGCCGACGAGCTTCACAACCGAGGCTATGCGATAGGAGAAAGGGCTGTCAGATATCATTTGAGGATCCTTGACGAAAGAGGGTTCACAAAAAAACACGGATATATAGGGCGTACTATTACAGAGCGCGGGAAAAAAGAACTCAGTGACGCACTTATCAGTGACAGGCTGGGCTTTATAATAACAAGGATCGAGGAGCTTATCTACAGGACCGACTATGACCTTAATACCGGCAAGGGAAATGTCATTGTAAATGTTACCTACATCGACAAGGATGATTTCGATAATGCTGCCGAAGTTGTCAGGTATGCAATGTCCCAGGGGGCAACTATCAGCTCTAAGGTCAGCATTTTTGAAGAGGACAATACAGAGTGCGATATCTTTGTGCCCGACGGTCAGATCGCCCTGGCAACTGTTTGCAGTATCACATTTGACGGGCTGCTGTTAAAAAGCGGGATACCGGTCTCCCCTGTGTTCGGCGGACTGATGCAGGTCGAAGATCATGAACCTGAAGGCTTCGTAGACCTCATATCCTATAACGGTACATCCATAGACCCCATCAAACTTTTCTTAAGAAGGAAATCAACTTCCATTCTGCAGACTTTCGACACTGGTAGCGGGAAAATGCTGGCCAATATGAGAGAGATACCGGCAGCTGCGGCATCCAGGGCTCTGGAAGTGCTTGAACTTGCCAAAAAAGCCGATATCCACGGACATATATGTATTGGTGAACCCGGGTCCGAAGTATTATATGCACCGGTCTCAAAGGGAATGGTCGGCATCCCTGTAATGGCGGGCATCAATGCTGTGGCTGCTGTAGAGGAGGCAGGCATTCAGGCAGAGACACTTCCGGTTTCCACGCTGATGGAATACAGGAAGATGAAAGAATTATGAGATTACCTTTTCTTTCTTTATCCCGGCAGACCGGATGTTTAAAACTAAAGTGAACCCTGCTTCCTTTTGATGATGTTCATCATTGAGAAGTAGCCCCTGCCAAACTCCTGTGACAGGATATTATAAGCCTGGCGATCAGTGACCCCGGTATGCTTGATATTGTGATATCGTTCAATTACGCTGTCCATCTCTTCTTTTGTCCAGCGCTTCCTCTGGTTGAAGTGAGGATTACCACCGTTTGACCGCAGGCCTGCCAGCATCCATCCGTGCTGTATGTTAGCAATGTGATCAACCTGGTGCTTATATGCTGTTCCATTTATCTCAAAACCGGTGGAGTATCTTCCCAGGGAGCGGGCGACCTTTGCAGTGGAAAAGCTTCCCAGAAAGAAGTCGCACACCAGATCACCCTCATCCGATGAATAAAGGATCATTTTCTTGAGCAGCTCAACCGGGAGTTCATTCTTATTCTTGGTCCTGCCTTTTTTATACTCCCGTCCGATAGCCCATACATCCTCGAGGTCACAGTAGAGCATAGAATAGCCATCAGCGTCTTTTTCCGCTGCACCGAAGCGGCAGTATGGATTGAACTTGATGTCGCAGCCGTTCTTTTTCCTGCAGTAGAGGATGTGATAGTGAGAAGTGACGAATTTGTTCTTGGTGCTTACTCCGAAGTTGTATTTCCAGATGATATGGTTGATGAGCTCAAGGCCGTTATGCTCAACAGCAAGAAGGATGTCAAGCAGGTTGGTCCAGCCGGAGACTATGTACATGGAGCCGGTATCTTTCAGGACCCTTTTTGCCTGTTCCAGCCATCTGAAAGAGAAGTCCCTGTAATTCTCCCTGGCGACTTCCACATAACCTTGCACAACATGCTCTTCCTTGCGGTTATAGAGCCTATGCAGCTGATCGCCCTCTATGGCAAAAGGCGGGTCCGTGATGATAAGGTCCACCACTCCGTCAGGAATACAGGATCTGGACCCGGAGATACAGTCCATGTTGTAATAGGCGTCTTGCATCAGAACAGAATAAGGGTTTCGGGTATATATACGCACTCCGGGATTATATAAGCGGCCTGCACTTTTAAAAAGGAAGGAAGGGGGATTTATGTGAATATAACAGAGAGAACATTAAGAGTTACCAATATCTTTAAATATTATTAAATCTACACATACCATCCGCCTTCCTATTAAGGCAGAACAAAGGTGTTACTTATGTATGGAATATCACAGAAACTCAATCATAAGATGGTCGGGCAGGCTTTGCTGCTAATGAGCATCATATTTATGCTATTTGTAGCTCCGGCATCAGCAGAAACTGTTGAAGAGAACAGTGTGGCAATAGAGAACCTTCAAACCGCACTCACTGCAGTCTGGTTGATCCTTGCAGGTGGCATAGTCTTCCTGATGCATGCCGGCTTCTCGCTAGTTGAGATCGGCCTGACAAGAACCAAGAACACAGCCAACATCCTCATGAAGAACTTCATGACAGTTTGCCTTGGTATCGTTGTATTCTGGGCAGTAGGCTGGGGCATCATGTACGGTGCAGACTATGCAGGCCTCATAGGTATTGACCAGTTCTTCCTGATGGGAGCTGATAATGGCATATGGAACAGCTGGTGGTTCCAGATGGTCTTCGCAGCAACCGGTGCAACGATAGTTTCCGGTGCAATGGCTGAGAGGACTGACTTCAAGGCATATCTCATTTATACAGTACTGATGGTAGCACTTATCTACCCCGTATACGGACACTGGGTATGGAGCGGTGTAGGAATACTTACAAGTGGCTTCCTCGTTGACGCAGTTGGTGTCGGGTTCCATGACTTTGCAGGATCCGGTGTTGTCCACTCAATAGGCGGATACTCAGCTCTTGCAGGCGTATTGCTTGTAGGCTCAAGGATAGGCAAGTTCAAGAACGGCAAGGCAATACCAATACCAGGTCACAGCCTTCCGCTTGCATTCCTCGGTACCCTTATCCTGGCATTCGGCTGGGTAGGGTTCAACGGCGGCAGTACCCTCAATGCTAACGATCCGTTCATGAGCCTTGTAATTGTCAACACTTTCCTGGCAGCAGGCGCCGGGGCAATCTGTGTAATGCTCATAACCTGGATGAAGACAGGAAAGCCAGACCCATCCCTTACGGCAAACGGGCTTCTTGCAGGCCTTGTAGCAGTTACAGCGCCATGCGGTTCAATTACTAACTGGGCTGCAATTGTCATCGGCATCATCGCCGGGGTCATAGTCTACGCAGGAGTAATGTTCAATGAGAACGTACTCAAGCTGGACGATCCGGTAGGTGCGATCGCAGTACACGGATACTGCGGTACCTGGGGACTTCTCTCAGTCGGTATCTTCTCTATCGGGATAGGCAACGGAATACTCGCAGATGCAACATATGCAGCAGCAGGAGCTGGACTTCTCTACGGCGGATACCAGCAGTTCCTGATCCAGATAGTCGGTATCATACTGAGCATCGTATGGGCATTCGGTATCTCATTCGTGATCTTCAAGGTACTCGACTGGACCATAGGACTGCGCGTATCCGAGGAACATGAGATCACCGGGCTGGACATTGTAGAACACGGTATCAGTGCATACCCCGAGTTCATGATTCAGGAGGAGTGATGTAAATGATGAAGATAGAAGCTATCATAAGGCCAACAAAGATCCACGAAGTCAAGGATGCACTTGATGCGGCAGGATTTGAGAGTATCACGGTTACCGATGTAAAAGGCCGCGGTAAGCAGAAGGGCGTAATGCAGCAGTGGAGAGGACGCAAGTACTGCGTAGATCTGCTGCCAAAGATAAAGATGGAGATCGTAGTCCACGATGAGAATGTCGATAAGGTCGTTGACATCATAATGAAGACTGCAGCAACCGGATCCATAGGAGACGGCAAGATCTTTGTCTACCCTGTTGCAAAGATCATAAGGATACGCACCGGGGAAACCGATGGAGATGCGCTTTAAGCGCATTTCCTCTACCTCCTTCTAATTTTGCCGGTAAAGTTCAATAAATTCCAACCCGGGAATTATCCAAAATACTTGTTATTCTCTGCTCCCGTCCCGAAAAGCACGTCATCGTCCGGAAGATCGAAGTGTGACTTTTAGTGTTTGAGAAACCGGAGCATAACACCGCAGAGAATACAGAGAGAGAGAGGGCGGAGAGGAGGCTTAACCTTTCCTCGTTTCCATGAGTTAGAATATTATACATGCAATATCTATAGTATTGAAGGAATGTGTTCAAGCTATGAGAATCCTCGTTGTAATGGGAAGCCCGAGAAAAGGCAATACCTATCGGGCCGTCAGGAAAGTAGAAGAGATCATGCGGTCAAAGGGTGATGTAGAATTTGAGTACCTTATGCTAAGAGATGCGAACCTGTCACAGTGCGGCGGTTGTTTCGTATGTTTTATGAAAGGTGAGGACCATTGCCCGTTCAAGGATGATGCACCCCTGATCGAGAAGAAAATGCACGATGCAGACGGAGTGATCTTTGCAATACCTGTCTATGGTATGAATGTTTCCGCACTTATGAAAACCTTTATAGACCGCTTTTCCTATATCTTTCATCGTCCCCGCTTTTTTCATAAAAAAGCCCTGCTTCTCTCTACCACCGGAGCGCTCGGCCTTAAAGAAATACTCGATTACCTCCAATTGGTAGCGGGGATATGGGGTTTTGAAGTATCTCACAGGGTAGGCATTGTAACTCCTCCCATGCCAATATCCAGGAAAAGAGAGCTTGAGAACGAGCAGAAGCTGAGGAAAGCTGCTGTCGTATTTTACGATGCGCTGCTCAAGAAAGAACGCGGTTCACCCGGACTCAGGAGCGTGATAGTTTTCCGTGCTCAGAAAGCAAGTTTTGGAGAACTTGCCCGGGATTCACCCGCCGACCACACATACTGGAAAGAGAAGGGCTGGCTAAGGCCTCAGGCAAGGTATTATGTGGACGTACCTGTCAATCCGCTCTATAATGCCATCGGATGGGCTTCTGAACAGTTCCTGAGAAGGAAAATAAGAAAAGAGATGGCTGAAGCACAAGAATAGAGTAACTCTTTTGTTGCAACCTCCTAAAGGGTTCAAAAGCATATTTCCATACTGCTAATGAGATTGCTTCCAGTCAGATACCGATATATGGAACTGCTTTCACGAATAATAATGGCTATCAACGCTCGTGATATCCTGATCCCGTTATCGGAATAAGCAGAAGGGGATCGACCCTTCTCTTCTGTTTTTTTCTTTTTTCGAGGTCTCTTTCTGTCCCTTATTTCCGAATCACGCACTTCATCATTAAAATGATACTGCCTGCCCCGGCCCCCCAAGCAGATGTCCCGGGAACTAGCCATATATAAGCACCGTTCTGATCTGACAGATATTTCTATTTTAATACTTTATTAATAACTAATATGTTAGATTAAAGTTAATTACGATGTTTGCATAATGTGTCCGACTGCTATTTTATTGGAAACAAATTATAAATTGTACTAAAAATAGCTTTTACAAAAATTTATATAATATTATCTAGTACATAGGATTCCGTTGTACTACAAAGAAAGGCAGCTCCGAAATAGTACACAACAAAAGTAACAAAGAATTGAAGGTAAGACCATGCGACAAGTAGCAATATACGGAAAGGGCGGAATCGGAAAGTCAACGACCACACAGAACCTGACAGCAGCACTCGCCACAATGGGAAAAAAGATACTGTTGGTAGGATGTGACCCTAAGGCAGACTCAACAAGAATGCTTCTTGGAGGTCTTAACCAGAAGACGGTACTTGACACGTTAAGAGCGGAAGGGGATGAGTCTGTGGAACTTGACAGGCTCCTGCAGCCCGGATTCGGAGGCATCAAGTGTGTGGAATCAGGAGGTCCCGAACCAGGCGTGGGTTGTGCAGGAAGAGGTATCATCACATCTATCAGCCTGCTGGAAAACCTTGGTGCATACGAGGAGGATCTGGACTACGTATTCTATGACGTGCTGGGGGATGTGGTCTGCGGAGGTTTTGCAATGCCTATCCGTGAGGGAAAGGCAAAGGAGATCTACATCGTTGCCAGCGGGGAGCTTATGGCGATCTATGCAGCCAACAACATCTGCAAGGGCATCCAGAAATATGCAAAGGGCGGTGCACGCCTTGGCGGGATCATCTGCAACAGCAGAAACGTAGATGGAGAACGCGAACTCCTCCAGGCATTTGCTGAAAGGCTGGGAAGCAAGCTCATTCACTTCGTACCAAGAGACAATATTGTCCAGCGTGCCGAGATCAACAGGAAGGTAGTCATCGAATACGACCCGGCCTGTAACCAGGCAAGCGAATACCTTACACTGGCCGCCAATATAGAGAACAATGACCTGTTCGTTGTCCCCAGGCCAATGGAGATGGATGACCTGGAAGCGATGATGGTGGAATTCGGAATTGTCGAGCTCTGAGGTGAAAATAATGCAGATGATACGTGCAATAGTCAGGCCGAACAAGGTCTCAGAGATCGTAGAGGAACTTGAGAAGGAAGGTTTTGTTTCCCTTACCAAGATAGATGTCTTTGGCAGAGGCAAACAAAGAGGCATCCATACAGCGGATGTTCATTTTGACGAACTCCCGAAGACAATGATAATGATGGTTGTTGACGACGAAAAGAAGGAAAAGGTCGTAGAAATAATCAAGCACTCGGCCCATACCGGCAAATATGGCGACGGCAAGATCTTTATCAACCCTGTCGAGAGCTCATACACGATACGTACCGGCGAGACAGGCATTTAATTTTGCAGAGGGATGAAAATGAAGGAAATAACAGCCATCATCCGCATGAATAAGGTCCAGAGGACAATCGAAGCCCTTTCAGACTGCGGATATCCTTCTTTCACGGTGCAGGTGGTCATGGGCCGGGGCAAGCAAAAGGGCCTGTGTTATGAATTCGAGCCCCCGCTTCCGGAGCCGCATATTGCTTCGTCAAAGAACTGCATACCCTTTGTCCCCAAACGCATGTTCACGATCGTTGTTGACGACAAGGCGGCCGGCGAAGTGGTCCGCAAGATAATTGAAGTGAACAGGACGGGACATGCCGGAGACGGGAAGATATTCGTGACAGACATACCGGGATCCATCAGGATACGTACCGGAGAAGAAGGCGACATTACCGTAGAGAGGGAAGCACAATGAGCTCTGAAGTAGAAGCCACGCAGAACATCGTTGATGAGATGATGAAGAAGTATCCCGAGAAGGTTGCCAGGGACAGGAGAAAACATGTGGTTGTAAGGGACTGTTCCACAGACCAGCAGATCGAGGCCAACAGCAAGGTGGTGCCCGGCATCATGACAAACCGCGGCTGCGCTTTTGCAGGCGGCAAGGGTGTGGTCATGGGACCTATCAAGGATATGGTGCACATAGTCCACGGGCCTATAGGGTGCGGGTATTACACCTGGGGAACCCGGCGTAATATGGGAAAGGCGGAAAACGGCGGAGACAACTACCTGCAGTACAGTTTCTCAACGGACATCGTGGAGACTGACATCGTGTTTGGCGGAGAGAAGAAGCTCAAGGCTGCCATTGACGATGTGGTCAGGATATTCAAGCCTGGCGCGATATCCATATGCGCCACATGCCCGGTCGGGCTCATAGGGGATGATATCGAAGCAGTAGCCCTTGAAGCCCAGAAGGAGCACGGCATCAAGGTCATGGCACTTCGCTGCGAGGGTTACAGGGGTGTCAGCCAGTCAGCGGGGCATCATATTGCAAGCAACGTGCTAATGGAGCACGTGGTAGGTACAGAGGAACTGGAGAACCCGACACCTTTTGACATCAACATCTTTGGAGAATATAATATCGGAGGAGACCTCTGGGAAATAAAGCCGATCTTTGAGAAGATAGGATACCGCATAGTCTCAAGCTTTACGGGCGACGGCTCGTTCCATAGTCTTGCAAAGGCACACAAGGCAAAGCTGAGCATCCTGCTGTGTCACAGGTCCGTGAACTATACCAACCGCATGATGGAACAAAGGTATGGCGTACCCTGGCTGAAGGTGAACTATGTGGGAGTGGAAGGAACAAAGAAATCCCTCCGTAAGATGGCAAAATTCTTCGATGACCCGGAACTGACCAGGAAGACGGAGGAAGTGATCGAAGAGGAGATGGCAAAGATCCAGCCCGGACTTGAAAAGTACAGACGGAAGCTGGCAGGCAAGAAGGTCTTCATATATTCAGGCGGCTCCAGGTCGCACCACTACCAGAACCTCTTCGAGGACCTCGGCATGAAGGTAGTTGTTGCCGGATATCAGTTCGCCCACCGGGATGACTACGAAGGCAGGAAGGTCCTTGAAGGTATGAAGGAGAAGGCATCCAGTTCGATACTTGAGGACCTGCACTATGAAATGGAGGAAGGGTACAGGCCTGCCATCAGTGAAGAGCGTATGAAGGAGCTCAAGGAACAGCTTGGCCTGATGGACTATGAGGGGATGTTCCCCGAAATGAAGGACGGGACAGTTGTTGTGGACGACCTTAACCATTACGAGACGGAATTCCTTATAAAGGAATTAAAGCCGGACCTGTTCTGCTCTGGTATAAAGGACAAGTACATGGCACAGAAGATGGGAATTCCCTCAAGGCAGATACACTCCTATGATTACAGTGGCAGATACACCGGATTCTCAGGAGTGCTGAACTTTGCCAGGGACGTTGACATGGCAGTGAACAATCCGACCTGGAGCCTGATGAAGACACCATGGAAGGCAGAATAAAAAGAGGAGATAGAATGCTAGATTATACGCCAAAGGAAAAGGTTGAGAGAAATACGCTGGTCGTCAACCCTGCCAAGATATGCCAGCCGATAGGGGCTGTGTATGCTGCAATGGGTGTGCATAACTGTATGCCCCACAGCCACGGATCGCAGGGATGCCTCTCATATCTGCGCATGTGCCTCACAAGGCATTACAGGGAACCAACTGTGGCCACCAGCAGCAGTTTCTCTGAAGGGACCGCAGTGTTCGGAGGAGCATCAAATCTCAGGGAAGCACTCACGAATATAGAGGCTGTCTACCAGCCCGAGGTCATAGCCATACACACCACATGTGTAGCTGAGACCATCGGTGACGATGTTAACCAGATAATTGAGGATGTAAAGATGGAGGAGCTCATCGATCCATCCATTAAGCTCTGTGCAGCATCCACGCCAAGCTATGTGGGATCCCATGTGACCGGCTATGACAACATGGTGAAGTCCTTTGTCACAAGCTTCGCCCGCAAGTCAAAGCCCAACGGGAAGCTCAATGTCATACCCGGCTTCGTGGATCCGGGAGATATCCGGGAGATCAAGAGGATACTTTCCATAATGAAGATACCTGCGATCGTGTTCCCGGACCAGACAAACGTATTCGACTCCGGCCTTTTAGGAGACGGGTCACTATACGCAAAGGGCGGTACACCCGTCGGGGATATTGAGGATACTGCAAACTCCGTCGGAACAATTGCCTTATGCAGCATGGCCGGCGGAGCGGCGGCACAGTTGCTCAGGACGAAGTTCAAGGTCCCTGCACAGATAGGACCGGTTCCTATCGGCGTGCGCTATACTGACAGGTTCATCATGAAAGCTGCAGAACTTGCAAATGTCCCGATACCACCGGAACTCGAGCAGGAAAGAGCAAGAGTTGTCGATATGATGACCGATGCCCATCCACATTACTATGGAAAGAAGGTAGCGATCTTTGGCGATCCGGATATCATCCAGGGTCTGACAAGCCTGGTGCTTGAGATGGGAATGGAGCCTACGGTAGTGCTTTCAGGTACCACGAGCAAGGCATTTGAAGGAGAGATGGCACAGCTGGTACACCCACTGTATCCGGATTCGCAGATACTTACGGGAGCCGACCTGTTCACGCTCCACCAGATAATAAAGAACGAACCTGTGGACATGCTGATTGGCAACACATACGGAAAGCACATCGCACTCGCAGAGGACATACCGCTCATAAGAGCAGGGTTCCCCATCATGGACAGGGCAAATCTGCACCACTTCCCGGTCATGGGATACGCAGGAGCAGCCCGGATGGTCGAGTGGATCGGCAACACTTTCCTGGATATAAAGGACAGGACAATTCCCGAAGAAGAGCTGGAGGTCGTGCAGTAACGGCCTCATAAACCATTCACGGAGGATCAATATGCCGGAAATAACAAGCGTGGTTAACACACTGGATGAAAGACAGCCATATATAGCCCTCAAGCAGGCAAAGAAAAAGGGAACTGCACTTGCCTGCGACGATACTTCCATTGCAGGTGCAATGAGCCAGAGGGCCTGCGTGTACTCGGGTGCACGTGTTGCCTTAAATCCCGTAACCGACGCGGTGCACCTGGTACACGGACCTATCGGCTGTGCAAGTTATACCTGGGACATCAGGGGCAGCCTGTCCAGCGCAAAGGAAACTTTCCGTACCAGCTTTTCCAGCAATATGAAGGAATTGGACGTGGTATTTGGCGGCGAGAAGAAACTGTCAAAGTGCATCGGCGAACTGGCCGGACTGTACAACCCGCCGGTGATATTCGTATATTCTACCTGTATTGTCGGAATAATCGGTGACGATATCCAGGCCGTTTGTAAAGAAGCAAGCATGGCACATAATATCCCCGTAATACCCGTACATTCGGAAGGGTTCAAGGGTACCAAGTCCGATGGGTACAAGGCAGCATGCAATGCCCTGATGCAGCTTATCGGTACAAGGGAGCCGGAGATAACTTCTCCTTACACGATGAACATCCTGGGCGATTACAATGTGGCAGGAGACGTATGGCTTGTCAGGCCCCTCTTTGAAAAGATGGGCATACAAGTGATAACCTCAATGACAGGGGATGCGACCTGCGAAACTATCTCACAGGCGCACCGAGCCCGGCTGAACCTTGTGCAGTGTTCCGGGTCCATGACATACCTTGCAAAGTGGATGCAGACGCAGTACGGCATTCCCTTCAGGAAGGTCAGTTACTTCGGGATCGAAGACATTGCGATCGCCCTGAGAACTGCCGCCGGTTTCTTCGGTTCGCAGGAGATGAAGCGAATAGCCGAGGAGATAATAGAGAGCGAGACCGGAAGGATAATGCCTGAGATCCTGAGCATCCGCAATCGACTCAAGGGGAAGACAGCAGCCATCTATATGGGTGGTGCTGCCAAGGCGCTTACACTTATCAAAGGTTTCCGCGAGCTTGGGATGGAAGTGGTCATCATAGGTACACAGACCGGCAAGAAGGACGATTACGAACAGATAAGCTACCAGGTCAGGGATGGGACTGTGATAGTGGATGATGCGAACCCGCTTGAACTTGCAGACCTGCTGATCCGGCAGAAGGCTGACCTGATGGTGGCAGGCGTGAAGGAACGCTTCCTGGCCTACAAGCTTGGCGTTGCCTTCTGTGACTTCAATCATGACAGGGTAATCGAGTTTGAAGGTTACGATGGCTTCCTTAACTTTGCCAGAGAGCTGGATGCCTCTATGAACAGCCCCGTATGGAAGGCACACGGAAGCAGGCTGAAGCCGGCAGCCCCAAAGGTACATCAAAGAACAGGACCGGAAGAAGCAATAAAGGAGAGAGATAACATGCACGATCACAATACCGCCACAATGCAGGGGTCAGTAGCATGACCGACAGAAGTTATGCCACCGTCAACCCCTGCATCATGTGCCAGCCCATAGGCAGCGTGATGGCGTTCAAGGGGATAGAGAGCTCCATGGTACTGCTTCACGGCTCACAGGGATGCAGCACTTACATGAGACTGCATCTTGCCCATCACTTCAGGGAACCCGTGGACATCGGATCAAGTTCCCTGAGCGAGAAGGGAGCAGTATACGGAGGAAGTGAGAACCTGAAGAAGGGACTGAAGAATCTCATCCTGCGATACGACCCAAAGGTCATCGGCATTTCCACTACCTGTCTTGCCGAGACGATAGGGGACGATATCGGCCGCATCATCGCCGAGTTCAGGGAAGAGGAAGATATCGCGAGTGACAGGATCATCATCCCGGTATCGACGCCCAGCTATGAGGACAGCCACAACAGCGGTTACATTAAGGCGGTAGAGGCCATTGTGAAGGAATTCACCAGTCTGGGGTCCGGAAGCGATATTTTCAACAACAAGCTCAATGTGGTGCTCTCAGAGAACATATCACCTGAGGACACACGCGAGCTCAGGAGGATACTGTCCGACACCATCAGCCCTGATTCCTTCATACTGCTGCCGGACATCTCGGAGACTTTCGATGCACCCATGACAGGAGAGCTTCAGAAGATATTCCCGGGAGGGACTTCCCACTCGGATATAGCGGACATGAAGAACAGCGCAGCAATGATCGGGCTCGGGATCACCAGTGCTAACAGGGCGGTCAGTTACCTTGAACATGTGTTCGACATACCCTCACAGGAACTCCCACTCCCCATCGGACTGGAGTACACTGACAGATTAGTGGCTGCACTTTCCATGATCGCAGGAACGGACATACCCGAAGCGTACCAGAAGGAGAGAGGCCGCCTGATAGATGCTATGGTGGACGCACATAAGTATGTCTATGGTACGAAGGTCGCCATCTACGGAGACCCGGACAATGTCCTTGGCATGCTTTCCCTTGCACTTGAGAACGGCATGCATCCCATACTGGCGGTGGCTTCCGGCAAGTCCCCGGGATTCGCGGAATACGCGATGGAAAGGGTCAGGCAGGTGAAGCCGGACTGTGATGTTACCGTCCTTGAGGACGTGGACTTTGACGCATTCAATGATGCTGTGAAGAAAGCAAAGCCGAAAATGCTCATCGGCAACTCCAATGGAAAATATATTGCAAAGGAGATGGGAATACCTCTTGTCAGGGTAGGCTTCCCCATACACGACAGGGTGGGCGCCCAGAGGATACTGTCCCTGGGATACCTGGGAGCAATGAACATGCTGGACAGGATCACGAACACAATACTGGAAGCGCAGGAAGAGAAGATCGATGCTAAATTGTCCCGGCCGGATAGATACGCATCTCCTGACTGGCTGGAGTTTCACCCGGCAGAGGCATAAAAAATGCCTTAGGAAATAAAGAGGAAGGGACAGTCTGCAGGATCACTTGATCCAGACAACCCTGGGCTCCTGTCTCGGGGGCCTCTCCCTGGCCTCCCCTTCATATCCGAACACTATTGGCGCGATAACCCGGTAATCATATGGTATCCCGAGCTCGCTCATGAACTCTACATTATCCTGGATGAAGCAGGCCGTACCCACCCAGCAGCTGCCAATACCCATTGAGGCTGCTGCAAGCATCATGTTCTGGGCGCACATGGCGCAATCATAGTCTGTTGTGAAACCCGCATTACTGCCAAGCACAATGACAATGATAGGAGCACCGTAGAAAATTTCGAAATCCTCATGTGCCAGCTGCTTTTTAAACTCTGTAACATTGTCGCTCGGTATGTCCTCAAGCTGTGCAAGCAGCTTTGGTTTGCAGTAATCAGACATCCTTTTCATCATTTCCCTGTTCTGCACCACCACAAAGAACCAGGGCTCTGAACCGAAACCTGTCGGGGCATATATCCCCGCATCGATTATCTTCTTTACTGACTCTTCACTCACCTGTCGGTCAAGATAATCCCTGACACTCCTGCGCTCTTTAATATTGCGTATGATCTCATTGTCTTCCCCCACCATTGACCTCACTCCTGTAACCTAAATGCTATAACCTTACTTTCCTTATTATTTTGATCATGCCGGCCTCATGACCTGTTTTTTGATGCCTCGAATTCCTTTTTAGATATCTGGACCAGTTCATCCGGATCGTCTACATCCTTATGGACGTAAAGTCCGCACCAGCAGCGCTTCATTGCATCAAAATGCTCCCTGTGGAAAGGTATGCACGGGCATACAAGCTGCATGTCATGCTCCCGCTCGCCCGTCAGCCCCTGGCAGGGACAGAAAGGACTGCCTTTCTCCTTTTCCAGCGTGACTTCCTGCTCCAGCAGAAAATCGACGAGCTCCTCGTCAGGACTGAACTTATAGCCCAAAGGGTCGATGACCCTCTGGAACATTGTCCTTAACTGTTCCATACGCTTCTTTGTATCCATGGGCCTTCCCTTCACTGATCCAGCAGACTGGAGTATTTCTGGGGGTTGTAGCCTACGACAACATGCTCACCGATCTTGACAAACGGAAAAGACATCTCTTCCCCGTGGGCCAGGCAATCCTCCCGGATAGACCTGCGAGTCTCCTCATCAGCCTTATCATAGTCGACATATTCAAAGGGAATATCTTTTTCCCTGAAGAACTTCTTGGCCCTCATGCACCAGGGACAGGTACTGAGAGTGTACATTACCACTTTCTTCATTGAAACTCACCGTTCCATATTGACGTAAATTTTGCCGTCGGCTACCTTTGTTTCATAAGCCGGGACCTTTATCTCCTCTGCATTGAGAAACTCACCGCTGCGTATATCGAACTTCCAGTCATGGCATGGGCACTGTATCACATATCCATTGAGGGTTCCTTTTGAGAGAGGACAGTCCATATGCGGGCATTTATTGGATATTGCATAAAAGCCACCTTCCTGTCTGAGCAAGAGTAATTTATCGCCCTCGATCAGCAAGGGTTTCTTTTCACCTTCATCCAGCTCATTTTCAGCTATTGCAAAGAACCATGGAGCCAAAATCTCATACCTCCGCCAAATATCCCTTTCATCACATCAGAACGAATACTTCCCCGCCTTCCAAGTTGTTCTGGTAGGTCTCAAGGGTTGCATCCCTGTCCCCCAGGTGCTTACCGGTACTTATGTCATATTCCCGGCCATGACAGCCACATTTCAGGACATGCTCACTGCTGAAAGTACCCCTGGAAAGCCGGCATCCCATATGGCTGCACTTACCATAGAGAGAATATATCTCCCCATTCTTCTTAAACATAATTATGGGAGTTTCCCTTACTCTGACAAACTGTATGCTCTCATTCACCAGATCTTTTTCGTTTATCGCAAAGAACCAGGATCTTTCCGGCATATGTTAACCTCCCATAGATAAGCAGGGATTCAAAAATATAAATAATTGTCGTGAATTTTGCAGAGCGATCAGAAAGATACAGGAGCCAGCTTATCCTGGAAATACATGTATTCTTTCAAGATCAGGAACGCGCTCAATAGACCAGCCATCCGGTCATCGGGCGCATTTCCTGTCCGGGCGCTCACATCTCCCTTATTCATACCTCAGTGCGTCTACTGGCTTCATCTTCGATGCGGTGTAGGCAGGCACCACGCCTGAGATCACACCTACGAAGACAGCGATGGAAATACCCAGGAGCATCAGCTCAGGCGAGAGCGTTGAACCCATGGATGACCTCATCATTGTCAGCCCGAGCATCGGCAGCATGGATGTCAGCCCGAGACTCAGTACGATACCGAGCACACCTCCGACAAATCCCACCAGTGCCGCATTGACGAGGAATATCATCATAATATCCCTGTTCCTGGCCCCGATAGCCTTCATTGTACCTATTTCCCGTGTCTTTTCCATTACCGAAGTGAACATCGTGTTAGCAATACCCACTGAGCCTACAACCAGGGAAACACCTGCTATGGCTCCCAGGAAGAGTGTCATGGATGACATCATCTCGCTGGCGGATTCAGCCATGGATAATGAATCACTCACACTGAAATCCCTGTCCTTCTCATTCATGATATGCCTTGATATCATGAGTCTCTCTTCCACATCTGCAACCACGACCTCTACATTTTCGACATCATTGACCTGGATGACCAGGGAATCGTAGATATCTGCCTCTGCGTCCTCTATCAGTTCAACTGCAGCATCTATCGGCATTATCACAGCATTGTCGTCCTCACCGGATGCAAGTATTCCCACGACCCTGACGGATTTTCCGTTGATGGTTATGACCCTGTTAAGGCCTATCCGGGTATCATACATCTCGTTAGCTATTCTGTAGCCGATGACAGCAACGTAGTTATCCGCAGGTTCCAGCAGCCTGCCGGATCCAAGATCATATGTGACGGTGTACTGCCATATCTGGGGATCGACACCTGTGAGGGAAAGTTCTGCAGATTCACCCATGTAGTATACATCCTCCTGGCCTGAGATCTTGCCGTACATATAGCTTATATTGTCAACAGCTTTGAGAGCCCGCAGGTCCTTGTCAGTAAGTTCCGCATCGTCATCTGATGAAGATGTACCGCTACCGCCACCTCCATCACCGGGCGGCCCCATTGCTGAAAAGGCCCTGGCATATCCCGGCGTGACGGTAACGGAGGTCAGATCCATGTCGGCAAGACGGCTCTCCATATCTGCAGACATACTGTCACTGAGAGACATGATAGTGACAACCGAGCCGACCCCTATGACAATGCCTATTATAGTGAGCCAGCTTCTGATCTTGCTGTGAAGCAGGATGTTGGTAGCAAGCTTAAGATATGTCCTTTGTCTCATTGCCCTTCCTTCGAGATCTTCCTCTTCAGTCCCTTGATCTGGCTGGAAAGTTGCTGACTAAGGCTCTCACCTGATTTCTTCTTCCTGTAATAGAGCACTACGCCTGCAAGGACCACCAGCACAAGGCCGTATTTAAGGTAAGTACCGGTCGGGGACTGGGATCCTGCTCCCGGACCCGTGGCAGCTGCTGATGCGGTCAGCTCTATGGGAACGCTCTTCTCCACAGACAATCTCTGCCCTGTGGAATCAGTGTACTCTATCAGGACCAAGAGATCGTTGCTTGAACCGGATGACTGCTGTTCTGTCGTATTAGCGGAGCTTGCCTGTGCCTGTCCCGGCCTTTCGCCGGATGAGTCTGCCGACATCATAGCGGAAGAACTTACAGAGAACGACGTGATCGTGTAATCGCCTTTCTCAAGATTACCCACTATAGTAGAAGTACTGCCTGTCGCCTTGAAGCTGTCCTGCTCGGGTACGGAGACCTTTACAGAATAGGCCTCATTGTTGCCTACGTTCGCAACAGACAGAGATACCTCTCCTTCACTGCTTTCGGAGTAGGTCACATCGAAGTCCGTGCCGCCTCCCACAAAGAGACCGGCTTTTGTCCGGATGGTGCTCTCATTGGAATCATAGTCCTGGAAATTCAGCGTGATATCAAGCTGGTACAGTCCGGGGTCAGCGTCCACATTAGCCATTACTGAATAATTAATGGTCACAGAGTCACCTACACCAAGATAACTTATGTATTTTGTATTGTCCGAATAGACCGGGAGGATAGTGCCTGTCGAATCTTCCCATGAGACTGCCATGTTCTTGAGCGGGGAACTACCCGTATTGGTGATGATAAATTCCAGGGGTTCCACTGTGGCAAGATCAATGCTTGACTTGCTTATTGTGACAACCTGTGCATACTCCTTACCCTGCACATCCACGGAAACCGTGGTTGATACAGCTGCCTCGCTGTCACTGTCCTTTACGGATATGTTAAGGTCATAGGTATCTTTTGCCGCATCGGCATCGACCTTGAGTTTGAATTTGACTGTTGTGGCCTCGTCTTCATCCTGGCGGGCCTTAAGGTAGGATATGGTCTTGGTTAGTGACTCGCCTGATGCCTGAGAGAATGGATAGCCCGGCTCTACCTCAATGACCACATTCGAAAGGTCCTTGTTTCCCACGTTCTGTACCGTCAGTATAAGTTCCACGACCTCACCGGGCCTTGCGGGGCTTGGGCTCTGGCTCATTACATTGACATCCACTCCACTGGCACTATTAGATATAGCTGCTGATGCCGAAGTAGCTGATAAGACCAAAAATAATACCAATATTAGAAATTTTCTCATTTTAATCACATTGCTTCCCTGTTTACTAGTTCTACTTTTTCGACCATACCGTCTTTGATGTGTATCACCCGGTCAGCATAGTGGACAGGCTTCATATCGTGGGTGACGATTATGATAGTCTTCCCTTCTTTGCGGTGCAGGTCACTTAAGAACTCGAGGATGTAACTGCCGGTCTTACTGTCAAGGTTGCCAGTCGGTTCATCTGCAAGGATAACTTGCGGGTTTACAGCAAGGGACCTTGCTATTGCAACTCTCTGCCTCTGGCCGCCTGAGAGCTGCGAAGGCAGGTTATTCCTTTTGTTTGAAAGCCCTACAACTTCCAGCAGCTCTTCCGCCCTCTTCCTGGCAAAGGCGGGATCTGCCTCCTGGAACTCAAGCGGAAGAATCACGTTCTCTATTGTGCTGAGCGTAGGAATGAGGTTGAACTGCTGGAAAATGAAACCTATCATCTGTCCCCTTATCTGGGCAAGCTCGGATTCTGCAAGTCTGGAAATATTCCTGCTGTTCAGTTCTACAACACCCCTGCTGGGAAGATCGAGGCAGCCAATAAGGTTCATCATTGTACTTTTCCCGCTGCCGCTTGGCCCCAGAATGACAACGAACTCGCCTTTATTTATGGCAAGGTTGACTTCCTTCAGGGCATCAAAGGTCACTTCCCCCATCTGATATGTCTTCCACACATCACGCAAATTCAAAAGAGGGACATTGCTGTCCGCCTGTATATCCAGACCATCTGAATTATCAGGATCTTTTTTCATACTTGCTCCTCAAACCGACTTACCACTGAAAGTCCTGTCTGCTTTCTCCTAAAGGAGAGATATTCAACAGCCGATCAAGTTGCTCAGGTGTCAGCTTCCGGATGAGAGCCGGTGCAACATAGATATTCTTTGCATTAGTTGCCTGAGTTCGAAGTTCAATGAATTGCTTAAATGTGTCTTTCATGAGATGCCTCCTGACCCGCAAGAGACATCCCTGCACAACTGCAGGATGTCTCTGAACGAGAGAGTGGTTATGCCCCCCCATGGTGGTGATATTGGTGGTGCTTAGTGGCACCCCGGTACCTGTTACTGGCCGCCGGGGGTGCCATCTCGCGGGGGTGGGCGATACTTGCCAGCAGTTATCTTGCTGACAAAACCTGAATTGGTCAGTTTAAATAAAAGCATACTTACAAATAAAAGCCAAAATGAAACTATTTTTAACAAATAAAGCTTTATAAGAAGCTTTTACTGTAATTAATCCTTTAAATTAAAGCCCTATGCATATTAAAAGAATAAAACAAAGTTAATTGTATAACAGAGTACCAATAATCCGTTATAATAAATGACAAATTATTGCCAGTAAATGAACGTAATGAGAGAAAGCAGTGCAAAAAAGCTAAGGTCAGTTCCCGTCTTCGACAAGGAACAGGATATTACCTCTTCCCTTTTTGAACTTCTGGATCATTCCCCTTTTTTCAAGGTCAAGAAGCATTAGACTTACTTTACCTTCCGAATATCTCAACCTCTTACGCAGGTCTTTTTGTGTGATCCTTCCACCCTGGGACCGAAGGATATCCAGTATTTCCTCCAGGTCCGCCGGGATAAGTTGAGATGGTCTTTCAGGATCCTTTGTCTCACCTACCGGGGCATGTTCCGGAGAGATATCGCATACCTCCCCTTCCTCCTGTGGGAACACGAATTGTAGCTGTGTATCAGGATGAACGCTGGGAAGCGCAGCCATATCAGACTCGTGCCTGGCAGGCTCAAACGAGGCAGGCACCACCACAACAGGGTCAGCATTCAGAGACTCTATCCCACCTGAATTAGAAACAGCCGTTGGCCGTTCCTTCCTATAACGCACCCGGTAGAACAGGATCAGCATGAGTAGAATAAATGTTAATGAGGAACCTATCAGAATCCCGCTGCTGTCCCCGGAAGAGGATCCGGATGTATCCAGGCCGGTCGTTTCCTGGCCAACAGTTGCAGGATCGGGTCCGCTGTTCGTAAATGATGGCAGCAGAAGCAGATCCACTACATAGCTGCCTTCATCAGATACTTTAATGGCCTCCTCGCCGTAGTGAGTTAATGACTCATTCTGGTAATACGTGGCCTTTATGAGATAAGTGCCGTTTGGAAGGTCAAAAGAGTAAACACCGGATTTTGCCACAATTGATTGTACAGGAGTGGAATTGACCTCAATTATCGCATTGTCGAGAGGCTCAAAAGTACTCCATTCATAGGCAACGCCGTGTACTGTCGCTACCCCGGCAGCCATGCAGATCCCGGACATGGACAACAATACAGCAACACAGCTTATGTACGCTATGAATTTCATTCAACCACACAATGCTTTTTGCTATATCAATTGTTCTCAAACAGGGGTGGTTTCCATAGCTGCCTTTTTACAGGGATATTTGCCGGGATATTAGCATCTTCAATATAGTAGATACCATCCCCGAAAAGTTCGGCTTTGCCTGCTCCTGTAGCTGTCAGGGAAATATCGGTCCCTATGATCTCTACCATGAGACCGGACCCTGATAGTGTGATGTTGCCGGTCACGTTGTTATACGATACTACCTTCTGCTTCGCATCAGTTGCTGAGACCTCAGGCTTCACATCGTTTTCCAGCCTGACAGAAACATCATTCCTAAAGTCCACGTAAGATATTTTCCCATCTGAGAGAGACAGATGAATGTCAAGATCACCTAACAGCACCACAGTGCCACTGCCTTGTGCAACGAGGCTGGCATTTTCCGGGAGCATGGCATGGGGAGCCAGATAGGGCCTCAGCTCGCCAAATATGTCTTTAAGGCGGGTGTTGGCCTGGATAAGACTTGCTCTTGAACTTGCCAGGCATTCCTCCTCACTGGTACATACCAGGGAGCTCTCTTCGGAGTCATTTAAAGGGACTATGCCTGAGGATGTGTTTGACATTTCCAGGTACATCCTGGAGTCCCCTACAAGCCGGGTATATTCGGCAAGGAGAACTTCCATGTTCCCGACATCCTCGCCTTCCTGCCTTAATCTGGCAATACTGTCTGCAAGACGCCGGGACATTATCTCTGATTTTGTAATGATATCCTCAAGCATTGCCCGCTCATCAGTCGTGAGTTGTGCATCCTGGCCAAAGACCAGGCCGGGGAATTGATCATCTAGACCCCTGTCGCCTGACGGATGGCCGGGGAATGGCATCGTGCCCCCCCTTAGTTCTTCCGGGGAGATGATATCATTGTCCGGAACAAAGTCCGATATGATTACCATGGATATGAGAATCGCCAGGAATAGAATTAATGCCCCTTTCATTCAAGACCACATCTTGACATATTATATATTATTACTGAATGCCGCCTTATCGGATCCATTGATCGAAGGCCACTCTGTGCACTATGAAAGTCTCTTTTGAATATAAACATACTTAACAGATATTAAGATCACATGAGTGTAATTGCATGATCCACAGCTCTATAGGGTGTTTTATACTAATTAATACTTTATTAGTAGTGATGGAGAAATTAATAGACCTATGTGGCCTTTAAATCGTAAATAAAGCTTATTGTGGATTTAATTTCCGATCATTTCCGGAGGATCCGGATCTTTCCGATAGTCATTATATACGGACCGGAGATGACATATTAGCCGGTCCGGGGCTTTCTATTCTAACTGCCCCTGCAAATGGAAGAGGGCCTGCATCGGGGCACAACGGATGCCGGGAGGAGGCAAACGCTTAGATCTAGAACACTCTCATCGGACAATGCATACTACCACCTGAGTAGACAGGGTCGCTGACCCGATCCCACTGCACATTTGTCCGGGCTCATTAATGGAATGCAGCCCTTATCCCGTATAGCCGGATCAGTGTTCCTTAAATTATTCTTTATAGACCCCGTCGCCGGTGACAAGCGTGCCGTTCACAGTGACCCATCCGTGCTGAGGTCCTGACAACACGACATTCATCCATTCGCTGTAGCTGTTCCACTGCCAGCCCAGCACCCACCACTCATTGTATCCGGTCATGCTCACAGATATTTCCACCTTCGCATCTGGAGAAGCTTCATACTGTGCATAGATGCGGCTTTCATAGTTGTGAATGTTCTGTGAACTGTTGACATCATATTTCGGAAGGAGGACCGGCTCCCGGCCAAGAGGGTTCCTTGTGTCTATGATATGGTCAGCCGGCACCATTATTGCAAAGGAGAGGGGATCCTGTACAGGGGTCTCCTCTGAATATTCATCAGATGCCACATGTTGTGTTTCCGGGGATGACTCACTGTCCTCAGGTAGAGGGATGGGAAGAGGGCGGAACTTAGGTACTATTCTGTCAGTCCTCATAGAAAGCATAATCCCGTGTTCAGTATCCACAGGAGCATACCTCCATGCAGGGTCATCACTGTTGAAGTTATTCTGTGTTATATACTGGCCCACTGAAGAAGTGTTATCCCTGACAGGGATTGGGAGGTAAAGAGTTACGTTGCTCAGGTTTGAATGCGTGGTGATCGTGACATCATAATCATAACCGCTATGCAAACTATCTTCATACATGGACTGCTGTTGGCCTGCCCACCAGAAAGCCAGCACACCGGCAGATACGATCAGTAACAGAATGAAACCAAGTACTATTTTAGTTAGGTTCTTCATTTTTGGGCCGCCTTCACTACATTGGAAGTGGTTACTCAAGACAACATAATTATTTTATATACCATATGATAATAAAGATTTATCCTGCTTTAATAGCAAGGTATAACTCTACCTTTTTATAATATTCAAGCGCAGTTTTTGCATGAACTGTCTAGGAACAAGAGGAAGTACACCACAGGCGATTGAATGAAGATCAATAACAAAGACGATGTCATTAAGACCATTGAAACGCAGAATGTGAAGTTCATACGATTGCAGTTCACGGATATCCAGGGAACGGTAAAAGATGTCGAGATCCCTGTAACGCAGATAGAGAAGGCATTGACCGCGGGAATCTCCTTTGACGGCTCATCCATCGAGGGAATGGTAAGGATCGATGAGTCCGATATGGTACTTAAACCTGACACCAGAACCTTTGCGATCCTTCCCTGGGGCAGGGACAAGGGTGTCGTTGCAAGAATGATATGCGACGTGTACCTTCCCGACGGCAGGCCCTTTGAGGCTGACCCGCGCTACGTTCTCAGGAAAGTAATGAAGGAAGCGGAAGAGATGGGATTCCAGCTCAATGTCGGTCCTGAACTTGAGTTCTTCCTGTTCGCCAAGGAAAACGGCAAAGCCACCACAGTACCTAACGATTACGGGCGTTACTTCGAGTTCGCGCCCACCGACCTTGCAGAGGACATAAGAAGAGAGATAGTGCTTACACTCACAGATCTTGACTTTGATATCGAGGCATCACACCATGAGTGTGCCTGCGGGCAGCATGAGATCGACTTTAAGTATGACGATGCGCTGACAACGGCCGATAATGTGGTGACGTTCAAGTATGTTACCAGGACCATTGCAAAGATCCACGGGATACATGCCACTTTCATGCCAAAGCCGAAAGCCAACGAGAGCGGATCCGGCATGCACGTCAATCTGTCACTTTCAAAGGACGGGAAGAACGCTTTCTATGATCCCGAGAAAGATATGCAGATCAGCGATGTTGCAAGACAGTTCATAGCAGGTGTGATGGAACACATCAAAGCGATCTCCTGTATTGCAAACCCGCTTGTTAACTCATATAAGAGGATTGTGCCCGGCTACGAAGCTCCCGTATATATCACATGGTCAGGTGCAAACCGCAGTTCCCTCATACGCATACCTTCACCCCGCGGCAACAGCACAAGGACAGAGCTAAGGAGCCCGGACCCTTCCTGTAATCCCTACCTGACGTTTGCGGCAATACTTGCTGCAGGGCTTGAAGGCATCAGGAACAACATGAAGCCGGCAAAGATAGTGGAATACAATATATTTGACCTGACAAAGGAACAGCTCAGGGAAAGAGGCATCGAGACCCTGCCGGGCACACTTAGTGAGAGTGCAGACTACCTGGAGAAGGATACGTTCCTCAGGGAGAAGCTCGGAGTTCATGTGCATGACAACATTCTGAGGCTTGCAAGAGCCGAGTGGGATGCATACCGCATACAAGTGCACGAGTGGGAGATCGAGAGATACCTGAACACAGTTTAAAGAATGCAGCCGGAGCTTGTCATAAGGGAAACAACGCAAGACGATTTTTGCCGGGTCTTGCGTTTTATTGAGCTTGTTGACGGGGATTTCTATCCCTCCTTAAGCCAAAGGGGAGATGGCGGCATATACGAGAGAGTAAGAACATCCCTTGCAACTTCCAATGCTAACTATGTTGTTGCAGAGATGACAGAACCGGAACCATCCGACGGGCTGCAGGGTCTTGTTGCAATGGCCGGATGCACCTTCAAATGGCAGCAGGAAGATGATGCGTACATCAACTTTCTGGCCACACATCCGTCCTATCGTAAATATGGGATAGCGGAGCTATTATACAGACAGCTTGAGGAGATGCTCACTGAAAAGGGTGTCAACAGAGTATATCTTTGCACATGGTCCGGCAACAGGGCAGCCATGCGGTTCTATGAGAAACTGGGATTCATTGTATATTCTATTGTCCTTAACGACAGGGGCAATGGGATAAATACCCTGAATTACAGGAAAAGACTGATTGCAAAACAATAATATAAGATAATGATATCGATTAATGTGGTTCTTAAGTATTGAAGCATATTCCAGATACATAAAAGAACATCTGCTTTTAAAAAGTCGGACACGGATACCCTTTGCATGGTTAGTTAGAATAGAGGAAGTGTTGGGTACCGTGCCCGTTCAAACCAATGTCCTATTTCAACATTCCTCTGGCATCCTTTCGATTTTCTTTGCGGAAAGCTTTCCGATCGATTCCAGGTTGACCCCCTCTTCAAGAGACAGCTTGCCGTTCCCTATCGCACTGGTGACGAACTGTCTGCCTGTGGGGTTTCGAATTATCAGGGTTGTATAGCCCTGAGGACTTCCGATGGAGCCTGCGGAAATATCTGAATGGAGCGCGGTCAGGTCTGTACATATCTTACAGCCCGGACGCACACAGTCTTCCACTTCATTGAGGGAGAGGACTGTTAGCGAACCGTCCCTCAGTGTTATTTCCAGCTTGCCTTTCACATCGAAACGAGTGATATCCAGAGGATCGAGATTCTTTTGTGCAATGAGCTTATCCTGCACGAGTTTTTCATAGTCGAAGGTCTCTGTACAGAACAGGCCCACGACAAGGCGGATGTACTTCCTGAACGGCCTCATCAGATCAAGGTCGCTTTCACGCATCTGATGGATCGCTTCCACGACGCAGGGAACCCCGACAACCGCCACGTTGGTAAATTTGCGGTTGATGATGGCCTCTTTCAGGGATGCTACAAGTGGCACCCACCAGTTATAGCGGCTTCCTGCGTGGTGCACGAGAGCGTCTGCAGACGTTATCACAGCCGAGGAAGGCCGCAGGGTCCAGGGGTCTTCCACGACCGTTACCACTGCATCTATCATGCCCTGTTCCAGCGCGTTTGCAAGTATCGCTGTTACTGCACCGCCACTTTGCTTTTTAGGAATACCGAACTCTGCCCTTGCAGAAACGATATCTATATAAGTGCCAATTATTTCCGGTTTGCTCGTGTGAAGCCGGGGGCATACTTCATAGCATGCGCCGCAGGGCACGCCGTCGTTCACATCTTTACAGTAACCGCTGTTGAGAGGATGTGCCGACTCTTTACCGGTTTTAAAGAATATAGCATCGGCGGGACATACGGCAACGCAGGCTCCGCATGAAGCACACTTACCGGTTTCCCAGACCTCTGCTTTAAGATCAAGATAATTTTTACCTGCCATGTGATCACTCCCATGTGTACTTGCCTGCAAAAGGTCTGCTGCTTGCAGGTATTATGCGCGTGTATCCAGTATCCAGGAACGGGACCGGGTCTACCTCGATATATTCACAGAACTCCGTTATCAAAGGAGATAAGCGTTTCAGGTCGTCCTCTGAGAACTTCACTTTCGTGGCGCCTACACCAAGCAGCCTGTCCTCTACATCCCCGCGGATGATGATCTCTCCGCCATGAATGCCGCTCCCGATGCCTCTGTCCTTTACGGAGACCTCATGGCCCATCCCCAGAACAATGATTATTCCGCCTGCCATGTATTCTCCAAGGAAGGCATGAGTCGTGCCTCCGACAGCGAGCACAGGGCGCTTCTGATCATACTGTTTCATGTGGATGCCGCCCCTGTAGCCGATATCGCCTCTGACGAACACCCTGCCTCCGCGCATGCTGTGAGCCACTGCGTCACCTGCACTGCCATGAATGACAATGGTGCCATCGTCCATTGTGTTCCCTGGTGCATGCTCGCAGTCACCGCGCACGATGCATTCCGGACCGCTCATGAACATACCAAGGTCGCCTCCGCACACACCGGTAATAGTTATCCTTACATTGCTCCGGAGGCCGTTTGCTATGAAACGCTGCCCCAGGACATTATTTATCACGATCTCCCTTACACCGGATGCTACTGCTTCGCGTATCATCTTGTTCAGCGGCGTGTAGTGCATGCCTTTTGCGTCAATGGTCATTGGTTCCATTTTATCAGGCCCCCACAGGATCTACCTTCAGGACGTTGAGCATGCCTTCGTCAAGCATATAACCACGCAGGCGTTCACGGTTGCCGCGCAGGCTCTCGATACTGTTGATGCCCGCAGCACCCATAAGTTCGCTCAGTTCCAGGGTCCAGGCATGGATGAGGTTTGCAACATTCTGCGAGCCGACATCCGTATCTATACGGTCCACGAGATCAGGCCGCTGGGTCGCGATACCCCACGGACAGAGGCCCCGGTAGCAGTTACCGCACACCCTGCAACCCAGGGCGATGAGCGAAGCAGTACCAATGTACACTGCATCCGCGCCAAGTGCTATGGATTTTGCAAGGTCGGCACTGTTACGTATACCTCCGCTGGCTATGACTGAGACCTCGTTCCTGATGCCCTGGTCATTCAGCTTCTGGTCCACGGCTGCGACTGCAGCTTCTATCGGGATACCGACGTTGTCTCTGAACACTTTCGGAGCCGCACCCGTACCGCCGCGGAAACCATCGATCACAACAGCATCTGCGGATGATCTGGCAATTCCTGCCGCTATGGCTGCTACATTATGGACAGCTGCTATCTTGACAAAGATAGGCTTCTTCCATTCGGTGGCTTCCTTGAGGCTGCGCACAAGCTGCGCAAGATCTTCTATACTGTAAATATCATGATGAGGGGCAGGGCTGATAGCATCGGATCCCAGAGGGATCATGCGGGTGCATGAAACATCGGAACATACCTTCTCTCCGGGAAGGTGGCCTCCGATACCTGGCTTTGCCCCCTGCCCGATCTTGATCTCAATGGCTGCACCACGCTCTAGGTAATTGATATCCACACCGAAGCGTCCGGATGCGACCTGAACGATCATATTCTTCTGGTAGGGATAGAGCGACTCATGCATACCACCCTCACCCGTACCCATGAAGGTCCCGGTCTTTGCAACAGCCTTGGCCAGGCTCAGCTGGGCATTCAGGCTGATAGCACCGTAGCTCATATGACCTATCATGATAGGTGTCTCGAGCTTCAGGTTCGGAGCCAGTTCGGTCTTAAGCTCTATATCACCCTTATCGCTCTTTGTGAACTCGAGCTTTGCAGGCTTCTTCCCAAGATAGGTGCGCAATTCCATGGGCTCTCTCAGCGGGTCGATACTTGGGTTTGTGACCTGGCATGCGTCAAGCACCAGCCTGTCAAAGATGATCGGATAGTCCATCGCATTGCCCATTCCCGCCAGGATGATCTTCCCGGTGCGGGCCTGGTTTATTATATCCTCGCGTACCTCTGCTGTCCAGAGGGGATGGCTGCGGTAATCAACAGGCTTTTCCTGAAGCATGATGGCATCCCTCGGGCACATTGAGATGCAGCGGTGGCACGCAGTACACCTGCGGGAGTCTATCAGTATCCTGTCATCCTCGACCCTGTAGACGCCATAGGAACAGTTATCGACACACCGCATACACTTCATGCACTGGTCGCGGTCAATACTTATCTTGTATTTAAGTGGAACACTACCCAGGCTCATTGCACAAACCTCCCTATAACGGGCTCGCCTGCCCTTGGCATATAGATAGTCTTTACATCAGGGTCCATTACGCGGATAGCTGACTCCTCGCTGGAGATATACAGGCGTGAGCCGTTCTCCCCCACAACAAGCGGACGAAGCTTTATCCTGTCAGTGAACCCTACAATTCCCTTGCTTGTTGCAACCACAATAGCAAAGGGCCCGTTCATGAGGGCCGGACCGTATGTCAGGCGCAGTGTGCGCTTCAGCTTCTGTTCTTTTTCAGGCAGCAGGTCGATCTCATCCCAGAACGGCGGGGCCATTGCCTCTACGACCATTTCTGAAGGAAGCCCGTGCCTCCTGCCCAGAAGATCGAATAGATAGGCCACTACTTCCGTATCAGTGGACATCGTACACTTGTAGCCATTGCTTTCCACATAACGTCTGTTAGTGCCGTAGGATGTGATCTCGCCGTTGTGCACGACAGCCCAGTCCAGCAGGTTGAATGGGTGTGCACCGCCCCACCAGCCGGGGGTATTGGTCGGGTAGCGGTTATGGGCAAGCCAGATATAGCCCTTGTAATCCTCGATACGGTAAAAGTCCGCAACATCCTCAGGCCAGCCTGCTGCCTTGAACACTCCCAGGTTTATTCCCGAAGAGAATATGAGAGCTCCCGGGATGGTGGAGTTCACGGTCATCACAAGATGCTTGACGATGTCCTCAGCAGGATTATTGCTGCCCACTATGAACTCGGTATATGGCTTATAGAAATATCTCCAGGGGATATGCTCCCTCTTCAGGCAGGGCTGCTCGTAAGTCGGGATCTCTTCCTGATGGACGATCCTGCCCCACTTGTGGAGCACTTCATCTACCTTGGATTTGGGTTCCACCAGGTTATCAAAGAATACATGAATGGCATAACAATCCGGATAATCAGGGTATATGCCGTAAGCTACATATCCGGCTCCTTCTCCACTTCCTCTTTCGTTCATCAGACTCAGGGCCTTCTTAATGCTGGAGCCGTCCATTCTGGCCCGGGTCCGATCGATGACGCCTATTATTCCGCACATTTTTATCACTAGGACTATGTTTCAGGATCCCGCATTATCAACTTCACGCCTGGCCAAACCATGCAACGGCCGGCAGAAGGATGGGAACCCCTGCGTACAAATATCAGTATACGGCAGCAAATAAAATGCTGCACGGGCAATATTTCAAGTAAGTTGAATAAGGGTATTAACCCTTACTCAGTTTACAATATGCTCAGGTAATTATCTATCTCCCATTGGTGGACAATGGTCTTGTAGTCATTCCACTCGGCACCCTTTGCCTTGAGGAAGCTCTGGAAAGTATGCTCTCCGAGAACGTTCTTCATGAACTCGCTTTCCTTCATGATATCAAGTGATTCCTTAAGGCTGCCTGGCAGGGACTCAATTCCCCTCTTTGTCTTCTCTTCTTCGCTGAGCTTGAAGATGTTCACATTGGTTGCTTCGGGTGGTTCTATCTGGTTCTTTACACCGTCAAGGCCCGCGTGCAGCATTGATGCAAAGGCCAGGTAGGGGTTACATGCCGGGTCCGGGCACCTGAGCTCTACCCTGGTACCTATGCCCCTGGTTGCAGGTATGCGGATCAGCGCGCTCCTGTTGGAGGCGGACCATGCTGCATATATAGGTGCCTCATATCCCGGGACAAGCCTCTTGTATGAGTTAACTGTGGAGTTGGTTATAGCTGCAAATTCCCTTACGTGCTTCAGCAGCCCACCTATGTAGTATCTGGCAGTCTGAGAGAGGCCGTCGCTGGTTTCGGGGTCATAGAATGCGTTCTTACCGTCCATCATCAGGGACTGGTTAGAGTGCATGCCGGATCCGTTCACACCGTAGAGGGGCTTTGGCATGAAGGATGCATAATATCCCTGGTGGTAAGCAACGGACTTAACAACGTACTTGAAGGTTACAACGCTGTCAGCCGTGGAGAGGACATCTCCGAACCTGAAGTTGATCTCATGCTGTGATGGCGCAACCTCATGATGGGATGCTTCCAGCCTGAAGCCCATGTCCACAAGCGCAAAGTCAATGGCCCTTCTGACATCCTGTGCAAGATCAAGCGGTGCAAAGTCGAAGTATCCTCCATTGTCTGTGAGCTGTGTCGTTGGCTGGCCGTTAGCGTCCAGCTTGAACAGGAAGAACTCAAGTTCAGGGCCTACGTTCATTGTGTAGCCCATTTTATCGGCTTCTGCAATAGCTCTCTTTAAGATGAACCTGGGATCTCCTTCAAAGGGCTTGCCGTTAGGCCTCTTGACATCACCGATGATACGTGCAACTGCGCCTTCCTTTGGTCTCCACGGAAGTATCCTGAAAGTGGAGGGGTCTGGCATGAGCACCATGTCGGACTCTTCGATCCTAGTGAAGCCTTCAATGGATGAACCATCGAACATCACTCCGTTCTTGAAGACATTCTCAAGGTCTGTTGCAGGAATCGCCCAGCTCTTGACCATACCAAGTATATCTGTGAACTGTGTTCTTATGAACTTCACATCACGCTCTTCTACGATCTTCAACACGTCTTCAACGGTTGCGGGCTTTGATATTGATTTTGCGTTAACCATACAACTACTCCTCAATTCTATGGGGTGTAAGTAACCCATTACCTACATACATGTATATATAGCTTTGTATTAGAACTCTTTTGAATATACATACCTCTAAAAAGAACAAACAGATAGTCGCTAATAAACATTTATCCTGAAGACACAAAAAAGGTACAAAACCATACATTTTTTCAGGGGAACGGATAAATGCATCCCTTCATGGACAAACAAACCGGGAATGCAGCAAACATTTGAAATATGTAAGAATCGGAAATCCTTTTCAAAAGATGCCGGGACATCAAGGAGCCGTTTCCGGCAGATAATATCATGCGATGTTCCTTACATAATGCATATATGCTCATGCTTAAAGAGGGAGTATCTGCAGTTAATTTATATCACATACAGGAAATAATGAGACATACATGCCAGAAAGCATTTCCACTGATACCGAGCTCCTCAACAGGCTAAAGGCGGCCTGCAGGGACACCCTGAAGTGCATGCAGTGCGGCGTATGCAGCGGAAGCTGCCCTTCAGGAAGGCACACTGCACTCAATATCCGCAGGCTTGTGAGAAAAGCTGCCCGAACAACGGACGTACTGAAAGATGAACAGCTGTGGATGTGCACTACCTGCTACAACTGCCAGGAACGCTGCCCCCGGGATATCGATGTTGCGGACGTGGTACTTACATTGAGATCGATCGCGGCACACGAAGGCGTCATGCGCCCGGAACACAGAAAGGTCTGTGAGCTCCTGATGGAACACGGTCATGCCGTGCCGATAGATGAGGAACGCAGGAACCAGAGGACAGAACTCGGACTGGATGAATTGCCACTCACGGTCCATAAATATCCGGAAGATCTACAAGAGGTCAGGGCCCTGCTCATATCGTGCGGGTTTGACAGACTGCTGGAAAAAAAGAGTAAGAACATTGCAGGAACGGAGACGGGATGAAAGGATTATCACTTTTCCTGGGTTGTGTGATACCCAACAGGTACCCGGGCATAGAGATGGCAACCAGATTATGCCTTGCAAAGATGGACATTGACTGCACAGACCTCAAGGGCGCTTCCTGCTGCCCGGCACCGGGAGTGTTCAGATCCTTTGACAGGTCTTCCTGGCTGGCCCTTGCAGCCCGCAACCTGGCGCTTTCCGAGGAAATGGACAGGGACATACTGACCCTATGCAACGGCTGCTTCAGTACACTGGCAGATGCAAACCGGATCCTGAAGAATGATCCCAGCCTCAGGATGCAGACCAACATGCATCTTGCAAAGATAGGCAAGGAATTCAAAGGGACTATCGAGGTCAGGCACATCATCGAATACCTCTATACGGAAATAAGGCCGGAAAATATCAGAAGATATGTTGAGAGGCCCCTGGATATCCGGGTGGCGGTGCATTACGGATGCCACCTCCTGAAGCCATCCAGGGAGAGAGGGCTGGGAAGTTTCGAGCGTCCGGAGTTCTTTGACGATCTTGTCGAGTGCCTCGGGGCCACAAGCGTAGACTATCCGGACAAGACAGAATGCTGTGGTGCAGGCGGTGGCGTTCGCTCTGCACTGCGGGACGACTCCCTGAAACTTGCACAGCATAAGCTCTCAAGGATCAAGGAGGCAAGCATCGATTGCATAGTCAACGCGTGTCCTTTCTGCCACATGCAACTGGATGCCGGCCAGGAAGAGATCAGGCAAAGGACCGGGGTCATGTACAATATACCCGTATTGCATTACACTCAGTTGCTGGGACTCGCCCTTGGCTTCTCTCCGCAGGTGCTGGGCATAGACCTTAATGTGATAAATGATAATAGATTCATTGAAAAGATAGAAAATGGTAAATAAGAAAGGTATTTCACCAATAACTTTAAAATGCAGAATGCTATTACACAATACCGCACAGTGAGCGTGTGGCCTAGTCAGGATATGGCGGCAGCCTCCTAAGCTGCAAGCCGAGGGTTCAAATCCCTTCACGCTCGCCATTTTCTTCTTTTAGGACAATCACAAGGGAGATTGAAAATTGATAATAAGGAGAGCAAATGTCCAGGATGTCAAAGCGATAAAGGACATCATAGAGCCTTACGCAAAAAAAGAGATCATGCTTCCCCGACCCTTAAGCGAGCTATATGAATCCATCAGGAACTTCTATGTCTGCGAGGAAGAAGGGGATATCATCGGCTGCTGCGCCCTGCAGGTAAGCTGGCAGGACATGGCGGAAGTGCTCTCGCTGGCCGTTAAGCCGGAATATACAAGAAAAGGGATCGGATCGATACTCCTTGACGCATGCCTGAACGATGCAGAGGAACTCAAAGTCAATACTGTATTTACTCTGACATATGCAGTGCCCTTCTTTGAGAAAAAGGGCTTCCATGTCGTGGACAAGCATACACTGCCTCACAAGATATGGAGCGGCTGCATAAAATGCCCGAAATTCCCCAACTGTGATGAAGTGGCGATGGTCAGGAAACTGTAAAATACCCGCATATCCTAGCATAACCTTTTTTCAAGATACAGGGTTCCATCCTGTTCTTTAACTATCTTAAAACCGTGTCTCAGGTACATGCCTATCGCCGTCTTGAGAGAAACGTCGGTCTTCAGCAAGGCCCTTGCATAGTTTGTTCTTGCATAGCACAATGCTGTACGGAACAGGGCGCTGCCAATTCCCTGACCCCTCATGCTCTTGCGCACGTATATCCGCCTGATCTCACAGGTACCAGGCCCTGCCACCCTCACACCCGCCGTACCGGCCAGTTCATCATCTACAAGTGCAATGAAAAAAGAACCTCCTTTCTCCAGGTAACTGGCCCGGATATCTTCAAGGTCGCAGTCCTTCAAAGGATCGTATTCAAATCCTTCCTCCTCCAGCACTCCGAGAACCAGCGATCTTACCCTGAGAGCATAATCGTTTGAAAAATCCTTTATCATGATGAGATATAGTCTCCCGGGTTGCGGAGGAAATCAGTTACAAGCGTGTAGAACACCCTGACACCGATAATGAGGACATCCTCATCGATATCGAAAGTGCTGGAATGGTTGCCTTCCACGATGCCCTTTCCGGGGTTCCTTGTACCAAGGATAGTGAAAATGCCCGGCACGTTCTGCAGGTAGAAGGCAAAATCCTCAGCACCGAATATCCTCCCGGCATTTTCGTTGACATCAAAGTGGCCCTCCCTGAGCGATCGTACTGCAGCCCGTGTAAACCCTGCATCATTGACCAGCACCGGATAGCCAGGCTCTACATCAAGCTCGTAGCGGGGAAGACCGGCGAAACCCTCTTTTGCATGCTTTGCCATCAGCATATCAAGCAGGTTGCGCACCGTGCGCTTGATCTGTGCAGTATCATTGTTATCGAATGTCCTGAAACTCCCGTCGATCCCCAGCTCATCCGGCGTCCTGTTGAACTGGCTGCCTGAATTGAGAGCACCTATGCCAAAAACATAATTTGCCGGGTCCACTTTTTTGGATAGCTCGGAGTTAAGCATTGAAATGAACTCAGATGCCACCAGGACGGGATCGATACAATGTCCGGGAGAGGAGTGATGTCCCCCTTTTCCGAAGATGCGGATCCTGAAACGGTTAGAACTCGCCATGCATGGGCCTTGCCTGATGTTCAGTACGCCTGCTTCAACATCCCCGAATATATGGAGGCCAACAACCGCATCCACGCCATCAAGACCGCCCTCTGCTATCACCCGCCGGGCACCCCCGGGAGGAACTTCCTCAGCGGGCTGGAAGATAAGGCGGACAGTTCCATTGAAGTCATCCTGATGCTCGGTCAAAAGCCGGGCAGCTCCAAGCAGGATAGCCATGTGACCGTCATGCCCGCATGCATGCATTACACCCTTGCTGCGAGAGATGTATCCTTTGTTGGAATCTGTCGGAGTCTCGGTTACCGCAAGAGCGTCCATGTCCGAACGGATAGCTATGCAAGGGCCCGGACCTCTGCCACGGATGCTGGCTACCACTCCGGTGCCGGCTATTTTTCCACATTCGATCCCAAGTTCTCCAAGGACAGACATAATTCTCTCCTGGGTCCGGTATTCCGCATAGCTCAGCTCCGGTTGCCGGTGGAATTCGCGCCTCAGACTTTTTATCCATTCATCAAGGGAGCTCAAATGATTCACCCTGCGTTATCATGTAAGTAAGATACCCTATCTGATAGAACCCGATGTATTTAACTCATATGAGTGATTCCTGAGATTGTTGCAAGCCCCATATTCAAAAATGCAGCCCCTTCACGAAAACACATTCGGAGGATGCAAATGATCAAAACAAGGATAAGGGATTTCCTGATAACCAAAGATAACTGGATATTCGCTGTTTCAGACTATTTCCACCCTCACGGGATCAGGTCGACGTTGAGATACGTACCTGATGAGAACGGTGAAAGAGAGCTCAACGGCATACGATATAAGAAATATGATTTTGATGTCTCCTTTGACTTTATGCGCCGCAACAGACCGCAGTGGGTCGAGGATGTGCACGTGGTACCCGAGGGGGAGGTCAAACAGGTCCTCAGACCTGCTGATGTGATAGATTCACTGGCAAGGTCGGACAGGAGAATAGCTGCTGTCGTTAAGACCCTTGAGAATGCGGGTGTGCCCAGAGCTAAGATGGGAATAACGGGCTCGTTCCTTCCCGGGCTGCAGAATGAAGGATCAGATATAGATTTTGTAGTCTATGGCAAGGAATGGTTCACTGCCAGGGATGCCATAAAGAATGCAAAACTTGCAGGGGGCCCGATAGAGGATATTGACGGGAACATGTGGAGGAAGATATATAATAAGCGCATCCCCGAGATCAGCTTTGAGGAATTCGTCCTCCATGAGAAAAGAAAAGGCAACAGAGGAATGGTTGAGGGAACCTACTTTGACCTACTCTTTGTGCGCGACTGGGAACAGATAACAGCTCCCGCCAGCAGGGGAGAGGATGTCGGGAGAATTAAGATAGAAGCAAAGGTTACCAATGCGGACCTTGCATTTGATAGCCCCTCGGTCTACAAAATAGAGCATGAGGAGATAGATCATGTGCTTTCCTATACACATACCTATGCAGGGCAGGCTCTTGCAGGAGAGGTCATTGAGGCCAGTGGCATGATGGAAGAAGTAGGAGGCCTCAGGAGGCTTGTAGTGGGCACTTCGAGGGAGCCAAAGGGAGAATGGATACGTTCCCTTACACTGCTGCAGGCAGAGGGTAATGATATAAGAAAGTAAAAGAAGAGCAGGTTAGAACAGGTATCAGGTGTGGCGTTATCCGCCGCCTGTGACCTGCCCTATATCAACAGGCTGTGAGCTGCTTTGGGAATCTGCATACTCTGCTGCGCCCATTCTTCCCTGTTCTGCCTTCTTTTTGTCCTTCAGTTCGCTTGCATCGACTATTAAGAGGACATCGACCTGATAGTAAAGGCCTGTTGTGTCCATCTGCGCCCATGTGCCTTCGTCGTCCTTCATGACGTCCAGCACCTGCCCTACAGTACCGGTGTTCAGGTACCTTACAACGTCTCCGGCCTTAATGGGATTCCCGTTGATGTCCAGAGCAACTACATCTTTATTTTCAACCACGCAATTGACTCCGTTTAAGTTGTCTTGATGCGAAGTATGTAACTGACAGCATTAATGCTTGCCTATGTCCGTAATATACTCCTGTGAGATCTCCTCGCGCAGTTCTCCGAGAGTTGCAACCCTTTCAGCAAATGCATTATGCCTGTGGATGCTTTCCTCGTTGATCTGCTTAATGATCACAATGGCCTCATCCGGCAGTAGCGGGAATTCCTTTACCACATTCTTGGCCATCGTGCGTACGCAGTCCTCAACGAACTTGGGATTGTTGTGTGCCCTCTGGACGACCATCGCCTCATCCGAACGCTTGAGAAGTTCAAAAACACTGGAACTCATGGACCTTTCAATGATCTCGATGATAGCGTCAAGTGAAACGAACTTGCTTCCTTCTACCTCTATGGAGATAATTCCCCTTCCGCGCTGGTTGTGGGTTGCCATGGGCACTCTGTGCAGGAATGTTGCGATCTTGCGATCCTCCACCCCTATGGACTCGAGCTCTTTGCGCGCGTTGTCCCTCATAATTTCCTGTGCGCAGGGGCAGGCGGTCATTCCAACGACCTCGGCCCCGATGAGCTTCTTGACCACTATGTTCTCCACATCTTCGCGCATGGCGATAGCTTCTGCGAAGATGTCCACGACTTCCTGGCACTCCATCTTTGTAGAGGGGGATTCTCTTTTCACCACATATTCGCTCTTGAGGATCACTTCTGCGCGGGTGGCATATTCATGACGGTTGAGCAGGCTTTGTGCAACGTCGCTGCATAGCTGCTCGATCTCATATACAGGCATATTGACAGCTTTTTCAAGAACTTCGTCGACCGCCTCGAAGTTGCGCGAAAGGTTGGCGCCCTTCAGGTGAGAGGGAAGGTCCACAAAAATGTCAAACGTAGCTATCAGGACAATAGGACGTCTTTCTCTCCTCTTGACCTCCACAAGCTTCTTTACGTTGGTAACACCTACGCGCGTCAGATTTATCGGTATCTGTGGTCTGTTAGCCTGTATGTCAGGCAGTTTAATGACTGGAACTTCCATGATATTACCTCAAATGAGAATAGGAATCGGACTTTGTTCAGTAATAGTGCAGATACCCACTTGAAATGGATTCATTGCATGTAAATGTTGTGTTAAAAACAGTAAATGATCAGTAAGGACTAAAAATATACTGATAAATATACTAAATATATTGCCCTTTTTCCCATACATCCCTTTGGCATCCGATTAATAATATCACAGCTATAACAAGTAAACTTGTCTTGTTGCAGGATACCGCTCATACTAAAAATGGACATTGTCAAGAATTGCTGAAAATGTCCCTATTCCAGTAATTTTCAATACCAAAAATGCGCGCATCGGGATAAATCAGAAACAAAGGGCTACATTAAAAGAAAAATATATATACTTAATACACTAAATACAATTAGCAGTGGTAATCATAGAGCGATTACGAGGTGACAATATGTCTGAAACAAGAAATTTTGTGTTAAGAGACAAAAAAGGAAACGAACATGGAGTCTTCACAGGAAAACAGCCACGTCAGGCTGCTCTGAAGGTTGCGAACCGTGGAAAGGGAACAAAGACAAAGCCGGAAGAGATCAGACTTCGTGAGCGTGGGACAAAGAAGATCCACGTGTTCAAGGGATGGAGAGAGATGGTCGCGGCACCCAAGAACAAACCGGAATGGATGCCAGACAAGATCAACAAGCCATTCGTAAAGAAAGTTGGTATTGACAAGCTGGAAAAGATCTGAACGTTCAAACCCATACTTCCATGGGTTTCTTTTTTCTGTTCCACAGCATTTTTTTGTTAAATAAGTTTTAAATCGATTAACTATCTTTTATATTAGTTGCGGATACCGAATAGCAAACGATTCCAATCCTGCAGCAGTGCATGTAATACACAGGTAATAATATGACACTTAAACGAGAGAATGTGCTGATAGAGGCTCTTCCATACATAAGGGATTTCTACGGTTCAGTGATGATAATCAAAGTGGGCGGACATGCGATGGTCAACTCGCAGGTAATGAGCGACATCGTACAGGATATAGTATTGCTCCGGTTCGTTGGAATTCATCCCATCATTGTCCACGGCGGAGGACCGGAGATCACTGAGAAAATGGCGCGCATGGGAAAGAAACCCGAATTCGTAGGCGGGTTGCGCATCACAGACGACGAGACACTGGAAATTGCAAGGATGGTGCTCGTAGGCAATATCAATACAGAGATCGTGTCACTTATCGGCAGGCACGGAGGTAAAGGAATTGGCCTGTCCGGAAAGGACGGGAAGCTCATAATAGCCAAGAAGAAGCCATTCCAGAAGGTCATCATAGAGAATGTAGAGCACGAGGTGGACCTGGGATGGGTGGGAGATACGGAGATCATCAATACGGAGATCCTGAACATTGTCACAAGGGAAGGCTACATCCCCGTGATATCCCCTATTGCCATGGACGTGAACGGCAGGGCCCTTAATCTGAATGCTGATACAGTCGCAGGCGATATTGCCGCAGCACTGGGCGCCAAGAAGCTTATCCTGATGACCGATGTGCCCGGCGTATTGAAGGATCCCAAAGACAGGTCATCACGTATATCCAGAGTGAGCCTTGAGGATGTCGAGCGCCTTATCCGTGAAGGCGTCATCTCCGGCGGCATGATACCAAAGATGAGGGGAGCTGCAACCGCAGTCGAGAGCGGCGTGGAGAATGTGCATATCATAGACGGCAGCGTGTCCCATTCCGTATTGCTTGAGCTGTTCACAGACTCAGGGATCGGCACTATGGTCTGTAAAGAATGAGACGGGCCCTGACCCGTCATATATTCTGTCGCTTTCTGTTCAGCCGGTGCAGTTCAGTCGGTGACAGGCGCACCGAAGGTGTGGTCATCCAGTTCCAGCACGGATTCCCACAGATCCTTGCACTCGCAATCCAGTGAGTTCAGGCAGGAGATGTCCTGGATCACTGAGAAGAGCCTTATCGAGTCGGCCACTTCATGGCTGCATTTTTTGCAGTTATGAGGGCCCCTCCTGGAGCCTGCACCCACCGGATCGGAAGTAATTACCTTATCAGGGATTTCCTCTTTCACCCTCTTCAGCACTTCAACGATGCTCCACAGCCAGGGAGGACGATACTGGCCTTTTTGCCACAGGTTTTCGACGAATGTGCCATTCTGCACATTACACAGGTTGATCGAAAAGGTATCAGTGAATGCGGCTGCTTCCCGGATAGAATTAACCATATCATCAATGGCCTCTTTTTCTGAAATGAAGAGAGGCTTGAGCATAAGATACGTCTTTACAGTGACATTGTTGTTCCTGGCAACTGTAGCCGCGCGCTTGAAATCTCCGAATGTGAAGCCCTTGTTGATGGAATGTTTGCGGATGAGGTCTGAGGTCGTCTCAAGGCCGACAGCGATCTCAAAGGGCTTGCCTTTCATGGAGTTGCGGCAATCAGCCATTGTGTCCTCATTGACGAACTCAGGCCGGGTCTCCACAAGTACTTTTATGACCCTTGCATCGCCTGCCAGTTCGTCCAGTATCCTGTGCCGCACTTCCAGCGGGATCTCGCGTGTATCCAGGAAACTGCCGGAAGTGAATATCTTGACCATGAACTCTTCAAAGCCTGCTGCCTTCCTCATAGCTTTTCCAAGCTGGGCGAACAGGTCTTCGTCCGAGGGTGAGGTTTGTGCACTGTCGTACACATAACCGCACATTGTACAGCCGCCTGCCTTGCCCCACCAGCAGCCGGATGTCCTGAATATTATGGTCAGCGTATCGACTTTCTTCCCATCGGCCAGGTCAGCCCCGGTCCACATTGCGCACGGCTCATCCGGACGTGAGGATTTTGCCTTCTGCCGGTTCCGGATGTCAAGAACTATTGTATTGAGTGACATTATTCGAACTCGATGGTAGCCGGTGGCTTGGGGGTAAGATCGTAAACAACCCTGGAGACTGTAGGCAGAGATGCAGAGATCCGGGATTCTATCCTGTTCAGGACATCCCAGGGCAACTCCAGTGCCTCTGCGGTCATGCCGTCCCTTGAGCCGACGGCCCTTACTGCAACTATCCAGCCGTGAACTCTTACATCACCCTTGACGCCGGTACCTTTGCCGATAATGGCTGCGAAGGTCTGCCAGGGATGGAAGCTCTCTAAGAGCTCATCCTCTACGATGGCGTTTGCCTCCCTTACGATATTCACAAGCTCTTCAGTGACCTCGCCGACTATCCTGACGGACAGTCCCGGTCCCGGGAAAGGCATCCTCTCAGATATCTCATGCGGCAGATCAAGGGCACGCGCAACTTCACGGACCTCGTCCTTGTAGAGATCCTCTACAGGCTCTACTATTGACCTGAAGTCCATTACTGAAGGCAGGCCGCCTACATTGTGATGGGACTTGATGCCTCCCTCGGATTCTATCCGGTCCGGATAGATAGTCCCCTGGATAAGATAATCAGCCTGTAGTGCTTTTGCTTCCTTTTCAAAGACACGGATGAAGGTCTCACCCACTGCCTTGCGCTTTTCTTCAGGGTCTGTGATACCTCTGAGAGCTCCGAGGAAGCGCTCCTTTGCATCAACGACCACCAGGTTCATTTCGCAGAATATTTCCTTTATCCGCTCGGTCTCACCTTTTCTCATGAGGCCGGTGTCGATGTAGATAGGCGTCAGCCTGTCGCCTATGGCACGGTGAGCCAGGACAGCACATACGGAACTGTCAACACCCCCGGAAAGAGCTATTATGGCCCTGCCGCCTGTGACCTGCTGTTGTATCTTCTCAATTGCCTTAGGAATGAACTTATCTACTTTTACCATGAATGTGAACTCCGAAAATAGGATTTACTCCTGAAATATAAGTTCGTGCTTATTAATGCTCGCCTTTTAGAGTAACTATATTTACCCATATTTGTTACTGTGGATCGATATTACTTACACCCCGCTTACAAGGGAATTATATACGCCAGGAACATAGGATTTAAACAAAATAGCAGCGGTCATAAAAATGTATCAAACTCTCCAGAAGTACTTTGGGTATTCGGAATTCCGCTCTCTTCAGGAAGACATAATCCGGGATGTGCTTGACGGAAAGGATACTTTCGTGCTGATGCCCACAGGAGGGGGGAAGTCACTGTGTTACCAGCTGCCTGCGCTGCTTATGGACGGGCTGACGGTTGTGGTCTCTCCATTGATATCCCTTATGAAGGACCAGGTCGACAGCCTCAGGGCCAATGGAGTCAACGCGGCATTTTTGAACAGCACCCTGAACTATAACGAATCCAGGAAGATCTGCGACGACATTGCCATCAACGCTGTCAAGATACTATATGTGGCGCCTGAGAGACTTGCAATGTCCGGCACCTTGGATATGATCACAAAGGCAAAGGTAAGCCTCTTCGCCATTGACGAGAGTCACTGCATATCCGAGTGGGGACATGATTTCAGACCCGAGTACCGCAAGCTCAGCATGCTCAAAAAAAAGTTCCCCAGAGTGCCGATAATTGCCCTGACAGCTACCGCGACACCGAAGGTGAGGGAAGACACGCTCTCCCAGCTGGGGCTTACAAACCCAAAGACATACGTTGCAAGCTTCAACCGCAGCAATCTTCTTTATGAGATAAGGCCGAAAAAGGAAACCTATGATCAGATACTGCAGTACCTTAGAAAGAACAAAGGAAAGAGCGGGATAATCTACTGCCAGAGCCGCAAGAATGTGGATACGGTCACTGCAAAGCTCAGGAAGGACGGTTTCAATGCCCTTCCCTACCATGCAGGACTGAGCGATACCCAGCGGGGAAGGAACCAGGAAGCGTTCATCAAGGACAAAGCAGATATCATTGTCGCGACCATTGCCTTTGGCATGGGCATCGATAAGCCCAACGTGCGCTTTGTTCTCCATTACGACCTTCCGAAGAACCTGGAAGGCTATTACCAGGAGACCGGCAGGGGCGGCAGGGACGGACTTGAATGCGAGTGTATCCTTTTCTTCAGCCATGGCGACAGGTATCGCATAGAGTATTTCATCAAGCAGAAGGGCAGGAAGGAAGAGCGTGATATCGCCCTCAAACAACTGCAGGACATGGTGAGCTACTGTGTGAGCACAACCTGCCGCAGGAAGGCGCTTCTCAGATACTTCGGAGAGGAACTGGAAGCAGACAACTGTGGCGGATGCGACGCCTGCCTGAGGCCAAAGGAGAAGGTTGACGGTACAGAAGAAGCAAAGCTGCTCATTAACTGCATTGATGAGCTTGGCGAGCGCTATGGCATGAATTACGTCATCGACGTGCTGTGTGGCGCAAACACAAAAAAGATCAAGGAGAAAAAACACGACCGGTTAAAAACTTTTAACTCCGGCTACCGCCACGTCCGGTCCGACTGGCAGGACATGACGCGCGAGATAGTGCAGCAGGGAATAGTCTCGGTAGAAGGCACCAGGTACCCTCTCCTCAAACTCAACAAAGCCAGCAGGGAAGTAATGCAGGACTTAAAGGCAGTCACTTTTACAAGGGTTGCGCCGCTGGAGTTCCCTGAAGCACAGGGCCCTGAAGAAGACATGCCGTATGAACCGGACATACTGGCAAAACCGGAAATAGTGGCACCGCCAAGGGTCCGGAAAACTGCCCAGGGAAGTGATAGTGAGTTGTTCGAAAGGCTCAAGGATCTCAGGAAAGAGATGGCTGAGCTTCAGGACGTCCCTCCCTATATTGTGTTCGCAGATACGAGCCTCAAACAGATGGCCTCAAAAAAGCCATCCAACAAGGCCGAGCTGCTCAAGATCACAGGTGTCGGGGAGTATAAGCTGAAGAAATATGGGGACATCTTCCTCCGGGAGATCAGCAAGTATTGCGAAGAGCGCAGCGGCTTTTCCCCGCAGGGCGCGGCAGATGAAGCCATCCCGGCACCAGAGAAGCAAAGCCCCCAGCAAAGCATCAGGGTTCTGAAAAAGCCTGCGAAAAGCAATACATCTGGTGAGGATGCACATCATCTCAGGCGCGAAACCATCCTGAAGACCATAAGCGGGCTTGAGAGAGAGCTTATCATTCTGGCAAGAGGGAAACTTGGGGATTCCTTTTCGGAAGAGGAGATAAAGGAAGTGTGGTCTGCGATCCTTGCAGGAAACACGCAGGTTTGATCACGCTTGGATTTGACTCAAAGTAACTCAAAGACTTTTTCTTCACATCAGCATGAACTGCATTGTCAGATAGAATATCAGATCCCCGAACACTACCGCAGTGATAAAGCCTGCTGTTATGGGTATCATGAACGGGAGCCCGGGAGTGACCCAGACGCTGTCGTCCATCCTGCCAGCCCGGACCTGACGGTTGAGCTGAGCAACGACATTTGAAGTGAGCTCAGTGCCGGCCCTCGTAAAGCTGAACTTTATACCTTCCTCTGTTTCCTTATAGGATTCGATCATGCGTATATGATCGTTACCAAGCCTGGATACGGGAGTCCTGTAACCGATGAACATGTAGAGAGGCCTGCGCAGCGTTTCTCTCAGAGGGTTATGCAAAAGATTGTAAATGAAAAGCCCAAGCGGCACGACCACAGTAAGTATGATGGAGTTGCCGAACACGCTGAATGCGAAAACGTCGATCAGGGGTATACCCTGCAGAGGCAGGCTCGTATCGAACAGTGTAATTGCAGGAAAAGTCGGCACAATCAGCGATATGACCATGAGCGCCTTGGCATCGGCACCCCCGAAGGCCCCAAGCTGGAAAAGGACGTATACAAAAAGGTAGATGAACGCAAAGGTCAGCAGGTTCCTGATCAGGTAAGGAATCCCAAGGGCCATGAAGTCGTAGAGAATAAAGATATAGCAGACACCGAACATAGCCACCCATACCTCATTCACGACCCTGCGGCTCTTTATATCGGAATAGCATGCATACAGTAAAAAGGGCATGCAAGCAAGCACTTTGAGTATTTCCATCATGTATGATATCTCCGTTTTTCAGTGTTTTTCCCATTTCTTAAGTTTCATGACCTCTGAGAGGGTCGCCCCCCTCCTTATCTCTTCTGACAGGCGCTGTTCGGTCTTCTCGACTTCTTTTGCCCGCCTTGCGATCTCATAGGCGCGCTCCCTGGGAATGACCACGACACCATTGTCGTCCCCAACAATGTAGTCCCCGGGTTTTACCGTCTGGTTGCCGCATACGATCTCGGCGTTGATCTCGCCAAAACCTTTGGGCTCCCCGGCGTTTGGGACATTGCATGTGGCAAAGACAGGCAGGCCCATGGACCGGATATCTTCTATATCCCTTACAGCGCCATCAACGACCACGCCTGCTATCCCTTTGTTCAGGCAGCTCTGGGTCGCAAGACCGCCCCACGGGGCCACATGCCTGCTTCCATTATAGATCACGATCACATCTCCTATGCCTGCCATGTCAATGGCCTCAACGGCCTTTGCCCAGTCACCCTTGAAGGTCTGAACTGTAACAGCCGTGCCGACCATTTTCCTGCCGGGCACCTGAGAGAATATGTCCTGCATGGCTCCCTTGCGGTGCATGGCATCAGAGATGTTAGGAGTGGAAACGGACATGAAGATATCCAGGATCTCGTTGTCAAGGCCCTTTACGGAGGTAAATGATGTGACAGGTGAATCCACACTGTCTCTTATAGCCCTGGCGGAAGCGGTCACATCAGATGAGCGGACGATATTGCCTCCCACCACCAAGATACTGGCCCCGGATGTCACAGCCTGCATGCATGATGCTGCATCAAGTCCGCCTGCAACTGCAACAGGTATGCTCACTTCCTTTAAGACTTCCTTCAGGAGAGTGAGGGAATCCCGTCCGGTCATTTGCTGGTCGATGCCGGCATGCACGGTAATGTAGTCAACGCCCATGCGCTCAAGTTCCTTTGAGCGTGATACCGGTTCGGGTGATGATATAAGATCAGCCATTATCCGGGCTCCATATTTCTTTGCTGCCCTGACTGCGTCCAGTATTGTAGAGTCATCAGCACTCCCAAGAATGACTACGATATCCGCACCGGCCTTTGCAGCCATCTCGACTTCCATGGCTCCGGTGTCGGCTATCTTCATGTCTGCCACAAGGGTCCTGCGAGGGAACGCTGCTTTGAGCTTCCGGATGGCATCCATTCCCTCACTTTTGATAAGAGGGGTCCCTGCTTCTATCCAGTCCGCGCCTCCTTCCAGTGCTTCTGCGGCTATCTGGATGGCGCGGTCCGTTTCCAAAATATCCAGAGCAACCTGGATTATGGGTACGATACGATCACCTTCATTTATTTTCTATACTAGTAAATACTTTACAGCGTATAAATCTAATCTCATTAAAACATCAGTAAGATAAAGAAAGTTCCGAGGAGAGATGTCCGCAAATGGGATCCTATCAGTAAACATTTATCTCATGCAATTCCTTTATTACCCGATGAAATTTAAGGGCCACCACATCATCTCAATGACATCTTTCTCGAGGGATATGATAGATACTATCCTGGAAACCGCCGAAAGAATGGAGCCGATAGCTCTTGGAAAGCAAAGGTCTGACATGCTTATTGGCAAGGTTCTGGCAGTACTGTTCTTTGAACCGAGTACAAGAACCCGCATGTCTTTTGAAACAGCAATGTATCGCCTGGGAGGAAATGTACTTAACCTGGGATCCATAGATGCCAGTTCTATCGCAAAAGGTGAAACCCTTGCAGATACGATAAGGGTCGTGGACGGATACGCCGATGCTATTGTACTCCGACATCCAAAGGAAGGGGCTGCACGGCTTGCATCTGAATTCTCGGCTGTGCCTGTCCTGAATGCAGGCGATGGTGCAGGCCACCATCCGACCCAGACCCTGCTGGACCTTTATACCATTAAAAGGGAAAGCCACCTGGAAGGATTAAAGATAGCACTTGCAGGAGACTTGAAATACGGGAGGACCGTGCATTCGCTGTGCTATGCGCTGTCGCTTTACGGTGCAGAGATCACCCTCATATCACCAATGGAACTGAGAATGCCCGAAGAGATAATAAGCGACCTTGAGAAAAGAGGCGCAAAGGTAACCGAAGCGGATTCCATAGAGAGTGCTATCAATGATGTAGATGTGCTCTACATGACCCGCATACAGAAAGAGAGATTCCTCGATCCTGCAGAGTATGAGAAGGTAGCCAACAGGTTAAAGATCACACCGGAACTCCTGGCAGATGCAAAACCGGAGCTGAAGATACTGCATCCTCTTCCGAGGGTCAATGAGATACATCCGGGAGTTGACGGAACACCTCATGCATGTTACTTCCGACAGGCTTTCTACGGAGTGCCTGTCAGGATGGCCCTGCTTGCGCTTGTGCTGGGGGCGATCGACTCATGAACGAGGCGCAGGAGCTCAGGGTCAAGAGGATCGAAAACGGCACTGTGATAGACCATATCACTGCAGGTCAGGCCCTTAATGTCTTAAAGATACTCGGCATCCCGGATTCTTCACAGGGGATTGTGAGCGTGCTTCTCAATTCGCCCGGGAAGTTCGGAATAAAGGATGTTGTCAAGATAGAGAACAGGGAATTGAATGTCCGCGAGGTGGACAGGATAGCATTGATAGCACCCAATGCCACGATCAATATTATCCGCAATTTCAATGTTTCCCAGAAAAAGAAAGTACATATCCCCACATTTGTCGAAGGTGTTGTCAGGTGTGTGAATAACAATTGCATCTCTAACAGCAATGAGCCTGTCACATCCAAATTCGATGTCACTGTTGATGGAAACCTCAGGCTCAGGTGCGCATATTGCGGAAGGTCGATAGTTGAGGATATTGCAAAACATTTGCTTTGAAGGGAGAATAAATTAAAAAGGAGATATAATAGGCATTTAAGTGATATAGTATCCGGTGGTGGAGCGAGATGCTATAATAGCAGATATATATAAACTTATATATAATATTTGTGGATATTAAAACACATTTCATCCATCCTATTGCCGCTGATACAAGCACCCTCGACCAAACTGTTCATGAGGAAGAACTGTAAAAAGCAAGGGATAAAAAATCAACTGATGGCGGATCTTATAACCCGAGGATGTCTTCCATTGTATAGAGGCCTGGTGTCGCACCGGCGATCCATACAGCTGCTTTTACCGCACCGCCTGCAAATGCCTGGCGGGAATGAGCCTGGTGTTTTATCTCTATCCGTTCACCATCACCCGCGAAAAGCACAGTATGGTCTCCTACAATATCCCCGCCGCGCACGGCGTGAATACCGATCTCCCGGCCCCGCGGAGCCATTCCTTCGCGGCCGTAGACATACTCCCTGCCACCGAGTGCTTCACTGATCACATCAGCTGCTTTTTTTGCAGTACCGCTTGGGGCATCTTTCTTCTGGTTATGGTGGGCTTCGATGATCTCTACATCCATGTCACCAAGATATCTGGCAGCTTCCTTCAGGACCCTGAAGAAAACATTGACCCCCACCGAATAGTTTGGAGAGATGATTCCTGCAACATTATTTTGCAGGATGGCATCCTCAATGGTCGCCTTCTGCTCACTGGTAAAACCAGTAGTACCTATAACAAGATTCACTCCGCAGGATGCGGCCTTGGGAGCATTTATAACGGTTGCTCCTGCAATTGTGAAATCTATCAGTACATTAGTGCCTGATGACTTCAGTACAGGCCCTATATCCTTAACATCCGATATAGGAACGTTCAGCGCGCCCAACTGGGCTACCTCCCCTACATCCTTCCCTATGTTCACGAGGTCAAAGGCCGCTGAGAGCCGAATGCCTTCAACTTTAAGGATATTTGAGATTATGAGTTTCCCCATCTTTCCCGATGCACCCGTAACTGCTATGTTGATCATTCTATACACCCAAGTTCACGAAGTGCTTTTTTCAGGACCCCGTCATTCTCTTCGCTAAGAGGTGCCAGCGGAAGCCTCAGGTTACCTCTTGCAAGGCCCATCAGTTCCATCGCACGCTTGACAGGTATGGGATTTGTTTCCGAGAAGAGCGCACGTGTGAGCGGCGCCATTCTGAAATGCATTTCCCTTGCAGTCTTCAGATCGCCACTGCGGGCTGCTTCCACAAGCTTTACCATCATTTCCGGCACCACGTTCGCAACTACCGAGATGACACCTGTGCCGCCAAGAGATATTATTGGCAGTGTCAGGCCGTCCTCGCCGGACAGGACCTCAAAGTCCTCATCCGCTGTCATCTCAAGTATGCGTGAGACCTTCTCGACATTTGCGCTTGCTTCCTTGACAGCCACGATGTTGCCCACTCTGGCAAGTTCGGTTATTATCTCTGCCGAAACATCCTGCCCGGTGCGGGAAGGTACATTATATAAAATGATAGGAATATCAGCGGAATCCGCTATGGTCTTAAAATGAGCAAGAAGCCCTGCCCTGTTGGACTTATTGTAATAGGGAGAAATGACAAGAGCTGCATCAGCTCCTGCATCAGCCGCATGTCTTGTAAGTTCGACCGCTTCGACCGTGTTGTTGGAACCCGTGCCGGCTATCACCGGAACACTGGCGCAGTCCAGGGAAAGGTCAATGAGTTGCTTGTGCTCGGCCATTGAGAGAGTTGCCGATTCACCTGTTGTGCCACAGGCCACGATCCCTGAAACACCGCCCTTTTCAACAAATGAGACGATCTTCCTGAAACTTTCGTGATCGATCGTATTATCCTTTGAGAATGGTGTTACTAGCGCAGGTAAAACTCCTTCGAACATGGGGCATCCCTTCAAAGGCTTATTCTTTGGGCTTGTGTGTGATCTTTCTTGTCACGTAACCTGCAACACGGTTCCTGATAACTTTACTTTCGATGGTGGTGTACTTTGTTACAAGGAGCTTGTTTGCGTCAAAGTCCCCTGTAAAGGAGTCGCCATACTTGTCAACTAAACGCAGTGAGATAGTCTTGATGTTGTTCTGTCTAATATTTCCCATGATGATCCTCCATTGGTATGTGATGAAACTGTAAACTTTATGACAATAAGTTGTAACGGCTTATAATAAATACCCTTACATTTATACCTTTTGGATTGCGGAAATACATCTTCAACCTTAATTAGATATCGGTCCTGCCGAGCAGCCGGTCCATAGTACCTGCATCCCGAAAGACCTTTTCCCTTACACCTTTACGGTTTATGAAGAGCCCTATAAAGACTACAAGCAGGCCCGGTTCCGGAAATGTGGGCGTGAGCAGGACACCAAGCAGTACGACTGTCGAGGCCATGAGCCCTTTAAAAGCTCCCTTACGATACGAGGCCAGACCCGTGCGCCGGTAGATGCGGATGTCGCGCAGGGTAAGGAAAAGGACAACAAGATATGCTGACATTGCAATATAGAGGTACATTCTTCACCTGGTGATCAGTTTAATTCAAAGCTACGACCATATTTCAGCATCCCGCTGGCATGAATACTTTCGGTATGCTATGCACAATTTAATTAAAGTACTGATATATAAAAGAACCTGCATGGACAAGCCACCACACAACAGGATAACGATGCATGTGGACATGGACAGCTTTTATTCTTCCGTAGAGGTAAGAGAGCGACCTGAACTTAAGGGTTTGCCTGTAGTGGTGGGATCCGATCCTAGAGGAGGAAAAGGAAGAGGTGTTGTCAGCACATGCTCCTACGAGGCCAGGGAGTTCGGCATCCACTCCGCGATGCCCATATCCAGAGCTTACCGCCTTTGCCCCGAGGCCGTTTACCTGCCTGTCAATATGGATCTATACAGGGAAACATCAAATAATATAATGGAAGTACTGCGCATCTTTGCGGACAGGTTCCAGCAGGTCAGCATTGACGAAGCTTACCTGGATATAGGTGACAGCATAGAGGATTACCTGTCAGCCACCCTGCTTGCACGAAAGATCAAGGAAGAGGTGCTCCGCAGGCAGGGGCTTACCTGCTCTGTGGGGGTCGCGCCCAACAAGGTCATTGCCAAGATCGCTTCCGATATCAACAAGCCGGACGGACTGACGGTAGTGAGACCGGAGGAAGCAAAGAATTTCCTGTATCCTCTTTGCGTATCCAGGATACCCGGTATCGGGAAAAAGACACAACCGTTACTGAAAGAGCTAGGTATGGATACCATAGGGCAACTTGCGGCAGCTGATGTGCAGTCCCTGATATCGTGTTTCGGGAGATACGGTATTTTCATGCACCAGCTGGCAAACGGTATTGACCTCAGGGAAGTGAAGGAAAGGGAAGAGGTAAAGTCCATCAGCACAGAGGATACTTTCGACGAGGACATTTCCGATCCCGCAATAATAAAAGATGTGTTCTGCGAGCTCGCCGGAAAAGTACATGCCGACCTCGCCAAAAAGAGATTCCGCTTCAGGACGGTCAGCATACGGGTCCGCTTTGATGATTTCAGGACTCATACCCGTGCACGGACCCTGCATGCTGCCACTAATGAGAAAGGACCCATAATAAAAGTGGCAACAGAGCTGATGGAGGAGTTTACAGGTCATGGCAGGTTCAGGCTGCTTGGAGTTGGAGTAAGCAAACTTGAGCACATAAATGAAAGGCAAACATTCCTGAGCGATTTTCCCTGAGTGGCCGCATACAGGTATGACCCGGTAGATGACATATACTGGAAGCATTTTTATGCATGACCAATATAAAATATGCGGCACCGTTAAACAGTCTCTGTGTGAACATAGATTTTTATTCTTAAGACCCATATTCCATTTCAACTGTATCAATTGATGCAGCCCACAATTCAGAGGGAAGTTCCTGATGAAAAATAAAGCCAAAAACTACCAGAACAAGTGCAGAAGCAGACCCAGGACACTTGGGCCGGTCTCACATCTTGAAGAACATGTGAATCCCGAATGGTGGAAAAAGATATTTAATTCGCTCTACTTGAAAACAGACGCAGATATTGTGGATGATGCCTCTATCACCAGGCAGGAAATAGACACTTTTCACGGCTTTCTCAAGCTAACACCAGAGAGCCATGTACTTGACCTGTGCTGCGGACAGGGAAGGCATGCACTGGAGCTTGCAAGAAGAGGGTTGAAGAACGTGGAAGGCCTCGACAGGTCCCATTACCTTGTACAGAGGGCAAAGGTATCTGCAAAGAAGGAAGGGCTTGGGGTCAAGTTCAGAGAGGGCGATGCCAGGAAAACTCCTTATGCAACAGATCATTTCGATGCAGTGATGCTTCTGGGGAACAGTTTTGGCTATTTTGAAACATCTGAAGAGGACCTGAGGGTATTGAAGGAAGTCAGAAGGATACTCAAACCCCGGGGAAGTGTCCTGCTTGATGTCGCTGATGGCTCTTTCCTTAAGGAGAACTATCAGCCTAGATCCTGGGAGTGGATAGACAAGCACAATTTTGTATGCAGGGAGCGGTCCATATCTCTCGACGGGCAAAAACTGATATCGAGAGAGGTTATTGTAAACGAGACATCAGGTGTTGTTGCAGACCAGTTTTACGCAGAACGCCTCTATACCAGCGAGGGCCTCATTGAACTTTTGAAGAAAGCTGAGTTCACCGACATAGAGATAGTTGACTCCATTAAGTCCGAGACTCTTCGAAATCAGGATCTGGGGATGATGGAAAGGCGTATATTCGTCACTGCTTCCATCAAAAAGGAATGGACACCTAAGAAGAAGAGATCAAAGGACGTTGAAAATAACGTAGTGGTCATATTCGGGGACCCTCAAAAGAGAGATGAGTTAAAGCCCTGCGGAGTTTTTGATGATGACGACCTGTATACCATAGACCAGCTGAAGGGAAGCATTCAGTCAGCTGAGGGATATTCATTCAAATACCTGAATAATCACGACACGCTTATCTATGATCTTGCAAAGCTCAAAGGCAAAGTGGATTTCGTATTCAACCTGTGCGATGAAGGTTACAGCAATGATCCCAGAAGAGAGCTGCATGTGCCTGCACTGCTGGAGATACTGGGTATCCCGTATACAGGATCAGGGCCACAGTGTCTTGCTTTCTGCTATGACAAGGCACTGGTCAGGGGAATTGCAAAGGATCTTGAAGTACCGGTGCCTGAGGGCATAGTAGTGAAGGCAGAGGACAGCATGTTCGAGCTGCCGCTGGGTTTTCCTGTCATCGTAAAGCCTAACTTCGGAGATTCGAGCTTCGGGCTGAACCAGCACAGCGTCTGTAACAGCTATGATGAGGTTGTCAGGGCCATCTATGATATCAGAGAGGGTCTCGGGTATGACAAGCCAATACTCATAGAAGAGTTCCTTACAGGAAAGGACCTGAGCATAGGTATAATCGGTAATCCGCCTGAGAACTACACAGTCCTTCCTATCATTCAGGAAGACTACTCCGAGCTTCCGGATGAACTGCCAAAAGTGTGCGGATATGAGGCGAAGTGGATACCCGAGTCACCCTACTGGAAAATAAAGTCTGTCTCCGCAGACCTTCCAAAGGATGTAGAGGAGAAGATAATAGAGTGCAGCCTTAAGCTTCTCAACAGGCTTGAGTGCAGGGATTACACCCGCCTTGACTGGAGGCTTGATGCCGCAGGCAACCCAAAACTCCTGGAAGTGAACCCCAATCCCGGCTGGTGCTGGGACGGACACCTGGCTAAAATGGCAAAACTTGCAGGCATGTCGTATGAGGATATGCTGATCCATATCCTCAAGAGCGCGGATGAAAGGATCTCTGCGCAGAAATGAACATTTTAAGGCACTGATATTCCATAGCTTCAGGAAAGAGTAATTCTTACTCTCTCCGGTTTATTTTTTCACGTATAGTTATTTTTTATTTTATCTTTTTCAATGAGTATTGGACATCCCGGATAAATGAAATGCGCTGCCGGGATTAAGTTAAATGTATTATTTTTACAAGGGTTTATTTAAGTAGGAGTCCGGTGAAAAGTTAACTCTGAAATGCCGACATCGGTACAAACATCAGATCAGTACAAACATGGACAGGGAATAACATGAAAGTGAACCGTGGCATAGAAGAGCAACTGGAGGGCATTGGAAATATAGATATTGTTGTGGGGATCCTTACAAAGAATGTGGAACCCACAATACTGCATGTAATGAACGTTGTACGGGAAGGGATATTGCAATACCTTTCTCCGTATAATACGCTGGTTGTCGTTTCAGATGGCTTTTCAACAGACAGGACAGCAGAGCTCGCAGGCCTTTTCGAGCTATCTCCTGTAAAAAAGATAGTTGTCGAGCAGATGGGAGTTCCCGGCAAGGGAGACGGAATACGCACGGTCATGGAAATCGCGCATAAGCTCAATTCCAAGGCAATTGCTTTTATTGACGGGGATTTACTCTCGGTCAAGGGAGAATGGATACAGGAAATGGTAAGACCCGTGCTTTACGGCAGGACGGACCTGGTGGTGCCTTTTTACGTGCGCGACAAGTTTGACGGCGTCATCACGAACAACCTTGCCTACCCGTTCACAAGAGCATATTATGGCGCCGATATCCGGCAGCCCATCGGAGGAGAATTCTGCATCTCCAGCAAGCTCATGGAGATACTGCGCACCCACCCGCTTTTCCCTTCGGACTTCGGGATAGATATATTCATCACTACCGTGGCATCTGCTGAGAGGCGCAGGATAAGGGAATCCATGCTGGGGCTAAAGCTCCATGAGTCCACGACCAAATATGTAGACCCCGAATCCTCCCTCATCCCGATGTTCAGGCAGGTGGTCAAAACAATGTTCGACCTTGCTGTCTACTACAACGGAAAGAACCACAGGACCATACCGGCAGAAATTGCAGGCGTGTCAGAATATTACGGGCCTGTGCCTGTGCCTGTGTCCGTCAACCGGGAAAAGATGCTTGAGACGGTTTCCAAGAGATACGGTGAGTATTCTGATATCTACGAGAAGCTGCTGCCAAAGGAAATCCTCAGTCACCTCGGGGCCTTCCTTGAAGGAAAGCAGTATCTTGATGCTGAAAGATGGTCATACATCGTATGGAGCATTTTCGAGGAATATTCCACAACATATGACGTCCGGCTGGTGGATGCATTGAGAGTTATGTGGCTTACAAGGTTCATAGGGTTCTATAATGAATGCAAGGACATGAACTTCTGCGAGGCTGAAGCCAAGATACGGGAAAATGCCATCATATTCGAAGAGATGAAGAGCGAGGTGCTCGGGGAAGCAGCCTGAGGCTGCAACCCTCCACCATAGCAGAAGCTTTACCTTTCCATTGCTTTTTTCCTCAGGTCTTGAGGGAACTTCTCGATCGCATACCTCAAGGAAGTTCGTGGCATAATATCCTTGTTCTTTATCACGTATTCAAATATCTCCTGCTGGTGCGCCTTGCTTGCTTCCTTGAGCATCCACCCATAGCCCTTGCGCACAAGGTCATCCTCATCCATGAGCAGCCTGTCGGCTATCTCCAGGATATCTTCCAGGAATTTACCATTCCTGGCAGGCAGGACAAGGGTCACCGCCGCAGCCCTCCTGAACCACCTGTTCTCAGAGCCGGTCCACTGTTTGAGCCTGTCGATGTGACCAGGATAGGTTTCTATGAAAGAGGCAACCGAATGGTTACAGAAGGTATCGCATTTTGCCCAGTTGTTAACGTATTTTCCAATCCATGCTTCAAATATCTCAAAGTCAGAAGGCTCGTAATATTCCCGTAAACGGTAAACCCAGTCAAAAGCAATAGAGGATTCTTCAAAAAGGTCTGACTGCAGGAGATGTTCGCACAGCGAAAAGATCTCCTGCTTGCTTTGGCCCCCTACATGCCGGAAGTATTTATCTGCGATCCTGATGACAGTTGCTGCCTTTACTCCATAGCAGTTTATCCCTTCCTTGAAAAAACGCGCAGATGATGCTTTTGTCTTTTCGTCTGCGTTGCGGACCAGTTCCGCCCTTATATCCGAGATAAGATCTTCATGCATTTGCTCGCCATCCAGAGGTTCTTTATTAAGGATATTGAGAAGATAGCACAAATGGTTAATACGGCTTGCGGACGATATTCATATGGGGAGAATATGGGCAATACTAGCGATATGAGCAATACCAGTACTGTCAGACAGATACTGAAGAGTGTACCGATCACCGAAGGTGCCGGGGTGCATCTGAAAAGGGTGTTTAATTCAGGCAGGGGTCCGGACCTTGACCCGTTCCTGATGCTGGACGATTTCCACTCAGATGATCCGGATGATTACATAATGGGCTTCCCGTGGCATCCTCACCGTGGGATGGAAACGATAACCTATGTACTTTCCGGCGTCGTGGAGCACAGGGACAGCCTCGGGAACAAAGGCGTGATAGGTCCCGGTGACATACAATGGATGACCGCAGGCAGCGGGATAATACACCAGGAAATGCCAAAGGGAAACGAGAGGGGAGAACTCTGGGGACTGCAACTGTGGACCAACCTCCCGGCATCCCACAAGATGATGCAGCCCAGGTACAGGGAAATTAAAAGCGAGCAGGTACCCCTGGTTCATACCATGAACGGCACCGTGGTCAAAGTTATATGCGGAGATGTAGACGGGATGCACGGCCCTGTTAAGGACATCATGACAGAGGTCGAATACCTGGATATCACGATACCTGCTGATGCCTCCTACCGGCATCCCACACAGCCGTCGAATACTGTGTTTGCATACGTTCTGGAAGGGGAGGGCTACTTCGACCCAAACAGCAGGACATCCGCAGGCAGTGAGAGTCTTGTAGTATTTGAGAGCAATTACTGGACAGAGGTAAAGGCCGCAGGTAAAGGTGTGCGGTTCCTGCTGCTCTCAGGAAAGCCGCTGAACGAGCCTGTAGCATGGCGCGGACCGGTGGTGATGAACACGCAGGAAGAGCTAAGGCAGGCCTTTGAGGATTACAGGGAGGACAGGTTCGTAAAGTGAAAGGCACATTTTAAAGAGCCTCTCATTAAGGCACCTATCAGAGCCCCTCATTAAGGCACTTATCAAAAACCAAGTGACATGAGATCAATATTAGTAAATCCTCCAATTATCAGGAAACCTATGATCAATGGCTGATGCACCAGGTAAATGAAAAGTGATTTCCTGCCCAAAAGGCCAAACAATTTCACCAGGGGATTATTTTCAAGGTCACGTATCCTGAACTGCCTCCGATAGCCACGGTACAGGATGTTTCCGGCTGAAACACCCATAAGGACCAGGCCGAACCAGGGGATCAAAGGGACGTAATCTATGGAATAAAAGCCGTAGGGTCTGAGGCCAAGCCAGAGCAGCCAGGGAAAATCAACATATGCACCTTTTGCAAAAAAACCTATGAACAGGATCGCCAAACCTACGAACATAGGCTTCAGCTGAAATTTAAGGAATGGATATGCCAGGATAATAGAAACGCCTATAAGATGAAGTATCCCGAAAAAGATGGTGCCTCGGGGAAGCAATATGCCCGTAACAAGGGTAATGACAATACCCCATGAGAATATAGCAGCACCCCTTCTAACATATTTGGGAAACAGACTACGGCTTCCATTTGTACAATACCTTGCCCGGGAATAGCTAAGAGTGAGAGACAGACCTACAAGGAAAATGAAAGTCATAGAGGCACTTCTTCCGATCATCAGCAGGACACCTGAGTTGACATCCAGTTCTAATATGCCTAAAGACCTAATATCGTAGAACAGATGATAGACCACCATGAGAACGATCGCCACACCGCGGAAAAAATCAACCTCCCAGAATCGCTTTTGCAGAGTGTGATCCATGAATTACCCCGTTATAGATAGGCTGGGCACTGTACTGGTTACTTCCTGTCCTTATCCTTGTCCCTTTTGAACATAGAAGACAGGTGCAGCGCATAGGTGCCGTCCTCTTTTATGGCCATCACTATTTCCTTGCGGTCGAAAAGGGAATCGAGGTTCAGTTCGTAGGAACCGGGACCCAGTATGCGCACGGATTCCACACGTTCGCCTTCATCTTCAGAGGTGCTGCTGTCTTTTTCCTCCGGACCTATGATCTCATCGATCTCCCTGATTATCTTCCCTGCGGGCTTGCTTTCAGGCTGATGCCCCGAACTCTCATCAATCACCGCATGGTGCCCGGTCTCCTGATCAGCCTCACCTGCACCTTTTTCAGCTCCCTCCAGTTCTTCTTCCTTTACATAGAGGAACTTGTTCCACCCGCAATTAGGACATCCGCTAAGTATAACGGGAGCACCGTCTTCGAATATTGATTCACATCGTGTGCACTTGTGAGGCATGGTTCACCGGTTTATATAAGCACTATGTGTATTAAAATCCTTGCGATAATCTGCATATCGGAAAAGACATCATTTTTCAGGGTATCTCCCTATGAACGGATCGGGTCCTCTCCAGATCACGCTCAGATAAGTCCCCAGTAATGTCTTCCATTCTCCACGGTCTGCTTTACAGTTCCCCTGCGGGTCATCTCAGCCATGATCTCCGGAAGCCTGCCGGGCTGTGCTATCTCAAAAGAGAAGGAATCCAGTGAATGGTATACGTAAAGGCCATGCCTTATCGAAGGAATGTCCCATGATGAGCGGTTCTCCTTTGCCATGAGCCTTGATATGATGTCCATCATATCCTCCATGAAGTTCCAGGGATATACGACCCACGCCCACTCCTCAAGGCGCTCACCGCAGTAATCCGGGTCGAATACAGAGCATTCGAGATACTGGAGCGTTGCTGTCCGGACCTCCTTTGGATGCTGCTTCATAATATATTCCCTGGAATGCAGGAGGCTCTTCCCCGTATCGGCTATATCGTCAACGATGAGCACGTTCTTACCAGTAACAGAATTGTCTGCCAGAGGGTATCTTATCAGTGGTTCATTTCCTGCAAGTGCTGTCCCGATGTAGTGCTCGATCTTAAGACTGGTAAGGTCATCCAGCCCCAGGAAATCACAGAG
>Ga0209347_1000715_pt1 | contig 72169 bp, 76 predicted proteins | sample AutmiccommuBRH23_FD_187382 | JGI IMG/M metagenome (GOLD analysis project Ga0209347, IMG submission 187382) | Deep subsurface microbial communities from Mt. Terri, Switzerland - Autotrophic microbial communities BRH/23 (SPAdes) (version 2) | ecosystem: Environmental > Aquatic > Deep subsurface >... | reverse complement strand
GCGGCGCTTCTTGCCGGTGAGGTAGTCCATGACTACTTGGAACTTGAACTCGGGCGTGAAGGTGCGTTGCTTTCGTCTCATGCTGATCCCTCCTGGACACGGTCATTATACCCGAATCCCCTCTCAGTATGGTGTCCAGTTTTTGGGGTGCAGTACAAGAGACCCTCATCCTAACCTTCTCCCAGGGGGCGAAGGGATCAATGCGCTTTCTCCGGCAGCACGGTGAGCACGGCCAGCGCGGCGTCATAGGTGGGCTGCATGATCTCTTGCACCACCGGGCTTAACTTGGCCCAACTGCGGGCCAGTTTGGCCCGTAGCCACAGCACCCCCTCATCCACCGACATGCCATGCTCCACAAAGGCCAGGTAGAGCAGGGAGGGAATCCGTTGGAGGTGGGTCATGGCGTCGGCGTTTGCCACGCATTCCGCCTCCACGCTTTGCCATTCCTCTCGCACGCTGCCGCGATGGGTGGCGATGCAGTGCTGGATGGCGCGGATGCGATTCTCCGGATACCCCAACTCGCCAAGGATGCGCCCGGCTTCCACCTGGCCGTGCAGATGGTGCTCCTCCGCCCACTCCCGGTTTCTGATCCCGGCATAGTCGTGCAGCAGCGCCGCCAACTCCACGATCTCCGGGTCGCCGCCCAGCCGCTCCGCCAGCAACAGCCCGTTCTGGACCACCAGCGTAATGTGGTGGGTCCAGATGCCATAGCCGAACACATTGTCCTCGCTGGCGCAGGCTTGCTCGACGATGCGCGTCACCTGGCGCACGATGGCCCGCCCCCTGTTCCCCTGTTCGCTCACGGCCTTCACTCCAGCGGCAGCACAGTATACAGTGCGTTCCCTAGCACCTCAAAACGCAGCCGGTGCCCATCCTCCCGACAGAGCACAGGATCGCCTTCCTCGTCCAAGATCTCATAGCGCCCCGCCCCGTGCAGGATGGTGCACTCGCGGTCCGTGGTCGGAATGATCTCCCCGCGCGTCAGGCGGCCCTCTTCCCATTCCAGGTTCACAAAATAGCCGCCGCGCGCCCGCAACCCCTCGACCTTGCCCGTCGGCCAGGCGGCGGGCAACGCAGGCAGCAGGTCCAATTCCTCGTGATAGCTCTGCAGCAGCATCTCCAATATCGCCGCCGTCCCGCCAAAGTTGCCGTCAATCTGGAAAATGCGCGGGGGATGCAGGTCCAGCAGGCTGTCCGTGGCAAAGTCCAGGATTAAGTGTTGCAGGTGTTCCCAGGCGGGTTCCGGCTCGCCAAAACGGGCGTAGAAACAGGCCGTCCAGGAGCGGCTCCAGCCGGTATGCCCGCCCTTGTGGCTCAGCCGCCGCTCCAGCGAGACCCGCGCCGCTTGCCACAACTCTGGCGTACGCTCCGGATCGAGCTGATCGCCGGGATAGAGGGCGAACAGGTGCGAATAGTGCCGGTGTCCCGGCTCTACCTCGTCGAAATCCTCGTTCCACTCCTGCAACTGGCCGTGTTTCCCGATCTTGAGCGGGGGCAGACGATCCAGCATTTGCTGCCACTTGGTTCGCAGTTTCGTGTCCACGCCCAGCAATTCGGCGGCGCGGATGGCGTGGGTCAGCAGGTCCCAGGCCAGCTCGACATCCATCGTCGCCGATCCCCCCAGCGTCACCGGCAAGTCGGGGTGCCCGCCCACAAACCTGTTCTCCGGCGATTGGGAGGGAACGAACTGCAACGTGCCCTGCTCGTCCTCGATCAGGTAGGAGGCGTAAAAGGCGGCCACCTCCTTGAAGAAGGGGTAGGCCCGCTCCTGCAGAAACTCGACGTCCTGTCCATACTCGTAATGCCACCACAGATGCTGGGCCAGCCAGGCCGCCGCCCCGATCCACACCGCCCAACCAAAGGATTCGGGCGTGGACCGGCCCCATACGTCCGACTGGATGGGGAACCAGACCCCCTCGCAGCCGTACAGGTCGTGGGCCGCCTTGCGAGCGTGGGGCACAAACCGCTCCATGTGTCGGAACAGGGCTTCGGTGGCATACTCCAGCGCCCCCGCCTCTGCGGGCCAATAGTTCATCTGCAGGTTCACGTCGTGGTGATAATCGCACTGCCAGGGCGGGTTCAGATCCTCGTTCCACTTGCCCTGCAAGTTGGGCGGCAGTTCGCCCGCCGCAGTCGAGGCCACCATCAAGTACCGCCCGTAGTTGAAATACAGCAGGGCTAGCCCCGGATCATCTGCTCCCTGCCTGGCCGCCTGCAAGCGCTCGTCCGTGGGCAGGTCTGGCTCCTCGACGTCCACATCCAGCGTCAGGCCACCGTATACCTCCTGGTAAGCGTCCTCGTGGTCCGCCAGCAGGTCATCCCAGTCGGCGTGCGGCAACTCGCACTCGCGCATTTCCTGCACGGGGGCATCACCCCTGGCCGATGTGCCGATGTCTATCGCCACCAGCACTTCGTGTGCCCCTTTCACTCTCAGATGATCAGCTTTGGTGGTGGCACGCCCGCCGGAAACATAGAACCGGGCCTCGACCCGGAAAGAGACGCCCATCTCGAATTGCCCGTTTATCGCCAGCAGGTCTCGCGATGTCTCGTGTTGCAGGAAACAGCGCTCGTCCTCGGCCCGCGACAGCCAGAACTCGCCGCTAAAGGGGGCGCTTGCCGTGATGTGCACCAGCAGCAGGTCTTGATTGACGTGCGCCAGGTATTGCCGACGGAAATAGGTTCCGCCCGCCTCGTAGGAAATGGTGATCAGGCCGTTATCCAGGTCCAACTCCTGGCGGTAATCGCGGACTTCGCCATGTTCCAACTGGAATCGGAAATCCCCGGCGGGTTGGTAGGGGTCCACCCGATTGCCCCGCCGCATGCCCCCGTGGCTGCCAAACGCCTCATCTCCGGCCAGGGAACCCTGGGCGTAATCCCCCGCCAACAGCAACTCACGCACGTGGGGCAACAGGTCGGCCTTGTTCTCCGTGTCGCGGTTGCGGTTCTCGCCCCGCCAGAGCCATTCGTGGTTCAGCGCCAACCGCTCTGTGTGGTGCCCGCCCAGCACCATCGCTGCCAGCCTGCCCGTGCCAATGGGCAGGCCGTTCTTCCATTCGGTAGCCGGTTTCGTGTACCAGAGTTTAGATGCCATCTTGTTTCTCCTGCGCCGCCATACTGAGATTGGGAACCAGCCCAACACCCTCTATCTATTGAGGCCAATTATGCGCGAGAAACCCGGGCTTGTACAGCCCCTGCGTGTTGCCTCGTGGGCGCGCCTACACTTCCCTTTTTCGTATATTTCGCGTATCTCGTGGTTCAATCCCCTTCTGTGGTTCGCTTGCTGCCCGGCGCGGCTGGTACTGGGCCAGCAATCTTTCCCTGGACATCCACAGCTCATCCCAGCGCAAGGACCGAAGCGGCTTGCTTCGCGCGCTGGGCGGATTGTAGGCCCAGATCAGCCAGGAGGCATATACGCTCTCCCAGAATAGGCCAAAGCGAGGCCAGAATCCCGCCTTTCTCTCGCGCCGCAGCAAGTCAAACCCCCACCGCCCCACGATGCGGCTGGCCTCCGCCGGGTCGTGGGCGCTGGTAAAGGTCGTTGGCCCGCGCAAGGCCCGCACCTGGCGGTAAGCCGGGTCGGTCTGCACATGGGCAGCTACGTCCTGCAGGCTGCGGCTCAACCCACGCTGAAAGGCCAGCCCCCAGCCCAAATCCGGTCCATCCGGAGGCATCACGGGAATATGCTCGTTCCAAAAGTGCAGCATGGCGACGGGGTCCCCGGCCCGAATGTGCGTCCCGTCGCTGAGCACCAGGTCTCGCTCGGCGGTCGCCAGGGACAGGCGCAGCATGGCCTCCGGGTCCTGCGTGAATTCGGTGACCTGGTATATTCTCCGCAACAGAGCATCCAGCGCGCGAATCAGCCTGGCCGCCAGCAGGTAGTTGGCTACCGGGGGCTTGTTGTGCCAGGGCCTCCTCTGCAACCGCCCATCCCCGGTGACTGCGTACTGGATGCCGCGCCACTCCACGCGACGCCCCAGCGCGCCTGCGATCCACACCAGGGCGCTCAGCATCTCGCGGAGGGGTAGCAGCCCCAGCCAGCGGCGGATGGCGCGGTTATCCGTGTAAGCCGTGATCAGCCAGGCGGCCGCCCAGCGCCACGCCAGCGAAATTCCCAGGATGAGTAGCGACAGGGGACTCCCCCGCGTTGCGGCGACCAGTAGAAGAGTGAGCGGTACGGTAAAGGTCAACAGCAGGCCAGGGTAGCCCACCGGTTGGCTGACGCGCGTGCAGCGCGCCCAGCGTACCTCGCGATGCCACTGCTCGCGCAGCGTCGTGGTCCCAATGACGTTGTCCACCAGGTAATCGGACAGGCAGACGGTCAGGCCTAGCTCGCCGATGCGCGCGCCGATCTGGTAGTCGTCCGCCAAATAGTCAGCCACCGCCGCAAACCCGCCTATCCGCTCCAGGTCATGACGCCGTAGGGCCATCGTCGCCCCCAACCCGAAAGATATCCCCAGCCGCCGCCCGACGACCGTCCCCGGCATAAAGCTGACCCCCACGTATAGCGCTTCCATGCGGGCGGTGAGGGTCAGGGGCAGACTCCCTCTGTAGGGGCAGGTCACCAGGCCGACCCGCTCATCGGCCAACGGGGCCACCACGCGCCGCAAATAGTCGGGGGTCACGCGCATATCGCTGTCATTGACCACCAGGATCGGATGGGTGGCGTGAGCGGCCAGGGTGTGGAGGATACTGGCTTTGCGATTCACGGCAATGGGGGGAGCTACCATCAGGCGGATATGATGCTGCGGATAGTCGCGCTGCAACTGCTCTACCACTGCCACCGCAGGGTCCGACGCGTCCGCCACCCCGAACAGCAGCTCGAATTCGGGGTAATCCTGCTGGACCATGCTGACGAAGTTCTCATACATCTGGTAATCCAGGCCCATCACCGGCTTGAGCATGGATACCGGCGGATGGAAATCAGCTACCGGCCCCTTTTGCCTGTCCATCAGACGCCATATCAGCCAGCAAGCTACCACCCAGTAGGCCCAACTGATGAGGATGAGGGCGAGGATAAACGACTTCATCTCGTCTCCTTTTGTGCTTCTGCACGTAGAGCGGGGTAGGTCGTCAATTGCAGATGGCGCTCCCGGATGATCTCACGGACGCGCGGGCTGGACAGGGCGGCCAGGTCGCCGGGGTTCGGCCCCAGCTTGTGCCCGCCCGCCGCGATGGAGGGGTGAAAGTAGATTTCGACGATGGGGCCGCGTAGGCGTTGCAGCAGATGGACCACATAATCCTCGGTCATGTGGCCGCTTTGCATTAACCCGTGCACGCGATCAGCTATTACCAACTTGTCTCCCTGCCTGTTCCGGCGCTGCGTTCCGCGCCGGATTCGCCGCAGCCCTCGGCGGCCAAGCCAGCCAAAGGCGACGGCCCACCCGAGCTTGACCCCCAACCCTGGGGGACCATAGGGCAAGCTCGATAGAAGCTCGTCCCGTGGCACGCGCAAGCCGCTCGCGCCATAACGCTCTGCCAGCGGCAACAGGAGGTCGAACACGGTGGGGTGCAGGTGTAGGAGGAGGTGACCGTCCACGTGCGACAGCGGCAGGCCAGTGGCGGCAAAGCGCTCGAATTGGGCGGTCAGTTCGAGTACAAGCTCTTGCCGGGCCGAGCGATTCAGGGCGTAACGCAGTCCGGCGATGAAGGGGTTGGTGGGAAAATAGCCCTGCGCGTCGACCAGATGGGGGATGTTCGCCGGGGGCAGCGCCGCCTTGCCGTCGGCCACCACGATGTGCAGTCCCACCGCCAGCCCCGGCATCGTATAGGCCAGGGCCACGGCTTCGTCAACCGCCTCGCCGGTCACCATCAAGCTGGCGCTGGTCAGCGTGCCTGCGCGATAGGCCCGTGCGATGGCGGCGTTGACGTCCCTTGAGGAACCGAAATCATCGGCGTTCAGAATGACTCGCACAGGTGCCAGGGACACGGTACACCCGCCCTTTCACCAAAACGCCTTTGGCAAGGTAATCCAGGTAGCGGCTACCTGCTGATCGGGAACTCCCCATCACGCACCGGATTGTACGTTCTTAGATGTTGCGATGCAAGGTGTGTGAATCGATCGGACCGCCGGCATCCTTGCCGGCAGCCCCTCATCCGCCCCTACGGGGCACCTTCTCCCAGAGGGAGAAGGAAGAGAGGCCGCCTACGGGCCTGTGGTCCGAGATGGCGGCGTTCCAACGAATACTCCTTATACCATCTGTCGCCGTAACGGCAGCCACTCCAGCACCCGCTGAATCTGGCGATCCCAGCAGACCCACTCATGCCCGCCAGGGCCTTCTTCGTAGGTCAGGTCCAGGCCCAGCCCCCGCGCGTGCTGGCGGAAGATCAGGTTATCAGGATACAAAAAGTCGTCCGTCCCGCACCACTGGTACAGGCGTGGCTGCGGTCCCGTGGAATGGGCCACCTGCTCGGCCAGATGTAACAGGTCGTTGTTGCTGCCCGGCAGCCTGTCCAGGTCGCCAAATATCCACTCCATCTCGCGCCGCCAGCTATCGTTATCCCTGCGCCCGACAGTCCCCGCGATGTTTACCGCGCCCGACAGGCTGGCCGCCGCCGCATAGCGGTCGGGGTAGGTCAGCGTAAGCTTGAACGCGCCATAGCCGCCCATCGAAAGCCCGGCCACGAAATTGTCCTCGCGTGCATCGGACAGGGGGAAGAAGGAGCGGGCCAGCGCGGGCAATTCCTCGCTGATAAACGTCCCGTAGCGATACCCGTCGGCCATGTCCGTGTAAAAGCTGCGGTTCACGGCGGGCATGACTACGGCCAACGGCAGCCCCTCGACATACCGCTCGATGGACGTGCGCCGCTGCCAGATGGTGTGGTCATCCGACAGGCCGTGCAGCAGATATAACGTCTGATAGGGGCGCTGGTCTGGCTGCGTCTTGCCGGATAGCAGGCCGCTGGGTTGGGGCACGATCACATCCATCGAAACCTGCACGCCCAGCGCGTCGGAGCGCAAATGACAATGAAAGAGTGCCATGCGTCAGAATCCTTTCTGATTCAGATGCGATCAGCGGTAGTGGTGTACTGCTTCCACCAGCGCCTGCACGTTCTCAAAAGGCGCGTCGTTCTCGATCTCGACGTAAAAAATGCCGCCACCCCCCAGCGCGTGATAGATGTCGGCGTAACGGTGGATGGCGTCGTCAATCTCTTGCGGCGTGCCCAGCGGCACCAACCGCTGGCGGTCCGGGTGGATGTAGATGGCGACCCCGTGCTGCTTGCACACCTGGGGGAAATCCTCGCCGTAACAGGTGATCTGCGGCCAATAGCCGTCGATGCCCAGGTCGAGCAACTCGTCGAACAGTGCCTCCAGGCGGCCACAGGAGTGGAAAAAGACCTTTTTCCCGGCCTGCTTGATCGGCGCGAATAATTCCTTGTAGTGCGGTTTGAACACCTGCCGGAACAGGGACGTAGAGACGAGTTGAGACTTTTGCGTGCCCCAATCGTCGCCAAATACGATCACATCCGCGTCCAGTGCCAGGGAATAGGCAATCTCTTCCTGACAGCGCGCCGTCAGGCGATCCAGAAACGCCAGGAAATCCTCGTCGCCCGCCAGCGCGCCCAGCAACACGTCCTCCATAGGCCGCAACGATTGCAGCTTTTCCAGGAGGGAAGCGAATCCGTGAAAGACCAGATACTGCTCCTTCTGCGCGGCGATGCGGGCCTTTTCCTCTTGAAACGCTGGCGAGTTGATGGCCGGGACTGGCGGCATGACATAATCTCGCGCCGCCCGCCAATCGGCGAAAGGGTATACCGAAGGGATGCCCCAAATGCCATAGATATAGTGCTCCCACGTGGTGCCCCATTCGTCGGTGCGGGTTTCGTGATAGTTGCCTTGCGCATCCACCGTGCCCGGAGGCGGCTGCGGCACGCGGTCAAAGGTGATGGGGTTGTCCGGCGGGTAGGTGTTGAACAGGTCAATCAGCTTTTGCCCATGTTTCAGCAGCCCCGCCGGGGAGGGGTGATAGACCACCGGCATTCTATCGGGCTGGGTGAATTGGAACGCGTCGAGCATGCGCTGGCGATGAGTTGTCATAGGTTCCCTTCTGCGTTCAATTTGGTTGGTCTATAGGGCGCGTACCGTAGCGCGCACTCGGCGCCGATGGCTAGAGCAGCGCTTCCCACAGGAAGGGCACACTCTCGTGAGGCTTGCCCTGGGCGATCAACTCGGCCAACCGCTCGCGGCCCAGCTTGTCCAGCAGCCGCTCCGCCGCTTGCATCACCTTGAGCGTGGCGACCTGCACGCCCACCACGTCGTCGCCGCTGCGGGTCAGGATGTCGTAGCAGAACCATCCCTCCCAATCTATGCGGTCGAGGTAATATAGCGTCTCCACCAGGTCCCACACATTGACCGCGCCGGGGATCATGTCCCAATCCCAGCCCCGGTCGTTGTCGTTAAAGTGCATGTAGAATAGCTTGCCCGCATCGGCCACCAGCGCCGTGGTGGCTGCCGGGGTTTCCTTGGCGACCAGCGCGTGCCCCGTGTCGCAGGTCACGCCCACGTTGTCCAGCCCCACCTCGTGGCAAAAGTGCAGCGCCCGGCCTGCGTCCGCCAGGATGCAGTAGTTGCGCGACTCGTTGATCTTGTACTCCATGCTGACGCGCACATCTGACCGATGGCTGGCCGCCTCGCGCACCCCTTCCACCAGCCAGTGCCACTGCTGCACGTAATCGGCCTGGAAGGGATAGTTGTGCCCATCAATCAGCGGGCAGCAGCTCACCAGATTCGATCCCAGCTCGGCGGCCAGGTCCATGCAAATGCGCAAATCGCGCACCGCATCCGCGCGAATGGCCGGATCGGTGGAAGTGAACGACCCATCGCGCCATTTATCGTCCCCCTTGACGTTCAGGTTGACGGCAGACACCGGCCAACCCGACGCGCGCACCTGCCGCGCCCCTTCCTCCAGGTTGCGAAACTCGCTCGGGTAGACCACTTCGATCCCCTGCACCCCCGGAATATCCTGTAGCATGTCCAGGCGCTCGGCCAGGGTTTTCTCGGCGGTATAGAAATGAAAACGATCCCGCTGCCGACCCAACAGGCCGACCATCACAGAGTGTTTGACGCGCACCGTTCTTTCCCCCCGAATTGATATTTTTTCACATAGACATGATGCAGGACAGATCGAACAGGCTCAAGTCGAGCTGCTTGTGGATGCCCACCACCTGATCCAGCGGCGTGGTGACCACGTGATTCCCCTGCAATCCGGTGAGCACCCCTTGTTCTCCGCGCAGCAGAGCGCGCACCGCGCCTTCTCCCAGACGCGTCGCCAGCAGTCGGTCGCGGCTGGTGGGGTTGGCTCCCCGCTGCACATGACCGAGGATGGTGGCCCGCAGTTTAAAGCCGGTGCCTTCCGGGTGCTGATCGAAATATTCGATCAACTTCTGGGCATTGTTCTGCGCCCCCTCAGCCACCACAACCATCGCGTGATTCTTGCCCCGCTGGTGGGCGGCCCGCAACTGGGCGGCCACCTCGTCAGGTGGTATCTCATTTTCGGGAATGACAACCACCTCGGCCCCTCCGGCAATCCCCGCCATGAGCGCCACATAGCCGCACTGGCGCCCCATCACTTCGACCAAAAAGGCCCGGCGATGGGACTCGGCGGTCACTTTCAGCCGGTCAATGGCCTCCAGGGCCACATTAATGGCCGTGTCCACGCCGATGGTGACGTCCGTAGCCGCCAGGTCGTTGTCAATCGTGGAGGCCACCCCCACCACGGGGAAACCCATCTGATACAGGGCCAGCGACCCACTCTGCGAGCCGTTCCCTCCGATAACGACCAGGGCTTCGATCTCTTCTGCCTTTAGTCGGTCGATGGCCTGGCGGCGGCCCTCCTCCGTGTAGAAAGCCTGGCTGCGGGCGCTTCCCAGCATCGTGCCCCCCAACTGCATGATGCCGCCCACGTCTCGCCGTGAGAGGAATTGGAAATTCCCGTCGATCAGACCCGAATAGCCATCGCGCACGCCGAATACGTCCATGCCCGCATCCAGCCCCGTGCGCGTGACGGCCCGAATGGCCGCATTCATCCCCGGCGCATCTCCGCCGCTCGTCAATACTGCAATTCGTCTCATTACTCGTCGCTCCTATCGCGCCCCACCGCGTCCGGCGTGACCTGATGTCCGTCCGACAAGGCAGACTCACTATCACGGACGGCACACCGGTCCGCGCGCCCTAAACAGGGGCAATTGTCGCCCAGACCCTACGACTTGTCAAGCGGAGGGGAGACGCGCCACGGAATAGACTCGTAGCCGCGCTTTCCGTAGCGCGTGCCCGCTCGAAGGAGATCAACCACAGAACACACGGAAGACACAGAAAGAAACCGCTAGAAACAGCGACGACGTGCAATCGATCTTGCAGGCCGGCAAGGATGTCGGCGGTCCGGTTTCCTCTTTCGTGTGGTTCGTGCATTTCGTGGTTAAACTTCCGTGTGTTCTGTGTATTCCGTGGTCCCTCTGTTCCCAGGTAGCCGGATTCAGCGAATTGTGGTATGCTGCCAACCGTCAGCACCGACGTAACAACATGCTCGATTACCCATTACATCAAGGGAGCAGCCAGATGACCAAAATCGCCTTTATCGGAGCCGGAAGTTTTGGATTCACCCGCACGTTGGTCAAAGACCTGTTGACCTTTCCCCTGTTGGAAGATGCCACCCTCGCCCTGATGGACGTGGACGCGGAACGCCTGGACTATATCAAGCGCGCCGTGGACCGCATCGTAGCCGAGGGGAACTATCCCGCCAAGGTCATCGCCACCACTGACCGCGCCGAGGCCCTGCAGGGAGCCAACGCCGTGATCTGCACCATCCTGGCCGGAGGGGTGCACGTCTGGCGGTACGACATCGAAATTCCCAAGAAGTACGGCGTGGACATTAACGTGGGCGACACGCGCGGACCGTCGGGCATTTTCCGCGCCCTGCGCACCATTCCCGTCATGCTGGACATCTGCCACGATATGGAAAAGTATTGCCCCGACGCCATTCTGTTGAACTATACCAACCCGATGGCCATGCTCTGCCGGGCCATGCAGCGCGAGACCGATGTGCAGGTCAGCGGCCTGTGCCACAGCGTCCAGGGGACGGCGCACATGCTGGCGAACTGGATCGGCGCGCCCAACGACGAGATCAGCTATGTCTGCGCGGGCATCAACCATCAGGCCTTTTACACCAAATTCGAGTGGAACGGCAAGGATGCCTATCCCCTGATTCGCCAGGCGATGGAGCGGCCCGAGGTGTATAACGCGGAGCAGGTGCGCAACGAGATGTTCCTGCACCTGGGCTATTACGTTACCGAGTCCAGCGGGCACAACTCGGAGTACAACTGGTGGTTCCGCAAGCGCCCGGACCTGATCGAGAAGTATTGCACCCACGGCACCGGCTGGAACCCCGGTGTGTACGCCTACATCCTCGATGAATACCTGTCGCGGGATAACGAATGGCGAGATCGCATCCGCGAATGGTTGGACAACCCTGAACCGCTGAACCTGGCGCGCGGCCACGAGTACGCGACCTATATCATCAACGCCTACCTGGGCGGCGAGCCGTTCAAGTTCAACGGGAACGTGCCCAACACCGGCCTGATCACCAACCTGCCGGAAGGCGTCTGCGTCGAGGTGCCGGTTTACGCCGACAAGCGCGGGTTCAACCCGATTCACGTGGGCGCGCTGCCGCCCCAGTGTGCGGCGCTGGTCAACGTCAGTGTGGCCTCGGAGGAGATGGCCGTGGAGGCTTGCCTCACCGGCGACCCGACGATGGTCTTCCACTCGATCGCCTACGATCCGCTGACCGCCTCGGTGCTGTCGCTGGCCGAGATCAAGCAGATGGTCAACGAGATGTTGGCCCAGAACAAGGATTATCTGCCCACGTTCAAGCATTTCGTAGCCTGACGGGTTCGGCTCCGCTCCGTTCTGTGATCCACGGCAGGCGCACCCATGCGCGGGTGTGCCTGCCGTTTTGCCTCTTGGAGCACCGCCACCCTTGGCGGCTTTACCCATGCGCCAAGATGCCAGCAGGATGCTGGCGCTTTGGCATTCATTTTTATTGACAGGGGGGCTGTCGGTTTTTACAATGATCTCACGATATAGCTCAATAGGCGCCGCGTCCTCGCTTGGCATGGAGGTTTGTCATGAAGCGTGCTTGCATCGTCGTCCTGTTGCTCGCAGCCGCTCTGATCGGCATGGGCCTCGACATTGGCCGCTCGCTCCCGGTGGCCACAGGTGAGAGCGGGCCCCAGCCCGCCGCGTGGTGCGTGCTGATCTACAACGAGCCTACTCCTACAGCCACCCCTACTGCGACGCCGACGCCCACCTGCACGCCCAGCCCCACGCCCACTTTTACTCCGAGTCCCACGCCCCTCCCTGCCCGCGTGCGCGTGGCCGCTTGGTGCTGCCAGTTTGACCCGCCGGGGAACGACGCGGACCGCTACAACGAGGAGTATGTCTGTTTTGCGAATGATGGCGGGCAGGCTGCCCATCTGGCTGGTTGGAAGGTGCGCGACGAGGCGGGGAACACCTATACCTTCCCCTCCTTCGACCTGTGGCCGGGCGGATGGGTACGGGTACACACGGGCAGCGGGGCGAACACCACTACGGACCTACATTGGGGCCAGCGGCGCTTTATCTGGAATAATGACGGGGACACGGTACTTCTATACGACGAGCGGGGTGCGTTGGTGGAATCGTACCCCTACCACTAGACATCTCTCCGACTGGGGGAAACAAAAAAGACGACCATCGGGAGATGATCGTCTTGCCTGGGGTGAGCGGTGGGATTCGAACCCACGGTCTTCTGGGCCACAACCAGATGCCTTAACCACTCGGCTACGCCCACCATATTCTCTACAACGAAGAGAATTGTAGCACAGAATACAGATTTTGCAAGTTTCGCCTGCAACGTGTAGCTGCGGCTGCTCATCCGCCTGCCCCGCTACTTCCCGGAGAGCACAGGCTGCCCTCTAGTTTGCCGGTACACGTGCACCATGCGGTGGATGGTGGTCAGCCAGGTGCCGATAGCCAGAATCCATAGCGCAGGCTCCACCAGCCCCAGAATCAGCGCCGCGATAATCACCACTGTGCGCTCCACGCGGGTGAACAACCCCACTTTGCACTCGACATTCATGGCCTCGGCGCGCGCCCGCGTATAACTCACCAACATGGATCCGACGATAGCGGCGTAGGCCAGTATCTCTTCGACGCGCCCCGCCTGGCCCATGTACCACCAGGCGATGCCCAGCAGGATCGCCGAGTCCGTGACCCGATCCAGCACGGAATCTAAAAAGCCGCCGAACTTGGTGCTGCCCCCCTGTTCGCGGGCCAGCGCGCCATCCAGCGCATCGAACGCTGTGGTCAGGATCAGCAGCAGCCCGCCCAGGCGAAAGCGCCCGGTAGCGATCACTACGGACACGGCCACGGTGAGCAGGCAGCCCAGGATGGTCACGCTATTCGCGGCAAGTCCGATACGACCGAGAAACCTGGCAATTGGCCCGACGATGTTCTTGAACACTTTTCTCAGCCAGTCTGTAAACATGCCCCTCCCCGCTATCCGCCTGGTGAATGTGTGCAATTTCGGTATCATACAAGCCCGACAGCGCGTTGTCAAAAGAGGTTACTACAGAACACACGGAAGATTTCAACTACGTAGCCGCGCTTTCCATGATATTGTTGGCGAATTTTATGCCAAGTTCATAGGCAGTTGAAACTGCACCAACCACTGCAAAGCCGCCCTTCGGCGACTATCTTTCCAGTCTTTTGGAGCCTGCGCAGGCAGGCTTCGCATAGGTTGCCGCGATTTATGAACCTTCAAAAAATAACCCCGTGACCGTCGCCCGGCCCAACCTGGGACTGAAGGTCTCAGGCTGCGTGCCCCAACCTGCAGGTTGGGGGGAGAAACCCGTTGAAACGGGTTCAGAAGTGTTTAGTGCACTTGAGTGCACTTTGGCTTACACTAGCCCGGCACCTTCAGTGCTCGGCATACATGCCGCGGCATACATGCCGCTGGCGCGGGACATGCGGCGGGCCTCGAACGTTACGGCATTTATTTCTGAATCTTCATCAATCGCCTCCTTGCCGCGCAAGTGTGTAACCTGATCTTGACTAATACACCTTCCGTGTTTTCCGTGTATTCTGTGTTCCATCTTGCCCGCCCACTGCAATTGACGACAGGCCCTATCGCGGCTAAACTGGCAGTATGCATGTGCCATCGGATTCTTGCCCGGTTTCATCGCTGTTCGCGCAAAGGATGGTAGCTATGGCCGATGCAACGTACCACGTCCTCATCAAGGAGATGCCCGAGTCGGAACGGCCCCGCGAGAGGCTGGAAGCCTATGGGGCGACGGTTCTCTCGGATGCGGAGCTGATCGCCATCGCTCTCCGCACGGGCTCGCACACCGAGAACGCCATCAGCCTGGCCCATCGGGTATTGAATCGCTTTCGCAGCCTCGCCGGGCTGGATAACGCCGGGTTCAGCGAATTGTGCAGCATCCCCGGTATCGGTCAGGCCAAGGCCGCCCAGCTCAAAGCGGCGATAGAGCTGGGCCGACGGGCGATCCTATCGACCAATGGCCATCGCCCCATCATTACCTGCCCGGCAGACGCAGCCCAGGTGTTCAAGGCGGAGATGGGCATGCTGCGACAGGAGCAGTTGCAGGTCATGCTGCTGGATACCAAGCACCACGTCCTGCGCACGCAGACGGTGTATGTGGGCAACGTGAACGCCTCGATGGTGCGCGTTGCCGAGGTGTTCCGGGAGGCCATCAAGGAGAACGCCGTTGCCATTCTCATCGCCCATAACCACCCCAGCGGCGACCCGACGCCCTCGATGGACGACATTCGGGTGACGCAAGAGATCGTGCGCGCGGGCAAGAACCTGGATATTGAGGTGCTCGACCACCTGATTGTGGGCGGGCAGGATTACATCAGTCTGAAGGAACGAGGCCTTGGCTTTGATTAGGAGGAAAGATGCCCATTAACCTGCCCTCTCGTCACAACGAGAAGCTGGCGCAACTGATGGAGGTAATTAATCAGGACCGCGAGCTGCACCAACTCTGGAAGTGCGCCAACATCAACGCCGTGGACCGTTCGGGGATCAGCGACCACGGGGAGGTGCACATTCGCATCGTGGCGAACATCGCCCTCAAGCTGCTGCGCTTGCTCGACGCGGGTGGCGTTCTCATGAACGTGGTCAAGGATTACGGGATGACGATGCAAGACGCAGAGGTCATCGTCGTGTTGGGGGCTTGTTTCCACGATCTGGGCATCAGCATCCACCGCAACCACCATGAGATGTATAGCCTGATCATCGCTGAACGCAAAACCCACGAGACGCTGGCTGCGCTGCCTATATACGACATCGAACAACGCACGATTATCACTTCGGAGGTGCTGCACGCCGTTGCGGCCCATCGCTCCGACGAGCAGGCGCTGACCACAGAGGGCAGCATCATCAAGTTGGCCGATGCGCTGGATATGACCCACGGGCGCTCGCGCATCCCCTTTGAGGCCGGGTCGGTGAACATTCATTCCGTGTCGGCGGCGGCCATTGACGAGGTGCGCCTGTCCGCCGGGGAAACCAAGCCGGTGCATATCGACGTGCTGATGAACAATTCGGCGGGCATCTTTCAGCTTGATGAACTGCTGAAGGAAAAGCTCAAGAATTCGACGCTGGCTCCCTACGTCGAGCTGGCTGCCCATATCGAAGGGAGCATCGAGAAGAGCCTGATCGCGTTATACTCCCTCTAGAGAGGTGACCGCATGGGCACCATCAAGCAACCCCTGCCCGTGAAGCTGGTTCTGCCGATGATCAGCGGCCAGCGTGAGCTATTCCAGATCGCCGCCGAGACGCTGGCCCAGCGTTTCGGGGCGATTGATTATACGAGTCCGGTGCTGTCCTTTACGCACACCAACTATTACGAGGAGGAATTTGGTAACGGGCTGCTACGTCAGTTCGTCTCGTTCCATCCGTTAATGGACCCCGGCAAGCTGGCCGAGGTCAAGGTATTCGCGAATGGGCTGGAGGATCAATGGAGCGCCGATGGGCGGCGGCGGATCAACCTGGACCCGGGCTATATCACCCAGGCCAAGCTGGTGCTGGCGACAACCAAGAATCACGCCCACCGCGTCTACATCGGGCAGGGGATTTTCGCCGAGGTGACGCTCATGTACCGGGACGGGGATTTTCGGTTCTTGCCCTGGACATACCCCGACTATCAGAGCGAACCGTATCTGGAGATTCTGCGCACGATTCGGGGAATGTTCGTGGCGCAGCTCAAGGAGTGGCAGGCAGGGACGTGATTCGCGGGGATGCCGCGTGCCCCCTCACCGTGGCATGTATGCCTCTCCCTCTGAGCTTACCATTATACGTAAGTCATACCCTCACCCTGCCCTCTCCCACTGGGAGAGGGTTTTAGCCCGCCTTGATCCCTTCTCCCCCCGGGAGAAGGTTAGGATGAGGGCGCGACCTATGGCCGATTCCCCATCTACTGCCGAGCCACAGCCAAAGACACGTATAATGCCGAGCACGGGGGAGAGGGAGCCAAGAGGGCATATGAGCAGTTATGCCCAAGAAAACGGTGTTGTGTTCACTCTCATCCAGCCAAGCTCTCGCAAACATCCAAGAGGGAGGATGATGAACTGGATTGTGGCGAGTTTCTATGGAGACAAGGTTTATCTACCCGTAATGGCCAGAACAAATGTGGGCGTCTATTGGGAGACGGGTACGGTCATCATGTGTAATGCCGAGACCCAGAACCTCGCTGCTGTCCTACAGACGTTGCGGGACACGGAGACCCCCTCCATTCCTCATCCAACACGGAGTGAACGGAACCGTATGGATCCGAGCCAAAAGGCTATGGGCTTTCGCAGTTGGCGCAAGATGGCCGAGGCCGGTGTGATAGGCTGCGGCGTGTACTGGACGGACGACGGCATCTATGTCTACTTTAGCCAACCCGATGATGCCAGCGTATTCGGAGCCCATGAGATTCGGCTCCCTCCGGACACCCCGCTGGAGGTGATCGTGGAGCAAATCTTGGATTACGTGAGAAAACGGCAAGCCAAAGAGACAGATCGCTAGGTTAGGGAGGGTGCCTTGGCCCTGGCAAGGCGTTCGGTTCCGGCCCGGTTTGGTTCCCTCTCCCTCTGGGAGAGGGCGCGGCGCGTAGCGCCGAGGGTGAGGGAGGGTCTGCCCTTTATTCCGCTACCAGGTGCACGTCCGAGATCAGGCTGTCGTAATCCCACCCCGAAGCATACACCTGAATACTGATGATCTTGTAGGGGCGGATGGATAACTGCTCCAGCAGGTTCTGCGACTCGTAGGGATACCAGCGGTCCCTGGGGATTTCCTGGCCGAACATGGTCGCAGTGCCCGCCGTGTTCTGATAGTAGAACCCCTGAATCCATTCCATCTCGCTATCATACACATCCCGATAGCGGATGCGGATCATCAGCGGGTACTCGGAACTCATATAGCCGCCGCCGGGTAGGCTCTGGTAGCGCACCTTGACCCAGGCGCGTACCTTTAACGATGTCATCGGCTCGGAGAGTTGCCGGTTGATGGTCTGTTCCAGCACTGTCTCGCAATGGTTGCCCTGCCCCCCATTGCGCACAAACCGCGCGGCGGGGCGGCCCTCGTCTACCACCGCCTCTACCCGGCCATCCACGTCGCCGCCGTCAGCGCCCTGGTCATTGAACGCCCGCCATCCCTCGCTGAGCGGGTCGCGAAAGCTGCCATTCACCAATAGCTCGCGCTCCGCATCGGTGGCGGGTTGGGGCGGCTGGTCCAAATCAACCTGCGTGCGCTGTCCGGCCTCCAGCGCCATCATCGTTCCGGCGGCCATTACGTCGCTATGTCCCCGGTAAACAGTGATCTCGGAACGCTCGTTGAGTGCCTCCAGCACATAGCTCCCGTCCGCATCCAGCTTGAATTCGCCTTGCAGGGTGCTGACCCGGAAATCCACGCCCTGGTCGAGGCCGAGCGACGTACCGACGATTACCTGCCCTCCCATCAGATTCAGATGGACCGTATCCGGCAACTCGCCCGCCCGATAGCGGCTGCTACGCAGCAGGTCTACGCGGATGGTCGTGCCGGGGAACAGGCGCAGCGTGTGGTTGAAAAAGGTGACGAACGCCTCAGAGGTTTCGTCCACCCGGATGATGGTCCCCTCGGAGATCGTTCTGCTGTTGCCTTTGGTCAGCGGGAACGGCCCGGTGCCCACTGGCGGCTCGACGACGATGGTGCCCACCAGCGATTCGACCACCGCCTCTCGCTTGACCTGGGCATTATGCACGTACCAGCGCCCCCCAACGGGCACAGCCACGACGATCAGGCAGAAAGCGGCAAACGCGGAGAGCAGGACTGCCCAGGCAACCCGCTCGGGGTTTCGTCTCATTAGAAGCGCACCTCAAACTCGGCGAATTCGTTGAGTGGAGCTTCCCAGTGAATTTCCACGCGGGACACGTGGGCCAGACTGGGGCCTGCATGCAACCAGGAGGCGAGTCTGCGGAGAGCATCTCCTTCGCCTTCGGCAACTACTTCGACGGTTCTATTCCAGCAGTTTCGCACATAGCCGACCACGCCCAGTGCGCGCGCTTGATGGAGCGTCGAATTGCGAAAGTTGACCCCCTGGACGCGGCCATGAACTATTGCGCGAAACCGCTTCTTCTCCCGTAGTTGCTCTTCATCCGACATACAACCGACCGACCCTCATTCGTCCTATCTTCAAGCTCGGTCACCGGAACAACCGCTAGTCGAGATCCAGGAATTCGTCCTGCCACTCGTCCAGATCGGATTCCTCGTCCTCGTCTTCTTCCTCTTCGTCCTCGAACCCTTCCATGCCGACCTCGTCCCACTCGGTCTCCCCAGGGTCGTAGACAAACAGGTCGAGGGGTTGTTCTAGCAAGTCCATCTCGTTCAAGGCCTCTGTGGCCGCGGCGCTTTGATCGTCGTCCCCGCTCTCAATCACATGCTCCAGGGCCTTGCGGGCCTGCTTGCCGCCGATCTGGCCCAGCGCCCAAATGGACACATTCTGTAATTCCCGATCTGATCCCTGGACCATCTTGACCAGTTGCGGCACAGCCCGCTTGAGTTGCAGCTCCCCGGAAGCGCGAGCGGCTTCGTAGCGCATGTCTACCGATTCGTTTTCCAGTTCGCCCAGCACATTTTCCGCCCACACCTGTTCGGCGCTGCGGCCCATGGCAAAAACGGCGCTCACGCGCATGCGCGGGTCGGGATGGGCATATGCCCGCCCGATGATCTGACGAACGCGATCATCGTTGATAAAAGCGATGGACTCGACGGCCCGCCGGACGACCTCCACCGGTTCATCGGCATCTGCGATGAGCTGCTCCAGCGCCTCGCGAATCATCTGCGCATAGCGTTCGTGCAACTCTTCGCATTCGGCCATGAACAGGAACCGCCCCAGCGAGCTGGCCGCAGCCGCGCGCACCTCTTCATCCGGGTCAGAGGCTACCATCTTGATCAGGGCGGTGGCCAGGTCATTACCCTCGGCCTCCCACAACCCCTCGATGGCCAACCGGCGCACCGCGGGGTCGGTATCGCCCAGGCAGTAGCGGAACAGGTCCACGAAATCCAGTTCAAAACGCTCTTCGGCCAACTCGACCATGCGCGTGATCAACTCGCGTCTGCGTTGGCTATCTATCGTCTCCCAGAAGGCTGCAAAAGCTAGCGTCTCTTCCCGGGTGGGACAAGACAGCATGGATAGCAAGCGATAGCTCAACGGCTTTTCGCCTTCTAGTAATTCTTGCAAAGCCAGTTCAAAATCCGAAATCATCTTTCCCCCATGCTACAAAGGGTCTAAGCAACCTTGTACTTATTATACACCATATTTTCCGCTGTGCTCACAGAGCTTGAAATCTGGGAGCAAGCGCATAGGACCCTACGGGGTCTCGGAAACCGCGACTACAGACGCAACCGCCCAATCCGTGAGTGGCAGATGCCGCGGCTACAACGGCCGCCCCCGCTTTAGCCGAAATAGCGGATATAGTCGGCTACGAAAACGACTCCCATCAGCGCCAGCAGGACGAACATGCCGATGGCGTGTACCAGCCCTTCCTTCTCAGGTGCCACCCGGCGTCCGCGGCGCGCCCACTCCAACACCACGAATAGCAGCCGTCCCCCATCCAGCGCGGGCAGGGGCAGCAGGTTGAACAGGAACAGGTTGATGCTCAGGAATCCGGTGAACTCGATCAAGCGCACCACGCCGCTTTTAGCCACCTCGGCGGTCATGTTGTAGATGCCGAGCACGCCGGTGACTTCCAGGGGCATTTCGCGATGAAAGATGGCGCTGATTCCATCGAAAATACTGGCTATCATGTTAACCGTGGCCCGCGCTCCCATCGGGACCGCCTCCCACACCGGGTATGCCTTTTTCGCCAGAGGCTGACCCAGGCTTACCCCCAACGCTCCATCTCCTTCGGGCGGATCGACGCGCGGCACTGCCGTTACGGAAGGCAACACCTGGTTATCACGACGCACCGTGATCTCGATCTCCTGGCCTACATTCTCCCCGATCATCTGCGTGGCTCTGTCTACGTTCTCGATGGTCTCGCCGTTAATGGCGATAATCGTGTCCCCCGGACGAAGGCCAACTGTCTCTGCGGGCGAACCGGGCGATACCAGGTAGATTCCCGAACCCTGACCCTCCACGGGTGTCCAGGTCCCGGCCATAAAGGTCACGCTGAACAGCACTACCGCCAGCAGCAGGTTCATCAAGGCCCCTGCCGTATAGACCAACGCGCGCACCCGGCGTGGCTTGGCCGCCAGGCTGCCCTCTGCCGAGGGGTCGTCTTCGGACATGCGCACAAAGCCGCCGATGGGCAGCAGGTTGATGGTAATCGCCGTTTCACGCCACTGGCCCAGCTTTAACAGGCGGGGCGGATAGCCAAACCCAAATTCCTCTACACGCACCTTGGCCAGCTTGGCCGCGACAAAGTGACCAAGCTCGTGCACAAAAATCAGCAGACTAAAAACCGCTACAAAAGAAATAAAACCTGTCATCCAGAAATCCTTTTGTCAAATGTGTCCGACAGCCGAAGTCTGCGGACAAAAGCCCAATGCGGCCTGTTCGACAGCCCAGCTTGAACTGCGAACACGTCGCCTATTGGACGTTCAGTAATGGAGCAGCGTTCCCTCGCGCAGGTTGGGGTCAACCAATATTTGCTGAACGAGATGCTGCCGACGTCCGGTGACAATCCGCACGCTCAAGTTGGGCTGCTCCGTAACCAACTCGAACAGCGTTTGGATTTTGCCCAGCATCCCGCCGGTCACGTCCACCCCGAAAGAGGTGGAGAGCATGTGCTCCACTTCGTGATAGTTGCGCGAGTTGATCTCGGGGATCAGCCGCACAATCGAATCGCGTTGAGGATCTCCCGAATACACCCCCGCCACCTCGCCCACCAACAGGATACGCTGCGGGCGTAAGAGTTGAGCCAGGTAGGTAAAGATCTGCTCGGTGGAGATGATCGCGGACCCCTTGGCGTCATCAATGGCTACATCGCCATAGACCAGGGGCACTAACCCATGCCGTAGCAGTTCCGTCACCGGCTCGACGGCCATCTCCACCAGCTCGCCATCGTGGCAGCGGGCAGAGGCGGAAGGCTGCAAGGAAACGACGTTGACCCCTTCGGACAGCATGCTATCCGTGACGATCCGGTTCAGGCGCGCTGCTGCGGCGCTGGTCTCGGCATAGCCCCGCCAATCCTGCAGGCGACCCTCGTGCACCTTGTACTTGTCCGCCGCAAAGTGCCCGAAGGAGCCGCTGCCGTGACCGAGTACCAATTGCATATCCGGCTTGGCCTGGAGCGCGGCGGCAATCTCCTGGGCCATGCGCGTGATAATCACCGGGCGAGGCGTTTCATAGCGGCGCTTGTCTGTAATTAGCGATCCACCAAGCTTGAGAAAGACAAGTTCACTCACTCGGGTCACCTCCGCGTTGTCTGTGACCTGCTGGCTATCTATCTCCCAGCAGTGACGCAAGTACCGGCCAAACCGTACCCTTTATGTTACACAAATACCCATTCTGGGCAACTATTGATCTTGGCGGGGTGTAGAACCTTATCCCCCCGGTGGCTGGATATCATAGCCGCGCCATTCGATGACCCAAAGGGGCCACTCGCGGGCTTGCCGGACCGCAGACCTGCTGGCGCGCAGACTAGCACCAGAGTAGCGTGGCACGATGCCGCGGCTACAGGGAGTGCATGCCCAGCCTCGTAGCCGCGCTTTCCGAGGACCCGAAGGGTTCACAATCGCGCCGGAGATGCCAGCAAGGACGCTGCGGCAAACATGCCGGGCGGTCTGGGGTCAGCAGGAATGGCGGCGGGCCTGCATGACATGTGCCGCACGAACCATTCCAGCAGCGCGTCGGTCTCGTCGGGGGACGCGGCGCTGGTGGTCATGCGCTCATCCCTCCCGGCTGCCCAACTCGACGCAACGCCTCCGATAATAGAGATAATCCTGATAGGGCACCTCGGCAGGCACGCCGTGATCGCAAGTGGGGATGTAGCCGCCCCGCGCGCGCATGGTGGGCAGAATGCGCTCTAGCATGGCGTCAATGGCGTCGCGCCCCTCGGCCAGCACGCGCTTGTCGATCCCGCCGAACATCACCAGTTGGGGATAGTCCCGCGCGACCTGCACGACGTCACATCCGGCGGCCACCTCAAAGGGACTCATCACGTCCATGCCCATTTCCTGATAGACAGGGATCACGGCGGTGGCATAGCCGTCGGTATCGATCTGGGTGTAGAGATGGCGGTCCGGGTCGATCTGGCGGGCCTTGATGTTGGTGATGAGTTGCTGATAGTAGGGGAGCAGGAACTCGCGCATCATGTCGGGCGAAATCAGCGGCCCCTGGCAGTAGCAGATATCCTCGGCGAGAAACAGCTCATCCAGCGTGACGTGCTGCTGGTGGCGGGCGATTACCGCATCGGCCAGCTCCAGCCAGGTGCGCATGCAGTCGTGAATCAGGTCGGGCATGTCGTAGAAGGCGTATAGTAGCCTTTCGGGGCCGATCAGGCTGCGCAGGTACATATAGCCGCCGATCAAATTCTGGCCGATCATCATGCCCTGGGCGGCCAGCGTCTTGGCCCGGTCCATGCGCTCTGGCAGGTCGGCGTACCGCGCGGGCGTGGCGGGGTCCATCCGCCATTTGACGTTTTCCTCCCAGGTGCGCATATCCTTGACCGGATGGTCCAGATATTCGGGCATAAAGCCGTTGCGCCGCCCCTTGAAAAAGAGCACGTGGCGCCCGGCATAGTCCTGCACGACCTCATAGTCGCCGCGATCTTCCAGCACGCACTCCTCGAACGCCGGGCTAAAGGCGGCCTCGCACCAGCCAAGCTGGCCCAGATAATGGTTGCCGGGCGGGTCGAAATCGAACAACTCCGCCAGGGAGACATCCTGCGGCAGTCCCTCTTCCTTCCAGCGCTCCATCGAGTAATAGCCGAACTCGCGCTTGAACAGGGGTATGCCGGGCACGCAGGCATAGGTATCGCGCAGTTTACGCGCCGACGCGCACATTTGCTCGGGGGGGACCAGCGCGTGCACGCCGTCCTGGGGTCTGGCAGTTGTCATCGAATAGCTCCTTTGGAGGACAGAGTTAACCACGAAACAACACGAAAACTGCAATCGTAGGCGTGGTTGCCATGCCGCGTTTTGGACCGCCGGCACCCTTGCCGGCCTCTGCCCTGGCAATAGCAGCCCAGAAGGCCAGGGGGATGCTGCGGCGTGCATGCCGGGCGGTCCAGTATCAAGCCGGCAAGGGTGCCGGCGGTCCGTCCTATTGTTAATACAGTCCAAACGCCTGCAAGGTCGGGCAGTCGCGGGCGCTCAGGATGTTCAGCCGGACGCGAGTCGCCGTGACAGCCGGGAAGCGGTCCAGCTTTTTATAGCCGATGGTTGTCCCGCGCACCACCTCCGTCCAGTCCGTGCCGTCCCACGCTTCCAGGGAATACTCGGCCACCCGCTGCCCCACGGCCACGTGCTCTTGCAGTAGCATCCGGCTGAACGTAGTGGGCTGATCGAGATCGAACTCCAGGCAGGCTTGCGTCACATCCGGGTCGGTGGTCCAATAGCTGCGCGGGTCGCCATCCAGCGCCCGTTCCGGGCCAAAATCGAGCAGCGCGCTGCGGGTGTTGCTGGCCTGCACTCGTTTCCCCTGCGCCAGGTTCACGCGAAAGGTCTCGTCGAGCGTCTGGCGCAGCTCGCGCAGGCGTTGGGCGTCGTTCTCGTGCATCAGACCGCGCTGGTCGGGGGGCACGTTCAGCAGCAAGACGGCGTTACGCCCCACAGACTGGTAATAGGTTTCTATCAGATGCTCCAGCGATTTGACCTGTTCGTCCTGGCTGGCGTGGTAGAACCAGCCGGGGCGGATGGAGGTGTCGCACTCGGCGGGATACCAGAGCAGGTGCTTGGCGGTCGCCAGGCACTCTAGCGTCTCACCTTCCGTCGTGCCCGCACGGATGGGCGTGCCATAGTTGGGGTCATACCCGATGACGCGGTGGTATTCCTCCCAGTTGGGCACTTGATGCTCCAGGTCGAGAGATAGGCCCACCACGCTCCACTGGGTTTCGCTGGCGTATCCCTTCTCGTTGCCGCACCAGCGCACGTCGGGGCCGCAGCCAAAGATCACCGCGTCGGGTTGCAGTTCGCGGATCAGGGCATAGTAACCTGGCCAGTCATACTCCTGCCGCTTGCCGTTGGGGCCTTCGCCGCAAGCGCCGTCGAACCAGACCTCGGCGATGTCGCCGTACTCGGTGAGCAGCTCGCGGAGCTGGTTCTTGAAATGGGCGTTATAGGCGGGCGAGTCGCCATACGTCGGCTCATGGCGGTCCCAGGGGGAGAGATAGACGCCAAAACGCAGCCCGCCCTCGCGGCAGGCGTCGGCCACCTCTCGCACTACGTCCCCGTGGCCGTTGCGCCAGGGGCTATTTTTCACCGAATGCTCGGTGTAGCGGCTGGGCCACAGGCAAAAGCCGTCGTGGTGCTTGGCCGTGAGGATCAGCATACGCATCCCGGCGTCGCGGCAGGTCTGCACCCACTGCCCGGCATCCAGCGCGCTGGGGTTGAATATGCGCGGATCCTCGGTACCCTGGCCCCATTCGCGGTCGGTGAAGGTGTTCACTCCGAAATGGGCGAACGCGGTAAACTCTGTCCGCTGCCAGTCAAGCTGGCGTGGGGTCGGCGTGACGCGGGCCGCCCGCCGGGAGATTTCGATCAGACTGTTGCTGTGCATAGTTAGGCTCCAATAGGTGGGGAGAACAACCTCACCTCCCCAGCCCGTAGGGACTGTGGGGGTGAGGTCGTATTACGCGATTTCCTCTGGCGGGCGCTTGTTCAGGGCCACGGCGGACTCGCCGGGGGCGATGGGCCGCAGGCGCACGCCAAAGCGCACCGGTTCCGGCCAGAGGCGATACTGCGGCAGCGTGCCCGGCCCACAGCTATTCCCGCCCAGTCCGGTCTGCTTGTAGTCCAGGTTCAGCGTAATCTCGGACCGCCGGGTCAGCTCGTAGGTATGCTGAGCCTCGGTCAGGTCCATCGGCGTGTAGTGGTGGGCGCTGACCTCCAGCAGGGGCAGGCCACCGGCGAACAACCCGACGCCGTTATCATTGAGTAGCGCCACCCAGCGCGTGTCGGTCTTGTTGCCGTTCTCCTGCGGCATGACGTAGGGGTAATACTGCTCGTCCACCATGCCGCTATAGATGCCCACGGGCGCGCCTTCCTTGCGGTCCACATAGCTCTCGTGCCGACCGCGCCCGTACCAGGTCATATTCTCGAACCCTTCCGGCAGCGTCATCTGCAGGCCGATGCGCGGCAGGGGCGGCAACTCGCCCTGCGGGTCCACCTGGGCAGAGATCACCACGTCGCCGCTGCCATAGATGGTATAGGTGTACTCGCAGGTGAAACCAGCGGCTTGCTCCAGCGCGCGCACATCCGAGCGCACGCCGATACGCACCAACTGCGGGCCAACCTGTTGCCACCAGACCTGCTCTACGCGGTGCGCCAGCCGGTCTAGCCCGGCCTCGCGCCAGTGGATGGCCGCCTTCTGGCTGCCCCATTGGGTGGCGTCGTTATCCGTGGGCGCACGCCAGATGTTTAGCAGCGGGCCGCTCTGTAGCAGGTTCGTGCCCTGGTAACGCCAGGCGGAGAGCGTGCCCTGCGCCTTGTCGAACACCAGCTCGAACCCTTGGCCGCGCAGGGTGATCTGCTGCTCGGACTCGCTCGCGGCGATGGCGGGCATCTCCACGACGGGCAGGGGCGACGCGGCGGGCGCATAGAAAGGCAGTTTGAACTGCTCCCAGGCCACCTCGTGGCCGCGCTCGGCCCAAGAGGTGCGTTCGGCCAGGGTGGCGCGGACCATCAGCCAGTATTCGGTGCCCGGCTCCAGGTCCGGCTGGCGGAAGGGGATGGTGAGCGACTCTTGCGCCCCGGCGGGCGTGTGCAGGCGGGGCAGCTTGCCCTGTTGCAAGACGATCCCGTCCGCCGATAACTCCCAGGCGAATTCCAGGTGGCTCAGGTCGCTGAAAAAATGGCGGTTGGTGACGGTCAATTGGCCCTGTTCCAGGCCCACCGGATCAAACCGCACCGGCTGCAAGATTTTCTTGTATTCCCACAGGGAGGGATGCGGCGTGCGGTCGGGGTTGACCATGCCGTTGATGCAGAAATTTTGGTCGTTGGGTTCGTCGCCGAAATCGCCGCCGTAGGCATACCAAAGCTTGCCGTCGGGCGTATGCTGCTCGATGCCCTGGTCCACCCAATCCCAGACAAAGCCGCCTTGCAGCCGCTTGTAGGTCTCGATGGCCTCCCAGTATTCCTTCAGGTTGCCGCAGCTATTGCCCATCGCGTGGGCATATTCGCACATGATGACCGGGCGGGTTTCGCCCTCTTCCTGGGCCATCGCGATGATCTTGTCCACCGCCGGGTACATGGGGCCGAGAATGTCCACCGAGGGGGCATTGTCCGCCGGGTGGTAATGCACCAGCCGCGTGGGGTCGGTGGCGCGGATCCAGTCGGAAAGCGCCTCGTGGTTGGGGCCATAGCCCGACTCGTTGCCCATCGACCAGACCAGCACCGAGGGGTGGTTGCGGTCGCGCAGGACCATCCGCGAGCCGCGTTCCATAAAGGCGATTTTCCAGTCGGGGTGCTTGGCGAGCTTGTCCCACACACCGTGCGACTCGATGTTGGCCTCATCGTAAAGGTACAGGCCGTATTGATCGCATAGCTCGTACCAACGCGGGTCGTCGGGGTAGTGGCAGGTGCGCACGGCGTTGATGTTGAACTGCTTCATCAGCTTGATATCGGCGATCATCGACTCTTCGGTGACGGTATGGCCGCGCTGCGGTTCGTGCTCGTGCCGGTTGACGCCCCGGAACAGGATGGGCACGCCGTTCACGTGGATACGCGCGCCCTTTAGCTCCACCTGGCGAAAGCCCACCTTGTGCTCGACTACTTCGGTCGCGTTCCCCTGGGAGTCCTTCAGCGCCAGCGTGAGGGTGTAGAGGTAGGGGTCTTCCGCCGACCACAAATGTGGGCGGGCGAGCTCCTGGGATAGCGCAAGCTCTACTTCCTCGTCCTGGCCCACCTGCACGGCGGCCACCAGCGGGGCAGCCAGCACCGGCTGGCCGTCGGCATCCGTCAGGGACGCTTCCAGGGCGTACCCCGCGACGGCGGGGCCGTAATTCCGCACCCACGCGCTGATCTGGAGGGTGGCGTCCTGATAGTCGTTGTGCAGGGGAGTGCGCGCCCAGAAATCGCGCACGCGCACGGCGGGCGTGGCGTAGAGATAGACGTCGCGATAGATGCCGCTCAACCGCCAAAAGTCCTGATCTTCCAGGTAGCTGCCATCGGACCAGCGATAGACCTGCGCGGCCAGCGTGTTTTCCCCCGCGCGCAGATAGGGGGTCAGGTTGAACTCGGCGGGGAGGCGGCTGCCCTGGCTATAGCTCACCTGCTGGCCGTTGACCCACAGGTAAAAGGCCGAGTCCACCCCCTCGAACACGATCCAGACCTGCCGATTGGCCCACGCTGTTGGAACGGTAAAGCGGGTGCGGTAGGAGCCGGTGGGGTTGTCGTCGTGCGGAACGCTGTACACTTCGTCGATGGGGAAGGGGTATTTGACGTTGGTGTAGATGGGCTTGTCATACCCCTGCAATTGCCAGTTGCCCGGCACGGCGACGGTGTCCCAATCGCTGTCGTCATAGTTGTCCGCGTAGAATGCGGCGGGGGCGGAGGCGGGGTTGGGGGCATAGCGGAATCGCCAATCCCCGTTCAGCGATTGGATGCGGGGCGCGTGCGTTGTACCGTCCAGCGGCACAACGCTGGCGCGCCCTGGCTCTTTGTTGCGTCCGACGACCAGCGGGTTCTCCCAATCGTATGGCCGGTTTTCCCTGTCTGCCATGTGGATTCTCCTGATATGCTAATACGAAACGTCCGTCAATACCTATATGGTCTGGCAGGTCTTGTAGCCGCGGCATCCTGCCGCGCACCTTACACGATGGTAAGCCTTGCGCGCCAGGATGCCGCGGCTACGAGCCGGAGCGCCGTCATACTTGCCGGGTCAGGCCCAATGTATATGGCGGCGGTACGGGCGTCGTGTTTATTGCAAAGGATTGTGCTTCCCTATGAGGCATGTTATAATGCGGGTCGGCAAAAGATGCAAGGCGTTGGTCTGGAAAGCTCGGGTTTCGCACAGTACAGACGGCTGGCAAGGGCCTTTTGGACCAGGATGGGCCGGGGATACGGCTGGAATCCATCGCCCGCGTACAGCGGGACGGGTGACGGTTCGGTGCCCGGCAGAGGTCAAGTCACATACCCGGTGCCAGCTTTTTCATTCCGGCGATTTGCTGGCATCTCATCATACTCGTCCCTGCGCGGCCTGCTGGCGCAGAACAGATCCCACTGCCGACAAGTTTTCTTTGACAAGTATTTCCGGCAGTACCCCGATGGAAGGACGTCTACCTTCGTTTTGCCAACTCAATAGGAAGCGTGAGGTGAAACTATGGACAACTTGCGACTCGGACCAGATCAGCTCCGGGCAAAGAGCGATCCCACCAAATTCTCCTTCGAGACCACTACCGAGTTAAAGCCGCTGGAGCAGGTGATTGGGCAGGAAAGAGCCTTGCGAGCCATCGACTTTGGCATTGATATTCCCAGTTACGGCTACAACATGTTTGTCGTCGGCCAGACCGGCTCCGGGCGGGTGACGGCGGTGCGCCAGTTCCTCGATCGTCGGGCGGATGGGCGGCCTGTGCCTGCCGATTGGTGCTATGTGTACAATTTCGCCGATCAACGGCGGCCCAACGCGCTCCGTTTACCGGCGGGGCGGGCTACCGAGTTGCGCGATGCGATGGATGACCTGGTGGAGCGCCTGCAACAGGATATCCCCCGTGCATTTGAGGGAGAGTTCTTTGAGCAGCGGCGGCGCGAGATACAAAACCAGTTCCAGTCGCGCCAACAGGAGCTGGTGACGGAACTGGAGAACTATCTCAACGAACGAGGCTTTGCCCTGATCCGCTCGCAAATGGGCCTGGGTATTACGCCGATTGTCGAAGGGAAGCCCCTCAGCCCTGAGGAATTTGATAAGCTGGACCCCGAAACTCGCAAAAAGCTGGAGCAGTTTCGGCCCGAATTGCAGGAGCAGTTTGACCGGACCATGCGCCGCACGCGCGAGTTGGACCGCGAGGCGCGGCATGCCATCGAGAATATCACCAACGATACCACCGGCTTTGTGGTGGATAATGCCCTGGCCGACATCCGGGAGGCTTTTGGCGACCTGGAGGAGGTGCTGCAGTACTTGCAGGATGTGCGGGAAGACGTGGTGCAGAATGCCTCGGGTTTCATGCCAGAGCCTGAGGAGGAGCGAAACCCGCTCCTGGCCGCGTTGCGGCGTCCGTCTGACCAGCCCCTGCTGCGCTATGAGGTGAACATCTTGTCCGAGCCTTGCGAGCCGGAGGAAATCTGCGCGCCGGTGATCATCGAGGACAACCCCACCTATTACAACCTGGTGGGGCGGATCGAGCACCGGGCCGAGTTCGGCGCGATGGTCACTGATTTCACCCAGATCAGGGCGGGGTCGCTGCATCGGGCCAATGGCGGCTATATCGTGATTGAAGCCAGGCAGCTCCTATCGAATCCCAACGCGTACGAGGGGCTAAAGCGGGCGCTGCGCAATCGCGAGATCAAGATCGAAGACATGTCCCAGATGTACGGCCTGGTAGCTACGGCAACGCTGGAACCGGAGCCGATTCCGTTGGATATCAAGGTAGTGCTGATCGGCGACGAGATGCTCTATCAGATGCTCCACTTCTACGATGAGGATTTCCGGGAGCTATTCAAGGTCAAAGCCCAGTTTGCCACCGAAATGCCCCGTACCGACGAGAACGCGCACGAGTTTGCCCGTCTGGTGACCGGGATGGTGGAGCGGGAAAAGCTGCTTCCCTTTAGTGCTGGGGCAGTCGCCCGCATGTACGACGAGGCGGCCTCCCACGTGGAGGACAAGCACAGGATCACCACGCGTTTTGGAGATATTGCCGACCTGGTGCGCGAGTCCTCCTTCTGGGCCAATCGGGCAGGGCACGAGATGGTGACGGCTGATGATGTGCGGAAAGCCGTGGAGGAGGGGATTTACCGCTTGCGCTATCGGGCCGACCACTATCAAGAGATGATCGAGGATGGCATAGTCCTGATCGATACCGAGGGGGCTGTGGTGGGCCAGGTGAATGGCCTGTCGGTGGCCCAGATAGCAAATTTCGAGTTTGGGATGCCATCCCGCATCACTGCGCAGACCTTTTTGGGCCGGGCGGGCGTGGTCAGCATCGACCGCGAAGTCAAGCTGAGCGGCCCCATCCACGACAAGGGGCAGTTGACCCTCAGTTCCTACCTGTTGGGGCGCTTTGCCCAGCGCCGGACCTTGAGCGTGTCGGCCAGCCTGACGTTCGAGCAGAACTATGGCGGAATCGAGGGGGATAGCGCCTCCTCTACCGAGCTATACGCGCTGCTCTCCAGGTTGGCGGATGTGCCTATCAAGCAAAATCTGGCGGTGACCGGATCGGTGAACCAGTTAGGGCGGGTGCAGGCCATCGGCGGGGTGAACGCCAAGATCGCCGGGTTCTATGACATCTGCAAGCTGCGCGGCCTGACGGGCGACCAGGGAGTGCTGATTCCCGTGTCCAACGTGCAGCACTTGATGGTGCGCGAGGACATTGTGGAAGCCGTAGCCCAGGATAAATTCCATATCTATGCCGTCTCGACCATCGAGGAAGGCATCGAACTGCTGACGGGTATGCCAGCGGGCGTGCCGGACGAGGAAGGTAACTATCCCGAGGGCAGCCTGTATGCCAGGGTCCAGCAAAAGCTGGAGCAGTACGCCCAGTACATGCAAGAAGAGGGCAAAGAAGACGAAGAGGAAGAAGAACCCTTCCCGCCAGAGGGGCCAGAAGAGGATGAGGAACCGAATCCGCAGGATGAGGATGGCGATGACCCCGAAGAGGACGAGACCGAATAGGCGAATCGGGTAAAGAAAACCGCGGAGACTCGGACGAGTCTCCGCGGTTGCTTGGTGCTATTTCTGCACCGGTTCCACGATGTCGCGCAGCGCGTACAACACCTGGTAATAGTCGCAGCTACCGACCAGCGCCAGATCCCCATTGATAAAGGTAAAGGGATAGAAGAACCGGTCGGGTGGGACCTTGTCGAGCAGGTCTTTGTGCTGCTCGAGTTGCACCGGGTCGGCCATGTCGTAATATTCTACCGTCACCCGGTCGCCGTAAAAACGCTTCAAATACATCCTGGTCAGTTCCGTGGTCTCCTCCGAAGACCGACGGGGACCTCAACCACCCCGGCAGATTTCGCCTTCGCTGTTCCCCAGGACCGTGATAACGACGCGTTCCTCGTTTGCCATGCTACTACTCCTCGTTATGGACTTGTCCGCCCGATAGTATACCCCACTAGGGTATACGTCTATTATACGGCAAATGTGGGGTGGTGTCAAGGGGTTCCTGCGCGGGTTTAGTGATTGACATATAACGGAGCGGACGTATAATATAGGTAGCGTCCGAGTTTTCATGAAAGCAGCGAGTTGATCAAGCATGAGCATTGATGTCCAACAGCCTTGTCCGATTGAGAACCCGCCGGTTCCGCGTGAGGAAATCGTCTTCTCGCATCCCAGCGAAGAGGAATTTGCCCACATCCTCGACTTTTTCGGGATCGAGTGGCGCTACGAGCCGGTCACCTTTCCGTTGCAGTGGGATGAGCGGGGGAATATCCTGGAGGCGTTCTCCCCCGACTTTTACCTGGTGCAGCAGGAGCTGTATGTGGAACTGACGACCCTGCGGCAGAAATTGATGCGGTTCAAGCATCGCAAAATCCGGCGCATGAAAGAGCTATACCCCGAAGTCCATATCAAACTGTGGAATCGCAAGGATTTCGAGCGGTTCCTGGAGCGTTTTGGTCTCGAAAAGCGCTGCTCCCTGCTGATTGGCAAGGAGGCGATGGAGAACCAGGATGTCTCAGGATAACGGATCGATCGCGGAGGATATCGGGCAGGTCATCATCTCCGCGGACAAGATTCAGGCGCGGGTGGCCGAATTGGGCGAGGCCATCTCGCGCGATTATGCCGACAAGGACCCGCTGTTGGTGGGGGTATTGAGCGGCGTGGTGATCTTTATGGCTGATTTGTTGCGGCAGATCACCATCCCGATGGCCGTGGATTTCATGGCTATCTCCCAGTATGCGGGCAACTCGAGTTCGGGAACGGTGCGCATCACCAAGGACCTGGACCACAGCATTACCGGGCGGCACGTGCTGTTCGTGGAGGACATTATTGATACCGGCCTGACGTTGAGCTATCTGCTGCGTAACCTGCGCACCCGCCATCCTGCCAGCCTCAACGTGTGCGTGTTGTTTGATCGGCCCTATCGGCGGCTGATAGACACCCCCCTGGCCTACAAGGGGTTCGAGTTGCCCGACACCTTTGTGGTGGGCTATGGCCTGGACGCGGGTGGCCATTACCGCAACCTGCCCTTTGTCGGCCTGCTGAAACCGGAAATTCGCGGGCGCTGAACAGCCCGCAGGAATAGGATAGGAAACGGCCCGAACGATTCAGTATCGTTCGGGCCGTTTTGGTTGGTGCGGCTATTACGTGCCTGCGCGGCAGGATGCCGCGGTTACTCCCTCGCTTCCACCAGCACGACCACTGATCTCGGCCCCGCCCGGTAGATGGGCTGCTCCCAGAGGGGGGCTTGCTCCTCGTCCACCAGATCGTCGGGCGCGTCGCGGAACGTGTCTACCACGCGCTTCCAACGCCTGTTCGGCAGCTCGAATTCCAGCGTTTTCAAATAGCTGTTGGCGATGATATAAATGCTGGTGTCGCCTTCGGCAGGGTGCAGGTGGATAGCGAGCGAGTGGGAATGCGCGCCCCAGTCGGGCCGCCCTAGCCGGACCCCGTGGAAGGTGACCATGTCGCGCAGCGCATCCTCCGGGTCATTGCTCTCTAGCTCGTACTCGTAGGTTAGCGTCGGGTGCCGTTTGCGGAAGGCGATCATCCCTTGCACAAAGCGGTTCAAGTCGCGATGGCGGTGCAGATCGTGCCAGTTGAACCAACTGATCTCGTTGTCCTGGCAGTAAGCGTTATTGTTGCCGATCTGTGTGCGCCCCATCTCGTCCCCGCCCAGCAGCATGGGCGTGCCGCGAGAGACCAGTAGCAACGCCAGGTAATTCTTCATCTGGCGATGACGCAGCCGCAGGATGCGCGGGTCATCCGTCGGACCTTCTACTCCGTGGTTCCAGGAATAATTCTCGGTGGCCCCATCCCGATTGTACTCCCCATTGGCCCAGTTGTGCTTGGTGTTATACCCCACCAGGTCGGCCAGGGTGAACCCGTCGTGGCAGGTGACATAGTTGATGCTGCGGTACGAAGCGAACATGGGCTTGTTGTAGAAAATGTCGAAACTGCCGGTCACGCGCCAGGCAAAGTCGCGCACCGTGTGAATCCCACCGCGAATAAAGCGGCGCAGATCATCACGAAAACGCCCGTTCCACTCGGCCCACCGATTGCCCGTAAACGACCCCACCTGATACAGCCCGGCGGCGTCCCACGCCTCGGCGATCAGCTTGATTCCCGCCAGCACCGGGTCGGTCTCCAGTTCCCACAGGATGGGCGAATCTTTGATCGGGTTTCCATCCAGGTCGCGCGATAGGACGGAGGCCAGGTCGAAGCGAAAGCCATCGACATGAAATTCGGTTACCCAGTGCCGCAGGCAGCGCCGGATCATATGGCGCACGACGGCCTGGTTGCAGTTGACCGTGTTGCCCGTGCCGGAATAATTCCGGTAAAAGCGGCGGTCTGACTTGAGCATATAATACGCCGGATTCTCCAGGCCGCGGAGGGAGATAGTCGGGCCGGTGTGGTCGTTTTCAGCGGTGTGGTTGAACACCACATCCAGGATGACCTCGATTCCAGCGCGGTGCAGCGCCTTGACCATGTCGCGGAACTCGTCCACCACGCGGCGCGGGTTGTTGTTGGAGGCATAGCCCAGATGGGGGGCAAACCAGCCTACCGGCGCGTACCCCCAATAGTTCTTCAGCGGCTCGCCGGTCAGCGGGTTGAGGCGCGAGACCTCTTGCTCGTCGAATTGCTGCACGGGGAGCAGCTCGATTGCCGTCACGCCCAGAGACTGCAGGTAGGGGATTTTCTCGATGACCCCGGCGTAGGTGCCAGGCCGGGCCGCGTTCGCGGATGGGTCAGCGGTGAACCCGCGCACGTGCATCTCATAGATGATGGTCTCCTCCATCGGGCGATTCAACGGCCGATCCCCCTCCCAGTCATACTGGTGCAGGTCTACGACCATCCCTTTGAGGGCGCTCTGGGTGTTCTCGATGAACCCGCAGGCTTGCGCGCGAGACCAGTTATTGCCATAGGCCACTACCCCGGCATAGGGGTCCAGCAGCACTTTTTTGCCGTTAAAGCGAAACCCCTCCTCCGGCTCGTAGGGGCCGCGGACGCGATACCCGTACACCTGCCCATCGCCAATTCCCCGGACAAAGATGTGCCAGTAGTGAAAGGTCTTGTTGCGCCGTGGGTCCAGCGGGATAATCTGGGTTGGCTCCGGCTGGTCGTAGCGGTCGAACAAGAGCAATTCCACGCCGGTGGCGTTGGCGGAAAACAGGGAGAAATTGACGCCCCCATCCTCTACCGTTGCGCCCAGGGGATAGGGCATGCCGGGTGTTATTTTCGATTCTGTCGTCTGTCGGTCTGCCATTCACGCTCCCTTTCCTTGGTTGACCATAAGTATACCACAAGAGGGCGGGAATCTCGATTGAGGGTATATGTATGGGAGCGCTCGGCATGCATGCCGCAGCACCCTTGTCGGCCCAGGCCCATCGTACATCCTCATTGCCGGCAAGGATGTTGGCGGTCCAGGCGCCTTATGCCCGGCTGCCAAAGTGTGCTAGAATAGCCGAAATCTGACCGGCGATTTGCCCTCTGGAGAATGCCCATGCGAAAGAGCAAGCGTTTTTCTCTGCTTGACGAGCGCCCCATTAATAAGGATTCCTTTGTACACGAGTGGCCGGAGGTGGGCCTGATCGTCACCGACAGCCCGTATGACCCCCAGCCCAGCCTGGCCCTGCACCAGGGACGGGTGATCGAGATGGACGGGGTGGCGCGAGAGGAGATGGACATGCTGGATCTGTTCATCGCCGATTACGCGCTGGACCTGGAGACCGCCCCGGAGGCGATGGCAACCCCTTCGGAAGCCATTGCTCGCATGTTAGTGGACGTAAACGTGCCCCGGCAAGAGATCATCCGGCTGACGCGGGGATGCACAGCGGCCAAACTGGTCGAGATCATCCGCCACCTGAACGTGCTGGAGATGATGATGGCCCTGGCCAAGCTGCGGCTGCGACGCACTCCGGCCAACCAGGCCCATGTGACCAACCGCAAGGGAACGCCCGCGCTGCTGGCCGCCGATGCTGCCGAAGCGGCGCTGCGCGGCTTTGCCGAGAATGAGACCACGGTGGGGGTGGCCCGCTATGCCCCGCTGAATGCCCTGGCGATCCTGGTTGGCTCTCAGGTGGGGCGGGGTGGGGTGCTGACCCAGTGCGCCGTGGAGGAGGCGATCAACCTGCGGCTGGGCCTCAAGGGGCTGACCAGCTATGCCGAGACGCTGTCGGTGTATGGCACCGAGGGCGCGTTTGTGGATGGAGACGACACCCCCTGGTCGAAGGCGTTCCTGGCGTCGGCCTATGCCTCGCGCGGGGTCAAGGTGCGCTTTACCTCCGGCACCGGCTCGGAGGCGCTGATGGGGCACGCGGAAAAGCGCTCCATGCTCTACCTGGAAGCTCGCTGCCTGCTGGTCACGCGGGGCGCGGGGAGCCAGGGGGTGCAGAATGGGTCCATCAGTTGCGTGGCGTTGCCGGAATCGCTGCCGGGGGGCGTGCGCGTGATTTTGGCTGAGAACCTGTTGGCTACCATGCTGGACCTGGAGGTCGCTTCGGGGAACGATGCGCTCGCCAGCCATTCGGATATCCGCAAGACGGCCAAGCTGATGTGCCAGTTCATTCCGGGGACGGATTTCATCCATTCGGGCTTTAGCGCGGTGCCGCGCTATGATAACATGTTCGGCGGCGGCTCGTTCGATTGCGACGAGTATGACGACTATTACGTGGTGCAGCGTGATATGCGCATCGACGCCGGGCTGCGGCCCATTCGCGAGGAGGAGGCGCTGACGATTCGAGAGCGGGGCGCGCGCGCTATCCAGGCGGTGTATGCCGGGCTGGGCCTGCCCGAGATCACCGAGGCCGAGATTGTCGCGGCGGTGACCGCCCACGACAGCCGCGATGTGCCAGACCGCGATGTGGCGCGCGACCTGGCCGCGGCAGACGAGTTCCTGGCCGGGGAGCGCAGCGTATTCGACGTGATCCGCGCGCTGGATGCCGCCGGGTATACAGAGGTGGCGGAGCGCCTGCTGGAGATGAGCCGCCAGCGGGTGGTGGGGGACTACTTGCAGCCCTCGGCCATTTTCGACGAGCGTTTCCACGTGCTGAGCGCCATCAATGACCGCAACGACTATCGCGGCCCCGGCACAGGGTATCGCTTGCAGGGTGAACGCTGGCAGCAGGTCCAGGATTTGCCGCAGGCCCTCCCGCCGGAGCGTTATCTGGAAGGGCAGGGGCAGAACCCCATCCAGCGCTTGCGCGAACTGGGACCGGCGGCGCGGGGGAGCGCCCCGGAGGTGGTGATCGCCCTGGGACCGGCTTTTGGCCGCGAGCTAACCGAGACCATCGGAGGGCTGCCCCACGAGGCGGTGCTGCAAGAGTTGCTGACCGGCATCGCGGAGGAGGGGATGCGCGCGCGGCTGGTGCGGGTGCATCACGCGTCCGATTGCGCCTTTATCGGGTACGCCGGGGCGCAGTTGAGCGGGTCTGGGGTGGCAATCGGCATGCAATCGCGGGGGACGACGGTAATCCACCAGGCGGACCTGGCCCCGCTGAACAATCTAGAGCTATTCTCCCAGTCGCCCAACCTGACGCTGGCTTCTTACCGGCAGATTGGCAGGAACGCCGCGCGGTACGCCAAGAAGGAGCGGGTGCAGCCCGTGCCGGTGCAGGTGGACAATTGGGTGCGGCTGCGGCTGATCGTCAAGACGATGCTGCTGCATCGGCGCGAGTCGGAATGTGTGGAGCCGCAGCGCCCGCCCACTGAGTTGGATTTCGATTGGGAACCGGATGTATAGCATCAGGAGCGCCGGCTCCCAGCCGGCTTCAAAAGCCGTCTGCGGATCTACGGTCCGAGGAGCCGGCGCTCCGGTATACGCATAGAGGGATAAACTGATGAGCGAACAAGAAGCACGTTGGATATACCCATTAGGTGAGCACGAGGGGGAGCGGATTACCTCTCGGACAGGGCGTCCCCTGTCCGAGTTGACATTGGAGAATGTGCGCGCGGGAACAGTGGATGCGCAGGATTTCACCATTCACGCCGAGACATTGCGCGCGCAGGCGGATATTGCCGAGCGGGCAGGGTTCGGCCAGTTGGCCGCCAATCTGCGGCGGGCCGCCGAGTTGACGGTGGTTCCCGATGCCAAGGTGTTGGCTGTCTATGAGGCGTTGCGCCCTTATCGCGTGCGCGTCGAGCAGCTTTTGGCGCTGGCGGACGAGCTAGAGCGCGACTATGGGGCCGTCGAGAACGCGCGCTTGCTGCGCCAGGCTGCGGAGGTCTATCAGAAGCGTGGCTTGATCTAGGGGAAATCTAACCACTGAATACACAGAAAACACAGAAAAAATGTAATGGTCAGGATGAAGTTACACACCTGCGCCAAAGCAGCGACGGACGAAATGAGCGCCGTAATATGTGAGCCTCGCTCCGTGCCCCGCGCCAGCGGCATGTATGCCGAGCACTGAAGGTGCCGGGCTAATGGTTAAAAAAGTAGGCTCAAGCCTACTGAAACATACTTAACCCGCTTCAGCGGGTTTCTTCCCCCAACCCGCAGGTTGGGGCACCCAGCCTGGGACCTTCAGTCCCAGGGGGGCTGTGTATCATCCCCTTGACCAATACAAAAACACAGAAAAAAGAAGACGAAAAGCAAGCGGGTGCGCATGGGTGTAGCTGGGCGATGCGACGGGGCATCACCCAACTCTCGAGTTGAGAGCAGTTGTTTTCATACTTATAGTGTTCCGTGGCTAGCGAACGAGGCGTTTGATCTCCACTTTGGGATAGTGACCGAAATTGACGAGCAGGCCAAGGCGGAACCCTGTGGCGCGGAGGTAGTTGAACAATTGGGCATGGTGCTCAGGGGCAAGTTCCTTGGCTGCCTTGAGTTCGATGAAAATCTTGCCAAAGCAGATCAGATCGGCCTTGTAAGTCTGGACCAAGGGGATGCCCTTGTATTTGATATTCAGAACTTTTTGGGCCTCGAAGGGTATTCCTCGTGCTGCGAACTCTTTTTCCAGACATTCCTGATAGACGGCTTCGGCAAATCCGCACCCCATCTCGCGATACACGTCAAAAACGGCTCCCCGAATCGCGTACGATTCCTCGGGGTAGAGAAACTCCCCTGCATTCTCTTTGTCAGCCATTTCTTCCTCGCAGCAACCGTCGAGCATGATGCGATGCGCCAGTTCACCTGCAGAGGATTGTACTCGTGCAAGCATTCTTCAGTCAACGGGATTATCTGTAATTCCCCATGCTACAGCGAGCCCTATCGGGATCAATCTCAGCCCTGCATTTCTTTTCTGTGTTTCCTGTGTATTCTGTGGTAACTCTCCCCTCCTCTTGCTGTTGCCCGCGCGGGGGGAATCGCCTATACTCACCGCGTTACTCGCGCACTTGTGCCGCTGGAAGCACTCCCCAGGGGCCATCTAAATCGGAGGTGACATCCCTCATGCGTATTACTAAACTGGAAACCTTCCTGGTCAAGCCCCGCTGGCTCTTTTTGAAAATCCACACCGACGAGGGTCTGGTCGGCCTGGGCGAGCCGATCCTGGAGGGGCGGGCGCTGACCTGCGCCCAGGCCGTGGCCGAGTTGGAGCCTTACCTGATCGGCAAGGACCCCACCCGCGTCATGCATCACTGGCAGGCCATGTACAAACACGCCTTTTACCGGGGCGGCCCCATCCTGACCAGTGCCCTGTCGGGCGTCGAGCACGCCCTGTGGGACCTGGCAGGCAAGGCGCTGGGCGTGCCGGTGTACCAACTGCTGGGCGGCCCCCTGCGCGACCGGATTCGCATCTATCGCGGTTGTGGTGGCAATACCCCGGAGGAAGCCGCCAACAACGCCAAGGCCCTGGTGGCCCAAGGCTTTAACGCCATGAAGACCGGCATCGCGGGCGGGAGACCGGCGCGGATCATCGAGACGCCGGGCTTTGTCGATCGGGCTGTAGCGCAGATCGCTGCCATGCGGGAAGCCGTGGGCAAAGACGTAGACATCGCCATCGATTTCCACGGGGCGGTGCCGCCGCAAACCTCGGCCCTGCTCATCAAAGCCCTGGAGCCGTACCAGCCGATGTTCATCGAGGAGCCAGTACAGTGTCAGAACGCGGACGTGCTGGCCGATTTGGCGAAAAAGACCCACCTGCCCATCGCGACGGGCGAGCGCCTGTTCACCAAATGGGGCTTCCGCGACGTGCTCGAAAAGGGCGCGGCTTCTATCCTCCAGCCCGACATTGCCCACGCGGGCGGCATCTTTGAGGGACGGCTGATCGCGGGCATGGCCGAGTCCTACTATGCGGCCATCGCGCCCCATTGCCCGCTCGGCCCCATCGCCTTTGCGGCCTGCGTGCAACTGGATGCGGCCATTCCCAACTTCTTGATTCAGGAGCACACCAACCTGGGCGACGGGTATCTGAAAGAGTCGTTCCACTTTCAAGATGGGTTCGTGGATTTGCCCACCAAGCCAGGGCTGGGGATCGAGTTGGATGAGGAAGCGCTGGCGGATAAAATCGGCCACGATTGGCGCAATCCCGAACGCTACCACCCCGACGATGGCGTAGCCATCGACTGGTAAGGCAGCATCGAGCGCGACATTGGCGGGCAGGGTATGCTCGCCACTTCTATAAGGAGAATCGTACCATGAAAAAGATCGGAATAGGCATCCTGTCTTTTGCCCACGGGCACGTGAACGCGTACGCCCAACAGATTCGGACGTTCGACGACGCGCAGTTGATCGCCTGCTGGGATGACGACGAGGCGCGCGGACGGCGACAGGCCGAGACTTTTGGTATCCCCTACTTCTCGCGGGTGGAGGACGTCCTCTCGCGGCCCGACATCGATTGCATCATCGTTGCCAGCGAGACCAACAAGCACGCCGACCTGGCTATCGCAGCGATGGAGGCGGGCAAGGGAGTGCTGCTGCAAAAGCCGATGGCGATCACCCTGGCCGACTGCGACCGGATCATCGAGATGGCAGACCGCACGGGGGTCTGGTTTAGCATGGCCTTCCAGATGCGCTGCGACCCGCAGAACATCAAGATGAAGGAATTGGTGCAGTCGGGGGCGATTGGTCGGCTGGGAACGATTCGCCGCCGCCATTGCATTCCCGTGCTGTTCAGCGAGGCCTTTGTCAATGGCCCGTCGCACTGGCACACCACCGCCGAGGCGAACAAGGGCATGTTCTTTGACGATGCCACCCACGCGCTGGACTGGCTGGTCTGGATGTTTGGCGTTTCGCCCGTATCGGTGACCGCCGAAATCGACAACGTCCTGACCGACGCGGCGCCCGATGACACCGGCGCGGCGATCTTCCGTTATCCCGACGGCATGTTCGCCCTGATCTATAACGCCAGCGTGACCTGGGTGGGGGAGAACACCACCGAGATTTACGGCGACAAGGGCGTGATCGTCCAAAACCACGGGGATGCGGTCTCGGCTTCCATCCGTCCCCCCTGTCCCATTGGGGTCAAGCTGTATCAGGTGGACAAGGCCGACCAGGGGTGGCAAGACCTGGGGATGCCTATTCCTTCGAGCCAGGGCGAGCGGATTGCGGGGGTAGCCCGGCCCTTTATCGATGCTTTCAAGGCGGGCGTGCCCATGTGCACCGCGCGTGAGGGGCGGCTGTCCATCGAGATGGTGTTGGCCTGCTATCGCTCGGCGGAAACCGGCCAGCGGGTCACATTCCCGTTCAGGGGATAAGAGGGGGCAGGAGCAACCTCACCCCCGCACTACGGGCGCACCCACGCCCTACGGGCGCACCCACGCCCGGTGGGCGAGGGTGGCACGCGTGCCGAAGCAGACGCCTTCTCCCACTGGGAGAAGGTGCCCCGAAGGGGCGGTTGAGGGGAAGCCTCAAGCCTGCCAGGGAATCATCCGATTCTCTGGCAGGCTTTTGCGTTCCTTATGTCCCCGATGGGACCAGCTCCAGTTGGGCCAGTTCCCGGAGCAGGGCCAGCAGGGTTTCCCGCCAGCCCTCCGCGACCCGCAGCCAGATGCGCGTGCCACGCGCGCGCACGCCCTCGTATCGGGCGGCGATTTGCTCGGCGACCTCGGGGGTCAGCGGCATGGGCAACGCCACGGAAATCTCTTGCGCGTTGGCGTTGATGGACTGCACGCTGGCCTCGGTTGCTAACGTGCGCACCCGCAACAGGTATAGCAGGTCGGTGACCGACGTGGGCAGGTCGCCAAAGCGGTCGCGCATTTCCTGCTCCATCGCGTCCACCTCTTCCAGCGACTCGACTCGCGCCAGCCGCCGGTAAAAGCGCAGGCGCAACTGGTTATCCGGCATAAAGTCGTTGGGCAGATAGGCCGACACCGGCAAATCGATGTTCGGGCTGTATCCCAGCGCCGCTGTCGATGTCGCCACGGCATGTTGCGCCCGATGCATGGCCTCCATCGGCTCGCCGGACGCCTGGCGCAGTTCTTGCACGGCCTGTTGCAGCAGGCGGACGTACAGGTCAAACCCCACGGCGGCGATATGCCCGTGCTGTTCCGTTCCCAGCAGTTCCCCGGCCCCGCGGATTTCCATGTCTTGCATGGCTACCCGGAAGCCAGCGCCCAGCTCCGATGCCTCCTGGATGGTTTGCAGCCGCCTGCGGGCGATGTCGGTGAGGGGCGGCTTGTACAGCAGGTAAGCATAGGCCCGGTTAGCGCCCCGGCCCACACGGCCCCGCAACTGGTAGATCTGCGCCAGTCCCAGCATATCCGCGTTGTCGATGATGATCGTGTTCACGTTCGGGATGTCCAGCCCGCTCTCGATGATGGTCGTGCACAGCAGCACGTCATGCTCTCCCTGAGCAAAGCCGAGCATCACCTGGGCCAGTTCATCCTCGTCCATCTGCCCGTGCCCGATGGCGATGGAGGCTTCGGGCACGATCTCCTGTAGCTCGTCGGCCACCTGGTAGATGTCATGTACCCGGTTGTGGACATAGTACACCTGCCCGCCCCGGTCCATCTCGCGCAGGATGGCCTTGCGAATCAGGCTGCGGTCCCGCTCGGACACGACGGTATATACCGGCAATCGGTTCTCCGGCGGCGTGTCGATCACGCTCATATCGCGTACGCCGCTGAGCGACATATACAGCGTGCGCGGGATGGGCGTCGCGGTCAGCGTCAGCACATCCACCTCGCGGCGCATCTGCTTGAGCCGTTCCTTGTGGCTGACGCCAAAGCGCTGTTCCTCGTCGATGATCAGCAGGCCCAGGTCTTTGAAGGTGACGTCGTTGGACAGCAGGCGGTGAGTCCCGATGACAATGTCCACCTGGCCGTTGACCAGCCCCTCTAACACCTCGTCCTGCTCTTGCGGCGAGCGAAAGCGAGAGAGCATTTCCACAACCACGGGAAAAGCCCGCATGCGGCGGCGGAACGTGTGGAAATGCTGCTGGGCCAGTACCGTCGTCGGCACGAGCACGGCCACCTGTTTGCCGTCCATCACCGCCTTGAACGCGGCCCGCAGCGCCACCTCCGTCTTGCCGTAACCCACGTCGCCGCAAATCAAGCGGTCCATCGGCTTGGCGCGCTCCATGTCCTCCTTGACATCGCTGAGGGCCTGCAACTGGTCGTCCGTCTCCTCGTAGGCGAAGGACGCCTCCAACTCGTGCTGCCAGGGAGTATCCGTCGGGAACGCGTGCCCCGACGTGACCTCGCGGGCCACGTACAGCTCCAGCAGGTCAGCGGCAATGTCCCTGGTGGCCTTGGCCGCCTTGTCGCGCACCTGCATCCACTCGGTGCCGCCCAGCCGGTGCATGTAGGGCTGGCGCTCGTCCGCCCCCAGGTAGCGGCTGACCCGGTCCGCCTGATGGATGGGCACGAACAGCCGGTCCCCGTTGGCGTATTCCAGCTCCAAGTAGTCGCGCGCCATGTTGTGGATCGTCTTGCGCACCATGCCGTGATAGCGGCCGATGCCATGATCCACGTGCACGACGTAATCGCCTTCCTTGAGGTCGGCGAAAAAGGTCTCCGGCGAGATGGCTCGTCGCTGGACGGGGCGCCGCCTGCGCGGGCGCGACCAGCCAAAGATCTCCGAGTCGGTCAGCACTGCCAGCCGACTGGGATGCAGTATCCAGCCTTCTGCCAGGATGCCATCTACCAGGGTCACAGTCCCCGGCTCTGGGACCTGGGTGACCTCCTGGGTGGGCGTGGTGTAGATGTCCCGTTCGTGCAGCATATCGCTGAGGCGTTCCGCCTGTCGGGTGACGACCACCACCCGCTGCCCCCTGCGGTGCAGTTCGTCGATATCCTCCAGTGCGTCGCGCAAGCGCCCCCCATATTTGGGCGCGGCGGTAAATCCTTGCGGGCCGGTGAGGGATGGCGTTTCCTCCTTGCCGTGGCCGAGCTGGATGGCTTTGTGCGCCCGCAAGCGGGATTCCAATTCCTCCCAGTTCAGGTAGGGCACGGCCAGATTATCCGGCAACTGGCCGTTGGCGACCATCTCGGCCCGGAAACCGAGCGCCTGTTCCTCCAGGCTTTGGGTCGCGCTGCGGACGGCGATCAGGTCATCCAGCAGCACCAGCCCGTTCTCCGGCAGGAAATCGAGCAGCGTGGACGCGCGCGGATACAGGTAGGGCAAATAGTACTCGATACCGGGGAATGACTCCCCCTGGGCGAGCTTTTCCCGCTGCTCCATCATTGTCTGCTGGACCATGTGGTCCGACTGGCGCAGGTCGATTTGCTGCAAGGCATTGGCGGCCACCTTGCCCCATTCCGGCAGGGCTTCGGTGGCAGGCCCCAGCGTCACCTCGGAGACCTGCTCGCTGGAACGCTGGCTGGCCGCGTCGAAAAAGCGCATGCTGTCGATCTCGTCGCCGAAAAAGTCAATCCGCAAGGGTTTGGGCAGGTTGGGGGCATAGACATCCAGAATGCTTCCCCGCCGGGAAAAGCTGCCCGCTCCCTCCACCACGGTGGCAGGCTCGTACCCCGCGCGCACCAGGTACTCCAGCAGGTCGTGCGGCGGTACCACGTCGCCCACCCGCAGCCGTTTCACGGCCCGGCGCAGCGCCATCGGGGAGACGCTCTTGGTCATCAGCGCCCAGACAGAGCTGACGACGACCAGCCCCTGCCCCTTATCAGGCCCGGCGTTGTCCTGCATGGCCGCCAGGGAGGTGAGCACCTGCACGCGGGCGTGTACCGTCTCCTTGTCCCAGGGCGTGCGGTCATAGAAGATCGTGTCCGGCGCGTGAAAATACAACACCTGCTGAGGGTTGGTCGACCAGGATTGAACCTGGTCGGCGGCCTGTCGGGCGCTTTCCGGCGAGCCGGACACCAATAGGATCGGTCCCGGCCAGTCCTGGCGCAAGGCCGCGATCAGGTAAGGGCGGGCCGCTTCCAGCACGCCCGCCGCCAGCGAAAACGCGCCTGTGTTCGAGGGCGTCTGTTGCATGGCCGCGCGGATTTGCTCCAGTAACTGGCGATAGCGCGGAACCTGTTGAATGAGTGATAATAGTCCTGTGATTTCCAAAGTCGTTCTTCTCTTTCTGCCTCAAACGAATGGCAGGCTGCCAACAGATAACGCCCGACAGCCGGTTCCCAGGGTAGGAAACCGCACAGTCGGGTAAGAATAGTTTGTGATTGTCGAGTTCAGGCCTCGACGGAGAGGCTGTTGAACTCGTTCATAGCTTTGGTGATCCCCTCATCCAAATACATGGGGATGAGGCGGCCCACCATCTCCAGCGTCGCGCGCACCGCCGCTTCCTGGTCTCGGCCAAAATCGCCCAGCACGTAATCAATGGGGTCGCCCTGAGCGGGGCGACCTATGCCGACGCGCAACCGGGGGAACGCGGACGTTCCCAGCTCGGCGATGATCGAATCCATGCCGTGGTGACCGGCGCTGCTGCCACTGGGGCGCAGGCGAATCCTGCCCAGGGGCAGGTCCAGGTCATCGTGGATGACCAGAATGCGCTCCGGGGGCACTTTGTACCATCGGCTGATGGGGGACACGGCCTGACCGCTATCGTTCATAAAGGTCAGGGGCTTGGCCAGGACGACGCGCTGCGATCCGATGCGCCCCTCGCCCAGCAGGGCCTTGAAACGCTTTCTTTTGACGCTGATGTTGTACTGTTGAGCCAGGTAGTCGATACACATGAAACCGATGTTATGCCGGTTGTCCGCATATCTGGGGCCGGGATTGCCCAGGCCCACGATGAGATGGATCGCCTCGCCCGCAGGCGGGCTGTTCCGGCGAGACCCCTGGCCCTGGCGCGACCTTCCGAACATGCCTTCGCTCCATAACAAGATCAGGGGCTAATCACTCGGATCAGCCCCCGGTTACTGCTCATCTATAGTCCGCGTGCAGTCGGCTGCTTACAACAGGCGGCGGATGCCAAAGAGCAGGCCCAGCAGCAAGAACACCACTCCCATTGCCAGCCCCCCGAAGCAGAACGCCTGTCCCCAGCTTGCCGGATCAACCGGCAGGGCGGATTGCTGGTTCGGCCTGCTGAGCGTGGGGGTCGCGGTAGGTTGCGACAGGGCACCGGTAGGCGCGATCACGATGGCCGTGGCGGTCGCCTGTACTTCTGGCGTGGTCTGCTGTTGTGGGGCAGGCGTATCCGTGACGACCAGGTCTGGCGTATTCGTAGCCTCGGGCGTAGGCGTCTGCGTGGGTCGCGAGTTGGCGATTATCACTTGCCGCACAAAGAACTCGTCATAGTTGCCGTCCTGCTTGACCGCCTGCAACCGGAGGCTATAGACGCCATCCGGTAGCCTGGACGTGTCCCACACTTCCAGTTGTCCGTTAATGACGGAGGACTGGTGCAGGTTCCCAAGCAATGCCCACTGGGCAGGGTTGGGGCCGATCCCGTATTCCACTTTGTAAAACTGAAAGTTGGGGACGGAAGCGGAACCCATGATGGGGACCGTGCCACGCACTTCTTCGCTTACTTCCGGCGACGTGATCTCTACCTGCTGTTGCTGGGACAAAGGCTCCGCTTGCACGGTGACTGTCACGGCGACTATCAGGAGAGCCGCTATCAGAATGAATCGCGCTACCTGTCTGGCCATTCGCACCTCTCAGGCGATCTATACGAAAACAGTTTACCACAGAACATGCACGAGGGCAAAGCGTTGCCAGGGATGGCCACGGACCCTCACCCCAGCCCTCTCCCAGTGGGCGAGGGGGCCACGTGCCTTCTCCTTGGGGAGAAGGCACTCCGTCAGGGGCGGATGAGGGGCGTTCCACTCACAGCGGAATGGCGTGCTCGGCCAGGTAATCATCCACGGCACGGCCATCATCCGGCGGGCCGATATAGTAAAAGGGTTCGGCGCAGCCCAGCCCATGCTCCTGGCCCAGCTTGTAACAGGGCGCCATGATGAACCGGCGAATGTACTCCCGGTCGGCGGTCTCGTCGTCGTCACCCCATTCTGGTAGACGCAAACCGCGCGCTGCCAGTTCCGCTTTTAGCCGCGAACCGGTGGCCCCGCCGGGGCCCTGGGTCTTGTTCACGCGGATGGCCGCGATTTTGGTTTCAACATGCACGCCGATGTCCACCACGCGGTTGTAGGGCTGCCCGGCGCGGGCCACCCAGTAGTACTTCTCGCGGACGGCATGGGGCTGGAGACCGGCGGCGATCTGTTCGGGATAGTCCTTGTCCATGCCTGCCATCCAGCAGGCGGCCTCGACGGCGCGGGCGGTCACCCAATGGTCGGGGTTTTCCTCGTTGTGGCCCCAGGGGTTGAACGTGAACACCGTATCCACATGCAGCAGGCGGAATAGCAGGATCAGGCGGCAGCGCAGTTCCAGCGCCGAATCGCCGTCCATCCGGTGGTTGCGATAGCCCAGATGAAAGACCTGTTGGAACCCCAGCACGCGGGCCAGGTCGTCCACCTCACGCTCGTTCGCCAGGATAGTTTCACCCAGGCTGCGGGTGGGGCCGCACTTTTCATCGTTCGTGGTTTGAATCAGGTAACCAGTATACCCTTCCTGGAGCAGCTTGGCGACAGTGCCCGCGCAGAAAAAGGGGATGTCATCGGCGTGGGATTGGATGGCGGCCAGCACCTTGCCCTGGTGGGGGCGGCCCGCCTGGGGGTGCTCGATGACGAGTTCGTCCTGGCGATCCACCTGGAAGGGATCGTATATAGCCATGAGTGGTCCTCCAATCTGGGAGATGGGCGTTGGCCCAACGCTATCAGGAGCATACTACAGGGGAAAAGGCGCGGGGGCAAGTGAATGCAGGGCTGCGAGTTGGACGCAGCCCTGATTAGCAGTATGCGCCCTATTCAACGAGCAGAGCGGATGGGATTTGCCTGATTTGTTAGGATGGCTATAGTAACAGGGCAACATCTGCCGGAGGCGGCGTAACCGGGCGCTACACAGATGTTTCTGCCCCTGACTGCTAACGCACCCCTGCGATGCCGTGATTTTCAAACTTCCCACACTCGAACACCCTAACGGAGATGCCACATGACCATCAGTCGCGTTGACCAAAAGCTGGAGACAGAGCAACAACCCGCTCCTACCGGACGGATTATTTTCACCCCCAATTGGTGCCGAACTTGCCGCTTGTGCGAGACCGTCTGCTCCATTTCCAGGGAGGGACGGGCCAACCCCGCCCTGTCTCGCATTCGCATCAACTTTGACGAGTTCTCTAACGTGGATCCCCTTTCGGCTCGTATTTGCTCCCAATGCGAGGATGCCCCGTGCATGGACGCCTGCCGGGTGGGAGCGATGGTGCGAGACGCCAGGACGGGCGCTGTCGTCATCCTGGAAGACAAGTGCATCGGCTGTATGCGCTGCGCCAAAGCCTGCCCCTGGCAGATTCCCGTACGCCACCCGGAGCAAAAACGCGCGCTCAAGTGCGATCTGTGTAGCCACCGTCCCGAGGGACCGCTGTGTGTAGAGATGTGCCCCCTGTCGGGCAAGGCCTTGCGCTATGAAGTGGGCCCCAAGGCGGAGGAAGGCGCTGGCGATGTCTAGCTTTAGTGGGGGATATACGGGGCGCACGCTGCGGGTGGACTTGACTGCTCAGACGGTGACCGTCGAGGAGACGCCCGATATTGCCAAGTGGCTAGGGCCGCGCGGCTGGCAGGCGCTCGTGGGTTGGAACGAAGTGCCGCCGGGAACGGGGCCGTTCGATCCGGAGAACCGGCTGGTCTTTTCGGCGGGTCCGCTGGTAGGTACGGGCGCGCCGACCGCGGGACGGACCACCGTTTCTACCATCTCCCCACGAGGCTACCCGGAAGCCATGTGGACCTGGTCCAGTATGGGCGGCTATTGGGGTGCGGAACTAAAGTACGCGGGCTATGACAGCATCATCGTCCAGGGGCAGGCTTCCACGCCTTGCTACCTGCTGATCGAAGATGACAAGGTCACGCTGGAAGATGCGTCGGACCTGTGGGGGCAAGGGACGTATGCCACCCAACAGGCGCTCAAGGCTCGCCACAGCAAGGAACACCAAATCGCACTCATCGGTCCGGCGGGCGAGAACCGGGTGCGGTTTGCCAGCATCATCCATCGCTTGAGCAACGCCGTGGGTAACGGCGGGTTCGGCGGGGTGATGGGCGCCAAAGGGCTGAAAGCCATTGCGATTCACGGGACCAAGGGCGTGCCGATTGCCGATCCGCAGGGCTTTATAGACGCTGTGCGCTATGTGTGGAACCTGGCGCGGGGTGGGCTGGGCCATTTGGGCCGCCCGGACGCGGGGTATCCCAGCGTGGCCTGTACGCATGGCTGCTCAGTCAAGTGTTACAACCGAATGCGCCCCCTGGAAGACCGCTACGGAACCGGCGCCCGCATGAACATGATAACCTGCAACGAGGGGTCTTGGAGCGGCGGGCGTCCGCGCACCTATGTGGGGACGCGGGGCAAGGATGACTTGTCCTTGAAGGACGCTCCCGGTCTGGGGCAACTCGGTGTGGACATTGCCAACCTGGTGGAGGACATGGGCATTACCACCTGGTCGTTCAACACCTGGGGTGTCTATTTCGCCGGGCTGAAATCGTTGGGCATTAACGAGCTATTGGGGCAGCCGCTGAACACCGATGACCCGGACTGGTGGCGCGATTGGATCGTGCAGCTTTCCCATCGGGAAGGACCGGGGGATGAGTACGCCGAGGGGCTGGCTCGCTTCTACGAGAAGCATCACATTGGTCCGGAGTACATGGTCGAGTTCTTGCAGTCTGCGGGCAGTCGTGGCAATGGCTGGCACCGGGATGGGCGCGCCCTGGAGGTGCACCCCAGCCCCTTCTGGGAATATGCCGCGCTGCTGTACGCCGTCTCGACTCGCGACGTTACTTCTAGCACGCACGGCTTTTTATTCTGGGGCTATGAGCGCAAAACGACCCCCGATGGCGAGTTGATCGTGCCGGAACAGGTGCAAGAGCTATCCGAGCGGATTTACGGCTCGCGGCGAGCTGTCTTTCCGGGGGATGAGCACATCGAGTATGTGACCGCGTTTCACCAGCATCGGGCGGTGATCAAGGACTCGATGGGCGTCTGCGACTGGGTATTCCCGATGGAGCGGCGGACGTTCGAGACCCGTGAGGAAATGGAGGGCGCTTCGCTGTACGGCGACATCGAGGCCGAGGCGGTGCTGTATCGCCCTTGCACAGGGATCGACATGGACACTAAGGAGATGGAGCGCATCGGCGAGCGCGTGGTCAACCTGGAACGTTGCATTGACATCCGCAACCACGGACGCTGCCGGTCCATTGACGAGCTGATGATTCCCCACTTCCAGTGGCCCGAAAAGAGCGACGGGACCTGTATCAGTGAGGATGCCCACGAGTTCCGGGCGCTGCTGGATCGGTTCTATGATTTGCGTGGTTGGGAGCGCACCACCGGCTGGCCTACTCCAGCCAAACTAGAGGAATTGGGGCTGGGGGATGCGGCCCAGACCCTGAAAGCGTTGGCCGCAGAGCGGGCCGCAGGGCAGAACTGCCAATAACTCATTGGGGCGCGGTCCCTGGCGCGCATTGCGCGGGGGCGTGTCCTTTATATAGGGAGAGAACCGAGCGATGAGCGAGTTTCGTGGAGGATATACGGGGCGCACGCTGCGCGTGGACTTGACTGCTCAGAAGGTGACCGTCGAGGAGACGCCCGACGGCGCCATGTGGCTGGGTTCCAGAGGGTGGAATGCTCTGGTCGCCTGGCGGGAGGTGCCGCCGGGAACGGGGCCGTTCGATCCGGAGAATCGGCTGGTCTTTTCGGCGGGGCCATTGGTAGGCACCGGCGCGCCTACGGCGGGGCGGACGACAGTCTCTAGCATCGCCCCGCGCGGCTACCCGGCGCCCATGTGGACCTGGTCCAGCATGGGCGGGTATTTGGGAGCGGAACTAAAGTACGCGGGCTATGATAGCATCATCGTGCATGGGCAGGCGACCTCGCCCTGCTACCTGCTGATCGAAGATGACAAGGTCACGCTGGAGGACGCCTCGGACCTGTGGGGGAAGGGCGTCTATGACACCCAGACGATGCTCAAGGCGCGCCACAGCAAAGCGCACCAGATTGCGACCATCGGCCCGGCGGGCGAGAATCGGGTGCTGTATGCCAGCATCATCCATCGGCTGAACAACGCCGTGGGCAACGGTGGGTTCGGTGGGGTAATGGGCGCCAAAGGGCTGAAGGCGATTGTCATTCGCGGGACCAAAGGCGTGGGAATTGCGGACCCGCAGGGCTTCTTGGATGCCGTGCGCTATGTCTGGAACCTGACCAGGGGCGGCATTAGCTGCGTGGGGCGGCCCGATGTGGGGTACCCTATCGTGGCCTGCACGCACGGTTGCTCGGTCAAGTGTTGGACCCGCATTCGCCCGGCGCCCGGGGTCTATAGCCCCTCCCTCAAACATTCCATGACCACCTGCGTGGAGGGCTGCTGGACGCACGGCTCGCACCCGGCGTACGAGGGCACCTCTATGTCTGGCGAGCATATGTTCATCCCCCGGCCCACCGGATTGGGCGAAGAGGCCGGGCTGGACCTGGTCAACCTGACCAGCGATCTGGGGATGACTGGCTGGGTCTATGATACCTGGTATCGCTACCTGGCTACACTGAAAACCCTCGGTGTCACCGAGGTGTTGGGCGAAACTCTGGACCTGGAGAACCCGGAATGGTGGCGCGATTGGCTCCTGAAGGTGGCCTACCGGCAGGGTACGGGCGATGACTATGCGGAGGGATTCCCCCGATTCTATCAGAAGCATCACATCGGCCCCGAATCGTTGGCCGAGTTGATCGGGTCCGAGGGCAGCCGCGGGCACGATTGGCACCGGGATGGGCGGGCGATGGAAGTGCACCCCAGCCCCTTCTGGGAATATGCCGCGCTGCTGTACGCCGTCACGACGCGCGACGTGACCCCCAGCACGCACGGGTTTTTCTTCCTGAACCCTATGGCCCGCCGCGCGACCCCGCAGGGCGTGGATGAAACCATTTCCGAGAAGGTGCAGGAACTGGCCGAGCGGGTGTACGGTTCTCGTCGTGCCGTCTTTCAAGGGGATGAGTACATCGAGCATGTGACCGCATTCCACCAGCATCGCTCGGTCATCAAGGATTCGGTATCGGTCTGCGACTGGGTGTTCCCCGTGTTGCGCAAGACCTACGAGACGCCAGAGGAAGCGGCGGCGGACACCGGCTCGATCTATGGCGACACTTCCGCTGAGGCGGTGATGTATCGCCCGTGTACGGGGATTGATATGGACATCCAGGAGATGGAGCGCATTGCCGAGCGCATCATCAATCTGGAACGCGCGATAGACGTGCGCAACTATGGGCGCTGCCGGACGGTGGACGAGGCGGTCATTCCCCACTTCCAGTGGCCGGAAAAGTGCGATCGCACTCATATCAGCGAAGACGCCCACGAGTTCCGCGCGCTGATGGACCGTTACTATGACCTGCGCGGCTGGGACAAGCAGACGGGTTATCCCACGCGGGAGAAACTGGAAGAACTGGGCCTGGCCGACGTGGCCGACGCCCTGGGGGTCTAGCTCGGGACGTAACAAGTCGCGGCCAGTAGCAGAAAGGTGGCAGATATGAAAGCAATCATGGTGATGTATGACTCGCTGAACCGCCGGTATCTGCCCTGTTACGGCAATACCTGGGTGCAGGCGCCCAACTTTCAGCGGCTGGCCGCGCGGTCCGTGGTGTTTGACAACGCGTATGTGGGTTCCATGCCCTGCATGCCCGCCCGGCGCGAGCTGCACACTGGGCGGTATAATATGCTGCATCGCAGTTGGGGGCCGCTGGAGCCGTTCGACGATTCGATGCCCGAGCTGCTGCGCCAGCATGGGGTACACACGCATCTGGTGTCCGACCATCAGCATTATTGGGAGGACGGCGGCTGCACCTACCACCAGCGTTATACTACCTGGAGCATCGTGCGCGGGCAGGAGGGGGATCACTGGAAGGCGGTCGTGGGCGAGACATCAGCCATGAACACGGACTTGCGCCCCCAGGACCGGGTCAATCGTCGCTACCTGACGCGGGAGGAGGATCAGCCCCAGAGCAAGACCTTTGCCGAGGGGCTCGAATTCCTGGAGACCAACCACGATAAGGACAACTGGTTCCTGCAGATCGAGACCTTTGATCCGCACGAGCCGTTTTTTACCCAGCAGCACTACAAAGACCTGTACCCAGATAACTATCAGGGGCCTGATTTCGACTGGCCGGAATACCGGCGGGTAGATGAATCGGACGCCGAAATAGAGCGTTGTCGACATAACTATGCGGCCCTGGTGACGATGTGCGACCGGAACCTTGGCAAGATTCTGGATGCGATGGACAGGTATAACCTGTGGGAAGACACACTGTTGATCATCAACACCGACCACGGGTTCCTGCTGGCCGAACATGACTGGTGGGCCAAATGCCGAATGCCTTTCTACGACGATAATGCCCCATTGATACGCACTCCACTATGCTAATATCTCGAACCGAATACCTGCTGGCGATAGGTAAATGACCTTGAACAGACGGCTGAAGATCGAGTGTAGCAATTCACCATCTGCCCCTATATGCAAATGACCAAGTACCCCGTGAAGATCCAGAGCATTCCGCTGGAACTCGTTCCATTCCCTCTTTGCCTGTTGCGCTTCCTCTAGCTTGGCTACTATCAGCCTCTTTGTGGCTTCCAAATCTTTCAGAGAACCCACAAGCGATTCCAGGGCATCTGTCATCTGAATAGCCCGACTCACCCGCTGAATACGCTGGTCTATGCCAGCGAGTTGTAGGAGCAGCAATTCCCCTCCAAGCTCCCCCTGTTCTCTGTGCGCTGCTTGCTTTACCTGGGCATATACTGCTGGGTTAGTGAGTATCCGCCTTACTTCCTCAATAGTCTCCATTAGAACCCTCCGCTCAGGATACCCCTTATTGTCACAGACCTTCCGGCCCAATGCAGCCAACTGTCTACGCCTTGGAGTGCTAGAGCATCTTAGCAGCCAGTATTGACTTCCATCGTCCTGGAAAAACCTGCCCCCACTCTTATTATAGGTCATGGCAAGACCGCAAACTCCACAGCGGACAAGCCCCACTAGCGGGGTATCACTCATTGCCCAATGGTTCTTTGGACTCCATCGGGAAGTAATGATCTCCTGAATACGCTCCCATCTCTCACGAGGAATTACCGGCTCATGTTGGGCACCATCCCAGTTGACAGTATCTGAGAGCAACCGCTTCTCACCCGTAATCGGGTTCTTTTCCCACGTTTTCAGACGTACCCCCCCAGCATAGAAGGGGTTTATTGCTAACCGTCTGATAGACTTCCTATCTATCGGTCCTCCTCGTGTGCCAACCACCCCTGCCTCGGCAAGCCGTATCTCTATCTGCGTTAATGATATTCCCTGCTCAATCCAATCCATTGTCGTGAGATACCAGCGGATTTCCTCCGGAACCTGCACCCACGGCTCTTTCCGCCCTACTGACTTCCATCCGAATAGCCTGCAGGTCCCATAGTGTAACCCTTTCTCCGTAACTCGCTTCTGCCTAGCCTCTTTCACTCGCCACAACCGAGTCTGTGTATCAATGCGCCCCAGGTAGCCGGACAACATACGGATGAGGTCGCCCGCATCCACATCGGTAGATACCTGATCGGGGGGGAGCAAGGGCACAGGCTGCTGGAGTGACTGGGACTGCACTCCATAGGCCTTGAGCACCTGCGTGACCTGCGCCTCCAGCACGGGCGTACGCCATAGCCGGTCAAAGATAGGGCATAAGACGAGGTTGATCTTCCGGGTCCGGGCGAGGTCGAGCATCTGCGCGTATTCTTTGCAGTCATGCACAAGGTCGTCGAGGTCAAAATAGCTGCGACTGTGGCCGGGAACAGTGATCTCCTCCACAATCCGATGTCCGCCCTGGCGACACCACTCCCGGCACTTCTGTAACTGGGTGTCTAGCGAGGTCTTGTCCTGCGTGGCCTGTCCTGGCGTAGATACAGCGGCGAAGATGCACACGTCAAAGCGATAGTCCGACAATTCGAGCCTCCTGAAGGGATATTGGGTTACAGAGTTTTGACCGATTAGCTGGATGCTGGTAGAATTGTACCATACTTTGCACATAAAAATCAAGACATGTGGATAATTGGTAGAGTATGTGCGAAGAATCCAGACTATAAACTAGACGGAGAACTCGTAGAGTGTCGCAAGAGGAACAGCTCACACCGGATATTTTAATTAGCTTGGAGAAGTTAAAAGGGTTGCCCAAACCTCATCAGGTTCGAGCAACCGCTAAAATGGTCCTCTACCAACTGCAAGCCTGCGTCAAAGTCCTGGAGGATGTCCTCCAGGTCGATGACTTCAGGCCAGAGCAGCCACCGGCACAGCCCGATAACTAACCCCCCAATTCCTCCCTAGGGGCGCTCCGGCGAGACTCCACGACATACCCCATCACAGTCTTTCGGAGCGTTTCTAGGAGACTGGTTCTCATCCAAGGGTTCTCATCAGTGGGTGGCAGGCTGGTCCAAAGCATATGTAGGTAGTAGTCTACCGCAGTCGCACCAAACTCATCAGGGAAGTCCAACAGGTAATGCAGTGAACAATCCAACAACGCCGATAACTCAAACAACAAGTCTGAGTTATATTGCCGCTGCCCGGCTTCCATGCGTTTCCAGGTAATCTCGGATACGCCATACCGTCGAGCCGCTTCCTCTTCATCCCAACCGAGCATCTCTCTCCGAAGTCGAATCCGTAGCCCGATAGCCTCCGGCTCATGCCCCACCATTCGAGTGATAAACGATTCCTCGGCCATGATCCCTTCCTTTTCCAGGTGCTTGCCATCAGACACCCATTGCGAGCCCCCTGACAGCCTTTGTGCGTTACGTACAACCTACCTGCTATCATAACAAGTTCATTATACGCCTTGCATTTGCATAATGCAAGATACACACCTGCGTCCTCTATGCACACTTGCGCAATACAATCTAACTTTTGACACTCTAATTCATAGTTCGTATAATTGTTTCATACATTGTAACTTGTGAATAAATATTGTCATGAAAAGACAGATGGTGTTCATAATCCAAGTTTCTGACGGAACATCCATACATTAACAACTAAAGAGGAAGGAGGTGATCTAATGGGCTTGCCTTTGGGAGCGGATCTAAGGTCGCTCCGGGCTGCTACCAATCGCACCCAAGATGAGGTCGGGCGGATGTGCAACTGTTCACGAGGGCTCATCAGCTTGGTCGAACGTGAGCTATACGATCAGGTAAGTGATGCTGCCCTGGCCCGGATTCGGCTTGCTTGCGAGGCAATGCGGGCCGAACTGGAATCCAAGCTAGAAACGGTAGCCTGACATGGCAATCGCTAGGCCCATCGTTCTCATCCAGGGGGAAGCCCCGCTGGAAACAATCTGCCAGTGCCTAACGATACTCTATCAGTACGCCCTGGAGCAGGAGCAAAAGGAGCATGAAGAGGAATAGGGACTGGGAGCCAGAATCCTGGCCTCGCAGAGACATTCCCCTGGCTCTCATCGCACTACTGTTGGCCGCATGGATCGTGTTGGAGGCATCACCGGAAGCAGCAGAGTTTATCCGCAACTTACTCACACACTAGGAGGGAGGGTTTGATAACCCAAGCTGCACGCGACAGGGCAATACCCGGAAACCGGCACTCGCTACGCAGAACAAGCTACGAAGGGTGGCTGCGTCTTTTTCAGGAACGCTATCCAGAGGACCTGGAGAAGGCGCATGCCCTTGCTACATTCGCTGTGCAATACGTGGGGGGACGTTACGATCCCACGAGGTTAGCCTTGGAGAACATCGAATCCCAATGGGAGGCGCAAAACTGATGCTACCTGACCCAGTACAAACAGCAATGAATGCCAAAGCCCCGGTTCGTGAGTATTACGGGGAGATCACAGAGTTCATCATTGGATGGCACGTGTTTCGCAAGGGAGAGGGCAGGATTCCCTACGATGAGGAGAAACACGACCCCAGTGACGCCGCGTGTACGATAGACATTGAAGTGACCCCGCTTGCCGATTCCGGGCTGGACTTTGCATTCAACCGCAAGCATACCGAAAAGGAGCCAGGCTGGTACAAGATTACACTGCCCAGCTTGGCAGCCCTGGGAGTACGTAACCCTATGGCGGAATGTATAGGGCGCTACTGCAAGTTCAGGTTTACCAAGTCTGGCGACTACTACAACAAGCGCCAGAAGAAAGAGGACGGCACGTGGGAGACCGTCAAGCAGGAAAAGGACGCTTTCACGTTTCTGGCCCTATACATGGACGAGGCCGAGTGCCACGGGGCGTATCTGCAAGAGCAAGGCAAATTCTTCCGACGCAAATCCCAGGGCACAAAGCCAGAAGAGAATGGCCTGCTTGATCTAGAGGACGATGGCCCACCACTACCCCGAAGGACGCAATCCCCCGCAGATGTTCCAGTGCAGCGCCCGCTAATGAAGTCGGCGCAAGAAGGAAAGGCATGGGGATATGTGCGGGACATTGCAGGGCTCAAGCTGTACGATCTCGAAGCAACCCGCAGTTCGTGTCGCACACTACCGGGTATCCGTGGGATCATTGACGTGGACTCGCAAGAGTTCGACGACTTTATTGCCGAGCTATCGGCAACCAATCGCGGCAAGTTCTAGCCTCTTATCCTATCGGGAGCCTTCCACATGGGAGGCTCCCTAGAAAGCAGACCGATGGCTACTGATAGTTGTTTGCTGGCAATTCCGCTAGATGATCCAGAGCAATGTCCAGAAGGTGAGAAGCCCCGCGTGGTAATGATGGCCTGGGAAGATGTGGTCTATGTCCTGAAAACGTGGCTGATGATCCGCGACATTTTCCAGGCAGTGCATGGGGAGCCGATGGACCCCGCAGAGCTTGTCGCTTGGGCAGAGGACTTTTTAGAGATAGGCCCAGACCGTGAGGGGGGAGAGGAATGCGCATCATCGTAGACGTTCGCGAACCGGACTGGGTAGGACTCTCACGCTATGCGGGAATGTACCCCTCGGCAATTGAGGCATTGAAAGCCGGAGACCTACGGGCAGAGCTAGATAATGGAGACATTATCCTGATCGAGCGGAAGGAAGCCGACGACTTTATCGCATCGCTGAGTGATGGTCGGCTCAAAGAGCAAGTGAAGAAAATGAAGGACATAACCCCCTGGTGCTATGTCCTGGTAAATGCTTTCGGCATCTGGCCCGATGGGAACGGACTCGTTGAGACAGCCAATCATCTATACGGATGGGGATACGAAAGCATCCAGGAGTATTACATCATCGTGCAGGAGCTAGGGGCGTTTTTCCTGCCCTTCTATCACTATGGCTCCGCTGCCAGCCAGATCATCACCCGCCCGCGCACAGAGCCTATCGAGCTTAGACCTGCACGAGCTCCAAAGGAGTATTCTGGCGAGCGCAGGATACTGTACGCCTTTCCCAAGATCGGAGCCGTGTGGTCAGAGAAAATCGCAGAGTCATTTCGGACGCTGGCAGAGGGACTGGTACATCTTTCCGAGCCAACCCCCTGCCTTAAGTGTAAGCACATCCCCCCTGTTATACGCCAAGAGTATCGCCAAACACTTGGCCTAGCAGAAGACGAGGTACTGCGTATCTACAAAGGAGCATAATGTCAGACCAAAACCTCCCGGCACTATATGGCCCGCATCAGATCACGTCAGAGGAATGGCGGCGGGCAGAAGCCTTTGCCACCGTCATGGCGGGAGATTCCACGTTTGGGGTGCGCCTGGGAACCGCTGTGGTGAAGACGGTCTTTTGCCTGGAAAACAGGCTCCCGCTCTCCACGGCTCTCAAAATCGCTGTCGTCAAAGGGAACATGGTTATCCCTTCCAGTGTCATTGCCTCGTTGTTGCGGTCTCACCCGCTCTATGACTATCGCGTGGTGCAGCTAGACAATCTGGGCTGCACGGTGGCGATTATGCGCCGGGATACTCCTACCGTGGAGTGGCGGGAGGAGGGGCGAGCGAGCTTTACGATGCAGGATGCCCGACAAGCTGACCTCGCAGACAAAGATGTATGGCAAAAGTATCCGCAGGACATGATGTTCAACCGAGCACTGGCACGCGCCCAACGCCGCTTTGCGCCGGACCTGTTCTCTATCACGGTCTACACGCCTGGGGAGCTATCGGGCGGAACCATCGATGCCGAGTTTGCCGAGGTGAAAGATGATGAGTCTGATCCTCCCCTCCCACTAACCCAAGAGGAGCGGGAAGCCTTGGAAGAGTTTACCCCAGAGAACCTGGACGACATCATTGCACACTTTGGGATAGCACGGTTTGCGGAGCTATCGGAGCGATACGAGTTACGGACCTTTGAGCAGTGGTTGTTCTTCCTGCAACACCTGGATCAGCTAGACGAAATCGAATGGTTGAGGAGCCAGGATGCTAAAAATAGACCATCTTAGCCATAGCTCGATCAGTACCTACCTGCTCTGCCCGTTGAGTTGGAAGTTTCACTACATGGACAACCATCGTGCGCCCGCGAACACCAGTCTCGTGATGGGGTCTGCGTGGCATGACATGGCAGAGGATTATGCCAAGGGTCTCATCACCAACCTTGAGAAGGGGTTTTGTGATGCCCTGGATCGCAGGATGAGAAGGGAGCGGATTCGATTCGGTCCGGGGGAGACGTTAGCTTCCCTGAAGGAGCGGGGCAAGGAGTTGCTACAGAGCGAGGATGTACGGATGGCTCTGGATCAACTGCGTGCCCTGACTGATCCCATGATCCCCAATTGTATCGAGCGCGAGGTGTATATGAAGGTGTCGGAGGTTCCTGTCCCGGTCAAAGGCTACATTGACGTGCTGCAAAAGGATGGGATTCCGGCAGACATCAAGACCACCTCCAGCAAGAAGGGATGGGATCGAGAGAAGGCAGAGAAGGAGTATCAGCCCCTCGTGTACCTGGGGGCATTGGCCCAAGCTGGACTCGAAGTCCCTGGAAAGAGGTTCAGGCACTACACATTCAATTTTACCACAGGCGGGGCCATCATCTTTGACGTGGCCCACACGGATCAGGAAATTTTCGAGTATATGGACATCGTTCGCCAAGTCTGGAGGGGCATCGAGGCTGAAGTGTTTACCCCCCACCACGGTGGCGGATGGAAGTGCAGCAAGAGTTTTTGCGACCACTGGGACATTTGTACCCAAAAGGGACACTAGAACGGTAGCTTTGCAATGAAGAAGAAGTATATGTCAGGGGCGAGGGTTTATCCCCCAAGAGAGCAGTTGATACTGCCCCTAGACGCCTTTTCTCAAGAGAACCTGCTAGAGGAGCCTGTTGAAGGAAACCCAGAGGCAAAGGCTGTGTTCGGACCAGTTACGGAGTGGGCCAGTCCCGCGATCGAGACCGTGTTCAAGATGTTTCGCCTGCTCTACTTCCTGGAGGATCATATCTGCGGATTGGCGGACTGTGCCGAAGATTTTCAGCGCCGGTTAGACGAGGCAGAAGCCGAGAATAAGGAGTTACTGAAGCCGCCAGCACTCAGCGAATGGCGCAAGGTCAGAAGGCGCGCATCCGCGATATGGCGGGGACTAGATAGTCTGCAACGTCCGGGCAAACCCACTTACCCTAATGAGCTAACAGAACCTCCTTACCCTAGGGACTAGATTGGAGCCTTACCATGTCTTTGCGAGACGTAGTTCATCACTCTACCCGGAACAAGGCTTATAGGGTATATGGGCAGAACCCGGATGCCCGTGTTCGCTTAATATTCCCTGAAGGCTACAAGTGGATAGAGTTCGGGAACCCTGAAACAAGGAATGACCCATGCACCTGGGAGTTCAAGGACGTTGCCCACGAGTTTCTATATCTTTCGTGGCAAAAGCTCGAATACCTGGAGAATTGCCTGAACACGCTCGTGACCGACTTGATAGACCTACGTGGTGCGATGGATCTCGTAGAGTCAGCCCATGCGTCCGAGCTTGATAAGCCGCCTATAGAATGGCAATGGACCCAGATAGCGGCTCGCGTAGAGGGGATGATGAGAGCCATTGTGCCTCTTGAAATTCCAAGGACCACCGATGAGCCAACCGAACCCGATTCTGAGTAAGTGGAGCTCACCCACCGTCTGTGAGATGGCGCTGCACGACTTTAACAGGCTACACCAGGAGCGAGTAAGGCAGGGAGAGATCAGCTATGGGATCAAGCTTGCTACCTTTGCGTATCGGTCTGCCGTCCGAGATGCCAAAGAAGAGGTAGTAGACACGTACAACTACCTGGAGCAGATCGAAATGGAGCAGATCGCCCTGCGGAATATGTTCTGGGCGCTGGAATCCTACATTAACAGCTTCCAATATCATCACGCGGCCTATCTATCCTCCCCGGACGTTTGGGAGAGATGGTTCCCAATCCGTGAGACTGTCACGGATATAGCAGGGATGTTATATGCCCAGGAACCCCGGCAGGAAAAGGATGCCGTAGAGATAGACGCCGGAGTTGCTTCCTCTGAAGGGGGTGGGCCAGACGAGCTATCGTAAGGGCCAGTCACCCTGTCAATTGATATGTGCGGATTGTGTGATATTCGCTTCGTTGCACGCACGAGAAATGGCCCGGCAGCGGGTTGAGGTCTCACTGCTAGGCACTCTCACATCTGGACACCAAGTAAGGTATAAGCTATCCAAGCGCAAAAAGAATACGCCCGGCAATGGGGCCGGGCTTCTTTATCCATAGGGCCCGGATTAATATCTAGAAAGAACTCTGATGATAACCGTTCAGAACTACATGCTGGAACTTACCTTTAGAACTCCTGTACTCGGTAGCACCCCGCTCGATCCAGACATCTACAGCAAGTTCATCCTTGGTCGGAACGAGGACGAATCCAACGGGCTACGGAATCTCGAATGCGAGCAAATCTTGGCGACGGCTGAATGGCTCGGTTTGCAGGGCAAGACAGAGCTTTCCGATCAGCTACGCGATGAACTGGTGAAATTGCAGAACGCCAGTCATGGTTTTTTTCGCAAGGATGGAATCCCTCATCTGGCCTGTTGGGTAATAAAAGGGTTCCTGAAGGAAGCAGCCGGTTATCTCCGTAAGGACTCGAAGAGCCATTCGGCCAATATCTACGCCTACAAGAAGCTCATCAATGGCACCATCCAACTCCCGGAGCAGTTTATTCCGATGGAGTTTACGGGTCCAACAGACTGGTTCGAGCGACCTTTACGAGGAGACACTGCACAGGGAGAACGGGTTGCTCTCCTGCGGTCAGAACGCGCACCGGCGGGGTCTAGGGTTCTGCCTTTTCAACTCACGGTAATTGGAACGTCCGTGCCCTTGAAGCTTCTCCGGGAGTGGCTCGATTATGGGCAGCTATCAGGACTAGGACAGTATCGCAACGGGGCCTGGGGCAGGTTCGAGTACGCTCTTACTCCGGTGGATTTCGGTGGACGGCAGGTCGGCGAAATGATGTTCACCCGGAGCCTGGAGGAATGGGCAAATTCCGACGAGGAGCGACTCCCCAAGCCTAAGCGAACGTACACTCGGCGGAAAAGGGTTGCTAAGGTAGACGAAGAGGCGAAGCCCAGGCGGAAGTATACCCGCCGGAAGAAGGTTATCGAGGTAGAAGTGGGGGAAGCACAAGAAGAGGTCGAGCCGGAGATCAAGCCTGCTATCACCAAACAACAGGCCACCAAGTTGACCAAATCTGTGATGCGGCGCAGTGCTCGTCAGGCCGAGCTCGTTGACCTGGAATCGGAAGAACCACAAGAACCCAAGGCTCGACGTGTGAAATACCCCCGTGAGGTCTAATCCAAGGCACCAGGGAGGCAGTGGACTCCCCATTGCCTCCCAATCATCTTATCGTTTGGAGGTTATCATGGAAGCTGTCCCCGAAGAACTCCGTTCTCTACCCCAATGGGTCTGTTGGAAACGCGAGACCCGGAATGACAAAGAGACCAAGATTCCCATCTCCCCTGTTAAAGGTGGGAACGCATCTACAACAGATGAATCTACCTGGGGAACCTTTGAGCAGGCATACCTCTATGCTTGTCAAGCCGGACTAGCTGGTATCGGATTCGTCTTCAAGGCAGGTGGTGGCTATGTAGGCATTGACCTGGATCACGTGCGCGACCTGGAAACCGGCACTATCGAACCCTGGGCAATGGACATCATCAGCCGGATGGACAGTTACACCGAACTGTCACAATCCGAGACTGGCCTACACATCATCTGTAAAGGCTCTCTCCCGCAGGGTAAACGCCGCAGGGGGCAGATCGAGGTATACGATCAGGGGCGATACTTTGTAATGACAGGTAAGCCAATCGAAGGGACACCCACCGCCATTGAGGATCGGCAGGACGAGCTTAACCTGCTCCATCAGACGTATCTGGCGGAACCCTCCAGCCCCAGAGAAGCCCCACTCCCAGAGGTTCCCCCCTTCTTGGATGACATGGCACTCCTCGACAGGGCAATGAATGCCAGCAATGGACACAAGTTTCGGCAGCTATTTGCAGGTAAGACCCAGGGGTATAGCTCTCAGAGCGAAGCAGATTTGGCGCTATGTTGCCTATTGGCATTCTGGACGGGCAGAGATGCGGAGCGTATGGACCGGCTGTTTCGTCAAAGTGGGCTGATGCGGGACAAGTGGGACGAGATGCGCGGCCAAGAGACCTATGGGCAGAGCACGATTCAGACAGCTATCAACAGAACCTCGGAGACGTATAACCCGACACCGCTCCCCTTGCCAGAGTTTCAGGACATCCCCCCGGCAACAGGGAAGGAATGGGAGGCTGAACGCTGCACAGACCAGGGCAATGCTCGGCGGATGATCCGGCTGTTTGGGCACAACCTGCACTACTGCGAAGGGATCGGAGGTTGGTTTGTCTGGACAGAGGGACGCTGGAAGCTCGATAAGGGGAAGGTCACCGTAACGCAACTGGGCAAAGAGACCGTGCAGACGGTCTTTGCAGACGTTCCCTTTGAGCCAGATGCGACAAAGCGCAAAATTCTATTGCGGTGGGCCAAGCTCTCGGAGAGTGCAGGCAAACTGGATGCCCTGCTCAAGATGGCATGGTCGGAACCCGGTATCCCGGTGGATGACGAAGCCTGGGATACGAACCCCTGGCTGCTCACTTGTCGTAATGGCACGATAGACCTGCGCACCGGCGAGCTACGGGAGCACCAGCGAGAGGATTTGATCACCAAGCTCGCACCTGTGGTCTATGATGCCCATGCCTGGGACGAGGTGTTCTACCGCTACCTGGACGAGGTAACGAATGGGGATAAGGAGTTCCAGCGGTTCCTACAAAAGGCAGTGGGGTATTCCCTGACCGGCTGCACGGATGAAGAAGCCTTCTTCCTGATGTTAGGGCCAGCAGCGACAGGTAAAAGCACGCTGATCGAGGCAATCATGGCGATGATGGGAGGCTATGCGGCCAAGGCCAGCTTTGAGACCTTTTTGAGTAAGAAGGCGAATGGCGGAGCCACCCCAGAGGTCGCAGCGTTGAGAGGTGCTCGACTCGTAACAGCAGTGGAGACCGCCAAGAATCAGCAGTTGGCGGAACCCCTTATCAAAGAGTTGACTGGTGGGGATACCATTACCGCCCGACACCTGTTTGCGGAGCCTATCAGTTTCAAGCCCCAGTGTAAGATATGGCTGGCAGCAAACGAAGCCCCGAACATTACCGACACGGATACCGGCATCTGGAGGAGACTGCTTCGGATGCCTTTCGAGCGCGAAATCCCCGTAGATCGTCGCGACCCGATGGTCAAAAAGCACCTGTGCAGCGAGGCATTGCCTGCAATCCTGGCCTGGGCTGTCCAGGGTTGTCTACTCTGGCAACAGGAAGGGCTGAAACCGTGCCGAGTCGTAGCAGCGAAAACCAATGCCCTCCGGGCTGACATGAATCCTCTGGGCGAATTCCTGGCCTCGCATTGCATCCTATCCCCTCACACCCAGGTGGATGCCCTGGTGCTACGCCAAGAATACGAGGAGTGGTGCAAGGCAAACGGAGCGAGACCCATTAACTCGAAAGAGTGGGGTGATCGGCTGCGAGCAGTGGGAGGCGAACAAGCCAGGGCCAAGCGTAATGGTCGTAAATTCACGATCTGGCGAGGCATCGGGCTGCAAGCGGACGACTCGTCAGAACTTGATGAGGATGAAGGGGACACAGGGACACACCAGACCCCCCTTTCCGTAGGACTTCCCCAATGCAAAAATAAAAATCATTCTAGCTATTATAGCCAAAACACCCCTTTGCCCTGTCCCCCTGTCCCCTTGGAGGACAAACCCACATGGAAACCCAAGCCGGGTGATCTCGTAAGGCTGCGCGATGGGATGGGAAACCTCCTGGGTGGTGATCCTTGGCGCGTGATCTCTGTAGACAAAGACCCACGAGCAGGCATCGAATACGCCAGGGTAGAACGCGAGGGGGATGAGCCATGTAGCTGGCACGCCAATAGGGTGGAACCTTGGAAGGAGCCTAAGGAATGAGCGAGTTGCAACGTCTGCGGTGCCACAAATGCGCAATGACTCTGGCGATTTTCGTATCAGAACCGTTTGTACTAGAAGTGATGATGAGTAGGGTTGCCAGGGTAAGGATGAAAGATGAACGGCTGCTTCTCAAGTGTGCGCAGTGCCGCAAGTGGGTAGTTTGGGACCTGGATTAACCGAGAAAGAGTGAAGGGGCAGCCCTGGGGAGAAACCCTCAAGGGCTGCTCTTTTGTGCCTGTTGCTAGTTGACAACTACGCGTAGTTGAATTAGAATGAGGGTGCGCTGGAGCTCGCGGCGCAACAACCCAACTTCTCCTAAGGAGGCTCGAAATGGGACTGAAATGGAAGGATCGGCAGCGGTTTCGGCAGATCGGGAAGGGTGACCTCGTGCGGGTAGACTGCATGGTCCTGGACGGCATCTGGATTGTGGCGATGCCGGGTGATACCGCCAGAATCGTCGAGGACGAGGGGATATCCCTGGTTCTCACACAGGCGGAAGGGGAGTCCAGGACATTCCGGGTGCGTAAGGAATACTGCACGATTCTCCCGGTTGCTCAGGTGGCGTGATGGCGAACGCAAAGGCGTACCGGGCGATGGTTCTGGAATCTCGGCGGCGAGGACTCCCTAAGGGGCATCGGACAGACCTTATCGAGTTGGATAGGGAGGAACTATGGAAGGATGACGCCCCTGGTCGGTTCATCTGGATCCTGCGGGAGCAGGGAACTTGGCTACTCAGGGATTGGTACTATCTGTTTGATCGGCATCAGTGCTGCTACTTCCACGGCAGTGAGGAGACCCACTATTACGTGTGGGATGGCAGCCTGCGCGAGGTATCCCAGTTGGAGGCCATCAATACACTGCGGCAGTGGCGGAATCCTGATGCAAAGCTCTATGCAGACATGGAGGAAGCCTACTGGTGGTTCGAGGAGTTCTGGTTTGATCGGCGACCTGAGACGGACATGGTTGCAGCAGAGCACTCGGATTGGAGGGAGATTCTCCCGGTAGGCTCCAGCTTTACCTATCAGCAGGGCATGGAGGTGGCGGTATGAGAGTGTACGTGTGGACTTTGGGGCGGGATAGCGGTGATGTGGTTATAGCTGCTACGGGTAGGAGTTCTGAGTCAGCCCGGCAGAAGGCATTGGGCGATTTGCAGACCGAGTATGGGTACCTGGGGATTTCTGAAGACGATTTCCCTCAGATCGCGGACACGTCGTATACCTTGGAAGAGTTCGCTCTAGTCGTAGACAACACCCGATTCTAACCAGAGAGGATACACAAAATCATGCAGACGCTATTCGGTTGCCAGAACATTCGGATGGAGCAGCAGGGCACCAAGATTATCATTGAGATCGAAACAGACCCGGATAAGGTCGAAGCTGTACCCAGCAGCAGCGGGAAGACCCTCGTGATTGCCAGCACTCGCGGGAACAAGCAGATCACGGATCAGGTATATCTGGGTCTGAACGCTTACATCAAGCCGTAGGTTTTCGGGAGAGGTTCAACCTCTCCCGATAGGGCCGGATAGTGCGAGTCCGGTTCTGTCGGGGGCAGTTGAGCCCCAATCCATATTCTCATAGGAGGCTCGAAACTTGGATGAGAACAGAATTGCGGTAGTAGTGGCCACACCGGAGGGGGAAGAGTTTTCCCTATCGGATGGCGAGGCAGGGACCTGGGTTTACATGCCCGTGACCCTGGCGGAGGTTCAACAAGCAGGCATTCCTTTGGAGGAGAACCCTGGGGAAGATGCCGAGTTGCGCCTTCGGTGTTATGTGGGGCAGGCTCCCACCGCTGTATTGGGGGTGCGTCCCATCCTTCAGGTGTTCGGGGTGGAATACCGGGTGCTCGACGTTTGGGTGATGGCTACGCGGGTTGGAGGGAGCTTTACTCCGGCGACGAGCTCAAAGATCATTGCTCAGTACCTGATGGTACGGGAGCGCATTCAATCTCTGATGCTGGCGAAGGGGGGAGAGACCCTGGCCGAAACCCTGGATGAGCTACAAGCCAAGTGGGAGCGACGATTCGGGCTAGAGGTGGCAGTGTGATGGCACCTATTTCCGATGCTCGCGCTCTGGCAGAGATGGAACAGCTTGCTGCTCAGGCAGATCAAGCCGAATACAAGTTCGCGCCGAAGTACGACAAGCGCACCCTCTACACGGACATTGTTGTCCCTCTCACTCGTGAGATGGTACAGGAGTCACCCATCAAGGTGACCGGCGAAGCACGATGGACGGAGAGAATTCTTTTCCGTGCGCGTGCCCGTTTTGGTGTGGCAATGACCGGCGGCAATGGTGGGAGTTCTGTTCGTGTTATCGAGCAGTACGAAATCCAGTACAGCGTGGACGGTGGCCGGGTTTGGGGTACTGCGATGGTCTGTTATACCCAAGGTGATGGCCGAGACCGGATGCGGGCCGGATTTGATGAGATGATGGTCTCTGATCTGCTCGTGAACATCTCGGACGGCGCATGGTATGGCATTCGGCATCTGACCCTGATGGACTATTGGCAAGATGCCCTGGAGATGGCCGAAGAGGCGCACGACATCCAGTGGCGCATTTAGGGTTCATTTGGGGAGGGGGGAACCTCTCCCCTTTCACTCATCGAAGGAGCAAGATGGATAAGGTTCGCAATCGGCGCATGTTGAAGCGGTATCGCCAGATTTGGCCCCTGAACGTGCTAGGGCAAGAGGTTCTCGATAAGCAATACCGTTATCTCCTCGTGGAACATCAGGCGCGGGATGTTCGGCGGCGCGTTCTCCAGGCGTTCATAAACTCGGCAGGAATTACGCTGTTGGAGGTAGCCAGCGCGAGCGATGATGAGTTGTCCGACATGATGGCTGATCTACTGAAGAACCCGTATCTGCCGGGAGCTTTTGGCAATAAGGGTGTGGGGGATTGGCCTCGTTGTGATGACGGCATGATTGACCTGATGGAAATGGTTCGATTGGCGCGTGGCATTGTTCGGATGGACAGTTGGGAGAATCATGCGCGTTGAACTGAACACCAATAGCCAGCAGCAGTACAACCTAGAGGAGCTATGCAGGACTCTGGGCAGGATTCGGCAGACAGGCAGCGTCCAGCGCGGGGATTACGCCGACTTGGCAGAGGTGCGGGACTTGCTTGAGGGGATAATGAATGATTGCATCTTCTTTGGCGAATGCGCGGTGATTAGCGTTGGGGGTGAACCCCTATTCGATGACATCATGGATGACCAGGAGATCACAATCAATGGCTACGTATAACTTTGGTGGTGTGCCGGGTTGCGTCGTGCGGCGCAAGATTCGGCTGACCGGCAGGATAGGCGGAGTGTACTACACGCCCGAAGCGGCAGGGTTTGACTCGGCTCGTGGCCTGTGGGCTACAAGGTGCGAGGAGCACGGCGGGGTGCGGTACCATCGGTCTATGACAATGGCATTGGGACACCTCCCCACGGCGGATTGTTGCGCGCAGTGCCAAGCGGAGGTACAGACCCGGCAGACCGCTATGGAGCAGTTTGAGGGAGGACAGGTATATCAGCCCTCGGATGAGCTCATCCAACAGGTATCGGGGATGATCGGCCGGATGGATCGGGATGCCCAAGCCAAGCGGCAGCAGGTTATCAATGAGCGGATGGCCGAGACGTGCAAGACTTGGGACATTGCTATCAAGGCTATGGCAGTACGGTTGGAGGCGATTCGCGGGCAGATCGCTCAGGTGGGAGGGGCAGCGACCTATGAGCAATTGCAAAATTGGGTTCATGCCCTGGATGCGGCTCGGCAGTGTCTTCCTCTCTATGGCGAGGGCTATGTTTGGGATGGCGAGGGCAAGTGCCTGGGATACCTAGACGTTACGACAGAGCGCGAGCACGGGGCTGGCCGAATCGTCCGGGATCAGATGTTTGGGCAAGCTGGCGAAGTGCTCCACGGTATCAACTCTCTGACCGGCTGGCTCTACAATCGGATGGAACCCCTGGCAGCAGGTGCGTTGGAGCAGCAGCAGGACATTCAGGAGGTGCGGTAATGGCTTTCTTCACCGTGTCGGTTGAGGTTGTCCGGGTCTATAGGGTAGTGGTAGAAGCAGAGTCGGCGAGTGATGCTGAGCAGCAGGTTCGCGAGATGCAGACCACGGAGATCGCGGAGCAAGGCGAGGTTGAGAACGTCGAGCGCGGCTTGGTGATGTGCGAGGAGCCGGACGAGTGCTAGACTTCCAGTACGATGGCGAGGAGCAAACCAAGCTGCGCCGGGAAGACACAACTCCGGATGACTACAGCATTGCCGGGGTTAATCGGTTCATCTGGTGCAAAAGCGGCATGATCGTGGACTGGTGGCCCTTGGCCGGTGGGGTGCTCTATAGCTACCATCCGTGGAAGCGGATTGAGGGTTCTTTCCGATGGGAGGACAAAGACACCCTGCTCTATGGTTGGTTCTATGACACGAGCACTTGGCAGTATGGGTTCTCGACTCCCCTTGACGCCCTGCTTAACTACATCTCCATCGGTGTGGATGACGGTGACGAGGTGGGAACCAGGGGGCTTGAGGCAGTGAAGCAGATTCAGACCCTTGTGGAGGCGAGGGTTCGCGTCTAGTCCAAACCACGTGGTATACTTTGAGGAGGGGGCAGGCCGGCTGTCCTCTCCTTTTCGTGTTCATAGGAGGTAGAATGCTCACAGCAGAGGATTGTCCAGAGAAGTGGAGACAGCCTATTTCCGAGTTCTTGCGCGAGTATAAGCGGCTGGAGTTGATACGAGAGCCGTTTTTGAGTGTGGAACCGGATTGGGATGAGGAACGGGGCGAGTGTGTAGAGGAGTTGCCAGAGAGAGAGAAAGTAGATTGGGCGAAGATCAATCGCGAGTTGTGGTCTTGGGGTTGGGGCCGGGACTTGGTGCGCATGGCAAAGGTAGTCGAGGGAGAGATCGAGTGGAGTGAGAAGGTAGCAGCATGTGTAAGGGACTCCGTGGAGAACCTAATAGGTTTCACGTTTGATGTGCCGGGGCTCGCAGATGAGCAGGGTAAGGTGCCGGTAAATATAGTGCCTGCTCTGTGGTGGGAAAGCGACATTGGCAGGTTGTGCTCCTGGGCTCGGCTGTGGGCAGATCAGGATGAGGCCCTTACGCTGACAGAAGCGGCAGTCTACCTAAAGAAGCCGCTTTCGAGCGTTGCTACCCTGGTAGATCGTGGAATGCTTCGCGCTGTGATTAGCGAAGATGCGCCGAATCCTCAGCATGGGCGACGGTTGGTGAGCAGAGTGGAGGTGGTTGAGTTGGCTCGTCTATGGTCGAACAAATAGGTGTTGCGCCTAGCCGGAGGCATGATACACTAGATAGGTAGACAACTTACACGGTGGGTGTCCCGGATGTAATGGGGTACCAGCGGAACTAGCCGACCCGCACCTTGTCCTAACGGGCAGGGTGTGGGTCTTTTTCATGCTCCGGGGGGAAGATGGCAGCAGCATGGTATGAGGATGTCGAGCGCATGAGCAGCCTTGATCGGGACGAATGCAGTGCCCTGGCGGCGGAGATCGTGCTCCAGTGCATCCAAGACGCCACTTCCCGTGGACAGTCTGAAGCATGCCGGTTTCGCCGGGATCGGGCTCGATATGACCTACAGGGGGATTACATGGCGCTCCTGGCGATGGGCTGTGGTGTGGACCCGGATGCTTGGAGCGATTACGTGACGCGGATCGTAGGGGCATCGCCTCGCAGACCGTGATTACATGGCAGCAACTCGGCTCTGCCTGCATTGCGGGTCCATTGCGGGCAAAGCTGGCAAAGCCCGGTAATGCGCCTGCTGCTGGCAATGGCCTGGCATTGGGTGGCAGTGCAGGCTTGGCAGGGCATTGCGGAGCAGTGCCGGAAAGGGGTGCATCATGGCAGATCGGGATAGCAATGGACGTTTCACCAAGGGCAACAAGGCAGCGGTGGGCAACCGTGGTGGTAGACCTCGGCGGCAGGTGGAAGAGCACTACCTGGGTGCGCTGTCGGACTCTATCAAGGATGACGAGTGGAACCGGATCGTTCGCAAGGCAGTTAGCCAGGCGCTCCAGGGGGATCGCTATGCGCGTGATTGGCTCGCCAACTACCTGATCGGGAGACCCACCCAGTACGAGGCCATTGACCTCCAGGCCCATGACCCATTGGCCGACCTGCTGGCCGACATCCAATCGGCGTTGACCGACAAGGCTGGGGAGCAGCAGCAGGAGGATGGCGATGCTGACGATGCCTAGCAAAGCCCCCCACCTGCGGCAAAGCGGGCCGGTGCTGGCAGGGCAGGCAGGGCAGGCAGTGCAGGGCAGGGCAGGGCGATGGATGACAGAGCGGGGCAGGGGCAGCGAGGAGCAGGGCGGATGATCGAGCGGCGGCGAGCACAGGCGGGCAGGCGGGCCGACCCCCCGCACCCCCCCCAACCAACCCTCCCGAGAGGGAGCGCAGTGGGGCTACCTCCCCTACCCCCATATTTTTTAACCGATAGAAAGTCGGCTT
>Ga0209347_1000713_pt1 | contig 72278 bp, 70 predicted proteins | sample AutmiccommuBRH23_FD_187382 | JGI IMG/M metagenome (GOLD analysis project Ga0209347, IMG submission 187382) | Deep subsurface microbial communities from Mt. Terri, Switzerland - Autotrophic microbial communities BRH/23 (SPAdes) (version 2) | ecosystem: Environmental > Aquatic > Deep subsurface >... | reverse complement strand
CTCATCCAGGTGCGGCAACAGCGCCTCAAACTTCGCCCGCAACGTGTCGATCATCTCGAGTGCGATAGCCATACCCCATGATCCCACCCACAACAGTACTAGACGTGCTTATTTACTCGCGTGTCCTAACTCAGTCGAGCCAGCACAGCGTCGGCGATCGCCGACGCCTCCAGCCCCACCTGTTCAAGGACCTGCGCGCGGGAAGCATGCTCGATGAACTCGCGCGGGACTCCGTGGTGAGACCAGTGGACTTCGTGACCAGCGAGTCGGGCGAATTCGGCCCACTCCTCGCCCACGCCAGCGGCGGTCAGTCCATCTTCGACGGTCACCACCAACTCTGCGGCGCCCAGCGCCTCAAGGAGACCCTCCGGCACGGGGTGCACCCACGTGGCCGTCGCGGCCGTCACTGTCGTGCCCCCCGCCGCAAGTTTGCCAGCGATCTCCATTGCCGTGGAAGCCATCGAGCCGATCCCGAACACCACCACCTGCGGGTTGTCGCCATACTCGGCGAGTATGTCGATGTCGGCGATGCTGCGCACGGCGGGCATCGGCTCACACACGGCGCCCTTGGGGTAGCGCACCACGGTGGGGGCGTCATCCACATCGATGGCGGTGCGGAAGGCCTCTCGCAGAGTCTGTTCATCGCGCGGCGCCGCCATCTGCAGGCCGGGAACGTGGCGTAGCAGGGCCATGTCCCACATGCCGTTGTGGCTGGGTCCGTCGTCGCCAGTGATCCCGGCGCGGTCGAGCATGAACGTCACGCCAGCCTTGTGAAGTGCCACGTCCATGAGCAGCTGATCGAAGGCTCGGTTGATGAACGTCGCATACACCGCGACGACGGGATGCATTCCGGCAAAGGCCAAGCCCGCGGCTGCGGTCACCGCGTGTTGTTCCGCGATACCCACGTCGATGACGCGCCTCGGGAATGCCTCGGCGAACGGCTTGAGGCCCACCGGCTCCAGCATCGCCGCGGTGATCCCGACCAGGTCATCCCGCTGCGAACCCGCGGCGAGCATCTCGTCGGCGAACACGGCGGTCCACCCAAACTTGGAGGGCTCTACCGGCAAGCCGGTCTCCGGGTGGATCTTGCCCACTGCGTGGAAGCGGTCCGCTATATCGTTCTCAGCGGGCTCGTAGCCTCGACCCTTCTCCGTCACCACGTGCACGATGACGGGACCAGCAAATCCCTTCGCGTGGATCAGCGCGGCTTCGAGCTGCGCGAGGTCGTGACCGTCCACGGGGCCCATGTACTTCAAGCCGAGGTCTTCGAACATCCCCTGCGGGCCGATGAGCCCCTTGAGTGCCCGCTTGCCGTGCATCACAGTCTGATAGGTGAAGTCACGGAGGGGACCCCGCGCGTGGAACGTGCGCTTGCCCCAGCTGAGGAAGTCTTCATAGGCCTGGGAGGTGCGCATGCCGTCAAGGCGCCGCGCCAGGCCGCCGATGGTGGGCGCGTAGGAGCGACCGTTGTCGTTGACGATGATCACGACGCGGTCGTTGCAGTCCGCGAGGGAATTGAGTGCCTCCCACGCCATGCCCCCGGTGAGCGCGCCGTCGCCGATGATGGCGATGGTCGTTCGATCGGTCTCGCCTCGCAATGTGTGGCCCCGGGCGATCCCAGCCGCCCAAGACAGGGCAGTCGACGCATGAGAGTTCTCGACGATGTCGTGGTCGGATTCGGCGCGCGACGGATAACCCGCCACTCCCCCGCGCTTGCGCAACGTGGAGAAGTCGCGCCTGCCAGTGAGGAGTTTGTGAACGTAGGACTGGTGACCCGTGTCGAACACGATGCTGTCGAACGGAGAGTCGAACACCCGATGCAGAGCCAGCGTCAACTCGACGACGCCCAGATTCGGTCCGAGGTGCCCGCCAGAACGCGACACGGAGTCCACCAAGTACTTCCGGATCTCCGCAGCGAGTTCTCTCAACTCCGCGGCGGTCAGGGAGCGCACATCACGCGGTGACTCAATGCGCTCCAGCACGCTTGCTCCTGACTTCCGAGGTCGTCTCACTGTATGTCCTCACAACGCTGACGAGCGAGTTTCGCTTCCGCGCGACCGGACTATCCGACAAGCGAACGCAACACGTACTGCAGAATTCCGCCGTTGCGGAAATACTCCGCCTCCCCTGGAGTGTCGATCCGCACCACTGCGTCGAACTCCACGGTCGAGCCGTCGGTCGCGGTGGCAACCACCGTAAGCGACCGAGGGTGCTCGCCCGCGCTGAAGGCGCTCACTCCCGCGATGCCGAAGGTTTCGGTGCCGTCCAGCCCAAGGTCCCCGGCCGACTTGCCCTCCGGGAACTGCAGCGGCAACACGCCCATCCCGATGAGGTTCGACCGGTGAATGCGTTCAAAGCTCTCGGCGATGACAGCTCGCACGCCCAGCAACCGGGTGCCTTTCGCCGCCCAGTCGCGACTTGAGCCCGTTCCGTACTCCTTGCCCGCGAGCACCACGAGCGGAACACCAGCATCGGCGTAGCCCATCGCGGCGTCGTAAATCGTGTCCTGGGCATCGGTGAGGAAGTTGTGCGTGAAGCCGCCCTCGACTCCTGCGCCGTTGTGGGATGCCGCCAGCAACAGGTTCCTCAGCCGAATGTTGGCAAAGGTGCCGCGAATCATGACCTCGTGGTTGCCGCGACGTGAACCGTAGCTGTTGAAGTCACGGCGCTCAACTCCGTGATCGGCGAGGTACGCGCCTGCGGGGCTATCGGCCTTGATCGAACCCGCGGGGGAAATGTGGTCGGTGGTGACCGAGTCGCCCAGCAACGCGAGCACGCGGGCGCCAGCGATGTCCTCAACTGGCTCGGGCTTCGCAGTCATGCCTTCGAAGTACGGGGGCTTGCGCACGTACGTCGAGTCCTGCTCCCACTCGAACGTCTTGCCGTCGGGCGTGGGAAGCCCGCGCCAACGCTCGTCGCCTGCAAACACGTCGGCGTAGTTGGTGGAGAACATCGACTCGGTGATCGACGATTCCACCACGGCCTCGACCTCGGCCGGCCCGGGCCAGATGTCCCTCAGGAACACGTCGTCGCCCTCAAGGTCCTGGCCCAGCGCCTCCGTCTCAAAATCGAAGTCCATCGTGCCTGCCAGCGCGTATGCGATCACCAGCGGAGGCGACGCCAAGTAGTTCATCTTGACGTCGGGGTTGATGCGGCCCTCGAAGTTGCGGTTCCCCGACAACACGGAAACCACAGCGAGGTCGTGCTCGTTGACCGCATCCGAGATCTCGGTGGGCAGCGGGCCGGAGTTGCCGATGCATGTGGTGCAGCCGTACCCGACGAGGTGGAAGCCGAGCGCCTCGAGGTCGGGCCACAGGCCCGCCTTCTCGTAGTAGTCGGTCACGACCTGGGAACCGGGAGCCATCGAGGTCTTCACCCAAGGCTTGGACGTGAGGCCCCTCTTGTGCGCGTTGCGGGCCAGCAGCGCCGCCGCGAGCATCACCGACGGGTTCGACGTGTTCGTGCAGGACGTGATGGACGCGATGACCACGTGTCCGTGGTCCAGTTCGGTCTGAGTCCCGTCCGCGAGCGTGAGTGGCACCTGCTTGTGCGGGCGGCTCGTCGCGTGGGCGAAGGTGTCGCGCGGCAAGGGTGCGTCGTCGGCGTGCGCGTCGGCCGCGATCGGATCGGATGCGGGGAAGGTCTCCTCGACCGACTCGTCGAGTCCCTGGGTGACCTGGTCCTCGTGCTGCGCGTAGTCGCCGATCACGCTGGCGAATCCCGCCTTGGCGTCCGTGAGCGCGATGCGGTCCTGCGGGCGTTTGGGCCCGGCAATGGACGGCACGACGGTGCCGAGGTCGAGCTCGAGGTACTCGGAGAACACCGGCTCGACATAGTCGGACGCCGCGGGGTCGTGCCACAGCCCCTGTTCCTTGCAGTACGCCTCGACTAGCGCGACCTGCTCCGCCGAGCGGCCCGTGAGACGCAGGTAGTCGATCGTGACGCCGTCGACCGGGAAGATCGCCGCGGTCGAGCCGAACTCAGGGCTCATGTTGCCGATCGTCGCGCGGTTGGCGAGCGGCACCGCACCGACGCCCTCGCCGTAGAACTCCACGAACTTGCTCACCACGCCGTGCTTGCGCAGCATCTCGGTGATCGTCAGCACCACGTCGGTGGCCGTCGCGCCCGCCGGAATCTGTCCCGAAAGCTTGAAGCCCACCACCTTGGGAATGAGCATCGAGACGGGCTGGCCGAGCATCGCGGCTTCTGCCTCGATGCCTCCCACGCCCCAACCGAGCACGCCCAGGCCGTTGATCATCGTGGTGTGCGAGTCGGTACCCACACACGAGTCCGGGTACGCCTGGGTCGTGCCGTCGGTGTCATGGGTCATGACGCAGCGAGCCAGGTACTCGAGGTTGACCTGGTGCACGATTCCGGTGCCGGGCGGCACCACCTTGAAGTTGTCGAAGGCGGTCTGCCCCCAGCGCAAGAACTGGTAGCGCTCACGATTGCGTTCGTATTCAAGATCGGTGTTGAGCTGCAACGCGTCCTTGCGGCCAAAGACGTCGATGACCACGGAGTGATCGATCACCATCTCCGCGGGCGCCAAGGGGTTGATGACGGAAGGGTCGCCGCCCAGTTCCACGACGGCTTCGCGCATCGTCGCAAGGTCGACCACGCAAGGGACGCCGGTGAAGTCCTGCATCACCACGCGGGCGGGGGTGAACTGGATTTCCGTGTCCGGAGTGGCGTGGGGGTCCCACTGCGCCAAGGCCTTGACGTGGTCGGCCGTGATGTTGGCGCCGTCCTCAGTCCGTAGCAGGGCCTCGGCCAGGATCTTCAGCGAATACGGGAGCTTCTCCAAGCCTGGCACTGCGTCCAGGCGGTAGATCTCGTACGACTTCTCCCCCACATTGAGGGTGGACTTCGATCCCAGGCTGTTGATGCTCATTCCGCTCCTTGATTCGTGGCGTCTCATCCTACCGACACGGGCGTGTTCGCTATTTTGCGCGCGCGAAGCTGGCGATTGTCTCGATGTGGTGCGTCATGGGGAACAGGTCGAAGGACTGAATCTCCTCCACCACGTAGCCCGCTGCGGCAAGGGTCTTGGCGTCCCGGCCGAGCGCCACGGGGTCGCACGCCACATAGACGATGCGCGCGGGTTCCAGCGACGTGATCGCCTCCATCGTGGCGGCCTTTGCCCCTGACCGCGGCGGGTCGAGCACGACCGCGCCGCGCGACCAGTCTTGGTCGGCTGCGGCCATGGCTGCGACCGTGCGACGGGTGTCGCCGGCCACGGCGGTGGCTCCTGGGTAGCCACGCAGGTTCTGCTGGAGGCTGGACTTGCCCTTGGAGTGAGTGCCCGCCAACTCCACGGCCGTCACGTCCCGGCCCTCGGCCGCGAACGGGACGGCGAACAGCCCCGCCCCCGAATACAGGTCGAGCACGCGCGGCGCATCGCCCACAAGGCGCATGACCTCGCCAAGAAGCACGGCCGGAGCCTCGCGGTGCACTTGCCAGAACTCGCCGGCTCGCAAGGCGTAGGCGAAACTGCGGTCTCCGACCGTGACCGTCTCGGTCAGGAGCGTGGGGTCGCCCTTGCCGAGCGACACATACGTCTCGCCAAAGGCGGTGGTGGCCACTTCAATGAGTTGGCCCGGCTCAGTCTTAGTCGCCAGCAGAGCCGCTTCGGCCTCCTGCACCGCGAGCGGCATTCCCTTCAGAGTGTGCCTGACACCGCTGCCAGGTACCGCCATGGTCGCCCGGCCGTCTTCGCCAGCAGTCGCCGACACCCTGGTCCGGTAGCGCAGCCCGCCGCGTTCATCGTCGCCCGGCGCGGCGCGCACATCGCCCTCGTAGTCGATTCCCGCAAAGCGGGACAAGGATTCACGCACCACCGCGAGCTTCCACTCGCGCTGGGCTGACAACGCCACGTGACCGAGCTCCGCGCCCCCGACACCGCCGACAGCGGCCTCGGGCCACGGGTGCTCGACCCTGTCAGGCGAGGCCTCGAGAACCTCCGTGACCTCCGCGTTCCAGAACCGTGCGTCCGCCGCTGGGTCGTCCACTCGCGCCTGCACCACCTCGCCGGGAAGGCCACCGCGCACAAACACCGCGCGCCCTTCGTGCCGTGCAATGCAGTGGCCGCCGTGCGCGGGGGCACCGACGGTGAGGCGAATGGTCTGGGTCATTGGGGCTCCGGTCCTTCGATGACGAGGTCGTCTGTAGGGCCCTCGCGACGCGCAGATTCGAGCATCCACGGCACCGCGCTCACCACCACGTTGGGCACATTAAGCAATTGGGCGCGCAATCGCGCCGTCGAACGATTGTGGAGCAGTTGCTCCCACCATCGGCCCACGATGTATTCGGGCACGTAGACAAAGACCGCTTCGCGCGGCGAGGCGCGGTGCATGCTCTTGACGTACTCGAGCATCGGGCTCACGAGGTCACGATACGGAGAATCGAGCACCACGAGCGGCGCGCCCAGGTCCATGCTGGCCCAGCGGCGCTGCAATGCGACGGCCGCTCCCCTGTCGATCTGCACTGTGACGGCCTTGAGGCTGCTGTGGCGCGCCGCCTTGGCGTACGCGAGGGCGTGGAGCGCGGGCCTGTGCATTTGGGCGACGAGCACGATGCCGTGCGTCGCCGATGGAAGGCTGGGAGCCTTCGCTTCGCGGTCGAGCGCGATGTCCGCCCTCACGGCGCCATAGTGACGCTTGATGGCGTGCATCATGATCACGACGAGCACGATCAGCACGATCGCAATCCACGCGCCGTTGGCGAAGTTGAACACGGCGGTCACCGCGAGTACTCCTACAGCCACCACCAAGGCGACGATGTGGAGAAGCTGGCGCGCTTCAAGCCGCCACCTCTCGTTTGGCTCCGTGACGAGCTTCAACTTCGCTGTGGTCCACTCGATCATGGCCCGCTGGCTGAGCACGATCGCCGTGAAGACGCCCACGATGAACATGTGAACGAGGCGGTCGACGCTCGCCTGGAGCGAGATGACGATCGTGGCGGACAGCGCGGCGACGATGAGGATTGCGCCGCGGAGCACCAGCCGGTCATTGCGCATCGCCATTTGCCGCGGCAACACACCATCCGAGGCAAGCAATCCGGTGAGTCGCGAGAAGCGCCTGAACACCGACGTCGCGGCCGCATACAGGATCGCCACGGCGGCGATGCCAACGACCCATACTGCGATCGCGTTGCCGAATACTCTTTCGGACACTTGCATGAGGATTGAGCCGTTGGACCAGCCGGTGAGCCGGTAGGTCCAGGCCAGCCAACTGACGATAAAGAATGCGATGGAAGCCGCAAAGACTGCGGTCAGCAGGGTGCGCGAGGCCCGCTTGCCTCGGGGTTCCGCGTGATAGGGGCCGGACGAGGCCAGGTGCTCGAGTCCGGTGGCCATCACGGCACCCGATGCGACGGCCCCCGCGTACGCGAGCAGAACGGTCCACTGCTCGGGCGCCGCTGAGGCCACCGCAACGATCTCATCGGAGCTCTGTCGCGCGATCCCCACCACCGCGAGGATCGCAATCACCACCAGGAATCCGTGCCACACGGTCAACAGCACCCGGCGCCTGTCGCGGATGCCGCGCAGGTTCGCAAGCGTCATGAACGCCAGCGCCGCCACCGCGATCATCGCCTCCGCGCCGGTCCAACTGGGGATGAGGAAGATGATCACCTCGGCGATCGCCGACACGGCAATCGACACGGTGAACAAGTAGTCGATCAGCAGCGACGCACCGGTGATCATGCCGAACCGCTGACCCAGCCGGTCGCGGACCACGCCATAGTCGCCGCGCTCGTGCGGGAAGGCTCGCACTTGGGAGGCGTAGGCCGAGCCGATCAGCAGGAGGATGACGACAACCCCGACGGCCATGTACGGGATGGCGGCTTGTTGAGCGCCGGCTCGCAAAGCATCGACGACGGCGTCCGGTCCGTACGCAACGGCCGAAACCACTCCAGCGCCGAACACCGGAAGCGCGAGCCGACTGCGCAACGCTTGCGGTCTCGCGAGGTCGGTCGCAACGGGCGCACCAAACACTAGTCGCTTCACCCGTTCCAGAAACCCTCGCACGTCGCACCATCCTAGGCTCCACTCGGTATAGCGTGGTGGCGTGCACGTGGTGATTATGGGTTGTGGCCGAACTGGAGCCACTTTGGCGAGCGAGTTTGAGTCGCGCGGCCACACAGTGGCAGTCATCGACGTGCGCGCGGACGCGTTCCGCCGACTGCCCTCAGATTTCAAGGGCCAGAAGATCACTGGCCTCGGTTTCGACCGCGACACGTTGACGTCCGCAGGCGTCGAGGACGCCTACGCCTTTGCGGCCGTGTCCGACGGCGACAACTCGAACATCCTCGCTGCGCGCGTCGTGCGCGAAACGTATGGCGTAGAGAACGTCGTGGCCCGCATCGCGGACTCTGGCCGCGCCGAGGTCTACAGGCGGCTCGGGATTCCCACCGTGGCCCCCGTGCCGTGGACGGCTGCCCAAATTGTGACGCGCCTGCTACCGGGCGGGTCAGAGGGACTCTACGACGACGCAGACGCTGGAATCGCGATGCGCCGACTGCCCTTCAACGACGGCTGGGTAGGACACAAGTGTGCGGACCTGGAGCGCGCCTCCGGGGCCCGGATCGCGTATCTCACCCGATATGGCGTCGCCGTCCTTCCGGATGACCAGACCGTGTTCCAGGACGGCGACGACGTCTATGCGATCGTCAAGGCCGCGACCGAGCACGCCACTGTCAAGGCCTTCGGTCGCCCTCCCAAGGGAGTGTCATGAAGGTCCTGATCGCGGGAGCCGGCTCGGTCGGGCGGTCGATCGCGCGCGACCTCATCGAGCATGCGCACGACGTTTTGCTCATTGACCACAATCCCGCCGCCATGCGCGTGTCGCAAGTCGCCGAAGCCGAATGGATGCTCGCCGACGCGTGCGAGCTCGCGGCGCTCCGCGAAGCTGGTGTCGAGTCGATGGACGTGGTGGTCGCGGCAACCGGCGACGACAAGGCGAACCTCGTCATCTCTTTTCTCGCCAAGACCGAGTTTGGTGTGCCGCGAACGGTGGCGCGCGTCAACAACCCCCGCAACGAATGGATGTACGACGGTCAATGGGGCGTGGACGTGGCGGTCTCGACGCCGCGCATCATGACAGCCATGGTCGAAGAGGCCGTCGCAGTGGGCGACCTCGTGAAGGTCTTCACGTTTCATCAGTCGGGTGCGTCGATCATCGAGGTCACGCTGCCTGCGGACTCGCCCTTGGTGGGCGCTCCCCTACGCGCCATCACGTTGCCTGCCGACACCGTGTTGTCCTGCATTGTCCGCGGCGATAGGACCATCGCGCCGACGCCAGACGACACTGTCGAGGCTCACGACGAACTGTTGTTCATTCTTTCGGCGGAGGCTGATCCTCTGGATCTTCAGGCAGTTCTACATTCCGCACCATCCGCCACATAACGAAGAGCGCCACTGCGAACCACGGCAAGCCCAGTGCAAGTTTGGCGACGCCCAGGGCGGCGGTCGCTCCCGCGAAGTACAACGGGAGCTGCACTGCGAGCTTCACCAATTGGGTGGCGAAGTAGAAACCTGTAGCCGCCTGGAAGCGTCGTACGGCGTGCGGGTGGTGGCGCCACCGAGTTCCCCAACCCTTGAGCAGACCCACCACAACTCCCACCGCGGGCCACCGTGCAAGCATGGAGACCAGCAGCGCCACGGCATAGCCTCCCGTGTAGAAGAAACTCGGCACAAAGAATTCGGTGGCGTCTCCGGCGCGCCAGGCCCAGATCGCGCCCAGGCCGACGCCCAGGAGCCCTCCGAGCGCTTGCGTCACCGGCGTGCGCTGGATGAGTCGCGCGAGCACCATCACCACGACCGTCACGACGGCCGCTATCACCGGGGCGCGAAACCCGCCCCAGATCAGAAATGCCATCACAAAGACGCCGCCTGGTGCCACCGACTCGGCCATCCCGCGCCAGCCGCCGATGGCTTCAGACCAGTCGAAGTCTTCCCCGAGCAGGGACGCGGCGCCGCCCACGGGTGGCTCGGAAGTCACTGCGTGCACAGTTCGTATCGAGGGTTGAAGATCACCGGCACGTCCTCGCCCGCGGCAACCCGACCCTCCACGCACACGATCGCGCCGGGTTCGAGGCCCGCTACAACGCGGCGGCCCAGAAACACGAGGTCGACCGAGCCCGTGGGGTCCACGAGTCGCACGACAAGCCGTGCAGGGGCGTCACGAGGACTCACCTCGATGTACGCGATCCGACCTCCGGTGTGCTCCAGCGATCGCGGCGTTACCTTACCCAACGGCGTCCAGCCGCGCGCGCCGGCGATATCGATGACGACGCTCATTTGCTCGACCGTCCGGTCGAGCCGAAACCGCCCTCGCCGCGGTGCGAACCCGGCAGATCGGTGACGGGAATGAAGACCGCCTGCTCGACGCGCTGAATCACCAGTTGCGCGATCCTGTCCCCCACAGCGAATTCCACCGGGGCGTCGGCGTCCGTGTTCAGAAGCGTCACGCTGATTTCGCCGCGGTAACCGGCGTCCACCGTGCCGGGGCTGTTCACGATCGTCACACCATGGCGGGCCGCGAGGCCCGATCGCGGGTGGACGAGAGCGACATAGCCCGCTGGCAAGGCGATCCTCACGCCTGTGCGCACCGTGGCCCGTTGGCCGGGCGCAAGCACCACCGCTTCCCGAGTCGTGAGGTCGGCACCCGCATCACCCGGGTGGGCGTAAGCGGGCACCGGCACATCGGCTTCGGTCGTGCTCATCAGCACCTCGACGTTTGTCATGAAGGACCAGCCTAGGGCGTCGTCGGCGGCTCGGCCGACGCTACGACGCGCACTCCGTGCAGATCGGCTGTTCTCCCCTGAATTCTGCCAACTGGCTGCGGTGGTGCACCAGGAAGCAGGACATGCACGTGAACTCGTCCTGCTGCGGCGGGAGGACCCTGACGGACAGCTCCTCACCTGACAAATCGGCGCCAGGCAATTCGAAGCTGTCGGCCGCGTCAGCCTCGTCTTCGTCGACCACGCCCGAGCTCTTATCCGAGCGACGAGCCTTCAACTCCTCAATCGAGTCAGCGGCGATTTCGTCGTCGGTCTTGCGGGGGGCGTCGTAGTCGGTCGCCATCCGGTGTTCTCCTTCACCTCGTAGGTGTCTGATGAATGCTTGCCGCCGAGGTTTTGTTCCCACTCAGCGCAGGCATTCTGCACCACAAATGGCATTTACGCGAGTTCAAGCTCCCGGCGAGTCCCAAGGTCGACGTGCGCCAGCCGCGTCCAGCGCGTCGCGAAGCTCGTCCCACACGCTCTCGACGGCGGCAATCAGCAAGTGAGAGTCGGCCGCTCCACCATCGATCCCGGCGACCTTCACTCCGGCCTCCGACGCGATCAACGCCCCCGCCGCGAAGTCCCAAGGATGGAGCCCGTGCTCGTAGTAGGCATCCAGTTTGCCTTCTGCGACGAGGCAGAGATCGACGGCTGCTGAGCCGAGCCGCCTGATGTCACGCACTTGAGGAAGCACCTGGGAAATGATCTTGCCTTGGGCTGCTCTGCGATCGGCGATGTAGTTGAAACCGGTACCGAGAAGCGTCGCCGAGAGCGTCGGGCCGCCGGAACGCACCAGCGGCTCTCCGTTTCGCCACGCGCCATGCCCGGCGGCTGCCTTCCACCCCACGCCGTCGCCGCCGTACACCGCTCCTGCGAGGATGCGCCACGTCGCCGGGTCCGTCCCGCCCTCGACGGCGGCCACGGAAACGGCAAAGTGCGGCAGGCCGTACAGGTAATTGACGGTGCCATCGATGGGGTCAACCACCCAGGTCACCCCGGACGTTCCAGCCGTCTCCTCGCCCTCCTCACCCAGAATCGCGTCGTCCGGTCGCTTCTCGGCCAGCCGTGACCGCAGCAACGTCTCAGCGGCCACGTCCATCTGGGTGACGATGTCGATCGGTGAGGTCTTCGTGGAGGTCACTGCGGCGCGCGCCCTGCCCTGTATCACCAGTTCTCCCGCCTCCCTGGCAAGAGTTGCGGCAAGGTCCATGAGTTCGATCGATGAGTGCATGCGAAAAGCGTCGCACACGACGCGCGGGCGCGGCACCACGCGCGGCGGCACCCGGCGTGGCACAGTAGAGCAATGACGGGAATGAGCCTCAAGGGACTGTCCGAAGACGGTACTCACCTCATCGTCGTCACGACAGACGGCGATGAGCACCGACTCGCTATTTCGGACGAGTTGCGTGAGTTAGTGCGCCACGCCCGCGTGATGCGGCGCGACGAGGATGCCCCCGCCACGCGCCTGAGTCCGCGGGAGATCCAGCAACGCATCCGCTCCGGGCTCAACGCCGCGGAATTGGCCGAACTCACCGGCGAACCAGTCGATGCGATTGCCAAGTTTGAGCCCCCCGTGTTGGCGGAGCGCGAGTACATCGTGCAACTGGCGCAAACCACGCGCATCGGTCGCGACACGACGGCGCCCACCTTGGGAGACCTGGTGGGCGATCGCCTCGCCGGGCGCGGAATTGACCCCGACTCCGTGCTGTGGGATGCGTGGCGAGAGATTGACGAGCCGTGGAAGGTCGCTGTGGACTACCGGGTCGACGGCCGCACCGCCCGTGCCCTGTGGACCTTCGACCACGTGGCGAAAGCGCTCACTGCCGAAGACGACGAGTCCACGTGGCTCACCGAAACCGAACTGTTGGACGCTCCGGTCCCCCGGCGCCACCTCAGCGCAGTGCGTGCCGATTCTGGATCGGTCCCTTTGCATCCGCACCGGCCCGTCAGCCCCACCGCAACTGAGTCCGCCGTCGTCGACAACGAGGCGCGTCGCGACACCACCGACGCTCTCCTCGAGGACCTGGCGAGCCGCAGGGGCACACGCGAACCTCTTGAGATCGAGGACGATGAGGACGACGACGCGTTCGAGGGCTTCGGGCCCACTCGTGGCGCCGCGCCCGGTCGTCCCACGTCCATGCCCCACCCCGCCGGAAGCGCCCGCCCGGCATCGTCACGGCCCGAACATCAAGAACCTCCGAGTACACCGCCAACACCTCCCTCAGGGACCGACAAGCCGCCACGCAAGGGAAGGGCATCCGTGCCCAGCTGGGACGAGATCGTCTTTGGGGCCAAGAACGACTGACCGCGACACGGTCTAGAGAGAGCCACGCGCCGTGCGTTGTAGTGCCGTCAGCTTCCCTCGGCGAGAAGCAACGGCACCTGCAACTCCTCCGGCGTGAGAGACCCGTGCATGCCGATCAGCGCCATTGATTGACTGCTCTGGACGCGCGAGTCCACCACGATGGCGCGCCCCGCCATGGCCACGACGACGTCGCCGATGCGGTCCTTCGCTTCGAGCGAGATGGAGCCGAACAATCCGGCGGTTTCAGCATCGAGACGCGTGAGCACCACGGCATCATCCCCAAGAATTCCCTGCCATCGTTCTGCCACGGCGGCGACGTCTGACTCGCTTACGTGCAGATGAAGGGCGCGCGGCTCCCCCGCGACGAGCTCGATGTCTTGCGCCAAGCCAGGCGTCTCGCCGACATCCCAACGCGGTGCGCCCCGCACGTCCACCATGCCGTGATCCGCGGTCACCACCATGATCGAATCGCGCGGAAGGCTGTCCGCGAGTCGACGCAGTTCCCTGTCGGCGTCCTCAAGTGCAGCCACCCATTCATCCGACTGCCATCCGTGGCGGTGGCCTGCGGCATCGATCTCGCCCCAGTAGCAGTACGACACGCCGGGCTGCTTGGCGATGCCGAGCGCGACGTCGATACGGTCTGACAGGAGTTCGGCGCCGATGAACTGGCCGCCGCGTAGGACGGCGTGTGTGAGGCCGGAGCCGGCGAAAGTCCGCTTACCCAACGTGGTGACGGTGAAGCCCTCTCGGTCCGCCTCCGCAAGCAACGACGGCATCGGCTGCCACTCCTCTGCGCGGTAGGCGCCCTCCCACGAGATCAAATTCGCGAGCCGGCCGGTGCGCGGATTGCGAGCGGTGTAGCCCGACATTCCGGTGCGACCGGCAGGGAGCCCAGTGCCGAAGAGCGAAAGCGACGCCGCGGTGGTGGTGGGAAAGCCCGCCGTCACCACTCCCGACTCGATGCCGCGCAAGAACGGGGCGTGTCCCTTGCGCGCCGCCAACTGAAGGTGGCCGAGGCCATCCAGGAGAACGACGACAACGTGGCGCGCCTTCGGGATGCCCAGTCTCACCCGATCCGCCTCCGCGTCACGATGCGCGACCGCGTGGCCGGCACCGATCGCGGCGAGGGCGCCCGAGAGCACCGCCCCGAGTTCGCGGCCACCGTAGTCGGGGAGTTCTAAGCCCGCAGCCTTCAGACGCGAGACAGGATCCACGTCTAGTGGCCGGCCCGGCGCTGAAGCGCCTTGGTGAACTCCTCGAGCGCCCGCACCGTGTCCGCGCCGTCGGCGATGACACTGACTCGGGCGAGAGTGTCGTCACCCGTGATGTCCCCCGTGTAACCGTGGTCCGCGTCGCACGACTCGTCGCCGCACGTGGCGGGTTCCAGGTCGAGGCGGGAGTGAATGCCCCACCCGACGGCGAGCACGAGTTCCCCGGGAACGTCGCCCTCGCGGAAGGACTCGGGCTCCAACACCACATGGGTCAACGCCACGGAGGTCACGACGCGCAAGGGCGCGCTTTCCACCGTGGCCGATGCTGCGGGAGCTCCCCCGCTCTCGGGCCCAGCGCCATCGTCGATATGCACGCGAATGAGCCGCGCGTCGGTCAACACCAACACCGTCATGTGGCGACGCACTTCGGAGGTGTCGAAGGTGGTCTCAGCGTGCACAAAGTGACCGCGGACCTCTTCGTCTCCGATGGCATTCTTGAGGACGTGGTTGGCCAAGGCGGGGTAGTATCCGGCCCCCACGACGGCCCGGGCGAGGGATGTCGACATGTCTCGCATTGTGTCACCTGCTCGCGTGGCGTGGCTAACCACCTGCCGTCTCGCGCGAGACAATGCCGTGAGTCCCCATCCTGAACGGAGTGATGCATGCCCGAGTCCGAGGCCCAGATCGTCGATATCGACGTGAGTGACGAGATGGAGGCGTCCTTTCTCGAGTACGCCTACTCCGTCATTTACTCGAGGGCTCTCCCGGACGCGCGCGATGGACTCAAGCCCGTCCAGCGCCGCATCATCTACACGATGGGAGACATGGGCTTGCGCCCTGAACGGGCCCATGTGAAGTCGTCCCGCGTGGTGGGCGAGGTGATGGGTAAGCTGCACCCGCACGGCGACCAGGCCATCTACGACGCCCTGGTGCGCATGGCGCAGTCGTTCTCGTTGCGCTTGCCGCTCGTAGATGGTCACGGCAACTTCGGGTCTCTCGACGACGGCCCCGCCGCGTCTCGCTACACCGAGGCTCGCCTCGCCCCCGCGTCGATCTCGATGACGGCGGACTTGAACGAGAACGTCGTCGACTTCGTGCCCAATTACGACAACAAGCTTCTGCAGCCTTCCGTCTTGCCCAGCGCGATTCCCAATCTGTTGGTGAACGGCGCCTCAGGCATCGCGGTGGGCATGGCCACCAACATGGCGCCTCACAACCTCATCGAGGTGGTGTCGGCCGCGCGCCACTTGCTTGCCAATCCCAAGGCGACGCTCGATGAGCTCATGAAGTTGGTGCCCGGGCCCGATTTGCCCTCGGGGGGAAAGATCGTCGGTCTCGACGGCATCCGGCAGGCGTACGAGACCGGCAAGGGCGCCTTCAGGACTCGCGCGTCTGCCCGCATCGAGAAGGTGACCGCGAAGCGCCAAGGCATCGTCGTGACGGAGCTTCCGTACACGGTGGGCCCCGAACGCGTGATCGAGAAGATCAAGGACGGCGTCACCGCCAAGAAGATTCAGGGCATCGCCGCCGTGACCGACCTCACGGATCGGCACCACGGCCTGCGGCTTGTCATCGAGGTGAGGACGGGATTCTCGCCCGAGGCGGTGCTGGAGCAGTTGTACAAGCTCACGCCGCTGGAAGAGGCCTTCTCCATCAACAACGTGGCCCTGGTTGACGGAGAGCCGCGCACGTTGGGCCTGAGGGAACTGCTCAGGGTGTGGGTCGAGCACCGCATCGACGTGGTGCGCCGGCGATCCGAGTACCGACTGAAGGCGCGGCGCGATCGCCTGCACCTCGTCGACGGCCTGCTCGTCGCCATTCTGGACATCGACGACGTCATCCAGATCATTCGCACCTCCGATGACTCCGGCGCGGCCAAGGATCGCCTGATGACGGCGTTCGACCTGTCACCAGTGCAAGCCGAGTACATCCTCGAACTGCGCCTGCGCCGCCTCACCAAGTTCTCGCGCCTCGAGCTGGAGAATGAGAAGGCTCAATTGCTGGCTGAGATCGCGGAACTCGAGGACATCCTGCGCTCCGAGGCCACCCTCAGGGACGTGGTGGGTCGCGAGATGGATGCGGTAGCCGCGGAGCACGGAACGCCGCGCCGCACCATCCTGCTCGCCGAAGCGGGCGTCCCGGCCAACGCATCGCTCGCCACAGTGCCCGGCGCCTCCTCCACCGCCTCCGGTCGCAAGGCAGCGCCCGCAAACCTGGAGATCGCTGACACCCCCTGCCACGCGCTGCTGTCCACCACGGGGCTCGTGGCACGCACCGCAGACGACCACCCTGTGGCTCGCGAGGGCAGGCGGTCTCCTCACGACGCCTTGCGGTCCGTCGTGACATCCACGGTGCGCTCCGACGTGGGCGTGCTGACCTCTCTTGGGCGCGTCCTCAAGCTGTCGTTGCTTGAGGTTCCCTCCCTCCCCACCACGGACGGCCCGCCGTCACTGTCCGGCGGCGCTCCCGTGCGCGAACTTGTCATGCTCGCGCGCAACGAGGAGCCGGTCGCACTGATACCACTCGACGGCGAGACTGTGATGGCGCTGGGAACCCGCCAGGGCGTCGTCAAGCGGGTTGCACCGGAGCCAGTGCCCGCCAAGGACGCGTGGGACGTGATCTCGCTCAAGGACGGCGACGCCGTCGTGGGCGCCGCTCCTGCGGGCGACGATCTCGAACTCGTCCTGGTGACCTCCGATGCCCAGCTCCTTCACTTCCCCGCGTCGACGGTGCGCCCGCAGGGCCGCTCGGCAGGAGGCATGACGGGCATCAAGCTGAGCGACGACGCCTCGGTGTCCGCGTTCTTCGTGGTGGATGTGCACGCCGACAACCACGTCGTCACCATTTCGGGCTCCTCCACTAGCCTCCCTGGAACGCAACCAGGGGCCGCCAAGGTCACTCCCCTCACCGAATACCCCGGTAAGGGCCGCGCCACCGGCGGTGTGCGCGCACACCGCTTCTTGAAGGGCGAAGACGCGCTGCTGATCGCATGGGTGGGGCCCGCGCCTGCACGGGCCGCGTCCGGCGCCGGTCAGCCCGTCGAATTGCCCGAAGCAAACGGCCGACGTGACGGCTCCGGCATCCCGTTGAAGACCCCCTTGGACGGGATCGGCTAGGTCTGCTCGCGCTCGAAGGCCCAGTGCGGGTCGGTCATGAACTTGGCGACCACCAGGCCGATGAGAATCGCCAGCACGGTGAGCAGCACCTGCAGGATTCCCGCCGTGGCGTCGACATAGCGCGACTCGTTGAGGCTCACCACGGCCTCGTGCGCCAAGACTCCCGGAATCTGGACCAGGGTCGCGGGCACCTGCAACGTGATCACCGGCCACCGGCCACCTCGGGCGCCCGCCGCCGCGAGCACACCCAACACCAGGCAGGCCAGGAACGTCGCGGTCTGGACGGGCATGCCGTGTTCGATGGCCACCATCCGCGGCACGTTCACCAAGCCGATGAACGCGGCGGTCACCGCCATGCGCCATGGCGAGTTGAACAGCAACGCGAAGCCGAGGACGCCCACGAAGCTCGCAACGGTCTTGATGCCGAGGTCGGCAATCAGCGGCACGTCGATCGGCGGTCGCGCCGACGTATCGAGCGGACTGATCAGCGACACGGCCCACACCGCCGCGGCGGCGGCGAGAGTGAGTGACGTGCCGTGAACCACCCGCACGATGCCAGCCGAGTAGTCCGATTTGGCAAGGTCGAGCGCGCCCGTGATGAGCGCAAACCCCGGCAAGAGGAAGAGCACCGAAGAGATATAGCCGGAGGCGTGGGTCTCGAGGCCAGTGCCCGCCAAGGACATGAGCGCAAGCGACCCGATGTAGACACTCGTGGCGATCAAGGCGGCCACCAACACGGTGCCGAAGGCATTGAATTGGCGGTGCGCAAGTTCGCGGCGCGCCCACTGGCCCATGAAGGCCGCGATGAATACCACCGCGACCTCGAGAAGTCGCGCGCGATTGAGCACCGCGAATCCCGCGCACGCGGCGCCGGCGAAACTGGAGTTGAGCCACGGGTTGTACATCGGCCCGTGCCGCTCGATCTCATCGAGCCCGCGGTGAACGTCCGCAGGTGATACGGCGCTCGGAAGGTTGCGGCGGAAGCGGTCGAGGCGGGCAATCCGATCCGCGTTGACGGAACTGTGCCGCAATTCCGACACCTCGGTACGGAACTGTTGTCCGACACGGGAGGTCGTCGTGATCTCCATGAGCGTGACTTGTTCCGAGTGCTCTTCAACGCCGAGCGCCTTGGCCACCGTCTTCATGCCCTGCTTGACCCGGTAGCTCGCAGTCCCCGAACCGAGCATGAGCAAACCGAGGCGCAAGGTCGCGTGGGATCGTCGCCCGAGCTCGTGGGCGTCGATTTCCTCGGGAGGGTGCGGCGAAGATGTCACAGGGTCATTGTTTCGCATGTGGGGACCGGCGGGTGCGACCTCCGGCCCCGCAGAGGCTCTTTGCTGCTACTTGCCGGAACCGACCGTGGCCAGCCGCGCCTCGATGACGCCCTGCCATGGGAGCGCCCTGCGCCGCGCCTCGATGGTGGCCAACCCGGCTGGCAGGCCCATGGCGAACAGCACGGCGCTGGCAATGTCCCATCCGAGCACGCCCGTCGCGACGCCCCCGAAGAAGGCGATCGCCACACCGCCCGCGGCCGCCCAATACGAACGCAGCTCGCCGAGCATCACGCCCAGGGCGGCTACGTCGTCGCATGCGTGAATCGCTCGTGCCGCCACCTCGGACAGCGGCGTGGGAAGCGGACCGGACCAGCCGATGTCTGGAAGTTCCGGCGCCATCGCGCGGTACAGCGGTGCGCGCGCCTTGGGTGCCGAGCCCGTCACGGTGTCTCCTTGGTCGTTCGAATGCCTCGAGTGCGGCTACGTATCGATACGGTTGTGATCCACGTTCGCGGCCCCTGCGACGATGAAATCACGGCGCGGCCCCACGTCGTTGCCCATGAGCAACTCGAAGACTCTCTCCGCCGCCTCCGCGTGCGCGGCGGTGATGCGGCGCAATGTGCGGTGTTCGGGGTCCATCGTGGTCTCCGCCAATTGGTCGGCGTCCATCTCGCCCAGGCCCTTGTACCGCTGGATCTCGTCCTTGAAGTTGCGGCCCGATCGGCGCAACTCGCGCAGGGTCTCTTGGAGTTCCTTCTCGGAGTACGTGTAGATGTGCTCGCGTTGGCGGCGCGCGGAGCCAGTGACTTCGATGCGGTGCAGGGGCGGAACGGCCGCATACACGCGGCCCGCGTCCACGAGCGGCCGCATGTACCTGAAGAACAGTGTCAGCAGCAGGGTGCGGATGTGGGCGCCGTCGACGTCTGCGTCGGTCATCAGGATGATCTTGCCGTAGCGCGCCGATTCCAGATCGAAGGTGCGGCCCGAGCCGGCGCCGAGCACCTGAATGATCGAGGCGCACTCGGCATTGTGCAGCATGTCGGTCACGGACGCGCGTTGCACGTTGAGGATCTTCCCGCGAATGGGCAGCAGTGCCTGGAAATCCGAATGGCGGGCCAGTTTCGCGGTGCCGAGCGCGCTATCACCCTCGACGATGAAGAGTTCGGACTGCTCCACATCGTTGCTGCGACAGTCGGCGAGCTTGGCGGGCAGCGTCGAGGTCTCGAGGGCGTTCTTGCGGCGAGAGATTTCCTTCTGCTTGCGGGCGGCCACTCGCGCCCGCATCTCGGCCACGACCTTCTCCAGCACCGTGTTGGATTGTGCCTTGAAGTCTCGCTTGGTGGAGGCGAGGATCGCACCCAGTTCGGTCTCGATGGTCTTGGCGACGATCGCGCGCACTTGTGAGGTTCCCAGCACTTCCTTGGTCTGTCCCTCGAACTGCGGTTCGGGCAGACGCACCGTCACGACGGCGGTCAGGCCCGCCATGATGTCGTCCTTCTCGATGCGCTCCGCTCCATCCTTGCCGGTGAGTTTGAGCCTACGCGCATTCGCCTCGATGACCTTGCGCACCGCCTTGGTGAGGCCCTGCTCGAATCCCGCCAGGTGGGTGCCGCCTTTGGGTGTGGAGATGATGTTGACGAACGAGCGCACCTCGGTCTCATAGCCGGTGCCCCAGCGCAGCGCGATGTCCACCTCACATGCACGGTCCACGTCTTCCGACTCCAGGTGACCGTTCGGCTTGAGGACCGGCACGGTCTCGGTATAGGTCCCCGAGCCCTTGAGTAGCCACGTGTCGGTCACGGCGGCATCCGGGGCGATGAAGTCGACAAAGTCTTTGGGGCCGCCCTCGAACATGAAGCTCTGCTCGGTCGGCTCGAGTGGGTTGCGCTCGTCACGCACCACCATCGTGAGTTTCGGCACCAGGAACGCCGTTTGGCGGGCGCGCACGATGAGTTCGTCGTACGCGAAGCTGGCCTGCTTGTTGAAGACCTGCCGGTCGGACCAGTAGCGGATGCGCGTGCCCGTGACCGCCTTGCCTACCTTGCCCGTCACGTCCAGTTCGGAACCCGTGACGAACGGTGAGAATTCTGCGTCCGGCGTCGGGCCGCTTGCGGGATCCGCGAACTTGCCGGGCTCTCCGCGTCGGAATGCCATGTGGTGGGTCTTGCCACCCCGGTCCACCCACACGTCGAGCCGCTCGCTGAGCGCATTCACTACGGACGCACCCACGCCGTGAAGGCCTCCGGACGCGGCGTACGATCCCGAGCCAAACTTGCCTCCGGCGTGCAGTTTGGTCATCACGACTTCGACGCCGCTGAGCCCGGTCTTGGGTTCGATGTCCACCGGGATACCGCGCGCGGTGTCGCGCACCTCCACCGAGTCGTCGGGGTGCAGAATCACCTCGATGCGGCTACCGAATCCGCCGAGAGCCTCGTCCACCGAGTTGTCGATGATCTCCCACATGCAGTGCATCAGGCCGCGCGAGTCGGTGGTGCCGATGTACATGCCTGGACGCTTGCGAACTGCGTCCAGTCCCTCAAGGACGGACAGGTGACGTGCGGAGTAGTCGGAGTTCACGCGGTGAGTCTAAGCGGGCATCGGCCGCCGTCAGTGCTGGCGCGCCATGAGGCAGGCAGGTAGCCCGCAAGCGCCACGCTTCCGCGTCGTCGGCTAGACCTCGGGAACCTCGCTGGCGGCGTCGGCACGCAGCGCCATCATCGAGATGTTGTCGGCCTTCACAAAGAAGCCGAGCTCCCGGTAGAGCTCACGCCCCGAGGGCGTCGCGTGGAGTTCGATGACCTCGATGCCCTGCTCATCCGTCCACTCGAGCAGAGCGATCATGATCGCCCGCGCGTACCCCCTGCGGTGGTACTGCGGCGCGGTCGATACCCACTGGATGTAGCCCGACCGATGAGCCTGCCGCCCTGGTCTCGGCAGTCGGGGCGCGAGGTTGATGAGCCCGCACGCGGCAAGCCCGCCCTCTTCAGCGTCGATCACCACCCCGTACAGGTCGTCGCCGAGTCGTTTCTTCACCAACGCCGTCGACTCGAGGGCCCACGTGGGGGTGGGTTTGGCACCGACGCTCTTGTACATCAGGGCGCCCAGGTACACGATCTCGGCAGCGTCCGCCGCTTCGGCGGGCCGCACTCTTATCGCGGCCATCTCCTAGTGCCAGGCGACGGCGACTGTCACGTTGATGAGCGTGAGCAGCAAGACACCGGCCCACATGCGTTCCGCCTTCGCGCGGCGGAATCCAACCTCGGCCAGGCCCGCGACAGCGAGTGCCACCAGCAACTTCACCGCGATCTTGGCGTTGTTTGCCTCGTCCGGCTCGATCGCCTGCATGAGGCCCACCAACATGAGTCCGGTCACGAGTTGAGCGCGTGCGCCCCAGACCATCACTGCGGAGATGTGCCGCTTCCTAGCGGGCCACTGCTCAAGCCCGCCACCGACGATGGCTGCCATGCCCACGAGGTGGGCGATCAGTAGAACGGTTTGCAGGGCTTCCACGGGTACTCCTCCAACGGGACGGGTTCGTCGATGCTATCGCGTCAGGCCGCGGCGAGACCCCAGGCAAACGTGGTCCCGGGCACCCAGACGCGGCCATACGATGTGCGCATGCTGGCAGACCACCTCCGATCCCCCCTACGCGGCACCTCGTACGCCTTGCTTGCCGCCGCGCTGTTCGGTGTCAACGGCTCGGCCTCCAAGGTGGTGATCGCCGCCGGCTTGAATCCGGCGCAAGTGACGCTGATGCGAGTGTTGGCAACAGCGCTGCTGTCCGGCGCCTGGCTTGCCATTGCGGGGCGGCGACACTTCTCCGTCACTCGGCGCGAACTTCTGGCCCTGGCGCTACTCGGAATCGGTGGCCTCGCGATGGCGCAGTGGCTGTACTCCGTCGCGATCTCGATACTGCCCGTGGGCGTGGCGCTGCTCTTCGAGTACACCGCGGTCATCCTCGTCGCCTTGACCGCATGGCTCGTCTTCGGCGAACGCATCGGCGCGCAGCTGTGGTGGGCCATCGGCGCAGTATTGCTGGGACTCGCGGTCGTGGCCCAGGTGTGGGACTCGCAATTTCGTCTACTCGGCATTCTTGCCGGACTGGGGGCGGCGGTCGCGTTCGCGTTCTACTTCCTGGCGGGCGAACGAGGAGTTGCGAACAAGCACCCGCTTGCGGTGGCGTTTTGGGCGTCGACGTTCGCCTCGGCGTTCTGGACGATCTTCTCAGGGTGGTGGAACATTGATCCCGGGCTGCTCACGCGCCACATATCGCTCACCGGAGCGCTCGATGCGGTGGTGGTGCCCCTGTGGGCTCCCCTGGTCTACATCCTCACGTTGGGAAGCTTTGCCCCGTTCGTCTTGCTCTTCATGGCCCTCCGGCACACTTCCGCAACTGCTGTCGGGATCGCGGCATCGTCCGAGGTGTTGTTTGCGTTCGCCGTGGCGTGGGTGTGGCTCGGCGAGAGCCTGTCACTACTGCAAATCGCCGGCTCGATCGTGGTCTTCGCCGGCATCGTGCTAGCGCAGACCGCGCGCGAATCTGCCACCGCACCGCTTGAGCCGCCCGCCGTGGGCGACTACCCGCCGTCCGACTAGGGACGCACCGGAGTCGCGGCGAAGGGGCCAGCTACGGTCCGCCAGGGCACCACGTCGTGTGCGGTGATGAGGCCCGCGGTCATGTAGGGATCCGCTTGCGCGAACTCGTCGATGACCCGCGGGTCGTCAACGTCCCACACGATGACTGCCTCCGTGACGGGGTCGCCCACCCCGCCAGCGACCAGCACGTCACCCTGGTCCGCCGCGTGCCACATGCGACGCAGATGCTCGGCACGGTGCGGCTCTCTCAGGGTGTCGATGTTGTCGACGTATTGGTAGCGCAGCAGGTAATGCACGCTCGCCTAGTCCAGGTAGTCGCGCAGCACTTGCGAGCGGGACGGGTGGCGCAACTTCGACATCGTCTTGGACTCGATCTGACGGATGCGTTCGCGGGTGACCCCGAACACGCGCCCGATCTCGTCGAGCGTCTTGGGCTGGCCGTCGGTCAGGCCAAAGCGCATGCCGACGACGCCGGCCTCGCGATCGGACAGCGTGTCCATGACCTTGCTGAGCTCTTCCTGCAGCAGCGTGAATCCCACGGCGTCCGCGGGAACCACGGCCTCGGAGTCCTCGATGAGGTCGCCGAATTCGCTATCGCCGTCCTCGCCAAGCGGTGTGTGCAGCGAGATGGGTTCGCGGCCATACTTCTGGACCTCGACCACCTTCTCGGGCGTCATGTCGAGCTCGCGGGCAAGTTCCTCAGGGGTGGGCTCGCGGCCCAGGTCCTGGAGCATCTGACGCTGCACGCGGGCAAGCTTGTTGATGACCTCGACCATGTGCACCGGGATACGGATGGTGCGCGCCTGGTCGGCCATGGCGCGGGTGATCGCCTGGCGGATCCACCACGTCGCGTAGGTGGAGAACTTGTAGCCCTTGGTGTAGTCGAACTTCTCGACCGCGCGGATCAGACCAAGGTTGCCCTCCTGGATGAGGTCGAGGAACAGCATCCCGCGACCCGTGTAACGCTTGGCGAGTGACACCACGAGGCGCAGGTTGGCCTCAAGCAGGTGATTCTTCGCGTGGCGGCCGTCGTTCGCGATCCACTCGAGCTCGCGACGGTTCTTCGGGGTGATCTTCGCCCCCGCGCCGAGCTTCTCTTCGGCGAACAGTCCGGCCTCGATCCGCTTGGCGAGATCGACCTCCTGCTCGGCGTTCAGCAGCGCGACTTTGCCGATCTGCTTGAGGTAGTCCTTCACGGGGTCGGCCGTGGCTCCGGCCGTCATCACCTGCTGAACGGGCGCGTCGTCTTCCTCGCCGGAGATGACGAAGCCGACAATCTCTTCCGGCCCTTCGATCACGGGCTTGGCGTCGGGCTTGAACTCGGGCTCTTCGGGAACCGCCTCCGGCTCATCAGGGGACGGCGCAGCCGCGGCTGCCGCCTTAGCTTTGTTGACTTTCGAGCGCACGGCGGCCGCGGCCTTGGTGGCGCGGGGCGCAACCTTGGGAGCGATGTCCTCGGTGGGGGCAGTAGCGGACGTGGTCTTCTCCTTCTTTGGGGTGGGAGCCGAATTGTGACCTGACTCTCCGGTGGCGCGGGACGAACCCGCTCGCTTTGCGCTTCCTACTCCGGAACGATCAGACGGCACAAGAGTCCTCTCGAGCACATTGGGGGACTGCCGCGGCTCTCATCACCGCCTGCAAATCCATTAAAGTCTAACGCCTCTGTCAACGTCGGCTTTCCCCTCGACGCTTCCCCGCGACGCAAAACCACGCATACGCCACGTACCACTCACGCCGCAGTGAGCCATCCCGGCGGCATGTGGGCATCGATCGCACACTTGATCAGTTCCGCGAGGCGATAACGGGGGTTATCGCCCAGGGCCAACGCCACGGCCTGAGCCGCTCCTGACTCGTCGCCGTGCCACCATCGCGCCAAGCCTAAGACAGTCATGGCGGGTGCCAGATCGCGAGGACACAACCACGTGACGTGGGAGACCAGTTGTTCCAAGGCTTCCAAAACCTCTGCTTGTGGAGCCATCGCCGATGCTGGCAGGAGCATCACCGAAAGCGCCTCCCGCACTCCAGGCGCCGAAGGGTCAACGCACAGCGACTCGGCCACGCTCCCCTCTCCCGGCACCAGATCGATCACGATCGCGTCCCGCACCGCCACGTCACGCAGTCCGGCGACAAGCTTTCCGATGTCGGCATCCGTCGGCAGTTGGCCCTTCGTCGCGTCGCCCAGCGCGACGCGCCACGCTTCGAGGCGTTGTTGGCGCCAGCGGACGACGTCCTTGGGTCTGGCTGTCCACGACCTGTCGCGCGCCCGCTGCGCCTTGCGCCTGCGATCGGACGACCCCTTCGGCAGGCCGGGCGCACCATGGGGACGCGCCGCAAAGGCGCGTGCAACCACTTCTGGCGGCGGGGGTACCACGCGACCCGCATCGGGACAGCACCGAGGATCCACGCACTCCGGGGACCGATACCGTCCATTCGCGACGGCCCACGCGTCCACCACATCGATATGCTCCGCGAGCGCCTGTCGCGCAGTAACGACCGCGCATTCACCGCCAGTGGCGGTCTCGCCGCCGAATCCCACCAAGATGGCCCGGCCCGCCCCCGCCCGGGAAAGCTGCGTCGCCGCGACCCGGGACAGTGCCCGCGCGCAGTCCACCACGGCGAAGTCCGCCGCGTCGGCTCGCAGCACGGGACGCATCGCACCCGAGGTCGTGAGGCCCACCACCACGACGGAGTCGAAGGGCGTGAAGCCCAGCATCAAGGGAATGGTCGCGATCAGCTCGCCCGGGTCGCTCAGTTTCAATGCCATGTCGACAGGGTCGCGACAGGTGCGCGCACGCCGCCCCTCTCCAGTCGTTTGCTGTGGGGTGTACGCCGGACGTGCGCCTGGGGGCGACATCCGCCCTAGGCTGTCCGCATGGACGACGCCGCACGCCGCGCCCGCGTCGATGAGGTCATTGCGACCGCCCTCGACCGCCTCGCCACGGACATCGCACCTGCCACGCACAGCCCTCAAGAACTTCTGGCTCCCGTGGCGGCGCTCGCCGCGAAGGGCAAGCGGGTGCGCGCACTCCTTGTGCTCACCGCGTACGACGCGTGCGGTGGTCACGAACCCGACCGAGCCGTGCTCGTGGCCGGGGCCGTCGAGCTCTTCCAGACCGCGGCACTGATTCACGACGATGTTCTGGATCGCTCGGACACCCGTCGCGGCCTGCCGTCGACTCACCGCGCACTTGAGGCGCTCCACGCGGACAGCGGGTGGCTCGGCGACGGGGCCAGGTTCGGCGAGGGGGGCGCCATTCTTGCCGGCGACCTGGCTCTGATGGCCTGCCAACAGATGCTGACTGCGGCCATTGCGGGCCTCCCGGGCGACGTTGCGTTGGCGGTCGGGCAGCGCTTCGGCTCGATGGCGAGCCTCTGTACCGCCGGCCAGTACCTGGATATTCGCCTTGCGGCGCAACCATTGCAGGCTCTGGGCGGGCAGACGGAGACCATCTTTGCGACGATGCGTGCCAAGACCGCGTCGTACACCGCGGAGGGGCCGCTTGCCTTGGGGGCGGCGCTCGCCGGATTGGACGCGATTGCCGTCGACGCGTGGGCGGCGGTAGGCGTGCCGTTGGGGATTGCCTTCCAATTGCGGGACGACGTGCTGGGCGCCTTGGGAGCGCCCGAGACGACGGGCAAGCCCGCCAGCGATGACCTGCGCGAGGGCAAGCGGACGCTGCTGTTGTCTCTCGCCCTTGACCGCGCCGATGCCGCGGGCCGCGCAGTGCTGGTGGGCGCGGTGGGCGTGGAGTCCGCCTCGCCCGAAGACATCGCTGCGGCGGTGGAGGTGCTGAGCGCATCGGGCGCGGTGGAGGCCGTCGAGATCCAGATTCACGACTACGCGCAACGGGCGCGCAAGGCGCTAGACGCGGTCGCCATCGATGGTCCGCACCGCTCGCGTCTCGAGGGCCTCATCGAGGCGACGGTCTCGCGTACGGCCTAGTCGGCCCGCGCGGTCAGTTCTCGACGGACGCCGCTAGAAGACGGTCTGCGCGAGGCGCCGCACGGGGGCGCGCTTGCCCGATCGCAACGCGTCGAGGGGCGACTCACCCAGTTCGTCGTTCACGGTCATCAGCCATTCGACGATCACGTCGTCGCTCAGCACCGCGTCGGCCAACACCATGATGGTGCCGCGCACCGTGGCAAGAATCTCGGGTCCTGCTTCGCCGTCGATGATCTGCCCGGCAGGCAGATAGAGCGCGTTGTTCTCGCCACGCCTCACGGCGATCAGATATCGCTCTCGCAGGTACTCCCTGACGCGGGACAACGGCACGCCCAGTACTTCGGCGCATTCGGGAACACTCATCCATTCACTCACTCGCCCAGCGTAGCGATTCGCTCCGGGTCCCTTGTGCAGGATGGATCGAAGAACTACAGTCACATGTGTCACATTTGTCACATGCGCACCGTGAGTATCGCGATGGCGCCAATTGCAGGGAGCCACCATGGACGCGCGCACCGGAGCCTTGAGGGCGATCACGACCTCACTGACCACCACCGCCGCGCTCGCGCTCGTCTCGCTGCCGGCGCAAGCGGAGACCGACCACGTGGTGGGCCCGGGAGACACGGTGTCGCGTCTCGCCGCAAAGTACGGCGTGCCTACGTCGAGCATCATCGCGGTGAATGGCCTCGACGCGCGGGCCACGATCTACATCGGCGCGCACCTCACCATCCCCACATCTTCTCCACAACCCACCCCCGTCACTCACGTGGTCGCGCGCGGCGACACCGCTTGGGACCTGGCCGCCGCATACGGCATCAGCGTCTCGGAACTGAGCCGCGCCAACTCGCTCAACGTGGCGGCGACCATCCGCATCGGCCAGTCGCTTGTGATTCCCGGCGTCACCGGCTCCCCTGCCGCGCCGACCCGCCCGTCGGCCTCACCCTCGGCGGCTTCCACCGCCTACGCGGTCCGTAGCGGCGACACCTTGTGGTCGATCGCGCGCAGCCATGACACCTCCGTGGCTTCGCTCGCCCAGGCCAACGGCCTCAGCAACCCCTCCCTCATTCGCGTGGGCCAAGTGCTCACCGTGCCGTCGCGCGCGGGGGCCCCCGCCGTCGCCACCGACAAGAACGTCGGCTCCTTGTCGACGACGTCGTCCACGTATGTGGTGCGGGCTGGCGACACCTTGTCATCGATCGCGGCCCACTACGGCACCACCGTGTCGGCGCTTGTCCAGACGAACAGCCTCTCCAACCCCTCGCTCATTCGCATCGGGCAGGCGCTCACGGTGCCCGGCGGCACCCCCACGGGCCTCGTCGGCGACACCTTCCTGGGCCGCACCTACGCCGCTGCGGTGGTCGCGGCCGCGAACGTGAACAAGGCGAGCCTCAACTCCATGACCGTGCCGAGCCGCACACAAATGCAGCAACTGGTCATTGACACGGCCAGGGCCATGGGGGTCGACCCTGCGCTGGCACAGGCGATCGCCTACCAGGAGTCCGGTTTCAACCAGCGAGCCGTCTCCCCCGCCAACGCGGTGGGCTGCATGCAAGTCATCCCGTCGTCGGGCGAATGGGCATCCGACCTGGTGGGGCGCGACCTCAACCTGCTGGTCGCAGAAGACAATGTCACGGCCGGGGTCGCGATTCTGCGGAAACTTCAACGCAACGGCACCCACCTGGACATCGCAATTGCCGGGTACTACCAGGGAGAACGTTCCGTGCGCGAAAGAGGAATGAACTCTGACACGGTGCGGTACGTTGCATCTGTGAAGTCCTTGATGGCTCGTTTCGACTAGATCACGATCGGAACGGCCTCCACCTTATGCCCCTCCCGACTCCCTAGAATGTGACTGTGGCCGAGACGCTGACCGACCCCATGCTCGGCCGTCTCATCGACGGCCGCTACGAAGTGCGCGAGCGCGTCGCCTCCGGCGGCATGGCGACCGTGTATCTCGCGCTTGATCGACGCCTCGAACGACTCGTGGCTGTCAAGGTGATGCACGCCGATCTCGGGTCCGAAGCGGAACGCCAGGAGTTTGCCTCCCGCTTCCGCCGCGAAGCCAAAGCCTCGGCACGTTTGACGCACCCCGGCATGGTTCGCGTCTACGACCAAGGCACCGACGGCGACATTTCGTACCTCACCATGGAGTACGTCGACGGCGAGAACTTGCGCGCCCGGCTGGTCCACGAGTCGACGCTGCCCGTCGGCGAGGCTCTCAGCATCGTCGAGTCCGTCCTTGACGCGCTCAGCGCGGCGCACCGACAGGGACTCGTGCATCGGGACGTCAAGCCCGAGAACGTGTTGATCGACGAGGACGGCCGACCCAAGCTCGCTGACTTTGGCCTGGCCCGCGCCGTGACCGAGGTGACGGCGACCTCCACCGGAACCATCATGGGAACCGTCGCCTACCTGGGCCCGGAACTCGTCGCGCACGGCACGGCGGACTCCCGCACCGACGTGTATGCGACCGGAATACTCCTGTTCGAGGCGCTCACCGGCCGTCAGCCGTTTACGGCCGCCAGTGCGATCGAGGTGGCCGCACGTCACGTCCATGAGGACATTCCCGCGCCGTCCACCTACGTGCCGTGGCTTCCCACGGAAATCGATGACCTGGTGCTGGCATTGGCGGCTCGCGACCCCAATGATCGCCCTCAGGATGCCGCGGTCGCCCTCGCCTTGCTGCGACAGACGCGCGCCATGATCGACGACCCGACCCTTGATCGCCGGGCCGATCCGCCGTCGGGCACTGTGCCGGTGGTGGGTGACGACACCGCCATTCTCACTGACGTTCCGAGCGGATCGACCATCGCTCTGCCCATAGGCGCCGGCAACCCAGCATTCGCGACGCACGATATCGAGATCATCGACGACGACCCCGAGGCCTTGGAGCCCTTCCACGAGAATCGCCGCGTGGGCCTGTGGGTCGGCGCGGTCGTGACGGCCCTGATCGTCCTGCTGGGACTCGGCGCGTGGTGGTACACGACCCAGGGACCCGGCGCGTACACCACGGTCCCCCCTGTGGCCGGCGAGACGACCGAAGATGCGAGAGCCATTCTGCAGAGCGCGGACCTTGCCGTCATCGTGGTCACCGACTATTCCGACGACGTCCCCGAGGGCCTGGTGGTCGGCACCGATCCCGGCGCCCAGGAGCAGATCGGCAAGGGCGATACGGTCAAGTTGATTGTGTCCAAAGGTCAACGCATGGAGACCGTCCCCGCCATCACGGGCGTCCTGGAGGCCGAGGCCCTCGAGGTCTTGAGTCAAAGCGGGTTCGAGGTGGGGAACAAGGACTCCGTGTACTCCGACACCGCCCCCGAGGGCCAGATCATCTCCACCGCTCCCGTCGCCGAAGAAGTAGTTCCGTGGAACACGCCCATCGACCTGGTGGTCTCCAAGGGCCCCCAGCCGATCGTCGTGCCCGATGTCACGGGCCTCACCGAGGAGCGCGCCAGGACGCTCTTGAGCAGCTTCGCCATGGTGGTGACGGTCGAGTACGGCGGCCGTAGCAACGATGTGGGCAAGGGTGAGGTGTTTGCCACCGACCCCGCCCCCGGTTCGGACTCCACGCGCACCGCGCCGATCACCCTACGAATATCCGAGGGCAAGCCGCTCCTGACGTTGGCAAATTACGTCGGCATGGACGTCAAGGTCGCGGAGAAGGCCGCGAGGGACGCCGGTCTCAAGGTCACGCTCTACGGGCCCAACAGCCGCACGGGCACGGTCTCAATGCAAGACCCGGCGGCCGGAACGACTCAAGTCGAGTCGGGAACCGAGATCTTCCTCTGGCACAACTGACGGCTGGCCAGGCCCGGCCGATTCACCCACGCGAGCGTAAGGTGAGAACTGTCACGGCTGTGGGGCTCGCCACGACTGCGGTAGCGATACCGCAGACAGTCCCTGAGACACACGCTGGGGTGTGCATTGTGACGAATTTTTGCCTCCGACGAGCGTCGGGCTTCGATGAGCGAGGACCGTTGCGGGTCGCTCGAGTTAGCTTTGGTCTCCCCAGAGATCCTCGAGCCGAGGCTTCAACCTTTGCGACAACAGTTCGGACACCAGGAACGCCATCTCGAGCGACTGCTCGTGGTTGAGGCGCGGGTCCACCTTGGTCTCGTAGCGTCGGGCCAGGCCCTCGTCGTCTATCTCCGCAGTTCCACCCATGACCTCGGTGACGTCGTCGCCGGTGAGTTCCACGTGCAGGCCGCCGGGAACAGTGTCGAGCCCGCGGTGCACCTCGAAGAAGCCCTTGACCTCGTCGAGGATCGTGTCAAACCGGCGGGTCTTGAAGCCGGACTCCGACGTGAAGGTGTTCCCGTGCATCGGGTCGCTGAGCCACGTCACGCTTGCGCCAGCGTCGCGCACACCTCCGACAATCCCCGGAAGCACGTCTCGCACCCTGTCCGCGCCCATGCGGGCCACAAACGTGATGCGGCCGGGAATGTTGTCGGGGTTGAGGCGCTCCGCAAGGGCCAGGGCGTCGGCCGCGGTGCTCGTGGGGCCGAGCTTGATGCCGATGGGGTTGTGAATCTTCGACATGAACTCGACGTGTGCGCCGTCCAGTTGACGGGTGCGCTCGCCGATCCACAGGAAGTGGGCCGAGCAGTCGTACGGCAGGCCTGAGCGCGAGTCGATGCGCGTGAGCGCCCGCTCGTAGTCCAGCAGCAGCGCCTCGTGGCTGGAGAAGAACTCCACGGTCTTGAGCGCCTCGAAGTCGCCGCCGGCGGCCTCCATGAAACGCACGGCCCGGTCGATCTCCCCCGCCACCTTGTCGTACGCGGCGTATGCGCGGTTCCCCGCAAAGCCGCGGTTCCACTGGTGGACGCGGCGCAGGTCCGCGAATCCACCCGTGGTAAAGGCCCTGATCAGATTGAGGGTCGACGCGGACACGTGGTACGCGTCCACGAGCCGCTCCGGGTTGGGCACCCGCAGCTCCGGCACAAACGACGAGTGGTTGACGATGTCGCCCCGGTACGCGGGCAGCGTCACTCCGTCCCTGGTCTCGAAGTCGGACGAACGGGGCTTGGCGTACTGGCCCGCCATGCGCCCGATCTTCACGACGGGCGTCGAGGCTCCGTACGTGAGGACGACCGCCATCTGCAGGATGGTCTTGATCTTGTTGCGGATCCGATCCGCGGTCGCCTCAGAGAAGGTCTCGGCGCAGTCCCCCCCTTGCAGCACGAATGCCTCGCCACGGCCCGCCGCCGCGAGGTGACTGCGCAGCACGTCGGCCTCGCCCGCGAACACGAGCGGCGGCACCATCTTGAGGCGATCGACGACACGATGCAGGGCGTCCTTGTCAGGCCAGTTGGGCTGCTGCCTGGACTCGTGCAGGAGGTAGTTGTCGACGCCAGCAGCGATGAGCTTCTCGTCGGCGCCGGTCATGACTGCCCGATGTCTGCCAACAGATCGACGTACCAAGGGGTGGAGGTGTCGAAGGGCTTGTGCCCGGCGATGCGCGGGAACGCGATGCACTTCAGGCGACCGCCATCCTCGTCGTCGTGCCCCACCACTCCGGGCTCCCCGCGAAGGGCGCACTCCACGGCGTAGTCGGTCATCGACTTGATGAGGCGCAAATCCTCGGCGTTGGCACGGGCCGAGCGAGAGAAGTAGCCAGACTTCTGCACCATGACCTTCTCGGCACCAATGCGGTCGGCAAACTGCTGGGCAAACCAGTTACCAGGGTTGATGGTGTCCAGCTTGACGTGGCCGAAGGGGTCTTTCTTGACCTTACCGCCTGCTTCCTCGATCTCCTTGATGATCTCGGGCACGCCCGCACCCTCGGACAGGAAGATGTTCACGTTGCCCACGGAGTCCATGACGGCCCTCAGTCGATCGGCTTCCGCGTCGAGGTCGATCGACTGCTCGGGAACGTACACCGCGTGAATCTCCCAGCGCTCGCGCGACAGGCCGATGTCTGGGACCCACTCGCGGGTGTCGAGCCATTCGCGGTACTTGAGCGAGGCCGCCGCGGTCAGCCAACCGCACGCGCGACCCATGACCTCGTGCACGATCAGCATGCGCGGCGACGAACGGTGCTCCCCGATGACGTTCTGCGCGAACACGGACGCCTGGTCCGCGGCGCTCCACGCCCCGAGGCTCTGACGGATCGGGACGATGTCGTTGTCAATCGTCTTGGGCAGGCCCACGACGGTGAGGGGGTAGTCGTGCGCCTCAAGGTATGCGGCGAGGTCGGCTGCGGCCGTGTTGGTGTCGTCCCCACCAATGGTGTGAAGGATGTCGACGCCGTCCTTGCGCAGCTGCTCGGCAGCGACCGCGAGCGGGTTCTCGCCCTCCTTGACGAGTCCGCGCTTGACGCAGTCCTCGACATTGGTGAACTTGACGCGCGAGTTTCCGATGGGCGAGCCGCCGAAATCGTGCAACACGGCGGCCTTCTCACGGACCGCGTCCGTGACGACAACCGAAGTGCCCGTCAGCAGACCCCAGTAGCCGTGCTGGTACGCGATGATCTCGACCTCGGGGGCCACCTCGGTGTAGCGGCCGATGAGGCCACCCACAGCAGAGGACAAGCAGGGGGCGAAGCCTCCGGCAGTGAGCAACGCGACACGACGAACGGACATGCGACGGGCCTTTCAGGTGAGGGTTTTCTCGCCCATTCTAGGGCTGGGGCACGGGCTCCTGCGAGACGCACGTCCCGCCGTTGCGGACGACGCGGGCCGTCAGGATTCCTCGCCGCGCGCCTTGCGCTCGGCGATCGCCAGGTCACGCTTGTACTGAGCGGAGTCTCGATCCGCGTATTCCTGGCCCGACATCGCACGGATCTCGTTCATGACGGTGTCGGTGAGTTCACGCAGCGCGTCACGATCTTCTTGGCGGCCGCGATAAGCGGTGATGTGGATGGGCTCACCGATGCGCACGCCGATGTCTTCTCGAGTGGGCAGGCGTTGACCCACAGGCTGCGCCACGTCAGTGTTGATCATGGCCACAGGAATGATGGGAACCCCCCCCTCGATAGCGAGGCGCGCCACGCCCGTCTTGCCGCGGTACAGGCGTCCGTCCGGGCTGCGGGTGCCTTCGGGATAGATCCCGAGCAACTCTCCGCTCCCGAGCACCTGCATCCCGGTGCGCAGCGCCGCCTCGGAGGCCTTGCCGCCGCCGCGATGCACGGGAATGGTGCCCACTCCCTGCATAAACGCCCGGGTCGCCGCTCCCTTGACTCCCTTGCCCGTGAAGTACTCGGCCTTGCCCAGGAAGACCACCTTGCGCTTGAGTACGAGCGGCAGAAACACCGAGTCGGAAAAGGACAAGTGATTAGACGCCAGAATGGCGCCGCCGTGCGCCGGCACGTTCTCCAGCCCCTCGACCCACGGCCGGTAGTAGGCCTTGAGCCCAGGGCCGAGTAACACGTGCTTGAACAATGTGTAGTACATGTGTCTCCTCCTCCTCAGGCTACCTGAGAGTCAGGTCTAGGGGAACAGCCTCGCGAGCGAGCGCCGCAGCCCCCACGATTCCGGCGTCATTCGCCATGTCGGCGGCGACGATGGGAGGGACGGGGCGATGACCACGGGCGGTCAGGTGCTCGGCAAACGCCTCGCGGGCGGGCTCGAGCATGAGGTCGCCGGCTGCAATGACTCCGCCGCCGATCACAAAGACTTCCGGATCCAGGACCGCAGCGACTTGCGCGCAGCCCTCTCCGATCCAGCGGCCAAGGTCGGCCAGCAGTTCGATCCCGAGCTCGTCCCCGTCCAGTGCCGCGGCCGTCACGTCGGGACCCGTGATGGCCTGGGGATTGCCTCCCGCGCGCTCGATCAGTCCTGCGGCGCGCACCGAGCGATCAATGGCGGCCCTGCGAGCCTCGCGAGTGAGCGCCGAACCGGACGCGTACTGCTCCCAGCAGCCCTTCTGACCGCATCCGCACGGCTGACCGTCGGGAACCATGCGCAAGTGGCCCAGCTCGGCGGCAAAACCGTAGGCGCCGCGCACTAGCTCGCCCTCGACCACAAGCGCCGAACCGAGACCCGTGCCGATCGTCAGCATCACCATCGTGCCCGTGCCCTTGCCTGCCCCGTAGACGTACTCCGCCCAGCCAGCAGCGTTCGCGTCGTTCTCGACAACGACGGTGATGTCATCACGTCCAAGGAGGGCGCGCACATTGTCGCCCAATGGGTAATCGCGCCACGCAATATTGGGGGCAAAGTTCATGTGATTGCGATCAGAACTGGCAAAGCCTGCCGCCGCGAGGCCCACCGCTCGCACGTCATACTCAGCCGACAACTCCGCCACGGCGTCGGCGATGGCTTCATCAATGCTCGTGGGATCTTGAGGCTTCGTGGGACGCCGTACCTTCGTCAAAATGGTGCCTGCGCTATCGACCACGCCTACAGCGATCTTCGTTCCGCCAATGTCGACACCAACCGCGTCCACGTCGATCCCCTTCAGATGTAAGTCATTTGACCTCACCGAGGGTATCGTGAGCGCAACCAATCACCTTGCCAATGGAGTCAAAATGATGGATGCAATGACGGCCCCGCGCAACATCATGGCGCTCGTCACCGACTCCTGGTCGGTCCGCGCGGACAAGGTGGTCATGCGTTATACCGATCCCAACGATCAGTGGATCGACGTCACGGGCGGAGATGCGCAGGAATACGTCGACGCCGTGGCCAAGGGCCTCATCGCGCGGGGAATTGGCCCCGGCGACACGGTGGGAATCATGTGTCGCACCCGGTTCGAGTGGACAGTGCTCGACTTCGCGATTTGGTCAGCCGGGGCGGTTCCCGTGCCCGTGTATGACACGTCGTCCACTTCCCAGATCGACTGGATCACGTCCGACGCCAACATCACGACCCTGTTTGTTGAGACCGACGCCCACGCTGCGCTGGCCCGCAAGGTCGCCTCGGACTCGGAGTCACCACTGACCGCCATCGAGGTCATTGATCGTGGGGCGATCGACTCCCTCATGGCCGATGGCGCGGGCGTCACCAACGCGGAACTGGAGTCTCGTCGCACTGCGGCCGCTCCAGACGATCTCGCCACGATCATCTACACGTCAGGAACCACCGGCCGCCCCAAGGGCGTGTGCCTCACTCACGGTAATTTCACCGTCCACATCGCGGGCATCCAAGAAGTTTTGAAGGACGTTCTGTTCGAGGAGGGTGCCTCGACGGTGATGTTCCTGACGCTGGCGCACTCGCTCGCCCGGCTGGTCGAGGTGGCGCTCGTGGCGTCGGGTACCGTCATGGGCTTCTGCCCTGACTCCTCCAAGCTGGTGGCTTACATGGGCACCTTCAAGCCGACGCTGATCCTCGCCGTGCCGCGCGTGTTCGAGAAGGTCTACACCTCGGCGGAGCAGAAGGCGGCGGCCGGCGGCAAGGTCAAGATCTTCCGGTGGGCAGCCAAGCAGTCGATCGACTATTCGAAGGCCCTGGACACCCCCGGGGGGCCGTCGACTGCGCTTACGCTGCGACACCGCCTTGCCTACAAGTTGGTGCTCGGCAAGATCATGGCGGTGCTCGGCGGCAATGGGCACTGGGCCATTTCCGGTTCCGCGCCGCTCGGCGAACGCCTTGGACACTTCTACCGGGGCATTGGGCTGGTGGTGCTCGAGGGATATGGACTGACCGAGACCAACGCGGCATCGCACGTCAACCGTCCCGAGCGGTCGAAAATCGGCACGGTCGGCCCTCCGCTGCCCGGTATCGAGGTGAAGATCGCCGCGGACGAGGAGATCCTGCTGCGTGGTCCATCGCTCTTCTCGGGCTATCACCACAACCCGGAGGCGACCGCCGAGTCATCGCACGACGGCTGGTTCAAGTCCGGAGACATCGGCGTCGAGGACGAAGACGGCTACCTCACGATCACGGGGCGCAAGAAGGAGATCATCGTCACTGCTGGCGGCAAGAACGTGGCGCCCGCGATGCTGGAGGACCGCCTCAGGGCGTACCCCCTGGTGTCCCAGTGCGTCGTCGTCGGCGACGGCAAGCCGTTCATCGCAGCGCTCATCACGCTCGACGCCGAGGCCCTCCCTGGATGGCTCAAGGCCAAGGGACTGCCTGAACTGACTGTCGCGCAGGCGGCCGTCGACCCCACGGTGCGCGAGCACCTTGACCAAGCAGTCGAGCGGACCAACAAGGCGGTGTCACGCGCCGAGTCGATCCGCAAGTACGAGGTGGTGCTCGAGGACTTCACGATCGCGAACGGCTACCTCACGCCCTCCCTCAAGGTCAAGCGCGAGCGCGTGATTATCGACTTCCACGACCGCATCGACAACCTCTACTCCTCCGCGAAGCCCTAGCTGACGCGTTCATCCCGCACCAGTCGCAGCGGCGGCAACAGCCCGCCTTGCGACATCGCGGTAATGGCCGCCGCTTGGTCTTCGTCCACCTCGATCGTGTGGGGATGACGCGTGATCGTGAGGAAGGACACCACGCAGTCGCCGCACGCTGGGCCGCGTGCCGTGCACTCATCGCATTCGATCAACATGCCTTTCACGCTAAACGCGACCCCTGACATGTGGTCCAGACAGCCCGGCGCCCGCCTGTCTCACCCGTGACGTAGCGTCGTGCCCATGACCACCGACGTCCCCGACATCAGCCATCATCTGGATGGCGTGCAAGTCGGACTCGACCAAATCGGCGCGCCTCTCTACTCGACCACGTTCGTCGTGGTGGACCTCGAGACAACGGGCGGCTCCCCCGCTTCGAGCGCCATCACCGAGATCGGCGCAGTAAAGACGCGCGGCGGAGAGGTCATCGGCGAGTTCCAGACCCTCGTGGATCCCGGCATGCCCATTCCGCCGATGATCGTGCGGCTCACGGGTATCACCGATGCGATGCTCGTCGCGGCGCCCACCATCGAGCAGGTGCTTCCGAGCTTTCTCGAATTTCTTGGCGACGCCGTGTTGGTCGCACACAATGCGCCCTTCGACGTGGGGTTCCTCAAGGCCGCGTGCAGGCAACAGGGATACAAGTGGCCCGGCAATGAGGTCGTGGACACGGTGACCCTGGCCCGCCGGGCGACCACCAAGGAGGAGGCTCCCAACAAGAAGTTGTCGACGCTCGCGCGTGCATTCGGTAGCGTCGTCACCCCGAACCACCGGGCGCTCGAGGATGCCCGAGCGACGTCGGAGATCCTGCACCACATGCTGGAGCGGTTGGCGCGATTCGGCATCACCCACCGAGAAGACCTGGACGCCCTGCGCAACCCGGTGCCGGAGAGGCTACGCAAGAAGGCCACGATGGCGGACAAGGTGCCCGCGCAGCCCGGCGTCTACGTCTTCAGAGGACCGCAAGGCGAGCACCTGTACGTAGGAACCTCCAAGAACTTGCGATCACGCGTCAAGTCGTACTTCACTCGCGGCGAGCAGCGCCGCCAGATCCGGGAGATGCTCGACCTCGCGGTGGGTGTCGACACCCACGTGTGCGCCACGGATCTCGAGGCCAGGGTGGTCGAGGTGCGGATGATCGAGCGCTACCGGCCGCGTTACAACCGGCGCTCAACGCGTCCCGAACGGACGGCCTGGATCGGCCTCACCGACGAGCGCTACCCGCGTCTGCGCGTCACCCGTTCTGCCTCCGGCGCGTCTGGGACTGGCACGACGGCTCTCGTGGGGCCGATGCGCGGCGCGGGCGAGTCTCAGGCAGCCATCGAGGCAGTGCAGCACGCCCTGGGAGTGCGCACGTGCACTACGCGTCTCACGATCGTGCCGCGGGCGGGCGCGAGAGCGTGCCTGCTCAAGGACCTTGGCCAGTGTGCCGCGCCGTGTGTGGGTGGAGCGGACTCGGGGTACGACGCCACGGTCGCAGCGGCGACGTCCGCGCTCCAGGGCGATCCTTCTCCTGTGGTCGACGCCCTTGCGGACGCCATCGAAGAACACGTGAGCAAGCTCGACTTCGAGCGCGCGGCCTCCCTGAGGGACGGCATATCCGCCCTCGTCGATGGCTCCATGAGGTCTCAACGCCTGCAGTCGCTGCGGGGAGTTCGCCTCGTGGCCGTCCGGCGTGCGGGCAACGGATTCGACGTGGTCTCCGTGGTGGACGGCGTGCTCGCGGGGTCGGCCCGCGTGAGTCAGGGTGTGTGGGCAGCGTGCGCTCGGCTTCGCGACGCATGGGACGAGGCCCCGGCCGATGCACTGGTCGAGGAACGCGAAATGCTGGCGCGCTGGCTTGAGCAGGACGGCGCGCGGCTCGTCTTCATGGAGGGCGAGTGGAGCAGCCCCGCACTGGGCGCCGCCAGGCATGCGCACTGGGTCAGCGCGCGCGACCACGACCGCTTGAGCGTCGGCGAACTTCAGCGCTAACCGCACGCCTTCACGTCAGGGCTGCGCGGCTCCACTGCAGAGGGTCCCCACAGCGGCGCGTCCCCACAGCGGCGCGTCCCCACAGCGGCGCGGCTCTACTGCTGCGTGGCTCTACTGCTGCGTGGCTCTACTGCTGCGTGGCCTCGGCCCACCTGTGCAGCGTCGCGTCGGCGGCGCCCGAATCGATCGCGTTGGCCGCCGCGACCATTCCCGCGAGCACCCTGGTGAGCAGGTCGTCGGCGTCCGTTCCAGGAAGAGTGCCGTCCGCCGCAATCGCCAGCGCCGCATTCGCGATCACGGTCTCGCGCACCGGCCCGCTAGCCCCCGCCAACACCGAACGCACCACGGCGGCGTTCTCGTCCGGCTCGCCGCCTCGCAGGGCCTCGATCGGGATCGGACGCAAGCCCAGGTCCGCCGCGGCATCGATCATCGACTCCGTCACCACTCCGTCGCGCACATCCCACACGCGCGTGGCCGCAGTCGCGGCCAACTCGTCCAAACCGTCCTCATTGCGGAACACCATGCCGTCGCGGCGGCGCATCGCAAGTACGTTCGCCATCACGGGGGCAAGATCTGCCGACGAAGCGCCGATGGCGCTCACGGCGGGCTGCGCGGGGTTCGTGAGCGGGCCAAGCACGTTGAAGATCGTCGGGATGCCCAATTCCTTTCGCACCGGGCCTGCAAAGCGCATGGCTGGGTGGAACTTGATGGCGTAGCAGAAGGTGATGCCCACCTCTTCCACCACCTCGGCCACGCGCTGCGGCTCGAGGTCAAGGTTGACGCCCAGCGCGGCCAGCACGTCGGAAGACCCTGTGGTGGAGGACGACGCCCTGCTGCCGTGCTTGACCACCCGCAAGCCGGCGCCGGCGATCACCAGCGCGGCCATCGTCGAAATGTTGACCGTGTTGGCCTTGTCGCCGCCGGTGCCGACGATGTCGACCGAGCGGCCGGGGATGGAGAGCGGCGCCGCGTGCGCAAGCATCGTCTCGACCATGCCGTTCACCTCAGCGGCCGTGGCTCCCTTGGTCTGCATGCCCATCAGGAAGGCGCCCAACTGCCCGTCGGTGGCCCGCCCGTTGAACACCTCGTCCAGCATCCAGGCCGTGTCCGCCGCGTCGAGGTTCTCGTCAAAGGACAGGCGCATCAGAATGTCGGGCCACGTTGCCATGAGGATTCCTTCGGTGAAGCGTCGGTAGAGGTCTTGAGGCTCAGGCGCTCGCCGAGGCGGGAGCGAAAAATGCGTCTACGGCGTCCTTGACGACGAACGGGTCGAGCGGGTGAGCGACGGCAGCGTCGGCTTCCGACCACGTGGCGAGCCAGGCGTCGCCGATGCGTCCCACCAGCAACAGGATGGGCGGGCAGACAAACAGTTCGTGCTTGAACTGCCGCGCGATGCCCATTCCCCCGGCCTTCGCGGCCTCTCCGTCGAGGATCATCAGGTCGAAGGCGTTTGCGTCCGCCTGCATCACGGTGCCTTCGTGGGTGGCGGTCTCGGTCCATTCGACCGGCCTGCCAGAAGACGTCGGCCCCACGGCAAGTTTGACCTTGTCACGCACCGTGATGTCATCGCTGTAGAGCAAGATGCTGACGGGCGTGAGAGTCGGGGTATCGCCTTCGTGGCGCACAGTAACGTCGTTCATGCCGCCCATTCTGGCATGATGAGCGGCTGCCATGTCCGGTCTTCGCTTTTGCGGCACGCCGATACTCGGGACCTTTGCTGGCGCGAACGCCGAAGACAGGCATAATGAACGCATGTCCCACGCACCAGCGGCGATACCGTCCCCGATCCACGCTACGCGCCCCAATCGAGTGGCCGTCGGGACCATAGTCTGGCTTAGTTCCGAACTCATGTTTTTCGCAGGTCTCTTCGCGATGTACTTCACGTTGCGAGGAGAGGCTCCAGGCGAGTGGGCTGCCCACACGTCGCAGTTGAATGTGCCGTTCGCTTTGCTCAACACTTCGGTCCTGGTAGCTTCATCGTTCACCGCCCAAGCGGGCGTGTGGGCCGCAGAGCGCTACCAACGCCGACGCACGGGCCCCCTGTGGAAATTCCGCACGTGGGGCACGCACGAATGGTTCGTCACCACGTACATCATGGGCTCGTTCTTCGTCGCCGGTCAGGTGTTTGAGTACGCGGAGCTGGTGCACGAGGGCCTCACCATCTCGTCGTCGCCCTACGGATCGGCCTTCTACCTGGCGACCGGCTTCCACGGCCTCCACGTGGTGGGTGGCTTGATCGCCATGCTGTTCGTGCTCGGCCGGTCGTTCGTCGCCAAGAAGTTCGGCACGCTCGAAGCGACCACCACCATCGTCGTGTCGTACTACTGGCACTTTGTCGATGTGGTCTGGGTCGCGCTGTTCCTCGTCATCTACGGTCTGAAATAGGAGGAGCGCGATGCGTACCGTTGCCTTGAAGCGCCACCACCGCTCGGCGCCTTTCATCTTGATGTTCGTCCTGCTTGCCGGACTCACGATGGCCGCCTCGTTCGCGCAGTCCCGTCCAGCCGAGGCCGCGACCGTCACGGCGGACGACATCGGCGAGGGTCAGAAGCTCTTCGCCGCGAACTGCGCCACGTGCCACGGCCTGGGCGCTCAAGGTCAAGAAGGCGTCGCGCCCTCACTCGTGGGAGTGGGTGCCGCCGCGGTTGACTTCCAGGTAGGCACCGGTCGCATGCCGATGCAGGCCTCGGGTCCGCAGGCGATCGTGAAGGACGTCCAGTTCAACGAGGAGCAGATTGCGCAGATGGCGGCATTCGTCGCCTCCCTGGGTGCAGGGCCGTCGGTTCCCGATGCGGAAGCGGTCAACCCGGCGCTCGGAGACCCCGCACAGGGTATGGCGTTGTTCCGCACCAACTGCGCGATGTGCCACGGCTCGGTGGGCGGCGGAGGGGCCCTGTCGCAAGGCAAGTACGCCCCCGCGCTCTGGCAGACCACCCCGACTCACATCTACGAGGCCATGCTGGTGGGCCCCCAGTCGATGCCGGTGTTCAACAACGCCAATATGACCCCCGAAGACAAGCGCGACATCATTGCGTTCCTCGAGGAGCAGCGCAACGGCGCCGCCGGCGGCCTCAGCCTGGGCACGATCGGCCCGGTGGCAGAGGGCCTGTGGGCGTGGCTCCTTGGCATGGGTCTCATCGTGGCCTTTACCGTGTGGATTGGAGTGCGTTCCTCATGAGCACCGACAGCGGGATGATCCACGACGGCGCAGTCGAGGACGAGTTCGCTGACCCGGGAGTCCCTACAGGCCACCGGCCTCGGCGCGCGGACGTGGACCCCCAGGCTGCCAAGAGGGCCGAGCTCCAGGTCGCGGTCCTGTTTGGGATCTCCGTCATTGGCACGATCATCGCCATTTGGGCGTGGGCGACCGCTGACGGTGGCGGCGACGACATCGGCAATGTGCAGCGCACCACGATGTTCATGGGCGTAGGCATCTTCCTCGCCATGATCGGCATCGGAACGGGCGCGATCCACTGGGCCAAGACGCTCATGCGTGATCACGACATGGTCGAGGAACGCCACGCGCTGCGCTCGTCAGACGAGGCGCGCGCCGGGGCGATCGACAACCTCAAGGAAGGCGCCAAGGACTCCGGCCTCCGCGTGGGACGCCGCGGCCTGCTCAAGGGTTCCCTGGTGACCGCGCTCGCGATCGCTCCCCTGTCCGTGCTGGTTCCTGCGGTGGGCAACCTGGGCGGCGACTGGAACGTATCCAAGTTCCGCCACACGATGTGGCGTCAGGGCACGCGCCTCGCCAAGGACCCCGACGGCACCCTCATCAAGGCCTCCGACGTCACGATTGGCTCCGTCTTCCACGTGATTCCTGACGGACTCAATGAGTTGGAGAAGCACAAGATCGAAGAGAAGGCCAAGGCCGTGGTCCTGCTCATCCGTCTGGACCCGAAGGACCTCAAGTTGGTGCCGGGCCGCGAGGACTGGTCCTTCGACGGCATCGTCGCGTACTCGAAGATCTGCACCCACGTGGGCTGCCCCGTCGCGCTGTACGAGCAGCAGACGCACCACCTGTTGTGCCCCTGCCATCAGTCCACGTTTGACGTAGCCGATGGCGCCAAGGTGATCTTTGGGCCAGCCAAGCGGCCGCTGCCACAGCTGCCGATCGCCGTGGACGATGAGGGCTACATCATCGCCAAGGACGACTTCAATGAGCCGATCGGCCCGAGCTACTGGGAGCGCCTCAAGTGACCGACGTGAAGACCGCCCCCTCAGACAGCCGGCTCAACCGCGCGGCCGGTGCTGGCGCCAACTACCTGGATGAACGCACGTCGATCGGCGCGTTCACCAAATTCATCGCACGCAAGCTCTTCCCCGACCACTGGTCGTTCATGCTTGGCGAGATCGCCCTGTACTCGTTCGTCGTACTGCTGCTGTCCGGCGTGATCCTGACGGCCTTCTTTGTGCCGTCGATGGACATCGTGCGATACGACGGCACCTTCCCGCAGCTGCAGGGCGCGGAGATGTCCCAGGCCTTCGAGTCGACCGTTCATATGTCGTTCGAGGTGCCCGGCGGCCTGCTCATGCGGCAGATTCACCACTGGGCCGCTCTGATCTTCACTGCGTCGATCGTGACGCACATGGCGCGCATCTTCTTCACCGGCGCGTTCCGCAAGCCGCGTGAACTCAACTGGCTCGTGGGCTTCACGCTCATGATCCTGTCGCTCGCGGCCGGATTCACCGGCTACTCGCTTCCCGACGACGTGCTCTCCGGCAACGGTTTGCGCATCATTGACGGCGTCATCAAGTCCGTCCCCATCCTCGGCTCCTACGTCTCGTACGGGCTGTTCGGCGGCGAGTTCCCTGGCGAGACGCTCATTCCCAGAATGTTCACCGCGCACGTTCTGCTGGTCCCCGCCCTCATTCTTGGGCTGATCGCGCTGCACCTGTTCCTGGTATTCCTTCACAAGCACACCCAGTACCCAGGCGGCGGCCGGACCGACAAGAACATCGTCGGCCTGCCCCTGTTCCCCGTGTACACGGCCAAGGCGGGCGGGTTCTTCTTCGTGGTGTTCGGCGTCATCACGCTGCTCGCCGCGGTGTTCCAGATCAACCCGGTGTGGAACTACGGTCCTTACGACCCCTCCCCCGTGTCCGCGGGAACCCAGCCGGACTGGTACATGCTGTTCATCGACGGCGCCCTCCGGATCATGCCCGGCAACTTCGAGATGGTGATCGGCGGCTTCACGCTGTCACTCAACGTCCTCATCCCGGCCGTCGTCTTGCCGGGACTGTTCTTTGGCGTGCTGGCCCTGTACCCGTGGATAGAAGGCTTGGCCACGGGCGACCGCGGCGAGAAGCACGTGCTGGACCGTCCCCGCAACGCCCCCACGCGGACCGCTGTCGGCGTCGCCCTCATCACGTTCTACGTGGTGCTGGTGCTCGAGGGCTCCAACGACATCGTGGCCACCGTGTTCAGGCTGTCCATCAACGACCTCACCCTCATGTTCCGCATCCTCGTGATCGCGTTGCCCATCGTGGCATTCATGATCACCAAACGGATCGCCTTGGGACTGCAACGCAAGGATCGCGAACTCGTGTTGCACGGCCACGAGACGGGACGCATCGTCCGTTTCGATAACGGCGAATACATCGAGGTCCACGAACCGCTCACGGAGCAGGAACGCTGGGTGCTCGTCTCGTATCGCAACCTCAAGCCACGCGAACTGGCCCCCGAGCTCAATGATCGCGGAGTGCGCCGCAAGGGCTACCGCTGGGATCGCTTCAAGTCGGCCTGGTCGCGCTTCTACTTCGAGGACCGCGTGGAGCCGATCACGCCTGCGGAACTCAAGGAGGCGCAGGAGCACCATGCCCACGAGGTGGCGCGCATGGCCTCTTCGGCCACGACCGACAAGCCGACGGCCACCGAACACTAGTCCCCACGATGTCGAGGCGACGCGCGCACCCAGTTGGTGTGCGCGTCGCTTTGTTTGCAGGGACGATGCTGCGCATGCCAATCGGTAGGGTAAACGGTGGGCGCGTGGAATGGTCTCCACACCACACACGTTCACCTCATAGGCAGGCCCAGCACGTTCGGACCCGCACCTAGAGATTTGTCCGGACCGACCGGACACCGAGATGGAGGAAGAATGGCCGACTACACGCTGCCGGACCTCGACTACGACTACGGAGCCTTGGCCCCGTCTATCGCCGGCGAAATCATGGAGCTCCACCACTCCAAGCACCACGCTGCCTATGTCGCTGGCGCCAACACCGCGCTCGAGAAGATGGCCGAGGCGCGCGACACCAACAACTTCGCCGCGATCGGTGGCCTTGAGAAGGCCCTCGCGTTCAACCTTGGTGGACACACCAACCACTCGATCTTCTGGACCAACATGTCGCCCGACGGCGGCGACAAGCCCGTGGGCACCCTCGCCACCGCGATCGACGACAACTTCGGTTCATTCGACAAGTTCGCGGCGCACTTCACCAACAACGCCATGACGATCATGGGGTCGGGCTGGTCGATCCTCGCGTACGACACGATCGGCAAGAAGCTCATCATCGTGCAGCTCTACGACCAGCAGGGCAACGTCCCCATGGGACTCATCCCGCTGCTCATGCTCGACATGTGGGAGCACGCGTTCTACCTGCAGTACAAGAACGTCAAGGCCGACTACGTCAAGGCGTGGTGGAACGTCGTGGACTGGGCCAACGTGCAGGCGCGCTATGCGACCGCATCGGCCACCCAGGGACTCATCGTCCGCTAAGTGAACCCCGCGACCCTGTGAGGTCGCACCCCAAGAGGCCCTTCGTGGCGGTGGTCATGACTGGTCACCCGCGAGGGGCCTCTTTGCGGCTTCGCGCAGGGTCAAGCCCGTGTGGACGCTTCTTCCCCTCGAAGTCTCCTGCGGGCCGCACGCACCGCTGGCAAGGCGATGGCGATGAGCGAGTACAAGAGCAGCAAGATCGACAGCGGATAGGCGATCGCCGGAGCAAACGCCACGAGGAGCCCGCCGAGGCCGATCAGTGCGAGTTGGCTGCGTATCCACGTCAAGGCGGCCCCCGCCAGACCAACAGCCACGAGGGCGATCAGGATCGGGCTCGCGGAGAACCAGCCCCCGTATCCAAGGTAGACGAGGGAGTCCACGACCTCGACGATAGCGAGCCCGCGGATGGTCCACATGAGGCCTCGCTCGACACGGACGTACGTGGAGTCAACAGCCATCGCCGATCTCCCCTCTGGCACCGGGAATGGTCTCGTCTTCCATACTAGGTTCTCGAATGCGCGCGCGTTTCGGGGCGCCACATAGGCCGAGTTGCCAGCCTGAGGACCCCGCGATCAGTCGAAGATCAGCACCAGGAGTCCGCTGCCCAGATTGATGAGCGCGAAAGCTCCCGCGATCGATCCACTCACAATGAGCGGCAGCCACGCTCCCGGCTCGTTCGCGGCTGCGGCCCTACGGCTGAACACACGGGTGACGAGCAACGGCAATGCGATCACGATGAGCGCGGCGACGAAAGCCAGCGCCATCACCCACAACGGAGGTCTGGCTATCGCGCTGTCGTGGCCTATCCACGCAGGGATACCCTCCCCCACCACAAACGCCGCGACGAAGCCGACCGGCAAGAGGATCAGCGACCACCACGCGCGGCGAACCTGGCGTGAATAGGATCGGTCCGCCTCTGATGGTCTTACAGTTGCGCCCATGTTGACTCACCCCTTCGGGATGCGAGCCGGAACGCCAGCGACCTGCGTCGGAGCCGTTGCTCCGGACACCCCTAGATTACATCCGACAGACCGAAATCAAGTGGGAATTTGGGGCTGTCCTGCCCACGGAACCCCTCGCGTGGACGCTGGGCGGAGCCCGTCATGCTCAATCGCAGGGTCCACGCAGGACGGGTTGCTGGCCTGAGTGGAGTCTGGCCCCGCGGTGATGCTCGCGGCCCGCACGGCGTGTCTCGCGTCGGCCATTTCGCGTGTCACCTGGGCATTTCCCAAACTGCCCCACACCGGACATCTCGCGTTCACCGGATGTGGGGATGTCCCTCGCTAACTTTTTGGGTGTCCCCTCCCCAACACAAAAGGAAAGACACATGCACACGTCATTCTCCGCACTCGGCATCGGAGTGGTCGCCTTTGGCGGCCTCGCGTTCGGCAACACCCTCAACGGTCCCTGGGAGTACGTTCCCATCGAAGGTTCCGCGTACGGCCATGCCTCGACCGACTGGACAGTCCCCTACATCGTCCCCGAGGGCTACCACCAGTGGATGGTGCAGGACGAGACCGTTCTGGACGTCTATCCAGGCATCGACGACCTGCACGACATGAACACGCAGAACGAGGGCGGCCACCAGGCCGGCCGCTACATGTACAACACGTACGAGGTGAACTCCGGCGGCGCGATAGCGGTCACGAACCTCAAGACGGGCGAGGCCCAGATCCTGGCTCAGGACAGCGACTGGGGCTTCGACTGGAACCGCCTCGACGGCATCCGCTGGACGCCGTGGAACACACTGCTGATCACCGAGGAGACCGCCGGCGGCAAGGTGTACGAGGTGTTCCTCGAGAAGCAAGACCCGACCAAGGTCACCGACGTCGTCGAGCGTGGCGCCCTTGGAAGCCTGCGTCACGAGGGCATCGACGTGGGCCAGGACGGTTCCGTCTACGTGATCGATGAGTACAACGGCGGCTCCGTCTTCCGCTTTGTGCCCTCCAAGAATGGCGACCTCTCCTCCGGAACGCTGTATGCGCTCAAGCTCACGGGCCTGAGCGACGCGGACCAGAAGTGGAACCAGTCCACGTACGACTCCAAGGTGGGCGCATTCGAGTGGGTCGCCCTTGACCAGGAGCTGGCGCAGGCCGACGGCGACGCCGCGGCCAACGCCGTCAACGCGACCGAGTTCGGTCGTCCCGAGGACCTCGAGATCATCGGCAACACCCTCTACGTGGCCAACACGAGCGAGGACCGCGTCATCGCCGTGGACCTCGGCGCAGAGACCGTGTCGACGTTCGTCGAGGCAGGCCTCAACGTTCCCGTCGAGGTGGCTGGCTCGGTGACTGGCTTCAACTCGCCCGACAACCTGGCCGAGGGCCCCGACGGCACGCTGTGGGTTGTCGAGGACAACGACTACTCCGACATCTACCAGGCGACGATGGACGAGAACGGCGACGGCGCGGCCGACTCCGTATCGCTGTTCGCGTCGCTCACCGACGAGGGCGCCGAGACCACCGGGATCTACTTTGGCAAGGACCGCAAGGTCATGTACGTGACCGTCCAGCACCCTGACAAGGACCTGGCAGACGGCATCTGGGCCATCTCAAAGAAGAACAACTAGTCACGACGACGGGGCGGGTCTTCCGGAGACGGGAGGCCCGCCCTTCGCGCGCCTGAGCCAAGCGTCGTCCTACCAGCGGGCCTCGACCACGAGCGCGGGTTTGTGGGAGACGTCGTACACGCGCAGCCAGTCCGGGCGGACCACCACTACCTCGTAGCCCTCGTAGCGGGACTTGGTTCCCGGCATGAGGCGCTCGAAATCGGCGGCGTAGCGCTCTGCGGACTCGCCCTCGGTGATGACGGCCGGGCCTTCGAGCTGGACCGACACAGGGCCGACCGTGCCCGCGACCACCGCGACGCGCCCGTTCGCCCGCAGGTTGACGAGCTTGCGCGCCCACGGGAGCACGTTGAAGATCAGCGTGCCGTCGTCGAGCGCCGTGATGCCCACGAGCGCGGCCTCGGGCTCACCGTCGGGACTCACCGTCGCGACGATGGCGCGGCCCTCCTGGCGGACGAAGGTGGCAATGTCGGCAGGGTCTTGAGGATCGAGGCTCATGGGCTGACGGTAGCGGTGGCTCTCGTCATCGCCAAGGGACTTCCGGCACGGGGAGCGGTGTCGACCAGGTCTCGTGCCGCCGATGCGGCCGCACCCACGCAATCGACGTCCGGCAAAACGGCGTGCACGGCCAGGGACCCCTCGTGGAGGCTCAGCAGCCGGGCCGCGAGGGCGTCGGGATCCGCGATTCCGGCCTCGGCCGAGAGCCGCGAGAAAAGGCCGAGCAGCCACCGCTTCTCCTCGGTCGCGACCCGATGCCCCGGGTGGGTCGGGTCGGGCAGCTCCGCCAGCGCGTTGATGAACGCGCACCCTCGTGGATTGTCAGCCATCCACGCCGGGAGCGCGGCGAAAGGCGCGGTGATGCGCTCCGTGGCCGTCAGCGCGGGGTTCGCCAGCACATCCGCTATCACCAGGCGCCAGCGTCGGTCCCGCTCGAGCAGATATGTGGCGACCAGCACGTCCTTCGAGCCAAACCGGTTGTAGAGCGTCCGCTTGGTGATCCCCGACTCTTGCGCGATGAGGTCGACACCCACCGCAGCGATGCCGCGCGCATAGAACAGCGCCGACGCCACGTCCAGAATGCGCCGGGCGTTGGGGGTCAGGGTCCCGGGATCGAGGGCTCCCGGATCGAGTGCTGTGGTGTTCACCTGCTGCCATCCCTTACGTTTACCTAAGTTCACAGACCGGTATACCCATGCCGAAGGGGGTTCGCCATGACGATTCCCGACACGATGCAGGCCGCGCGACTCACTCGCCACGGCGGACCAGAAGCTCTCGAGCTCGCGACGGTTCCCGTGCCCTCGCCGCTCGCCAGCCTCACCATGGTGTCGATGCGGATCGCGCCGCGCTCCCCGCCTACGCCATGCAACGGATGACGATGGCGGTGCGTACGCGACGGCGTGTGGCTCCAGAGGCGCCCCCGGGGCCCGCTCAGAGCTTCTCCGTGTCACGATGGAACACATGAAGGCAATCACCGCATCCCACTCCGGCGGCCCCGAGGTCATGAAACTGGCCGAGGTCGCCAAACCCACGTGCCCCGCCGACAAGGTCCGCGTGCGCGTCGAGGCCGCCGGAGTGAACTTCATCGACACGTATCGCCGCTCGGGCGTCTACAGGATCGACTTCCCCATGATCCCCGGCTCCGAGGGCGCGGGCACCGTAATCGAGGCGGGGGCCGACGTCGAATGGGCCAAGGAGGGCGACCGCGTCTCGTGGACCTCCACGTCGGCGTCCTATGCCGAGCAGGTCATCCTCGGCCAGGGCGACTGCTACTCCGTGCCCGATGCCGTGGCCACCGACGTCGCCGCCGCGTCCATGTTGCAGGGCCTCACGGCGCACTACCTCGCCAGTTCGTCGTTCGCCCTTGGTCAGGGCCACATGGCCCTTGTGCACGCCGGAGCGGGCGGCGTGGGCCTACTCCTCACCCAGATGGCGGTGGAGCGCGGCGCGCGGGTCATCACGACGGTGTCGACCGCGGACAAGGCGGAACTCTCGCGCAACGCAGGCGCCGACGCGGTGATCCGCTACGACCAGTTCGACGACATCGCCGCGGAACTCCCCCAGGCCGTGCTGGACCTCACTGAAGGGCGCGGTGTCAACGTCGTCTACGACGGCGTGGGCAAGACCACGTTCGACGCATCCCTGGCGTCGCTGACCATGCGCGGCACGCTGGTGCTCTTTGGCGGCGCCTCCGGCCAGGTCCCCCCGTTCGACCTGCAACGGCTCAACGCGGGCGGCTCGCTCAGCATCACGAGGCCGTCACTGGGACACTTCCTCCACACGGCCGACGAACGGGCCTGGCGCAGCGGGGAGCTGTTCGGAGCGATCGCGACCGGGAGCCTGGACGTGCACATCGGCGCAAGGTTCCCGCTGGAAGACGCCGCCGACGCGCACCGCGCCCTCGAGGGACGCCGCACCACCGGCAAGGTGCTGCTCGTCCCCTAGCCATACCGCAGGACTGGCTGCCAGTGAGGGTCCAAGGTCCCGGCTCCTATGGGGCGCTCCTTGAGACTATGGTCCTCACTGCATAGGTAGCAGACCGTGACAAGCGCGTGCGCTCAACGACGAGCATCAAGGAAATATTGTGCCTCCGGCAAGACGGTGGAGTACCCACCCACGACGCTACGCCTTGGCGACCACCGGGCCGATTCCCCCCGACCGTCGCTCGGATGCCCCCCACCCCGTCGCCATCACCGCCGAATGTGACCTCGTCCGCAGCGCATCCACGTCGACTGACTGCCAGAGCTTCGCCGTGCGCGAGTTCCTGCTCCTTGAGGACGGCAACCGGGTCCCGTTGCGTGAGGGCCTCGAGTTCACGATCGGATTGCCCTTCAGCGACGTGCACGAGGCCCTCAGCGCCGACGCGCTCCTCTGCGCCATGCGCGGCGTCGTGCTTCCGGAACTCTCCGCCATCGATCGTGAACACCCGTGGGACTGTCTGGTGCGACTCGCCCGACGCCGCAGGGTCCAGACCTGTGCCGACGAGATCGCGCAATTACCGTACGAGTTGGTGCTCAGCGAGGCCGTGAAGAACTGGCTCTAGCGGCCCGATCGTTACCGGCAAACACGCCGGTCCGCTCCTTGGTGCTCTACGCCGACGGAGCCGCGGGGGTATCGAGCCTGCGTCGGCGCCGGATCACGGTGATCAGTAGCACCAAAGAGCACAACTGTGCGGCCGCGATGATGACGGTGAGCGACGCTCGGTCGTTGTAGAGCGCGCCAGCAAGCGTGGCGCCCGCGAAGGTCGTGGCGCCTTGGAGGACCGCGAAGACGCCGTAGGCGGTCCCTCGCCGACCCGACGGCGCAAGGTCGGCAACCAGGGCCTTGACGGTCGAGTCTTGAATGCCCACCGTGGCTCCCCACACGACCACTCCGGCCACCACAGCAGGCACCGCTGTAGAAAGGGTCAGAGCCGGGATGCAGGTGACCAGCACGGGAACCACAAGCAGTACCGACGCGCCGACGCGGTCGTAGGCCCAACCGTTGCCGAGAGCGGAGACGGCTGCGGCGAGCATGCCGAGCGCGAAGATGAGCGGGATCACCGGCAAGGCGACCATCCCGGAATCCGCGAGGTGGAAAGAAATCACGCCGAAGCCGACCAGGCCAAACGTGGACAGCGCGGAGGAGAGCGCGAAGAGCGCGAAGGTCACGGGGAGGCCGCCGCGACGGGGGGCGCTCACCGCGAGGAGGGGCTCGACTGAATCCGGGCGCGCGGGTTCGGGCGCGAGCATGTAGACGCTCGGATCCGGGACGCGCCGCCGCAGCCTCACCAGCAAGAGCATCGCGATGACGCCAGGCACAATGAGGACAAGAAAGGCCGGCCACATCACGCCGGTCACGACGATGACGCCAGCCACGATCAATGGGCCGAGAAATGCCCCGATCTGGTCCAGGGTCTTGTGAACCCCGAACCCGCGACCGCGACCGACGGCCCCCGCGGCGTCGGCCAACAGCACGGTCTTGGCCGGGCTACGTATCGCCTTTCCCACACGTTCGATGATGAGGAGTGCGGCGGCGACAGCAAGCCCCGCGACGCCGAGCGCTGGCGTGATGGCCAGCAGCGGCACGCTCACCGCGGTGAGCGCGTAACCGCTGATCGTGAAGTCCCAATAACGTCGGGTGCGGTCGGCCAAGGGTCCACTGATCAGCCGGAGGGTCAGCCCCGCCGCCTCGGCTGCCCCGGTGATTGCGCCAACGGCGAGTGCCGAGGCGCCCAATTCGGCAAGCAGCGGTCCGCTGATGGACCGGGCACCATCGGCCACCATGTCGACAGCCAGACTCACGAACCCGAGGGCAATGACCATGCGCCATGGCGACAGTCCGGGGCGGTTCCTCAGAGTGTCGGCCACATCATCCTCGTCCGCTGGGCATCACCGGATATCTCACATTTCCACACGGCCTTGGCCGCGCAAGGTCGGATTTTGACGACCATGCAACGCCGGGAAGCGACCTTGCACGTCTTACTGTGATCCTAGGCAACACCAGCAAGAACCCCGGCCCGCGCCATTGCGGAGCCGGGGCCTTGCGTCTGGGAATTAGTGTGCGAAACGCCCAGTGGAGTATTCGAAGACCCAGCCCACCAGGCCGATGACGGCCACGATGGTCGCGGGCACCATGACCCACCAACCCACGGCCATCGCCACGAAGGCGAGGGCACAACCCATGGCGACAACAAGCGGCCACCAGGACCACGGTGCGTACAGACCCTGGTCGCCCTGGTCCTCGGATATCGCGGCGTCCTCGCGGTCCTCGGCGCGGTCACCGTGCCGCTTGGTGAGCATCCGAAAGTAGATGGCAATCATGAACGCGAGACCTGCGGACAGCAGGATCGCCGGGAAGCCCACCAGCTCCTGGAAGTCGGTAAGGAAACCGTAGACGACCGCGACGAGTAGGAAGAACGCGCCAGGAATGAGGAAGACGTTGGCTTCAAGTTTCATGTCTTGGCTCCTAGCTCACTGCGGACTTGTCGAGACTGCTGTCCCCCGCCGTGTGGTGGTCGATCGCGGCCACCTGCGGGTAGTGCAGGTCAAACGCGGGACGCTCCGAACGGATACGCGGGATCGACACAAAGTTGTGGCGCGGCGGAGGGCAGCTGGTGGCCCACTCGAGAGAGTTGGCGTAGCCCCACGGATCGTCCTCGGTGACCCGGGGTGCGTGTTTGGCCGTCTTGTACACGTTCCAGAAGAACGGCAGCGTGGATGATGCCAACAGGAACGCGCCGCCCGTCGAGATCTGGTTGAGGACCGTGAAGCTGTCCTCGGGCAGGTAGTCGGCGTAGCGGCGGGGCATTCCGCCTGCACCCAGCATGTGCTGCACAAAGAACGTGAGGTGGAAGCCGATGAACAGCATCCAGAAATGCACCTTGCCGAGGCGCTCGTCGAGCATCTTTCCGGTGAACTTGGGCCACCAGAAGTAGAAGCCAGCGAACATGGCGAACACCACGGTGCCGAACACCACATAGTGGAAGTGAGCCACCACAAAGTAGGTGTCTGACACGGGGAAGTCGAGCACCGGAGAACTCAGGATGATGCCCGTGAGCCCGCCAAACAGGAACGTGATGAGGAAGCCGATAGCCCACAGCATCGGCGTGGCCATGACGATCTTGCCGCCCCACATGGTACCGATCCAGTTGAAGAACTTCACTCCCGTGGGCACCGCGATCAGCATCGTCATGAAAGCGAAGAACGGCAGCAAGACCGCACCGGTGACGTACATGTGGTGCGCCCATACGGAGACGGAGAGCGCTGCGATGGCCACCGTCGCGTACACCAGTCCGTGGTAGCCGAACAGCGGCTTGCGGCTGAAGACCGGCAAGATCTCGCTGATGATGCCGAAGAACGGCAAGGCGATGATGTACACCTCTGGATGCCCAAAGAACCAGAACAGGTGCTGCCACAGGATGGCGCCGCCGAAGTCCGGGTTGAAGATCTGCGCGCCCAGCACGCGGTCGGCGCCCAGCGCGAACAGCGCGGCGGCCAACGGCGGGAAGGCGATCAGCACGAGGATCGACGTCACCAGGGTGTTCCACGTGAAGATCGGCATCCTGAACATCGTCATGCCCGGGGCTCGCATCGTCACAATGGTGGTGATGAAGTTGACGGAGCCGAGGATGGTACCGAAGCCTGTGAGCGCCAAGCCAAACACCCACAGGTTTCCGCCGACGCCGGGCGAGTACGCCGTGTTGGACAGCGGCGCGTAGGCGGTCCAACCGAAGGCCGCAGCACCCGAGGGCGTGAAGAAGCCGGAGACTGCGATGATTCCGCCGAAGAAGAAGAACCAGAACGCCAACATGTTGAGGCGCGGGAACGCCACGTCGGGCGCGCCGATCTGGAGGGGCATGATGACGTTCGCGAATCCCGCGAACAGCGGAGTCGCGAACAGCAGCAACATGATGGTGCCGTGCATCGTGAACAGCTGGTTGTACTGCTCCGCCGACTGCACCACCTGGATGCCCGGCTCGAACAGCTCGGCACGGATGAACAGCGCCAGGATGCCGCCGAGAATGAACCAGGCGAACGACGTGCCCAGGTACATGTAGCCGATGACCTTGTGGTCGGTGGAGGTGATCCACCGCACCACGACCGACCCGTGGGTATGGCGCACGATCGTGGGTGCGTGTTCGAAGGCCCCTTCGGACTCGAATGCCACCGTTGCCATGTCTACCCCTCCCCGCCTGCCGGCTGGACTTCAGGATCCTGGAGGCGGCTGTACTCAAGCCCGATGGATCCGCTTTGGCCAGCGTCGCGCAACGACTGCATGTAGGCGTCGTACTCCGCGCGGGAAACGACCTTCACGTTGAACAGCATGGACGAGTGATACTCTCCGCATAGTTCGGCGCATTTCCCCTGGTAAGTACCCTCTTGCTGGGGAATGAACTGGACGTGCGTGGTGCGGCCAGGAATCAGGTCCTGCTTGAACAGGAACGCGGGAACCCAGAACGAGTGGATCACGTCGCGCGAGTTGAGCTGGATGTCCACCAACTCGTTGACCGGCAGGTACAGGGTGGGAAGAGTCTCCTCGACCCCGGTCTCACCAGTGAGCTTCGCCTGCACGCCGACGGAATACGTCTCGTCGTCGAGGTAGTTGAAGTCCCAAGCCCACTGCTTGCCAATCGCCTGGATGTGTACGTCGGCGTCGCCCGACACGTCCGTGACGACAGCTACGTCCGTGGCCGTCCACCGGAACAGCACCGCGAGCATCAGCAGCGGCACCGCCACGTACATGAGCTCGAGCGGCACATTCGCTCGCGTCTGCGTCGGCAGCTTCTCGTCACCCTTGCGCTTGCGATAGACCGTCACGGCCCACAAGATGAGCGCCAGCGTGATGACGCCGGTGATGATGGCGGCGAGCCACGAGTAGTTCCACAGGTCGATGATGCGACCGGTGTGGTTGGTGACGCCGGGTTGACTGGGAAGACCATTGGCTTCGGCCTGGCCCGCACAACCCGCAAGCAGGGACGATGCGCCCACGACGAGGGCGGCAGGGCGTAGGCGATGAAGCGCTACTGGGGACAAGGTAGCCACGCGTGCATACTATCGCGCGATACCGTGATGGCATGCAAAGGTCCCGGGTTTATCTTGATTCTGGTGGCGCTGCGCCGCTTTCCGATCGAGTTTCCGACGCATTGCGCGCCGGGTTCGCCGACGGATGGGCGGATCCTGCCCGCTTGAGCTCCGAATCGCGGCGCGCGCGCGCCCTCGTCGACGGCTCGCGCGAGGCCATCGCGGAGGCGCTTGGCGCCCGCCCGGAACTCGTGCACTTCACTCCGAGCCCGCACGCCGCTTTCGAGCGCGCCATCGCCGGAATCCACGCGGCGCGTCGCGGCCGACACCGCATCCTGGTGTCCGCCATCGAACGGGACGCCCTCGCGAACGCGGCGGCGTTCGTGGCGCCGCACGCGGTCGACAGCGTCGACATCGACCCTCAAGGGCACGTCAGCATCGAGCACCTGACCGCCGCCTTGCAGTCCGGCGACGTGTCCCTGGCCGCCGTGCAACACGCCAACCAGGAGCTCGGTACCGTGCAGCGGCTCGAAGACGTGGCGCGCGCCACCCAGGGCTCCGGCGTGCCGCTCCTGGTGGACGCGACGTCGAGCATTGGACACATCGATCCCCCGGCCTATTGGGACGCGCTCGTGGCGCACCCGGCGGACTGGGGCGGGCCCGCGGGCATCGGCGTGTTGGCCCTCGAGCCTCACACCCGGTGGCTGCCGGCCTGGCCCGAGGGCGACGACTGGGCTCCCGGCGGCATTTGCGTGCCCCTGGCGCTCGCGTCGGCCGTCGCCTTGCAGGAACGCGACGAGCGCCGCCAGCGAGAGGGCGCACGGATGAGCGCGCTCGTGGATCGCATCCGGGCCACGGCCGCGGGGCTGGCGGGCGTCGAGGTGCTGGGCGATCCCCGGGAACGCTTGCCGCACGTCGTCACCTTCAGTTGCCTGTACGTGGATGGCGAGGTGCTGTTGGGAGAGCTCGACCAGCGCGGATTCGCCGTGGGCTCGGGTTCCGCGTGCGTGTCGGGGACCCTGGAACCGTCGCGGGTCTTGGCCGCGGTGGGCGCCCTGACTCACGGCAACGTGCGCGTCGCACTCCACCCGGGGGTCACCGAGCAAGACGTGGATCGCTTCCTCGTCGAGCTCCCCGATGCGCTCGACGCAGTGCGCTCGCGCCTGGGCGCCCCGCACATCGCATCGTGAATACGGCATCGTGACGGAGCCGCCGGAGACCGCACCGATCGTGGTCGACGCACGCGGGAAGACCTGCCCGATGCCCATCATCATGTTGGCCAAGGCCGCCGCGGGCCTCCCCGACGGCACTGAGTTGACGGTGCTCGCGACGGATCTTGCCGCGCGCTACGACGTTCCCGCGTGGGCACGCATGACTCACCACGACTTTGTGGGGGAAAGCAAAACGGACGGTGAGGCGCTAGCACTCACCGTCCGTTTGCGAAGCTGAAGTGATCAGCTAAACGAGTCACCACACGCACACGAACTGCCTGCGTTGGGGTTGTCGATCGTGAAGCCCTGCTTCTCGATCGTGTCAGCGAAGTCGATCTTCGCACCGTCAAGGTACGGAACCGACATCTTGTCCACGACCACCTGGACGCCGTCGTAGTCCTTCACGGCGTCGCCGTCGAGCGTGCGCTCGTCGAAGTAGAGCTGGTAGATCAGGCCCGAGCAGCCACCAGGCTGAACGGCCAGACGCAAACGAAGGTCATCGCGACCCTCCTGCGCAAGGAGGCTCTTGACCTTCGATGCAGCCGCGTCGGTAATGACCACGCCGTGCGCCGAAGTCTCAGTTGCGGTATCCGTCATATGGTGACTCCTTCCGGTACGAGTTCTCTCAAGGGTACGACGCGGTGCGCCTCCCTGGGAACAACAACACCGCAGCGGTGGGATTTGTGCCCGTTCAACGAGGCGTCCAGGTCTGCGCCACGCGGCGCACACCGTCCACCAGACCGGCGGGTCCCCGCGCCGCCTCATGTGCCGAGGCCAGCCCCGCAGCCATGAGGTCGCGGCGCCCGACCTTGACTGCCGTGCTGAGCATCGTCGCTGGCACTCCCCTGCGCGCAGCCGCTGAGGCTACGCTCGCGGCCACGCCGGTATCGAGTGTCGAGGGGTTCAGGTCGCCGCCCACACCAAGTACCAAGTCCGCCCCCACCGCGGCGGCGGCCAGGCCCGAGGCCTCGGCCAGGTACGCAAATGCCGGCACGATGCGCGCTCCGAGAGCCGCCAGGGCGTAGGCAAAGCCCCCCGCCGCCCCGGTGCCGGGTTGGTCCGAGAGCCGAGATGGGCCGATGAGGGCCTCTCGCCCCGCCACAGCATCTCCCTCACGCGCTATTTCGGTCCAGCGGCGTTCCTGCTCTTGCGCGGCGGCGGCCAGCGCGGCGTCGCCCTCGCGGCCATCGATCAACGAGGCACTCATGCCGTGGAAGCCCAGGAGGGGCCTTGTCGAGGTGGCAATCACCACGAGGTCAAGGCTTCTGAGTGCATGCCTCAGGGCTGGAAGGGAGCCGCCCCACAGGTCTGCAGGGTCGCCTGCCGGCGCGTCGTCACCCACGGGAATGACCACCGGCCCGGAGGCTCCCGCGGCGGCGATCCCGAGCAGCGCCGCCGAGAGATCCATGGGGTTCCAGCGGGCCGCACCGCCTCCGGGAGCGAACCAATGCGCGCCACGATGCTCGGCCACCTCGGCGCCACCCACGAGCGAGCGCTCACCAGGCCATGCGTCGGCCGTGCGGGGGCCGCCGTCGCCCACGGGCAACGCCTCGATCTCGGATCCTGGCGCCGCGGCAAGCCACGCCTCCCCCACTACCAACGCCGCCGCGCGCGGGTCAAGAGGATCGTCTGCTGGCCACCCGCTGACCGCCGCCACCACTCGCATGACACCAAGTCTGCACGCTCACGGCGTAGGGAAGCGACGACCGGCGCCCCCTTGCGCATGAAACACTGGGGGCATGACGCAGACGTTCCAGGAACCCGAGGCCTCTCCTGCACTCCTCCTGTTAGGGCAACGCACCGACCCGATGTCGGAGCGCGGAGTCGATTGTCCCGGCGACCTCCCGGAGCCGTCCGACCCCGATCTGGTGGCGCGCGCGCGCAAGGCGAAGGCGACGCTCGGCAACCGGGTCTTCATTCTGGGCCACCACTACCAGCGCGACGAGGTCATCCAGTTCGCCGACGTGACGGGCGACTCGTTCAAGTTGGCACGCGACGCCGCAAACCGCCCCGAGGCCGAATTCATCGTGTTCTGCGGCGTGCACTTCATGGCGGAAAGCGCCGACATCCTCACGTCCGACATGCAGGCCGTGATCCTGCCCGACATGGCTGCCGGCTGCTCCATGGCCGATATGGCCGGCATCGGCCAGGTCGAGGACGCATGGGCTCAACTCGCAGAGGCGGGCGTGTCCGAGCGCACCGTCCCCCTGACATACATGAATTCGACCGCGGCCATCAAGGCGTTCTGCGGGCGCCAGGGCGGCGCCGTATGCACGTCCTCCAACGCGGAGGTGGCGATGCGCTGGGCCTTTGATCAGGTGGGCGGGGTCGACGGCGGGGGCAAGGTGCTGTTCATGCCCGACCAGCACTTGGGCCGCAATACGGCCGTGCTGCAACTCGGCCTCGGCCTGGATGACTGCATCGTGTGGGACCCCCGCAAGCCGCTCGGCGGCAACACCCCCGAACAACTCGAGGTGGCCCGCGTGATCCTGTGGAAGGGCCACTGCTCCGTGCACGGCCGGTTCCGCAAGGACAACGTGGACGTGCTGCGAGAGAACGTGCCTAACATCAACATCCTGGTCCACCCCGAGTGCACTCACGAGGTGGTCCTGAGCGCCGACTACGTAGGCTCCACCGAATTCATCATCAACGCCCTCGACGCGGCCGAATCCGGCAGTGCATGGGGAATCGGCACCGAGCTGAACCTGGTGCGCCGCCTGGCGGCCGCACACCCGGACAAGGATGTGCACTTTCTTGAGGACACCGTCTGCTTCTGCTCGACGATGAACCGCATCGACCTGCCGCACCTCGTGTGGGCGCTCGAATCGCTGGTGGCGGGAGATGTCCCCCACCGCATCGTCGTGGACAACACCACCAAAGAGCAGGCGCGAGTCGCGCTCGACCGTATGCTCGCGCTACCCGCCGCGCAGCCCGAGAAGGACTGACAGCCGCCGCCACCACTGGCCCGGCTCACGAGAGGACGACATGGCACGCAAGGACCACCACGAGGAGCTCGCCGCCGAGGCAGCGGCCGCAGGCAAGGGCCACGCCACTCCCAAGCGCAAAGAGAGGGAGGCCGCACAGCGACGCGCGCTTATCGCTGACCCCAAGTCGGGCGCGAAGGAGCGTCGGCTGCGCGTGAAGGAGCAGCGCGCCAAGGAGCAGCAGGCCATGATGAGTGGCGACGAACGCCACATGCCGGCCGAGCACAAGGGGCCAGTACGCCGCTACATCCGTGACTTCGTCGATGCCCGAACCAGCCTGGGCGAGTTCGCACTTCCGGGGTCGATCCTGTTCGTCATCGCGTCGCTGTTCTTCAACACGAACCCCACCGTGGGCAGCCTCATCATCCTCGGGTTCTACGCACTGGTGTTCGCCGCCATCGGCGACACCCTGTGGGCGATGCGGACCATGAAGAAGCGCGTCACGGAGAAGTTCGGCGCCGAAAACCTCGGCCGCGGATGGCGCCTGTACTCCGCAGCTCGCCTCATGAACCTGCGCCGACTGCGCGTGCCCAAGCCAGTCGTGCGCCGCGGCGAGTACCCGGTCTAGTCGTCCAGCACAGCCATCCGATGCTGAAGGCGTCCCGCTTTCGAAACGTTACGACCGGGGCGCTCAGCGGGGTTAGTGTGGGCGCATGATCAACTATCGCTATCTGGGCAATTCCGGACTCAAGATCACCGAACTCACCTTCGGCAACTGGCTCACGCACGGTTCGCAGGTCGAGAACGAAGCCGCTGCCGCGTGCGTCAAGGCCGCACTTGACGTCGGCATCTCCTCGTTCGACACGGCCGACACCTACGCGAACACCAAGGCCGAAACCGTCCTCGGCGACATTCTCAAAGGTGAACGCCGTGAAAGCCTCGAGATCTTCACCAAGGTCTACTGGCCCACGGGGCCACGCGGTGCGAACGACTCTGGCTTGAGCCGCAAGCACATCATGGAATCCATCAACGGCTCCCTGACCCGACTCCAGACCGACTACGTGGACGTCTATCAGGCGCACCGCTTCGACGCCGAGACTCCCCTTAAGGAAACGATGCAGGCTTTTGCCGACGTGGTTCGTCAAGGCAAGGCGCACTACATCGGCGTCAGCGAGTGGACCGCCGACCAGATCCTCGCGGGCGCCGCCCTGGCCAAGGAACTTGGCTTCCAGCTGATCTCCTCGCAGCCCCAGTATTCGATGCTGTGGCGCGTCATCGAGGACGAGGTGGTGCCCGCCTCCAAGGAATCGGGCATGAGTCAGATCGTGTGGTCTCCTGTCGCACAAGGCATCCTCACCGGCAAATACAAGCCGGGTCAGGCGCCGCCCGCCGGTTCGCGCGCAACGGACGAGAAGGGCGGCAAGAACATGATCGGCCGCTTCTTCGAGAACCAGGAGCTCCTGGAGCGTGTGCAGAGGCTCCGGCCGATCGCCGACGAGCTCGATCTGAGCATGGCGCAGCTCGCCTTGGCGTGGGTCCTGCAGAACGACAACGTGGCGGCCGCCATCATCGGCGCCTCGCGACCCGAGCAGGTTCACGAGAACGCGAAGGCCGCCGGCGTGGAGATTCCGGCGGAGCTCATGGCTCGCATCGACGATGCTTTGGGCGACGTCGTTCAGCGCGACCCGGGCCTCACCGCCGCGGGGGCCCCAGCCGGCCGCCCCTCCTGACCGCATTCTCATCAGCGAGACAAGAGTGCCCCGGAACCGAGGTTCCGGGGCACTCTTGCTTCAAAGGAGAAAACAATGCGTTTCGTACGCCTGGCAGGTGCGTACACCTTCTACAACGGCAACATCCGGCGTTTGGTTCCCACCGTTTTCCTCCATGCTCGCCCGGTGCCGCGCCACGCCTGGCGGTACCATGGTGACGAGGTGATGCACCATGCCTTCGCCTACCCTCCGACAGGCCGCAGTCGCCGGGAGTTTCTACCCCGGGGATCCTGATGTGTTGCGCGACACCGTCGACGCGCTCCTGGCTGACGCGGTCTCCTCACGCGCCCCGCTGCCGAAGGCCCTCGTGGTCCCGCACGCCGGCTACGAATACTCCGGTCCCGTGGCCGCATCTGCGTACGCCCGCGCGGCGCGCGGGCGAGGCCTCATCGAGCGGGTGATCGTCATCGGCCCCTCCCATCGGGTGCCGCTACGCGGGATCGCCCTTGCTGGCGCGCAGGGATTCGTCACGCCGCTCGGGGTGGTCAGGGTGGCCGACGACTGGGCCATGGGCCAACTCTCCGCGCTCCCTGCGGTGTGCGTCGCACCCGAGGCGCATCGGTGGGAACACTCGGTGGAGGTGCAGTTGCCCTTCATCCAACGCGCCCTGGGAGACGTCGAGGTGGTCCCGCTGGTCGCGGGCGAGGCGACGGGGGTCGAAGTTGCCGACGTTCTTGAGGCGCTGTGGGGCGGGCCCGAGACGCTCCTGGTGGTCAGCACGGACCTATCCCACTACCTACCGGACCGCGAGGCAAGGCCGATCGACGCCGCGACCGTCGCCAGGATTGCCGCGCTCGACGGGCCGATCGACCACGAGTTGGCCTGCGGCGCGACCCCGCTCAATGGGCTACTTGTCGTGGCACGCCGTCGCGTCCTGCGTCCCACACTGCTCGATCTTCGTAACTCGTCAGACTCCGCCGGAGACCCCGACCGCGTCGTCGGCTATTGCGCCTTCGCCTTCGACGACGCGGAGGTCCACCGTGCGTAACTTCGATGCTTCCACTGGCACGCGCAACATCGTCCTGCCGTCCGATGCCGGCGAGATTCTCATCCCCCTTGCACGGGCCGCGATCAGGTCTGCACTGGGCGAGGATCCCGCCTACCCGAGCGACGAGCCTGCGTGGCTCCTGGCGCCGGGTGCGAGTTTCGTCACCCTGACCGAGGGCCAGGCTCTTCGAGGCTGCATCGGTTCGCTTGAAGCCAGGCTGCCACTGGGCGACGATGTGCGAGCCAACGCCGTCGCCGCCGCCGTCCGCGACCCCCGCTTCCCACCTCTGGACCCCAGGGAGATCGACCAGGTGGCGGTCGAGGTATCCGTCCTGTCCCCGCCCTCGCCGTTAGACGTCACGGGCTTTTCAGAGGCGTACGAGGCGCTCCGACCGGGCATCGACGGGGTCATCCTTGAAGTGGGAATGCGACATCGGGCGACATTCCTACCCCAGGTATGGGACGAGCTGCCGCAACCTGCGGACTTCCTGCGCCACTTGTGGCTCAAGGCCGGGGTCGAGCCGGGAGTCTGGCACGCGGGAACCCTCCTGCACACGTACACCGTCAAGGCGTGGCACGAGCGCCCGCTCGAAAAGAACGCGGGGTAGTGGCCGTGACCGCCTCGCCCGCCCCCGGTGCCGACGGAATCGCCCCCGAGGTCGAGTCGTGGCCTGAGTCCCCGACCGCGCGCTGGTGGACCCCGCTAGACGACGGCCGCATTCAGTGCGACCTGTGTCCCCGTCGTTGCCGCCTGCACGCGGGACAGCGTGGATTCTGCTTCGTGCGCGCGCGGGACGGCGACCGCATGGTGCTCACCACCTACGGACGCAGTTCCGGCTTCGCGATCGACCCGGTCGAGAAGAAGCCGCTGGCCCACTTCTATCCCGGCACCTCCGTGCTGTCGTTCGGGACGGCGGGCTGCAACCTCAACTGCCGTTTCTGCCAGAACTGGGACATCTCCAAGTCCCGCGAGTGGGACCGGCTCACGTCGGTGGCCAGTCCGGACGCGATCGCGGCGGCGGCGTCCTCCTCGCGCTGCGACTCGATCGCCTTCACCTACAACGACCCGGTGATCTTCGCGGAGTACGCGATCGACACCGCCCGCGCCTGCCACGAGCGCGGCATTCATACGATCGCGGTCACCGCCGGCTACATCAGCCCCGAGGCCAGGGCCGAATTCTTCGCGCCCATGGACGCCGCCAACATCGACCTCAAGTCCTTCACCGAGGACTTCTACTGGAAGGTGACGGGCGGCCACCTGCGCGACGTGCTCGACACCATCGTCTGGGTGCACGACCACACCGACACCTGGATGGAGTTGACGACCCTCCTCATTCCCGGCCATAACGACTCGAACGATGAGATCGCGCGCATGTCGCAGTGGATCCTCGCCGAACTGGGCCCCGACGTGCCCCTCCACTTCTCTGCATTCCACCCCGACTTCAAGATGCTCGACCTTCCTCCCACGCCTCGTGCGACCCTGCGCGCCGCGCGTGCCATTGCGCTCGATGCCGGGCTCCACTTTGTCTACACCGGCAACATGCACGACCCGGGTGGCGAGACGACCCGTTGCTACGCGTGCGGGCACCCGCTGATCGAACGCGACTGGTACGAGATCCTTGCCTACCGACTGACGGAGGACGGCCGCTGCCCGGCCTGTGGTGCTGCAGTTCCGGGACGCTTCGGTGACGTGGCCGGACACTGGGGTCGACGCTCGCTGCCGGTCCGCATGGCCTGAGGTTGGTCCCTTGGGCGCCGCCGACACCAGCGCGCACGCGGCACTGTGCGCACGCTGGCCGCACGGTGGGCCGCACGGTGGGCCGCAAGGTGGGCCGCACGGTGGGCCTCATCGCGCGTAGCGATCAGCGCTTCGCCAGTTGCCTGTTGATGCGGGACGGCCAGAAGGGGCCCTCATATACCAGTGCCGTGTAGCCCTGCACCAAGGTTGCGCCGGCGTCGAGCATCGCCCTCGCATCGTCTGCGGTGGTGATCCCGCCGACGCCGATCAGGCACAAGTCCGCGCCCACACGCACCCTCAAGCGCGCGATCACGTCGACCGACCTGCTCAAGAGCGGCGGACCGGAAAGCCCGCCGGGCCCACGCTCGTGGCCGATGGTCGTGTTGGTTGCGACGATGCCGTCGAGGCCGAGTTCGAGCGCCAAATCCGCCACCGCATCAATATCGTCGTCCGCGAGATCGGGCGCAATCTTCACCAACAACGGCACCTTGCGGCCCTGGACCGCCTCCACGGCGCCTGCACGCGCGTGCTCAAGAATGGGACGCAGCGCGGCCACCGATTGCAGGTCGCGTAGCCCCGGAGTGTTCGGCGAGGAGACGTTGACCACCAGGTAGTCGGCGTACGGCGCGAGCACTCGCGCGCAGTACCCGTAGTCAAGCATCGCGTCCTCGGCCGACGTCGACTTGTTCTTGCCGATGTTGACGCCGACGAGCGCCGAACGGCCCACCGCAGATGCCCGCAGCGTCGCCAGCCTCCGCGCAACGGCATCGGCGCCCTCATTGTTGAAGCCCATGCGATTGCGCAGGCCACGTACTTCCAACTCGCGCCAGGCTCGCGGCTGCTCGTTGCCAGGTTGCGGCTTGGGGGTGACGGTGCCGATCTCCACATGTGAGAATCCCGCGAGCCACAGGCCCTTCACGGCCAAGCCGTCCTTGTCGAGGCCGGCGGCAACTCCCAGCGGAGCCGGAAACACGGCGCCGAGCGTCTCGACCCGACCCGAAACAGGGGCTGGCGGCATCATTCTCAGCCATCGCGCCACGGCCACCAGCGGCCACCCCCACCGGAACGCGGCAACCGCCACATGGTGGGCTCGCTCGGTGCTTATCCTCAGGATGACCCAGCGAAAAAACAGCGCGTACATGCGAATAACTTAGCGGGATAGGGTCGAGACCATGACCACCATCACACCGACTCAAGAGTCCCTTTCCGCCGTGACCTGCGGCGCCCTCATCCTTGGCGTCGACGCGGAAGGCAAGGTTGCAGCACACCCGCAGTTGCCGGCCGACGTCCAGGAATCCCTTTCCGAGACCGCCGCCTCTCTCGAGGCCAGCGGCAAGCTCGGCAACGTCACCGTGCTGCCGGGCGGCGCTACCGCGGCACGCCGCGTCGTGCTCGTCGGCCTCGGCGAGGCCACCGACGGCGACCTTCGCTTCGCGGCAGGATCCGCGGCCCGCTCATGCGGGAAGAAGCCCGGAACCGTCGTCGTCGGCATCCCGACCGCAAGCGACCGTGCCGCCTCCGCCGTGGCCGAGGGCGCCCTGCTCGGCTCGTATGTCTTCACCGACTACAAGTCCGATGCGGGGGGCGAGGGCGAGGAGTACTTCACCGACTGGCTGATCGCAGGAGCCTCTGAGGCCGCCTTGGAGCGCGCGAAGGTGATCGCGGGCGCGGTCGCCGCCACCCGCGACCTCATCAACACCCCTCCGCTGGACCTGTACCCCGCATCATTCGCGGAGATCGCACAGGGCTTCGGAGCGCAACTGGGTTGCGACGTCCAGGTCTGGGACCCACAACAGCTCGCCGACGAGGGCTTCGGCGGCCTCTTGGCCGTCGGCATGGGTTCCTCTCGCCTGCCTCGCTTGGTGCGCGTCGCATGGGCGCCTGAGGGCGCCACCCAGACGGTCGCGCTCGTGGGCAAGGGCATCACGTTTGACACCGGCGGCATCTCGCTCAAGCCGCCGAAGGGGATGGAGACCATGAAGTCCGACATGTCGGGCTCCGCGGCCGTCCTGCACACCGTGCTCGCCGCCGCGCGCGCCAAACTGCCGATCGCCGTGACCGGCTGGCTGTGCCTCGCGGAGAACATGCCCTCCGGCACCGCTCAGCGTCCGTCCGACGTCATCCGCATCTACGGCGGCAAGACGGTCGAGGTGCTCAACACCGACGCAGAGGGCCGCCTTGTCCTGGCCGATGGCCTAGTCCGAGCGATCGAAGAGAAGCCCGACGTTGTCATCGACGTGGCAACCCTGACCGGCGCTCAGGGCGTCGCCTTGGGCAAGCGGACGTCCGGAGTCATGGGCTCCGCGGACCTCCGGGCCGAGATTGTCGCGGCGGCCGACGCCGTGGACGAGGACATGTGGCCGATGCCGTTGCGCGACTACCTCCTCGAGATGGTGGAGTCGAAGGTGGCTGACCTCAAGAACACCGGCGACTCGGGCGGTGCGGCCGGCATGCTCTCGGCTGGAATGTTCCTCAAGCAGTTCGTGGGCGACGCGACCTGGGTGCACCTCGACATCGCTCGTCCCGCGTTCCACGAGGGCGGCGCCTACGGGTACACCGTGCCGGGCGCGACCGGGTCCGCAGTGCGCACGCTGTTCGAATTCCTCGAGCGCCGCGCAGGCTAGTGAGTCAGACCTCCTAGTTCGACAGACGGCGGGCGTCGGGAGGCCGGCGCCCGCTAGATCTGGCGGTGCTTCTCGTTCCACTCCCGCATGCGGGAGGGGTAGCCGGACAAATTCACGTCGAAGCCCGGCACAGCCAGGTCCTTGCACACCTTGCGCGCGGCGGCGGCATCGGGAACCTTACGGCGGGTCCACTCCCCGGTTCCGGCCACCACCACGAGAGTCGTCTGCGTCACGCGCGTCGCGGGCTCAATGAAGGCCTCGCAACCCTCGTGGGCCGCGACAAACTCGCGAAAGTGCTGCATCATCTTGGCTTGCGCCTCGCGCGATCCAGAACCGGTAGGTGTGACGGTCGACTTGCTACTGCCAAAGAGGCGCCCCAAAAAACTCATGCTGACAGCGTAGCCGCCGATGTCGAGTTCGCGCCGCGCGCCACGAGTGGCAAGATGGAACCTACCCGCGTCCTTACAAGGAGAATTGAGTCCCGTGACCGAGTCCACTCCCCACTCGTTTGACGTTCTCGTCCTCGGCGGCGGCTCCGGCGGATACGCCGCAGCCTTGCGCGCCTCCCAGCTCGGATTGAGCGTGGGCATGGTCGAAGAAGCAAAGGTAGGCGGCACCTGCCTCCACTGGGGATGCATCCCCACCAAAGCGCTGCTGCATGCCGCCGAAGTAGCCGACCACGCCCGCGACGGCGAGTCGATCGGTGTCAACACCGAGTTGCATTCGATCGACATGCCCAAGGTCAACGCCTACAAGCAAGGCGTGATCGACCGGCTCTACAAGGGCCTCCAGGGCCTGGTGAAGTCCCGCAACGTCACCGTCATCGACGGCCACGGCACCCTCGTCGGCCCCGACGCCATCGAGGTGCGCGGCGAGCGCTACACCGGTAAGAACGTCATTCTGGCGAGCGGGTCCTATGCCCGCAGTCTTCCGGGCCTCGAGATCGGCGGTCGCGTCATGACCTCCGACCAGGCACTCGCCATGGATTGGGTCCCCCGCTCCGTCATCGTGCTCGGCGGCGGCGTCATCGGCGTGGAATTCGCCTCCGTGTGGAAGTCCTTCGGCGCCGATGTCACCGTGATCGAGGCGTTGCCGCACCTGGTGCCCAACGAGGACGAGTCGCTGTCCAAGGGCCTTGAGCGCGCGTTCCGCAAGCGTGGCATCGATTTCAAGCTTGGTATCCGCTTCCAGGGCGTCACTCAGGACGACAACGGCGTGACGGTCACCCTCGAGGACGGCACAACCATCTCGGCCGACGTGCTGCTCGTTGCCGTGGGCCGCGGCCCGCGCACCGCTGGGCTTGGCTTCGAGGAACAGGGTGTCCGCGTCGATCGCGGCTTCGTCCTCACCGACGAGAAGCTGCACACAGGCATCGCCAACATCTACGCAGTGGGTGACATCGTCCCCGGGCTCCAGCTCGCGCACCGCGGATTCCAGCAGGGCATCTTTGTGGCCGAGCAGATCGCCGGACTCAGCCCCGCGCCGATCATCGAGGCGAACATCCCCCGCGTCACCTACTGCGAACCTGAAGTGGCGTCCGTGGGCCTCACCGAGGCCAAGGCCAAGGAGCAGTACGGCGAAGACAAGGTGAAGTCCCTCGAGTACAACTTAGGCGGCAATGGCAAGAGCCAGATCCTAGGGACCTCAGGGTTCGTCAAGCTGGTGCGCGTCGTCGACGGGCCCGTCGTCGGCGTCCACATGCTCGGCTCCCGTGTAGGCGAGCAGATCGGCGAGGCGCAACTGATTGTCAGCTGGGAGGCTCACCCTGAGGATGTCGCCCCGCTGGTACACGCCCACCCCACCCAAAATGAGTCACTCGGAGAGGCGCATCTCGCGCTCGCCGGCAAGCCGCTTCACGCGCACGACTAGGCCTCAAGGAGACCCGCAATGAGCACCGACGTCACCCTCCCCGCGCTCGGAGAGTCCGTCACCGAAGGCACCGTGACCCGCTGGCTGAAGTCAGTGGGCGACACGGTCGCGGTAGACGAGCCCCTCCTCGAAGTGTCGACCGACAAGGTCGACACCGAGATCCCGTCCCCCGTGGCGGGAACGCTGCTAGAGATCCTCGTGAACGAAGACGACACGGTCGCGGTCGGCACCGTTCTGGCGCGCCTCGGCGACGCCGCAGAACAGGGCTCCGCACCCGCCACACCTGAGCCTGCCGCCGCACCCGCACCCGAGGCTCAAGCGGCTCCGGAGCCTGCGCCTGTGGCACCGCCCGCTCCCGTTGCAGCAGAACCTGCCGCTCCCGTTGCGGAAGCTCCAGCAGAGCCCGCTCCCGTCGCGGAAGCGCCGAGTGCCCCCGCCGCTGGTGCGCCCGCGCCGTCGGGTGACTCCACCGACATCACCTTGCCAGCGCTGGGCGAGTCCGTGACAGAAGGAACCGTGACGCGCTGGCTCAAGGCCGTCGGCGACCAGGTCGCCATCGACCAACCCATTCTTGAAGTCTCGACCGACAAGGTCGACACCGAGATCCCGTCGCCCGCTGCCGGCACACTGCTCGAGATCCTCGTGGGCGAGGACGAAACCGTCGAGGTTGGCACCGTGCTGGCGAGGGTCGGTTCGGGAAGCCCCGCTCAGGCCGCTCCCGCGGCCCCAGCCGCCCCTGTAGCCGCTGCTGCACCAGTTGCTGCACCCGAGCCTGCTCCGGTCCCGGCGGCCGCTCCCACCCCAGTTGCGGCGCCTGAGCCTGCTCCCGTTGCTCAAGCGGCGCCTGAGCCTGCTCCCGTCGCTCAAGCGGCACCTGCCCCCGCTCCGCAGTCGACGCCCGTCGTCGAATCCCCTGCGACCGCAGGCGGCACCTCCGGCTATGTGACGCCGATCGTGCGCAAGCTCGCGGCCGAACGAGGCGTGGATCTCTCCCACGTTGAGGGCACCGGCGTGGGAGGGCGCATCCGCAAGGAAGACGTGCTTTCCGCAACGCCGCCTGCTCCCGCGCCTCAGGCGACTGCACCGCAAGCAGCCGCGCCCGCCGAGGGAGCCGACAAGGCCTCGTTGCGCGGCACCACGGTGAAGATGACGCGCATCCGCAAGATCACCGCGGAAAGGATGCTCGAGTCGCTTCACGGCATGGCGCAACTCACCACCGTCGTGGAGGTCGACTGCTCGGCCATCTGGGCACTACGTGCCAAGAGCAAGTCAGCGTTCGAGGCCAAGCACGGCGCCAAGCTGACGTTCCTGCCGTTCTTCACCAAGGCAGTCGCCGATGCGCTGTTGGCGCACCCCAACCTCAACGCCTCCGTGGATGGTGACTCGATCGTCTACCACGGTGAGGTCAACCTGTCTCTCGCGGTCGACACGGAAAAGGGCCTCATGTTGCCCACTCTCCGTAACGCGGAAGACAAGTCAATTGCCCAGCACGCCCAGCAGATCGCCGACCTTGCCGGCCGCGCCCGCACTGGCGGCCTGAAGGCCGACGAGATCAGCGGCGGCACCTTCTCGATCACCAACACGGGATCGGGCGGCACGCTGCTCGACACGCCCATCGTTCCGTCGCCTCAGGTCTGCATCTTGGCCACCACCATCATCGAGAAGCGCGTGGTGGTGAGCAAGGGCGTCAACGGCGAGGACGTGCTGTCGATCAAGCCGATGTGCTACCTGCCCTTGAGCTATGACCACCGGATCGTGGACGGCGCCGACGCCGCACGCTTCCTCCAGACACTCAAGGGCATCATCGAAGCTGGCGACTTCGAGCCCTCGCTTGACCTCTAGCACATGCGAGTAGTCGTCTCGGGTGCGTCAGGGCTGATCGGAACGGCCCTGACGGACTCGTTGCGCGCAGACGGCCACACGGTGATCGCGCTCGTACGGCGCGAGGCAAGGGGTGACCACGAGTCGTCGTGGGACCCCGCCGCTCACGTGATCGATCACGACGTCATTGCGTCGGCCGACGTCGTCGTCAACCTTGCGGGTTCCTCGATAGGCAGCAAGCGGCTGACGAGTACCTACAAACGCGTGGTCAAGCAGTCGCGCGTCGACTCGACGTCCACGATCGCCGACGCGATTGCCGACGCGAACCCGACTGTGATCCTGCTGCAGGGCTCGTCCATGGGCTACTACGGCGACAAGGGGTCGCTAGAACTGACGGAACGTGCGGGGGCCGGTGAGGGCTTCCTGGCGGACGTGTGTCAGGCATGGGAGGCCTCCGCGCAGCCCGCAGTCGACGCTGGCGCGACCGTCGCGTACGTGCGCACCGGGCTCGTTCTGGCGGGGCATGGCGGCTTCGCTCATCGGCTCCTTCCCTTCGTCAAGCACGGTCTCTTGAGATCTCTGGGCACCGGCGACGCGCTGAAATCGTGGATCACGCTCGAAGACCAGGTGCGCGGGCTCCGGTTCCTCATGGAAGTCACCCACAAAGGTCCCGTGAACATGATCGCGCCCCGTCCGGCCACCATGGCGCAGGTCATTGCCGCCATCGCGCACGCCTTCGGCACGCGTCCTGGGTTCCCTGTGCCAGCTTGGGCGCTGCGCGCCGCGATCGGCGAGGCCGCCGAAGACCTTTTCAACTCCCAGTCGGGTGTCCCCGGAGTGCTCACCAGGCTCGGCTTCACGTGGTCACACCCCACGTTGGAGGACGCCGCTCGCTACGTGGCGGACGACTCCCAGCAGTAGTCCCGCCGGGCACGCTTAGGACACGCGAGTAAATAAGCACGTCTAGTACTGTTGTGGGTGGGATCATGGGGTATGGCTATCGCACTCGAGATGATCGACACGTTGCGGGCGAAGTTTGAGGCGCTGTTGCCGCACCTGGATGAG
>Ga0209347_1000712_pt1 | contig 72449 bp, 60 predicted proteins | sample AutmiccommuBRH23_FD_187382 | JGI IMG/M metagenome (GOLD analysis project Ga0209347, IMG submission 187382) | Deep subsurface microbial communities from Mt. Terri, Switzerland - Autotrophic microbial communities BRH/23 (SPAdes) (version 2) | ecosystem: Environmental > Aquatic > Deep subsurface >... | reverse complement strand
ACCGAAGACGCTCTTCCATAACCGAACACTCCTTCCAGGGCATTCGACACCTCCCACCAGGCTAGCCTGGCGGGAGGTGTCACCCATGTGTCCGGAACAAACTGTCACCCATCTCTCAGGTCGCTCACCGGAAGTCCAGACCGGACGCGGTCTTTGGGAAAATGGCCGGGATTCCGGAGCGTTTGCGTTAGGAGCGGCGGCTCAGAGACTTTCCTGCGTCGGAAATCCCGGTCTCAATGGCGTGCTTCCGGCCACAGTCTCAGTCGGCGATATCCCGCAATGCGCGAGGCCCGTAGGGTCGCCACTTCGCTCCAAGCGACAATCAGATCGAATCTGCGGTTGTCAGCACATCATACGCCCACCCTCGGAAAGGAAACTTTGAAAGTCGCGCCGCCGCCAGGGGTGGTATCGACCCAGATTTTTCCCTCGAGCTTGGTGACGAGCTCCTTGGCGATCGCCAAGCCAAGCCCGGCGCCTGATGCGCCTTCGCTCTTGCGCCAGAACGGCTCGAAAATTGTTTGCCGATCACCTTCAGCGACGCCTGCGCCGTGGTCGATAACCTCGATCGTCGCATTCTCATCGATTCTTACTCCCACTGAACCGCCTTCCGGCTCGGCGCGAAGCGCGTTGTCGATAAGATTCGCGATGACCGCTTCGATCGCCCCCTTGTTGCCGCGAACCAGGACGGCGCCTGACGGACCAAGATACTCGATTTCGCGGCTATCCCGGATTGCGAGCAATGCAGCGTCGTCGACCATCGCCCGCGCCAAGGCCGCGACGTCGACAAGCTCATCGAGAGGCAATGTTTGCTCCTCCGCGCGCGCTTCGGCAAGCAGCTGGTGAACGATATGGGAGATACGCCAAACGTCTCGCCTGAGCTGGAATTCGAAATTCGGTTCGCGCGGCGCATCGAGGCGCGCCGCAAGCACCGCGACGGGCGTGCGTAACTCATGCGCCGCGTTGGCGGTAAAAAGACGCTGTCGTCTGGTCCCCATGTCGAGTCGATCGAGCGCTTGATTCATTGCTCGAACGAGCGGCATCGCCTCCGTAGGAACGACATCGAGCGTCAACCGATTTCCCAAAGTATCCATGTTGATCAAGGACGCTTCATGCGCAATCTGACGCAGCGGCAAGAGCCCGTTTCGCACGGCGAACCACGCCGTTAAAGTCGAGAGCACGATCGCCATCGCAAAATAGGCCGCGAGCACTTTGATATCGAACGCCCAGGCGTCGAACAGATCGTTCCACTGAAACTTCTGCCCATGCACGGCGACATGCAGTCGTCCAAACGGCGTCTGCATCGGCGCCATGAAGCCTTCCGGCGCAAAACTGTCATCCTCGGGAAGCGCAAAATGGACGTGAGTTGGACTGATGCCGACAACGGGGGTCAGAACGGAAACCAGCTTGGAGTCCGATCCGGGCAGCGGTTGCTTAAATTTGTCGAATACGGCGATACGCATTTGGGGCGCGCGATCAATCTCGGCGAGAAGGTCTTGCGTCGGCTCAATTCGAATATTGCCGTCCTTGTCCGACGCGAGTGACGCGATCGCCTGCCGCTGGGCGCGTGAAATCGCGAGCGAGTCCCATGATGAAGGAAAAACGCCGATTCCCGCCATTGATAGCGCGGTCGAGATGATCCACCCGCAAAAGAAGGCGAAGAGTTGCGCAACTATGAGATATCCGACAACCCGCGGCGCAAGCGGCAGCGATTTCATAGACTTTTTTCCGCGAGCAAGTATCCCCTTCCGCGGACCGTATGAATTTCCACGCGGGCCCCCAGCCCCGACAGTCGACGCCGCAGACGGGACACGATCGTATCAAGCGCCGTCGCCATGACGTCGTCCTGGTATCCATAAATCTCCGTGAGCAGGGACTCGCGCGACGTCACCCGGCTGGCCCTTTGCATGAGCGCCCTCAGCAGCATCAGCTCTCTGCGAGAGAGAGAAATTGTTGAGCCATTGATCAGAACGTCGTCGGTTTGAAGGTCGTAGGACAGCGACCCTACGACGATCGGCGGACGCGCGTCGCCGCCGGGCCGCCGCAGGCATGCGCGAATGCGGGCGATAAGGTCCTCGCCTTGAAATGGCTTTGTCAAATAGTCATCTGCGCCAGCGTCGAGGCCGGATACTTTGTCGCCCAACGCATCCAACGCCGTCAGCATAATCACGCGAAGCCCGGAGCGCATCTTCCGCGCCGACTTTATGATTGATGCGCCGTCGCCATCGGGCAGTCTTCTATCCAATAGAAGCAGGTCGTATGAGTGTTCGCGAATTGCCTGCAGCGCGCCATCAATTGATGGGACGACATCGACCTGGAACCCCGAATGCGAAACGAGCGACGCGACCAGGCGAGACATTTCTTTTTCGTCCTCGACCAGCAAGATCTTCATGTGGCGTCGCTCCATGACGGGTTGGCGCGAGACGGCCGGGTTGGGCTCAACATGGACCGCTTTGCGCCTGCTCGCGAGCACAGACGCTCTGCGCAGCTTCCCCACGCCCGGGGATTGCTTCCGGCTCAAATCACAAAAATGCTTGGAGATAAATAACTAGCAATAGCCGTGCTTGTTGCGCGGCGGAAATCGCGTGAACGCGCTTGTGACAAGAATGCCACATTTGCTGAAATTTGCCAGCATCAAGCTCATTGACAGGCTGGTGAAAGGTTAGGGCGGCTATCAACGGTGCGCATGATCGTCGTCTCTCGTAACCTTCCACGTGGGATGAAAAGGCCACCGATATGAGCCGCATTCCGAAACCGGGAAACTTGATATGGTTCGGCTTCAGCGCCAAATCGCGGCGGCGCGTGCGCAAGTTCGATGAGCGGGACAACGGAGCTTCCCTGCGCGACTCACGGCGTCAAATACGCATGAAATTGTCGCCTTATCGCTTCTTCATGGTTTCGCTCCAAATCGCGGCGGTCGCCTTTCTCTTGGCGGCGAGCCTGCGCGCTGATGCTTCCTCTATGGGGATCGTAGACTTTGGCGATCGCGCGATCGCGACCCCCGGCCCAGCTTCCTGCTATGCCCTGGAGGGAGAGAAAGTTCCGGCGCATGGGCGCCAAGAACATATTCAGTGCTGCATTTTTTGCAGCGCCGCCAGCCGTGATTTCCCGGCTCTCTTTCTGGGTTACGTGTTCAGTCTGGCGTATGATCTTGCGACGGCGACGCGCTCATATGTCGTTTATCCCATCGCCAATCAACCAGGCCCTCTGGACTTCGGTTGGGCCAGCGCGTGGTCATCGCGCGCGCCTCCGCTTTCCCTCTGACCGGCTTGGCGCGGCCTCATAACGGGCCGCTTCTCTTCTCCTTCCAATTCGGAACGCGGTGAAAACCGCGTCAGAGGACTCGCATGTCTATTGGCTTTCTCTTGCGCGGCGTTTCCGCCGGCGCAGTCGCTCTCTTGTGCTTGTCGTCAATGGCCGAAGCGCAGCAAAGCTTGCCCACGATCGATATCGGGTCGCGTACGACCGGCAAACCTCCGCGGGCGCCTATTTCGAGGGGCGCCTCGACGGGCGGCTCGCAAGGCGCCGTCTCGCAACCGTCGTCGTCGCAGTCCGCGCCTCAGCCGCTCCTGGGGATTCCACGCCGGCAGGATAGCTACGTCGTCAAGACCACGTCGACCGCGACGAAGATGGCCATTCCAATGATCCAGCTTCCCGCCTCGGTGAAGGTCGTGCCCGGCGAAGTGATCCAGGATCAGAGCGTCACCGACATCAAAGGCGCGCTCGAAAATGTCAGCGGCGTGCAAACGGCGCAGACGCAAGGCGGCAACGCGTCCTTTACCCGCATTCGCGGCTTCCAGACGCCGCGCATCTTCCGAAATGGCCTGTTGGCGGTGTCGCCGACCAACTTTACCGATTTCGGCACGTCGAACATCGAGAGAATCGAAGTGATGAAAGGGCCGGACGCGATGCTCTACGGACGCAGCGATCCTGGCGGATTGATCAATCTGATAACGAAGCGTCCGGTCGTCAATCGGATCAACTGGGTCCAGCAGCGCATCGGCAAGTATAATGACTATTTCACCGAATGGGATTCGGCCGACTCGTTGACCGACGACAAGTCTCTCTTCTATCGATTTTCGGGCGGCTATTTGAACACTGGCGGATTTGTTGATTTCAGCCGCGCCGAGCGAGTGCACCTCAATCCGAGCGTCGCCTGGCATCCGACCGAGGATACGACCTTCGTCGCGGACGTCGAATATTACAAGCAGGATTTTAGGCCCAATCTGGGCCTGACCATCAATCCCTTCAATCCCACGCGGCCGGCGGACATTCCGGTTTCGCGCAACTTTGAAGGGCCGCACGTGCCCTTGTCGACCAATCGCAATATCTTTGTCGGATCGGAGCTCACGCACCGGTTCAACGACACGTTCACGTTCAAGCAGCGGTTTCTGGGGGCGTTCCTGCATCACAATGACGCCTACTCCGGTCGGTCCGACGTCGACGCGATCGGCAACGTCCTGAAAATTCCCTTCAGTCAGCAGAACGATTCGGACGTCTACGGCGCCAATTTCGATCTGCTCGGGCATTTCGACTTTCTTGGCGGCCATCACGACACGCTGCTCGGATTCGACTATCAGCACGTCCACTCGATATACGGCAATCAGGGACGCTTTTTTCCGACGAATCCTTTGTTCACGGTCAATATGTATTATCCGTGGACCAGCAACGTCTACAACTGGATCCCTACGGCCTTTTACAATTGGCAAAGCGTGTACGATCGGCCCCGTTTCCTGAACGATCGCCAGGCGAATGTCTCCAACCAGGAAGGCTTCTACTTCCAGGATCACATCACGCTTCTGGACGGGAAAGTGCATATTCTCGGGGGCGGTCGCTTCGACTGGTTCTGGCAAGGCCAGGCGAGAGGCGCCACCGGCGGCCTGGCGGAATCCTACATCTACACTCAACCCTATACGATCAATCCCTTGGCCGCCGGCAATCCCTTTTCCGCCGCCAATCGGCAATACAGTTTCTTTGCGCCCACGCGTTTCGACTCGGCCTTCAGTCCGCGGGTCGGACTCTTGGTCCAGCCCGTTCCCTGGGCGAGTTTCTACGGAAGCTGGACGCAGGGGTTCGGACCGAACGTCAACGCCTCGGTCGGCGTGGACCAATACAATCGGCCCTTCGCGCCCGGAAAGAGCGAACAGATTGAAATCGGCGCCAAGGCGGAATGGTTCGAGGGACGTCTGTTGACGACGCTGGCGTTATATAACCTCACAAAGACGAATATTCCCGTGAGGGACGTCGCATCGCTGGATCCGACCGCGGTCGTCCTGGTCGGCGCAGCGCGCAGCCGAGGCATAGAACTCGACGCGACGGGAAAGATTCTCGACAATATCAGCCTGATTAGCAGCTTCACCTATCTGGACGCGCGCGTCACCAAGGACACCAACCAGGATCCGGCGACCACCACGCTCGGGCGCCGCCTGATTGGCGTGCCGCGCTATCAGGGAAGCTTCTGGGCGAAATGGGACATAAAGGAGATTGCCGAGCTCGATGGGTTCAGCCTCGGGTTTGGCGTTTTCGTGGTCGGCAATCGCCAGGGCGACGATCAGAGCACCTTCCAGCTGCCCGGCTATGTGCGGCTCGACGCGATGGCCGCCTACAAGCTTAAGGTCATGGGCGCCGACGTGACGGCGCAGCTCAATCTGCGAAACCTCGCCAACACCAGATATTTTGAATCCGCGGACAACAACTTCTCCACGCCGAAATTCAATATCTATCCAGGCGCCCCGTTCAATGCGATGGGCACGATAAGGGTCGCGTTCTAAAAAATGCGGCGCCCGCGCTCCGCATCGGCAACAAGAAGTCGGACGCCGTTTCAGACGGCGCCGACGAGTCGACGGCGCTGTCGTTACGCGCACGCTCCGTGGGAAAAAGCGTCGCTCCGCTGACGCAGCTTGCGCTGAATCGACGGCATCCCGTCGCAGCGAGTTTGCAAAGGCTATCGATTCTTGCCACCGCGGATCTGGCGTCAGGACGCGCATGATGAGCTCGGTGACTCGGAGCATCAAGTTGTCGCGACGGCGCCGCCTGCGCGCGCTTAGTCAAAGGTTGCTTCGAGCGAAAGTCGCGGCATAATTTCTCTCTCGGCGCACGACGGATCACAATTCTGCATCGAAGGCGCATAGGAGGCCAACATGTCGACAACAATCCTCTCAGATGGAGAGATAGAGAAGAGCAGGCTTAATGCCGCTGCGTGCTACCGGATGATCTGGCGGTGGCATTTCTACGCCGGGCTCTTCTGCCTTCCCTTCGTAACCGTCCTCGCTTTGTCGGGGTCGGTCTACCTCTTCAAGCCGCAGATCGACGAATTGTTCGACAGGCCATACGTCCATATGTCCCTCTCTGCGCCGGCGCGCGGCCTCGACGATCAGGTCGAAGCGGCTCTCGCCGCTGTCCCGCAGTCTCGCATCAAGGGCCTCGAACTGCGAAACGATCCGACAGACGCCGCGCGCGTTCATGTCGTCGACGCGCAGGGGCAAGAGCAACGCGTCCTGGTCCGTCCGGATACGTTGGAAGTCCTCAAGGTCGACGCCGAGAAATGGCGACTTTCGACGCTGATGCGGGACATTCACGGATCCATGCTCCTTGGCGACGCCGGCGCGATCGTGTTGGAGCTTGCCGGCGCCTGGGCCATCGTGATGGTGTTGACGGGGCTCTATCTCTGGTGGCCGCGCAATTCGATTGGGATCGGCGGCGTATTGTATCCGCGCAAGGGACGGCCGTTCCTGCGCGATCTACACGCGGTCACGGGACTCTACGTCTCGTTCTTCGCCCTGTTTTTGCTTGTCTCGGGATTGCCCTGGACAAAGATCTGGGGCGAGGCCTTCCGCTGGTCCAAGGAGATCACGCCCCAGCAGCAGGTCAAATTGGACTGGACGACGGGGCCAAGCTCGGCGAAAGCGCAGCGTATGGCGGCCTATCAGGCCGCGCCTCCAGCGCTCGCCGAGGCGTCGGGCGAACATGACGCGCATGAGGGGCATCAAGGCCATGCCGGCATGGAACATGGGCCATCGCCAGCGCGCGTTATTGGATTCGACCGGGTCGCCGCGGTTGCGCGAGACGCGCGCCTTGCCGAGCCCGTGATGCTGGCGCCGCCATCTCCCAGGAACCCGAATTGGCTGGTGCGCTCGCAGGCCCAAAATCGTCCTCTTCAGGAGACGCTGCATGTCGAGCCGACACGCTTCGAGGTGATCAAGCGCGAAGACTTCTCGGGCAAGCCGCTCATCGACAAAGTCATCGGCGTCGGAATCGCGGCGCATGAGGGTCATCTCTTCGGCGTCGCCAACCAGCTGCTCGGCCTTTTCACGGCCATATCGTTTCTGACCCTTGTCGTGACGTCGGCGCTGATGTGGCTACGCCGTCGCCCGGCGGGCGTCCTTGGAGCGCCGCCGGCGCTCGCGAAGCCCCCGCGTCTCGCGCCCGCTCTCGTCTTGTTGATTCTCGCCCTCGGCGTTTTCCTGCCGACGCTCGGCGTCTCGTTGATACTGGTCCTTGGCTTCGAAGCTACCGCGCGACGGTTTCTCCCGGGGATTTCACAATGGCTCGGGCTTACGCCGCGCGCCCCGTCGGTTTGAGGCGGTTTCGAGTTCCAATGCGGGAGAGCTTGGCGAGATGCATAGTCGCAACAATGGCGTTGTAGACATCAACACAGCCAGGCTCGGCCAACGTTATCCAAGGGGCGGTTGAAAATCGTCTTTGTGAGCAAGTTTGTAGACAAGTCCAAGTTCGGTTTCACCGTCTCTGCGCAGATTGCTGAAGGCCCGAGGCGCAAGCCTGCTCCAAAGCCTGTGGATAAGAAAGAGCAAGAGGCGCGCCCATAAGGGTAAGGGAGAGGAGGGGTTTCTTGGGCCTTGGCTCTTTGAAGGCGCGCTTCTTTGCTTTGCCGCCGACCAAAGCTTCGTCCGCTTCGCCTGGTGAGATCGGGCCGTGGAACTGCGCTGCGCTGTTGTCGCGGAAGCTACCATGGATGCGATGGCGCGGTCGGTCCATCATGCGAAAGCGCGACGCGCGCGTGCGGGATGCGCTCGGCGGCAAAGCCGCCCTTGCGAAGGCCCGTCAGGCCGGCGCGTGTCAGGCGGCTAACTGGAAAAGCCGGATCGCGTTCAGGCGACCAATCTTCTCCCGATCGTTTTCCGCGATACTCGCCGCGTCGAACCAATTCGCCGCGTCGCTGAGTTCCTCGAAAGGATAATCGGTCGAGAACAGAACCCGATCCGAGCCGATCTCCGAAATTGAATTGACCAACGCTTGTGTTCGAAACGAGCCAGAGGTGGTGACGTAGAAGTTCTGATGGAAATACTCCTGAAAGGTCTTCTTGATCTGAATGCCTCGCGGCGCGGTCGCAACGCGATGATCGACGCGCCAGATCAGAAAGGGGAGACCTTCGCCATGGTGGCCCATAATGATCTGGAGATCGGGATGCCGGTCGAACAGCCCGCTTCCCATCAGTCTGAGCGCATGCGTGGCTGTCTCCACGCCGAAGGCCCATGCAGAGCCGAATAGCCAGGGGTGACCGTCGTAGATGCGGGACCGTGATGAAATAGGGTCGCGCGGATGTAAGTAAAAAGGTCGGTTTAGCTTGGCAAATTCAGTCCAAAATCCTTGGTACCGGGCGTCATCGAGATAGACGACCGACTCTTCGTTTCCGACCTGCGAAAATCCGTTTACAAGCGCGCCGACGAAACCGAGGTCCGTGATGCATCTGTGCGCTTCGAGGGCGGCGGCCTCCGGATCTTGCAGCGGCAACGCCGCGAAGGCGCGAAACCGATCGGATCTTTTCGAGACGTGTTCGCAAAGCAAATCGTTCGCCTGCTTCGCCATCTCTATCGCGGTAGGAACGTCGCTTATCGCTTGGATCGACGGCGAATTGAGCGAGATGACCATCATTTCCATCTCGTGCCGATCCATGAGCTTCAGGCGAAGGTCGCCGACGTCCAAGAGACGCTTTTTCATCTCGCTCCATTTTGCCTCGACGCAATATTCTTGCGAAGGGCCAAGCGTATCGGGATGCGAGAAATGCTCTTCGAGGCCGATTTTTCTCTTCATGCCGTCACCTGTCCCTGCCGTAAAAATCGATCCGCCTGGCGCGCTGCGTTGTTCCACGACAGTCCGGGGCCGCGCTTCAACTGAGAGGCCCGCGCTGAGACAGAGCCTCCCGTCACCATGAGATATAAGACGATGGCTCTGCGTGAAGGGTGATCAGGCCGTCCTTTTAGCAGGGAATTTGACGATTTCGTGCAGGACTGCGCGCACCGCCAATAATTGGCTCTAACTTATTTTGCTGTCCTGCAGCAGGCCGACGAGGGGATTTGGCGTCGGCGGCGCAATCCGCCGCAGCGTGTTGGTGTCATGGTGGTTGAATGCCGGCGTTACGCCGCGCAGGGCGAGATCAGTTCGCGTCAGATAGGTCCAGCTGCCATCGTCGTTGAAGGCAATGTCGATTCGATAATAGTCGGTGCGAAACGCCTCTTCCAGAAAGGTCGTCGAGCAAATGCCGAAACGGCTATCGCCACGCCGCGCCTCGACTGAAATGCGCGCGTCATCGGGTTTCGCCGTTCCGCCCGCCAGCACGACTTGTCCGCGCGGGATCGCGATGGTTTGCATGATCAGGCCCGTGGCCGGCTCCCAGAGCCAATAGCCGACTTGGTCGTGAAAGGTGATCGCCTCCTCCGGCGTGTTGATATGGATGTGATAGCGCAAACCATAGAGGAGTTGCGGCCCGTTGGTCTGCGGGTCGATCGGATCCATCCTTATATGCTCGCGATACGCGCGTTTTTCGGGCCCTTCGGCCTTGGGATTGACGTCCACGCCTTGGTCGGACTGCCACACGCCGGCTAAGCGGCGCAATGGACCGAGATTGGCGAGCGTATCGGGGGAGAACTCAGGTTCGGTAAAAATATCGTCCGGAATGCTGCACACTTTCCGTGTCCTTTCTCGCTCATCCGAGCATTGAGAGGCGCGTGCGGCTCGATTTCAAGCGGCAAATTTGATCAATCTACCGCCCACTTGCGTCACGGCGAGGGTCGTCTCGCATGGCGGCTTGCCGCTGGCGTCCGACACGGCCGCGACCGGACATCGGGGGCGCCGCATCGACGACCAGCCGTGGCGACGCCTGCGTCTAGCTTGCCGCTCCTTTTGCTCCCGGCGGCTGATCCGATCTTCAACGCGAACGCGCCGTCGCCGAAGCGTCAAAGATCGGGCCGAGTGACAAGATCCTGGATCTGGCCCGCGAGGCGTTCGGCGACGCAGGCATAGCCGGCGTCGTTCATATGGAGCCCGTCAGGCGCGAGCAGAAGCTCGACGCCGCCACCCGGCGCCGCATCGAGCGTTTTCATTAAATGGTAGCGCGAAAACAGGCAGATGTGCTCCTTCTCGGCGACGCGCTCCAATGTGTGGACGAATCGCGCGTAGCGGGCGGGGTCCTTTACCTTCTTGATAAATTGCGGATCGACGAGCAGCACGTCGCTCTTATGCCGCTCGATGGACAGGAGCCCGCGCTCGATTGCGGATTCAAATTTCGGTTCTGAAACCGACGCGTTCAACGCGTCATTTGTGCCCAACTGCCACAAAACGAGATCAGGCCTAATTCGCTCAAGTTCCCTGTCGAGGCGTTCAAGCGTGCGATCGGCGGTTTCCCCGGCCCTTCCGGCATTGATCACCTCAACATGCGCGCCTGGAAATCTTCGGGCGAGAGCGAGCTGGAGCCGCGCCGGATAGGAGGCGGCCGGCGACGAAGCGCCAACTCCTTGCGTCGATGACGAGCCGATCGCCAGGACCTGGACGGACATTTTGGCGCGCAGGCGCGCCGAGGTCCGTCTCAGAAACCCCTTCGCCGGCATTCGGACTGGAGCAGCGACGCAACGACTGCGCGGAAGCGGCTCGGCCGCGAGGGCCGAGCAGGACGTCACGCAAGCGACGCTCGTCAGGGCGTGAAGGAAAGCTCTTCGGCTCGGACGAAATCTGCTGACGGCGCAGCGCGCGCCGCGAGAGGCGGATTGCGATGGCATTCCAAGTAGCTCGCGAGTTTGTACAAAAGCCAGAGTCCAGCAAGGACGAAGACGACGTCGAAAAGGGGAGACTTGATTGCGGTGGCGTTAAGGATTTGTCCGATCACGCTTAGGAGACTGCCTGCGCTGAATATGGCAAGGCTATGCTTTCCCAAGAGCGACGTCGCCGAAAAAATTGCGGTTGTCCTCAACTTCGTCGACAAGCCGGAACAATAAAGAGCGTAAGCGAGCGCAAGGAAGTCGACGATCCTGATGACGCCGAGTTCCGTCTTGCCCCGATCCAATCGAGCGTTAACGACATTGGCGAGGTCGGGAAGAAACCCCATGAAGTTGCTCACGATAAGCGCGGCGGCAAAAGTAAACGCCACGGCCAGCCGATAGGTTCCGGCGTGAATCGGAAACTTGCTTTCCTGGATGAACAGACCAGCGAAAATCCCTAGAGCAAACATCAATTGCCACGTCATCGGATTGAAAAACCATGCGCCTTGTTGCGGCCAGGAAGGCAGGTTCGTCCCCGTAAAGCGTGCCGCCGCGTAAATGCCCGCGGACATGAGCAGCATCCGCCAGCGATTACGCAGTGCCGTAAAAAAGAGCAGAGGCGCGAAGATTAGGAGCGCGACATAGAGGGGAAGGATATTGAAATAGCCGATCTGATGCCCGAGCGTCGCGACGCCGATAAAACCTTGGAGCGGATCACGGAACAGCGGGGCGCGACCGTGCTCGGCGAGGAAGCGCTCTTGGCCGGTTAAGAGCGCCGCGGCGCCGAAGAGCGTGACGGCCAGGATCGTCAGGGCGATATGCGTTGCGTATAGCCGAAGGGCGCGCGACAGCAGCGGCGCGGAGACCGTCCACTTCGGTCCGCTCTTGAAGCGGCGCCCATAGGCCAGCGCGACCGACAGTCCTGACAGAAAGACGAATCCCTCGGCGGCGTCCGAAAACCCATAATTTCGCGGCGTGAAATTGCCGAGGACATTGCCGGGAATGTGATTGACGAAAATCGTCGCCAGCACGGCGCCGCGCCAGAAATCGATCGACTCAATTCTTTTTCCTGACACGATCCTCTCCCTGCATGCGCGTGGCGCGCGAGCCGTTTATCATAGTAAGCAATATTGGGGAGCCGCGGGGAGCGGGGTTGTGACGCCACGGCGCCCAAATCCTATGCGCACAGGCCGAAACTTTAGCCGCTTGCGCGGCGCTCTCATGCCAGGCAGGCGACGCGTTACAATAAGTCAGATAAAGGCTGATCTTGGGCGCGAAGACAAGGATCGATCCGATCCCGAAGTCCAGGCCGATCCGTTGCGCTGCGGTCCGATTTGTTCTCAAATCGCAACCTGCACGCATGAACGGATCGCCCGCATGTTGACGGTTTTCTGCTCTCCCGCCCGTTACGTACAGGGTCGCGACGCGACGAGCGCGCTCGCCTCCGAATTGGCGCGGCTCGGCATTTCAGGAAAAGCGCTGATCATCGCCAGTCCAACCGCGCGCAAGGCGTTGGAGCCGGTCTGGCGCGAGACGTTCCAAGCCGCCGGACTCGACTATGCGATTCTGGATTTCGGCGGGGAATGTTCCTTGGCGGAGATTGCCCGCGGCAAGGACGAGGCGCGCCGCGTCTTGGCGTCGACGATCGTCGGCGCCGGAGGCGGCAAGACATTGGACGCCGCCCGCGCCGTCGCCGCGGAACTTGAGCTCCCCGTCGCCTGCTGTCCAACGACGGCGTCGAGCGACGCGCCCTGCAGCGCGCTTTCGGTCGTCTATACCGAGGATGGGGTGTTCGAGAAATGCCTCTATTACCGGCGCAACCCCGATCTTGTTCTTGTTGACAGCACGGTCATTGCGCGCGCGCCCGCGCGCCTGTTGATCTCCGGCATGGGCGACGCGCTCGCCACCTATTTCGAGGCGGACGCTGCGATCCGCGCGCATCGCAAGAACGTCGCTGGGGGCCTGAGCACGATCGCCGCGGCCGCGATTGCCGAGCTCTGTTACAAGACGCTGCTCAACGACGGGACAGCCGCCGTCGCCGCGGCGCGTGCGGATTCGATCACGCCGGCGCTGGAACGCATCATCGAGGCGAACACGCTGCTCTCTGGCCTCGGGTTCGAGTCGGGCGGCCTTGCGGTGGCGCATTCGGTCCATAATGGGCTGACGGCAGCGCCGGAAACCCATGATCGGCTGCATGGCGAAAAGGTCGCCTTCGGCACGCTGGTGCAACTCGTGCTCGAAGGAAGGCCGAGCGCCACGGTCGATCAAGCGATGGGATTTTGCCGCTCGGTCGGCCTGCCTGTGACGCTTGCCGAACTCGGGCTCGAAAATCTCTCGCGCGAGACGGCGCGGGCGATCGCCGAGCGCGCCGTCGCCGTCGGCGAGAGCGCGCATAATGAACCCTTTGAGGTGACGGCCGCGACTCTCATGGACGCGATTTATGCCGCCGACTCCATGGGCGTCGCCTTCAAGGCGGGCGCCTCATAGCAGGCAGGCGCCAGCGCGCGCCTATTCCGTCAAGGAAGACAGAATGGCGTCGGCGGCGCGAAGGGCGAGCGCGGCGATGGTGAGCGTCGGGTTTGCGGTTCCGCCGGTCGGGAACACGGACGCGCCGACAATAAAAAGATTGGGGTGGCTGTGGGCGCGCAGGTCCTTGTCGACGACCGATGACGCCGCGTCTTCGCCCATGCGCGCCGTGCCCATGATATGGCCGGCGCCTTGGGCGTCGTCCTTGTGCCAAAAGGCGCCCACGCCGATTTTCGCAAACATCTCCTCATGCAGATGTTTGGCGTTGGCGCGCGCGCGGTCGGTGTAGCCGTCCAATTGGTAGAAGATCGCCGGGCGCGGCAGACCGGTCTTTTCGAATTGCGTAAGGTCCAGCGTCACCCTGTTGCTCGCCAAGGGCAATTGCTCGGTCAATGCGGCGATGCGGATATGCCGCGAGGTCTGCTCCCGGAGCGCCCTGTCCAGCGCCGTTCCGCGCAAGCCGCCGAGCGCGAGTTCGCGCGCGGTCGATGCAGGCGCGCCCGTGGGCCAGCTCCAGCCTTCATTGCCGAATTCGAATCTCAAGGCCGAATTGGCGCCGCGGTCCGCCAGATCTCGAAAATTCTCGATCCCCGATGTCGCGCCGGGTCCCCGATAGGGCCAGACAGGTTGGCGGGCGAGCGCCCAGCTGAGCTGGATCGGATGATCCATCAGATTTCGCCCGAGCTGGTCGGAGCGATTGGCGACGCCGGCGGGAAAAGCCTCCGACGCCGACGCCAGCAGCAGCCGCGGCGTCTCGACGCCGTTGGCGGCGACGACGACGATGCGCGCGAAGACGCGCCCGGTCGAGCCATCGGATCGCACGAACCTGACCGCTTCGACGCGCCCGTCCGGGCGGCATTCGATGAAATTGGCGCAGGTCTCCGTCAGCAGCCGCGCGCCGAAGGATTGGGCGCGCGCCACATGAATGCTCGCGTCATATTTCGCCTGGATCGGACAGATGGGAATGCAGCTGGCGCTGCCGTGACACGACGGCCGATCGCCGGACGGCTGCGAGAGGCGCGCCTGCGGCGTGGCGCGCACCTTGTAACGCGTGTCCCGCAGGGCGTTGCGCCACGCCAAATCGAGAAAGCTCTGCGCGATTGGCGGGAAAGGGTAGGGCGCCGAGCGCGGAGAGCCGAGGTCGTCGTCGTCGCTCCCCGAAACCTCCAGCGCGCGCTCCGCCAAGCAATACCATGGTTCGAGATCGGCATAGGAGATCGGCCAATCGACGCCGAGGCCGAACAGCGATTTGAGCCGGAAATCGTCGGGAACCAGGCGAATGGCGGACCCGAGCCAGTGCCATGTCGTGCCGCCGACTTGACGCAGATAGGTCGAACTGAACGGATGAGGCCCTTTCTGCGCATAGAATGCGTAGGGCTTGTCGGTTTCGGGGTGCGGCGTGAATTCGGCCTGCGCATAGGCCGACTCGGGAGTCTTGGGGAAGGCGCCGTGAAATCGCCTCAACGAAGCGGCGCGATCCACTTCGGGACCGGCTTCCATGAGGAGGACCTTCGGACCTTTGCGCGCCACCTGACAGGCGGTCAAAGCGCCGGCGACGCCCGAACCGATGACCAATACGTCCGTATGAAAATCCATGTGAAGGCTGTCACTGCTTGATTGGAGCGAACGCCCATTCTCCGGCGTTTTCGCCGGGAACGCCGCTCGGCCGGGCAAATCCGATGGCGTCCCACATGAGGGCGCCGGTGTAATCCACGCAAATCATGCGTCCCGAGGAGACGGTCAGACCGGAATACCAGTCGGCGACAATTCTGCGCGCGAGATGATCCGAGTCTTCCGGAGTCGAACCGCCCGCGCCCGCGGGGGCGCCGTCGCGGCCCGGTTCGAGATTCTGCAGGTAAATCCGAGCGGCATCAACGGAGAGATGCGATCGCCCGGTCAGCTCGGCGCTGAGACGAAGAAAGTCCTCGAGATCCAGGGTCTCGGCCAGGGCGGGCCGACCCGCAATGCCAGGCGTGAGCGCGCCGAGCGCGCAGCCGATCAGCAGCTTGCGTCGCGAGACGCCACGATGGTTTGCGCGCATTGCATTCACGCTCCGGCTGGCCAGCTCTTCAACTTTTTAACGTGACCTTTTCGTCAAACGCGTCAATCGCTTCCTGCGACAGAGAAGAGGACAGCAAATCTTCAAGAACAGCCGGCGGCGCGGTGAGGTCGCGACTAAAGCGCAGCCCAACTTCAACGGTTTGTCGATCGGGGAAACTCGCCAGCAGCAAGGTCCGCTCGGCGCTCTTGACGATCGCGGCGATATCTTCAACGCGCTCTTGCCAATCCTTTTCGCGCCGCATGAGCCTGCCGAGATATACCGCGACGCCGTCCGCGCCGGCCTCCATCGCCACATAGGCCTGCGCCGCCGTGAATACGGCCGTGACGAGAGACGCGCATCCGAGTTCCTGCAGCGCCGCGCAGCATGCGATGCCCGCTCGGGAGGGCGCAAGCTTGATCCACAGTTTTTTCCCGCGCGCGGCCTTCAGATCGTCGAGATAGCATTCCGCTTGCCTCAGCGCGTCGTCCTTGTCTCCAACCGCTTGAATCATCAGATGACGGATCGCGCCATCGTCGGCGGCCATTCGGCAGAGCCCGCGCGCCGCGCCGATATAATCGTCCAACGACAAGACTTCGGCGCCGGCGGCGCGGACCATCAGCGCCGGATTGGTGGTGAACCCCTGCGCGCCCGGAATTTTCATCGCATTCAGGATCGCGCCCTGATCCGCCGTATCGACGAGAAGCATCGCGACCTCGCATCGGAAAGTTCGGCGCCGTCAACAATCGCCGCGGCGGCGGCGCTCACGCAGGCGACGTCAGCGCGCAGTCACATGCCCTGGACGACAGGTTCGCCTGCGTTAACCCATGCGAGGATGCCGCCGCCAAAATGCGTGTTGGCGTCGCGACGGCCCAAGAGCCGCGCCTGCTCCATGGCCGACACCGAGCGCTTGCCGGAGCGACAATAGATCACGACCTTCTGTCCTTCGCCCGCGACCGGAATCTTGCTCGGATCGAATTTCGATAAGGGATTGAACAGCGCGCCGGCGATATGGCCGGCGGCATATTCTTCCGCCTCGCGCACGTCGACGAGAAGCACGGCGCCCGTCGCGAGTCCAGATTTCAACTCCTCCAGGCTGATGTCATTGAACTGAGTCCCTGCGCTCATGATGTTTATTCCTCCGATAATCCTGTTGGCGTTCCGGGCGCGCCCCGCTGAGTTTCGGTATCGCCGCCTATCCCGTGTTGCGCAAGCCCGCAGCGATGCCGTTGATCGACATCAATATGCCTTCGCGAATGTCTTCGCCGCGCTCGCCTGCGCGGTGGCGGCGGATCAGCTCGACCTGCAGGTAATTGAGCGGCGCGATATAGGGGATGCGATGCCTCAGCGAGCGCGCGAGCGTCGGATTATCCGCGAGCCGCTCCTTGGAGCCGAGAATCTTTTCGAGCGCCTCATTGGCGCGCGCATGCTCCGCCTCGATCATGCCAAAAATGCGCGCCGAGAGCGCCTGATCCTCGACGAGTCCGGCGTAATGATGCGCAATCGACATGTCGGTTTTGGAAAGGATCATGTCGATGTTCGACAGCAGCGCGCGGAAGAACGGCCATTCCTCGCTCATGCGGCGCAGCAGCGCGAGCGCCGCCTTCTCATCCTTCTCGATGAAATGCGCGATCGCCGACCCGAAGCCGTACCATCCCGGCAGCGCGACGCGCGCCTGCGCCCAGGAGAAGCTCCATGGGATGGCGCGCAAATCTTCAATACGGCGCGAAGGTTTGCGCGAGGCGGGACGCGAGCCGATGTTGAGCGAGGCGATTTCCGAGATCGGCGTCGACGAAAAGAAGAAATCGACGAAGCCTTCGGTCCCGTAAACGAGGCCGCGATAGGCGGCCATGCCGGCCTGCGACAATTGTTCCGCCGCCTCCAAAAACTCCGGCGGCGGGGTTTTGTGCTCCGAGAGCAGCGTCGCCTCCAGCGTCGCCGCGACCAGCAGTTCGAGATTGACGTGGCCGATCTGCGGATTGGCGTATTTCGCCGCGATGACCTCGCCCTGCTCGGTCAGACGGATCTGACCGTTCACCGTGCCGGGAGGTTGCGCGAGAATCGCGTCGTAGCTCGGTCCGCCGCCGCGCCCGACGGTTCCGCCGCGTCCGTGGAAAAGCCGCAACGTCACATTCGTCAGGGAGGCGAAAAATTCCGCGAGCGCGGTCGAGGAGCGATAGAGCTCCCAGATGCTCGTTAAGATGCCGCCGTCCTTGTTGGAGTCGGAGTAGCCGAGCATGACGTCCTGTTGCCCGCCGGAATTGACGACGAGCTTGAGGATGCCGGGGAGCGCATAGAATTCCCGCATGATCGGCGCGGCGTTGCGCAAATCGTCGATGGTCTCGAAGAGCGGCGCGATGATGAGATCGGCGACGACGGCCTCGCCGTCGCGCGGATCGAGCGTGCCGCGCATCAGCCCGCATTCCTTTTGCAGCAGCAGCACTTCGAGCAGGTCGCTGACCGTTTCGGTGTGGCTGATGATGTAATGGCGGATCGCCTCATCGCCATAGAGCCGGCGCATCTCCCGCGCCCGCTCCATGATGGTCAATTCGCTCGTGGCGCGCTCGCTGTATGTCATGCCCGGCAGGCGCGCCGGCCGCGGATCGCTGAGCAGCCTCAGCAGCAACTGCTGCTTTTCGGCTTCGGGGAGCGCGGCGTAATCGTCGACGACGCGGGCGACTTTGAGAAGCTCGGCGATGGTCTCCTCGTGCCGGTCGGAGCTTTGCCGCAAATCGAGCGTCGCAAGGTGAAACCCGAAGACTTCGACGGCGCGGATCAGCGGTTCGAGCCGCTGCGTGGCGATGACTTCGCTGTGATGCACGCGCAGCGACTCGTCGATGGTGACGAGATCGGCGAGAAGCGCCCAGGAATTGGCGTAAGGTTCGCCCGGCGCGACGGCGTGGCGCGCCGCCTGGCCGCCGGTCAGTCTCTCCAGCGTGCCGGCGAGGCGCGAATAGACGCCGATGAGCGCGCGGCGGTAAGGCTCGTCGTCGCGATGCGGATTGTCGTCGCCCGAGCGCGCCGCAAGCTCTTCGAGCGCCTTGGTGCAGCCGGCGTAGCGGCGCGAGATCGAGAGCTCGGCGCCCAGCTCATGCACCTCCACGAGATAAAAACGCAGCGCCGTTTCGCACTGCATGCGCATCGCCGTCGAGAGCGAGTCCGCCGTCACGTTGGGATTGCCGTCGCGATCGCCGCCGACCCAGGCGCCCATGCGCAGAAAGGGCGGCACCCGCAGTCCGTCGAGTCGCTGTTCGATGTCGGCGTAAAGGCGCGGAATCTCGCGCAGGAACGTGCTGCGATAATAGCTCAGCGTATTCTCGATTTCGTCGCGCACGGTCAAGCGCGAATGACGCAACAGTTCCGTTTGCCAGAGCTGGGAGACTCGGGCGCGAAGCTGCATCTCGTTTTGTGCGCGCTCGGCCTTGCCGCGTAAATGTTCGCGCGCGGCGAGCAGCTTGAAGATCGCGTGCTCGGCGTCGAGCAGGCTCTTGCGGCGCACTTCCGTCGGATGCGCGGTCAGCACCGGCGAAATCCACCCGCGCGCCAGCGCCTGGGCGATTTTGCCGGCGCCGACGGCGGCCTTGCCCAGACGGGCGAGGGTCGCGGCGAGGCTCGGCGCGCCGGTGGCGGCGCCGCTCGCTTGCGCGCGCGCGCGCTGCTGAAGCGGATGCAGGTCCTCGGCGATATTGGCGAGATGCGAGAAATAGCTGAAGGCGCGAATAACGGTGCGCGCCTCTTCCGCTGTCAGCGAACGCAGCAGCGCGTCGAGATTCCTGTCGGCCTCAACGTCGCCATTGCGGCTCGCGGCGACGGAGAGCCGACGAATCGTCTCGATGCGTTCGAAGGCCGCGGTTCCTTCATGTTCGCGAACGGCGTCGCCGAGCAGGCGCCCCAGAAGGCGAATGTCCTCGATGAGGGACTCGTCCCCTTTCGCGCCCTCGGGTTCCCCGCCCGCGGCGGGAGCGAGCGTAGCGAGCTTGTCCTGCGTCTGCGCCTCGACCTGCATATTCTGTTGCGACCTTTGAGCTTATCGCGCCTAACGGCGCCTCCAGGTAAGCTATAGCAGGCTTCTGGCGCGTTTTCGACGCGGCACTTGTTCGACGCCGTCCGGCCCCTTATAGACATCGTCGACAATGCGTTCCGCCTCATCTCCGCAAATCGCGGCGCGAATGGTCAAGCCATGCTCGACACAACGGAAATTGCTATCTTCGCCGCGGTCGGCCTGGTCTTCGCCTTGGGCCTTCTCGCATTCTGCCGATGGTCGGGCGCGCCCGCGCAGCGCATTGCGGCCTATGCGCTGATCGCGCTGTCCTTCCTCTATGTCGGCTTCGCCTTCCGCGCCGAAGAGCCGGGCGCCTGGGTCGGCTTCGAGATGACCGGCGTCGCCCTCTTCGGCACGCTCGCCGGCATGTCGATCATCGGCTCGCCCTGGTGGGTCGTCGCCGGCTTCGCGCTGCATCCTCTCTACGCCATTTACTTTCACTATATCGGCGCAGGGTCGCAGTTCGCGCCCGCGCCCTTCGTCATCGCCAACGCCGCTTTCGACGTAGCGACGGCGCTTTTCGTCGCCTACGCCGCTTTGCGCGGCCCGCGCAAGCGCGCCGCGCAGACGTCGGCGCCGCCGGCGCGCAAACTCGCCGGGCGCTCCCAGCATCGCTCGCAAAGCCGCGACGCCGGAGGTCCGGCGTGAACGCGCTCGTGGACTTCTCCTTACGCTACGACTGGGGCGTCGAAGACATCGTCGCCATACATGATCAGCCGCTGCTCGATCTCGTCGCGCAGGCGAACGCCGTTCATCGCCGCTTTCACGACGTCAACGACGTGCAGAAGGCGGCGCTGCTGTCGATCAAGACGGGCGGCTGTCCGGAAGACTGCTCCTATTGCCCGCAGTCGGCGCATCACCGTGAAGTGAAGCTCGACCGCGTCGATCTCATGGAGACGGCGGATGTGCTCGCGGCGGCGCAGACCGCCAGGGCGGCCGGCGCCGATCGCTTCTGCATGGGCGCCGCCTGGCGCTCGGCGCCCGAGGGCAAGCGTTTCGACGCCGTGCTCGACATGGTGCGCGGCGTGCGCGCGCTCGGCATGGAGGCCTGCGTCACGCTCGGCATGATCAACAAGTCGCAAGCCACGCGGCTCGTCGACGCCGGGCTCACCGCCTATAACCACAATCTCGACACCGGCCCCGAATTCTACAACGAGATCATCACCACCCGCAGCTATCAGGATCGCCTCGAAACGCTCAAAGCCGTGCGCGGCGCGGGTCTCGAGATGTGCTGCGGCGGCATCATCGGCATGGGCGAAAGCGTGAGGGACCGCGCCGGCATGTTGCAGACGCTGGCGTCTTTCGATCCGCATCCCGAAAGCGTGCCGATCAATGCGCTGGTCGCGGTCGAAGGCACGCCGCTCGCCGGGCGGGCGCGGATCGACCCGCTCGATCTCGTGCGGATGATCGCGACGACGCGCATCGTCGTGCCGAAGGCGCGGGTGCGGCTCTCCGCCGGCCGCTCGTCGCTGTCGCGCGAAGCGCAGATCCTTTGTCTCGTCGCCGGCGCCAATTCGATCTTCTACGGCGAGAAGCTGCTGACGACGGACAATGCCGGCGTCAATGCGGACGATGCGCTATTCGCGGCGCTTGCGGCGCGCGCGCCCGCCGCGTCCGCCTAAAGATCCGCTGTCGGTCCGAAGACCCGCTCGAAATTGCTGCGCAGCGCCGCGTCGACGGCGCGCATCTCGGCGCGAACGGCCAAATCCTCAAGGCTGGTGACGCCAAGATGCGTTTCGCGCATGCCGCAGGGCGCGATGCCGGAAAAATGCGTCAGATCCGGCGCGACATTGAGCGCGACGCCGTGGAAGCTCACCCATTGGCGCAGCCGCACGCCGATCGCGGCGATCTTGTCTTCCGCCGTCTCGCCGGCGAGTCCGCGCGGCTTATCCGGCCGCGCGACCCAGACGCCGACGCGCGCGTCGCGCCGTTCGCCTTTGACGCCGAAGTCGGAAAGCGTCGCGATGATCCAGGATTCGAGCGCACAGACGAAGGCGCGCACGTCGCGCTGGCGTCGCGAAAGATCGAGCATGACGTAAGCGACGCGCTGCCCAGGCCCATGATAGGTGAACTGCCCGCCGCGTCCGGCGCGATGCACTGGAAAGCGCGCCTCGAGAAGATCGGCCTCCTTCGCCGAGGAGCCCGCCGTATAGATCGGCGGATGTTCGAGCAGCCAGACGCATTCGCGCGCCTCGCCCACAGCGATCGCCGCCGCGCGCGCCTCCATCAAGGCGACGGCTTCTTGATAGGCGACAAGATCTTCGCTACCCCGCCACTCGACCGGCGGCGCGCCCAGGCGCGGACGCATGGCGGCGTCGCTGGAGCGGCGAGAGGGCGGACAAGGCGTTTCAGTCATGCGGCTCGAACTTTTGCGCGGATGATACACTCTAAGAGTTCACGGGCGCGACCCTAAGCCCATCAAGCGCCGAGACGCATGTTTCGGCCAACCTCAATCCCGACGATTACTTCGCGCCTAAAGCGTTTCGCGCGCGGCTTGCCGTATTCCGGCAAGAATTTTCTAGAACTACGACTGTAACAAGCGCGTTGAATGCGACGCCATGTAGCGGTTCAGCTTCGACTCTTTCCCTGGGCATTCATGCGCCGGTCGCAACTACGCGCCATAATGAGCGAAAAGCAGGAGAACGCGATGATTTACGTCTTTGAATTTTTTTCGATCGATGCGACCGGCCATCGGCTTTCACTTAATGCGACGAAACGTCGTGTAAAGACGGCGGCCCTAGCGGAGGCCTATGGGCAAACACGGATGCGCGGCGTCTTCGCTGACGATCAAAAGGCCGCCGTGTGCGTTATTGAGGATCAAGTCGGGCATAAGCTTCGCGAAGTGCTCGCAGCCCCCTAATCTCCCCAAAGGGACGTTCGTTTCGCCGAGGCGATCGGCGCGCCGCAAATATGATGCCCTGTGCGAACCGGCGGCTGACGCGGCGCCGCCCGCTTGTCATCTCAGAGCCGATTTGTTAGACGCAGCGCGCCGGCGCTTCGCGTTAAGCGGAGCGCCCTTGCGGCCGTGGCGGAATTGGTAGACGCGCTAGCTTGAGGTGCTAGTTGGGCAACCAGTGGAGGTTCGAGTCCTCTCGGCCGCACCAGATAGCCATCGGCTTTTCAGAAGAACTTCAGCAGGTGGAAGCGGCGGCCTCAACGGACCGCCACTTCCGGCGTTTCTGCGCACGCGCGAATGTTCAGTCAAACATCATCCCGTGATGGCCGTAATAACGCTGATCCGGCCAGTTATAGACTTGACGCGGCGCGCGGGGGCTGTCGCGGCGCGCCGGATCGCAGGCGGCGGCGAAACGATCTTTCGCCTTCGTTTCGCACCGCAGGCTCCTGTTGTCGCCGATGTCGTCGAAGAGGTCGAGAGCGGCGGCAGGCGCGCTGAAGGCCAGCGCGCTGGCAAGCACGGTGGTCAGGGCAAGCAAGCGGGACATCGTTCGTTCCTTTCAGTCGCTTCGGCAAACTGGCGATATTTCGCCGCGCCAAGCTCATTGAAATGTAGGGCTGGCGCGTTCAATAGAATAATAGAATGATTGAATATCATTCATCGGTTTTATCTAAGCAAACGTTCTGGCTCTCGGCTGCGCTTTTCCCAGTGATCGCGGCGCCGCAGCGGGCAAACATCAGCCACATTCCCCAATGCAATATGCTTGCGCTGGCGCTTGGTCAGCGCGAGCCGCCTGCCCGGTTTTTGCGCATGAGCGCGCGATGCGTCTCGTTCTGCGGACCGTGAGCGCGTTTGACGCCGGCTTTTCGCGCTCGACGGCGCCCGGAGAGGGAAGCATGGCTGTATCGTTCAGGGACCGCGAGCTCGCCGCGAAATCCGACACGATCGAGACGCGCGCACGCTATGCGTGGCGCGACATCGAAGGCGATCGTCGGGCCGCGTCGCCGCGGCCGAACGGGTCGCGGGCGGGGAGCGCTCGAGCCGAATCCGATCGCAACTTCCGAAGGGTCGAGCGCTTCTTCTACGTCGGCGCTGCGGCGCTTGTCATTGTCGGGACGGCGATCGTCGTCGGCTCCGCGTTCTGGGGGGAACTCCCCCAAAAGACGGAGCCCGTCGACCTCATGACCCCGCAAACGGTCGCCGCGCCCGCGCCTGTGGGGCCAAGCGGCGTCGCCGGTTCGGAGGCGGCTAAATTGCGCGCCAATGACCCGCCGGCCTCGATCGTCGCGGGACCGGTCGAGCCGGCCTCGACGCAGGACCGCGCCGCGCCCACGGCGGACGAGTCAGAATCCGCGCAAGCCGCCGAAGCCCCGAACGACCTGCAGTCGTCGATCTCCGGCCTCGATCTCGACCCCGCCTTTTTGAACGACGAGATCGCGGGGCGCCGAAGATCCGCGCGCCGCGGCGGGGAGGCCGGCGCCCCCGCGACGGCAAAAGGCGCTCAGGAGTCTGAGGCAGGGTCCGACGCGCAAACGGGCAAATGCTATGTCAGGGTTTCGGGACGCGTGCTCGCCAAAGGCGCCTGTCAAATCTCCCGAACCGCCGGCGCGGTGACCTTCCAATATTCAGGCGAGACTCTGACGCTTTCCCGGATCAAGGGAAAAAGCTGGTCCGCGACGCTCGGCGGCAAGACTCTTGGAACCGTCTATAAGAGAGGCTCCTGCTGGGTTTCGCGCGGCGCATATGTCTGCGATCGTGGCGGCTGATCGAGAGTCTTCCGGGCGGCTTTAGGGTTCGGGAGATTTCGGCGCCTCCTGCGCGCCATGCCCGTGCGTATGCAGGGGCTGCCTTGCCTTCGCGCCGAGCGTCTTGGCGATGATCGGCTCCGTCGTCGAGGTCCAATCTTGACCAGCGACGACGATCGGCGTCGGCCCGTCGCCGGGAACGATATGGACGAGCGCATAGCCGCGCGTTTTCAGCGCCCGAAGGAATTCCGGCAGCATCTGCGCGGTGATCTTCTGTGAATCATGGAAGAGCACGATGCCCTTGCGGTTCTTCTCGAGTCTGGACAGCACGAGATCGAGTTCGGCCTTGGGCGTCATTTTCGCCCAGTCCGACGCCCATAGGTCCGAGCCGAAGATGGTGTAGCCGCGCGCCGTCAAGTCGGCGACGAGCGCGGGCGTATCGGCGAAGCCGGGAAAGCGGAAGAACGGCGCGGCGGTTGCGCCCAGCGCCTTGTTCACGGCGGCGATCCCCTTGTCGATATCCGCTTTGGCGTCCGCCTCGCTCATCAGCCTCAGCGTCCTGTCCGGATGGCTATAGGAATGATGGCCGATGCTGTGCCCTTTGGCGGCCGTGCGTTTCACCAGGGCGGGCTGATCTTCCGCATTGCGCCCGATCAGAAAGAAGGTCGCGCGCGCGCATTCCTTGGCGAGCGCCTCGAGCACCTGCGCGGTCGGTCCCGCGGGACCGTCGTCGAAAGTGAGCACGACCTCATGATCGCGAAGGTCGAGCGTGCGCGGATAGCTTTGCAGGCCGATCGCCGCTCCCTTGGAGCGGTCGATCTCGATGACGCGCGAAACCCCGAGCGCATCGGGCGCGCAGGCGCGCTCCTCGGCGGCGGCGTTCGGCGCGTAAAAAATATTCGCGACCAAGGCGGACGCCAGCACAGCGCCCGTAAACCGCAGAAGGCGCGCGGCGCGGGCTGGCGTTTGAGAGCTTATCGACGAGGGAAAATTGGCGGTCATAGCGGCTTGCCGGTTTGATTTCTCGCGCTCGCGGGTTATGAGCGCGACCATAATATAGCGCGGGACCGCCTATGCCGCTCGATCATGAAGATACGGCGACCGCCTCCGAGGACTTCCGCGACGGGGGGACGGCGTCTCTGAGTCCGGAATTCGTTCTGGACGTCGAGGGCGCAATTGCGCTTGGCGACGCGGCGCGCATCCACGAACTCGTCGGCGACTTCCACGAGGCGGACCTCGGCGCTCTGCTGGAGCGCCTCAGCCACGACGCGCGGCCCCGCCTCGTCGAGCTGATGGGCGCAGATTTTGACTTCACCGCCCTGATGGAGGTCGGCGAGGCGACCCGTGAGGAAATCCTAGAAGAACTCCCGGTCAAGACCCTCGTCGACGGCGTGCGCGACCTCGAAAGCGACGACGCCGTCGCCATTCTCGAAGCGCTGGAGCCGAAAGAGCAGGCGGAAGTCCTTGAAGCGCTGCCGGCGCAAGAGCGCCTCGTCCTGCGCCGCTCCCTGGATTATCCGGAGGACTCCGCCGGACGTCTGATGCAGACGACTCTCATCGCCGCGCCCCCGTTCTGGACGGCCGGGCGCGTGCTGGATTTTTTTCGAGAGAGTGGTGAAGAAAATCTTCCGGAAAATTTCTTCGAAGTCTTCGTCGTCGATCCCGGCTACCACTTGCTCGGGACCGTTTTCCTCGACGCGCTGGTGCGCGCCAAGCCCTCCGTGCGGCTCGATGAAATCATGCAGGAGGATCGGCGACGCGTGAAGGCGACCGAGGACGGCGCCGAGGCGGCGCGGCTTTTCGAGCGCTACAATCTCGTTTCGGTCCCGGTCGTCGATGAATCCGAACGACTCGTCGGCGTTCTCACCATCGACGACATCGTCGACGTCATCCAGGAGCAGGCGTCCGACGAGATTCTCGCGCTCGGCGGCGTGAACCCCGAAGAAGAGCTGACCGACGATTTCTGGTGGATCGCGCGGAGCCGCTTCACCTGGTTGTCGGTGAATATGCTGACCGCCTTCATCACCTCCATGGTGCTCAAGAGCTTTCAGTCGCAATTGGAGCAAATGGTCGCGCTTGCGGTGTTGGGGCCGATTGTCGCGGGCCAGGGCGGCAATTCCGCGACCCAGACCATGACGGTCGCCGTGCGCGCGCTCGCCACCCGCGAACTGACGCGCGCCAACGCCTTCCGCATCATTTTAAGGGAGCTGGCGATCGGCGCCGTCAATGGCGCGGCGTTCGGCATGGTGACCGGGGTCGTCGCCGCTAATTGGTTTCATAACATTGGGTTGTGGCCAGTCATCGCTCTGGCGATGTTCACCAATCTGGTCGCGGGCGCTCTGGGGGGCATCGTCGTGCCGCTGGCGTTCGATAAGCTGAAGTTCGATCCCGCCGTCGCCTCCGGGCCTTTCGTGACGACGATCACCGATGTCGTCGGCTATGGGGCGTTCCTTACAATCGCCAGTTTGTGGTTCCATTTGGGCTGAGGGCGTCGGCGCGTTTACGCTCCGTTACCGCCTGCGGAGATAATTTGACGAAATGCGCTCGTTCAAATCTTTTCCTTCTCGTGTTCTGGCCCTCGGATGCGCCGCTTCGGCCGCGGCGACGCTGTTCGGCTGCGGCAGCTCCTATGATCCGGCCTTTTCCCGGCGGCCGCGGTTCCAGACCAGCGCGCCGCTGATCAATCCCAAGCGCGATCCCAGCTTCCTCGCCTACGCCGTGCCGGAGACGGAGCTCCATCGTTTCCCTGCCACGCGCAGCGCCGAATTCGCCGTCCACGGCATCGACGTCTCGAAATATCAGGGCAACATCGATTGGCGGCAGGTCAAGGAGGCGGGCGTCTCCTTCGCCTTTATCAAGGCCACCGAAGGCGGCGACCGGGTCGATTCGAAGTTCGCCTATAATTGGGCGGCGGCGAAGGCGGCGGGCGTGCCCCGCGGGGCCTATCACTTCGTCTATTGGTGCCGTCCGCCGCATGAGGAAATCGCCAATCTCAAGAGCGTCGCGCCCAATGAACCGGATGCGCTGCCTCCGGTTCTCGACGTCGAGGCGACGCCGACCTCGCGGTCCTGCAAACGCAAGCTCTATCGCGACGAAGTGTTGCGCGACATGAAGGCGATGCTGGAGGATATGGAGCGCCACTATGGCAAGAAGCCGATCATCTATTCGTCGGTCGACTTCTATCAGGCGATCCTGCATTCCAACGCCCTGTCAGAATATCCGATCTGGGTCCGCTCCACCAAATATCACCCCAAGGTGCGCTACGGCGACCGTAAATGGACCTTCTGGCAATACCGCTCGGACGGGCGCGTGCCGGGCATTGTCGGCGCGGTCGACCAGAACACGTTCAACGGCTCCGCCGATCAGTGGCGCAGCTGGCTGGCGCGTCAGAGCGGCCTGACGGCGGCGTCGGTCGCTGCGCGGCCCGTCGACGATCGCGGGGCGGAGCAGCTCATCGAGGAAGATCCGGCCATGCAGTCGGGCGGCGATAAGAACGCCGATGTCAAGGAGGCGGGCGCTCCCGTCCCGCCGGCCGCCGTCCAATAGGCGGAAGGCTGCAGGACAATTGGGTAAAGGCTGGGCGTTTGCGAATCCTTCCCCCTTCACGGGAGGACGGCCCCGCGAAGCGGGGAGTCGGGTGGGGTAAAATCGCTCGAGAGGCGCGAAGACCCCCCGCAAGGGGGGAGTCTTTCGCGCCAACCGCTCAGCATGGTTGTTCCCTCCCCGGCAAACGGCGTCGCCGGGGTAGCCATCGGGCGAGATTTCGCGTATAGGCGCAACGCCAGTTTCCGCCGCGCGGCGCTCGCGCCCGCCGCTTCCGTTTAGAGAGAGAGTAAATGGCTGTTCCGAAGAGAAAAACCTCGCCGATGAAGCGGGGCTTCCGTCGCTCCGCCGACGCCCTCAAGGCGCCGACCTATGTCGAGGACAAGGATTCCGGCGAACTCCGCCGCCCGCATCACGTCGACCTGAAGACCGGCATGTATCGCGGCCGTCAGGTGCTAAAGGTGAAATCCGTCGAGGAATAAACGCTTCGACGCGTGAGGAAATGAAAGCGGGCCGCGAGGCTCGCTTTTTTTGTTTGGGCACAGTCATATGGAATTTGAATTTATATCATAGGCGGTTGATATGGCTCCGGCCGCGCGAGGACGAGCCTCGGCGACAAAAGGCGTCCTTGCCTAGCATGCTCCGTGGAGGGAAAAGTCGTGAATGGCGTCGACATCGCTATTGTAACTTTTTTCGTAACGTTGCTTGCGAGCATATTTGGATTTTCTATTACGTTGCGTCTCAAAGAGACCTGGCTTGATGGCGTATCAAGAGATCAGTTTAAAGCTGTGAGAAACATGATTGGCTCACTGCTTGCGGTATGCCTCGGTTTCTTATTGGTAACCGCAAAAAACAATTATGACAAGAAGGTTGACGAGGTCAGGACGCAAGCATCTAAGGTTGTTTTGTTGCACCGGGTGTTGGATTTGTTTGGAGATGAAGCTAATCAAGCAAGAACAAAAATAGTAAACTCTGTACAGGGCCAGATCGATCTCTTGCGGGCCGCCAGCAACAGTTACATCGATCAACGGGAGGCTTTTAAAAAAGCCAAGATCGATTCGTTTCGCGAAGCAGTGCTCTCTTTAGAAGACAAAGATCAGAAAACATCATGGGCGAAGACGGCGGCTCTTAATTTGACGCAGGAAATTACCGGCATTAAATGGAAAATATATAACGACTTGAACGCCAATATCCCGCTCGCCGTGGTCGTATTCCTGATTGTGCTGCTTGGGACCGTTTTCTTTAATTTTGGCGTCATCTCGCACAATCATTGGACAGCGGCGCTTGGGCTGATTATCGCGTCCTTATGCGTCTCCGGGGCGATCTTTTTGCTCGTGGAGCTCGATCGGCCATTCCAAGGATTTTTCACTGTCCCGACCGAACCTCTCAAATCCGCGGTCGACATCATCAAGACGGGCTAGTTTATACTTGTAGAGTTCTTTTTTGCCGTAGATTATACGTCTTTCTCGAACAAAGGCGGCGCCGGCGCCGTCTTTTGCCTTGGCCGGTCAACCTCGCCCGAGAATAGGCGCTCTCTCGGCGTTGATCAGCGGCGCTGCTGGGCGATCGCGAGCAGCGGCAGCAGCAGCGCCCGCGGCGTCGCCGCCGAAGTCAAGACGAACATCTTGTTGACCCATCCGGGGACGATGACCCGCTTGCCGGCCATTAGACCCTCATAGCCCTGGCGCGCCACCTCCGCCGCCGGCAGCATCGCGGGCTTCATCGCGCCCATCGCGCCTGTAAAGTCGAAGCCGGCGCGCGCCTGAAAGCCGGTTTGCACCGGGCCGGGACAAAGGCAGGCCACCTTGACGCCCAGCGGCTTGAGTTCCTGCGACAGCGCTTCGCTGAGCGAGAGCACATAGGCCTTGGTGGCGTAATAGACCGCAAAGCCCGGCCCCGGCATATAGGCGGCGAGCGAGGCGACATTGAGCACGCCGCCCTGCGCCGCAACGATCGCCGGCAGAAAGCGCAAGGTCAGCGCGGTGACCGCGCGCATGTTGAGATCGACGATCGCCAGCTGTTCGCCGGCGTCGAGCTCGATGGCCGGGCCCATGAGGCCAAAGCCCGCGTTATTGACGAGATATTGCGGGACGAGCCCCGCCTCCTGCAGGCGTCCCGACAACGCCTCGACGGCGTCCGGCGCGGTGAGATCGAGTTCGATCGGGAGGGGTCGGACGGCGCCGTCGACGGCGATTTCGTCGGCCAGAGCCGCCAAGCGGTCGCCGCGGCGGGCGACGAGCGCGAGCTCATGGCCTTTCGCCGCGAAAACCCGGGCCAGCGCCGCGCCAATGCCTTCCGAAGCCCCGGTAATCACCGTGACCGGACGCGTCAACGGTCGGTCTCCTTGTCGCGCGACCAGGGGCCGCTCGGCGGCGCGGCGGCGGCGGCGTCGCGGACCTCGCGGCGCAGTTCGACCCGATCGCGCGTCGAGACTCCGAGCAATTCAGCGACCCGCCAAACGACATTCTCCTCGAACTCGTGAACCTCGCCGTCGGCGTGGGCCATGTCCCAGAGCATGCCGATGATCTGTCTGCGTCCGTCCTCGTCGAGCCGGCGCTTCAACACGCTGGTGAAGCGGTAGAGGTCGACGGCGTCGCGCTCGCTTTCCTTCGCCGCCTCGATCAATTCATGCGCCTCGTCGCCCTTGAGGCCGAAGCGCGCCTCGATGAGCTGTTCGATGCGCTTTTTTTCCCGGTCGTCGAATTCGCCGTCGATCGAGGCGATATGGACGAGGAGCGCGGCGGCGGCGAGCTGATAGTCGGCGGCCTCGAAGGGGCGGGGCCCCTCGGTTTCGCCGGTGAGTTCGCTGATGAAATTCTTGAAGGCTGCGAGCATGGGCGGCGAGGCTATCGGGACGGGAGCTGCGTTGCAAATCGGTATAGATCAGGCGGCGGGGGAAGGGTAGCAGGGGGCAGGGTAGCGCTTTAGGATTGAATGGCCCGGTCCGCGCCTTGGCGACCCCAGTTATCGCCCCGGCGCGACGACAAAGACCAAGCCATGCGCGGGACGACCGTGCGGGTTGGGGGCGACAAAGTCGAGTGACGGGTCGCGCACCAGTCCGAGCCGTGCCATGACCGCCTGCGATCGCCAATTATCGGGGCCGGTATAGGCGATAATGCCCTGCAGTCCGAGCTCCTTCGTGGCGTGATCGAGAGCGGCTCGCGCGCTTTCGGTGGCGTAGCCCTTCCCCCAAGCCTCGCGCAGGAAGCGCCAGCCGATTTCGAAATGCGGCCCCAGCGGATGCTCCGGCGCCATGCGCGGCATCACGCCGGCGTAGCCGAGGAATGTGCCGTCGAAATTTTCGACAGCCCAACGCGACACGCCATAGTCGCGCAGCGCGGCGCAGTAGCGCTCGAATTTGAGATCGCACTGCGTTCGGTCGATGGGGCCGCCGAGATCGGCCATCACCTCCGGATCCCTATGCATGTGCGTGAACGCGGCGCGATGGCCCTCGCGCCACTGATGAAGGATGAGCCGCGGCGTTCTAATCATGGCGCATCTGGGGGCCGAACCGGCGCTTCCGCATTTGTTGATTATAGCCGAATAGCGTCCGTTCCGCCTCGATCGCCGCGCCGATGTCTATGCCTGAACACTGACATAAAGAAATATTTATATCTTTATTGCCTTTCTCGGCGGCCGCTGCTATAGGCTCGCAGCGCGCCGCTGGGCGAACCGCGGCGCGAATTTTGGTCGAGCGTTCCTTGGCGCGTCATTCCGTCAGGCCGCAAGCCTGACGAGGAATCCAGAGAAGCTCCGCATGCGGGGCGTCGCTCTAGATTCCTCATCGCTTCGCTTGAGGCCAAGCGGGGGAATGACATCCGAGCCCGTTCGATCGAAAGGGTGCATCCGGTCCGCTGGACCACGCTGGGACATCTTCAGAATTCAACCGAGCCGCGCGCGAGAAGCAAAGGATTTCGCATGACCGCACATCACTTTAACGATTTCGCCGTCACCGACATTTCGCTGGCCGACTGGGGCCGCAAGGAAATCGCCATCGCCGAGACGGAAATGCCGGGCCTGATGGCCACGCGCGCCGAATACGGACCGCAGCAGCCGCTCAAGGGCGCGCGCGTCGCCGGCTCGCTGCATATGACCATCCAGACCGCGGTGCTGATCGAGACCTTGAAGGCGCTCGGCGCCGACGTGCGCTGGGCGTCCTGCAATATCTACTCGACGCAGGACCACGCCGCCGCGGCGATCGCCGCCAGCGGCACGCCGGTCTTCGCCAAGAAGGGCGAGAGCCTCGAAGATTACTGGGACTACACCCATAAAATCTTCGAATGGGGCGACGGCGGCTGCCCCAACATGATTCTCGACGACGGCGGCGACGCGACGCTGCTCATTCATCTGGGCCTGCGCGCCGAGCAGGGCGACGTCGCCTTCCTCGAAACCGCCTCGAATGAAGAAGAAGAAGTTCTCTACGCCGCGATCAAGAAGCGGCTGAAAGCCAATCCTGGCTTCTACAAGCGCAACGCCGAGGCGATCAAAGGCGTCACCGAAGAGACGACCACCGGCGTGCATCGCCTTTACGCGATGCACAAGGAGGGCAAGCTCCTGTGGCCGGCGATCAACGTCAACGACTCGGTCACCAAGTCGAAATTCGACAATCTTTATGGCTGCCGCGAGTCGCTCGTTGACGGCGTGCGCCGCGCCACCGACGTGATGATGGCCGGCAAGGTCGCCTGCATCGCCGGCTATGGCGACGTCGGCAAGGGCTCGGCGGCGTCGTTGCGCAACGCCGGCTGCCGCGTGATCGTCACCGAAATCGATCCGATCTGCGCGCTGCAGGCGGCGATGGAAGGCTATGAAGTGACGACGATGGAAGAGGCGGCGCCACGCGCCGATATCTTCTGCACGGCGACCGGCAATGTCGACGTCATCACCATCGAGCATATGCGCGCCATGAAGGACCGCGCCATCGTCTGCAACATCGGCCATTTCGACTCGGAGATTCAGGTCGCCGGGCTGAAGAATCTCAAATGGCATAACGTCAAGCCGCAGGTCGACGAAATCGAGTTCCAGGACGGCAAGCGCATCATCCTGCTCGCCGAAGGCCGTCTGGTGAATCTCGGCTGCGCGACCGGCCATCCTTCTTTCGTAATGTCGGCGTCCTTCACCAATCAGACGCTGGCGCAGATCGAGCTGTGGACCAAGCAGGGCCAGTATCCGGTCGGCGTCTATACGCTGCCCAAGCATCTCGACGAGAAGGTCGCCTCGCTGCATCTCGACAAAATCGGCGTCAAGCTGACCGAGATGACCGACGAGCAGGCCAAATATCTGAACTTGCCGAAGAACGGCCCGTTCAAGCCCGAGCATTATCGCTACTGAGGGGCTAACACTTCCGATCGATGCGCGGCCTCGCTCCTTGCCGGGAGCGAGGCCGTCTCCATTTGGAACATGTATGAGCGTCGGAAACACGATTCCGTTTTGAGCTTTTGCGCTTTAGATTGGGGTTGATTCGTATGCGACGCGAAGGGCGGCGGACGGAGCCCTCCGTTTTCCGTCGCCGGAGTTCTCCGCAGCGTCCTGCGCCCGCAGGCTGCATCCGCGTTCTGCATAACCGCTTACGGCGTTGGTGTGATGAATACCCGCAACCGACCGTGGAGAACGGTTCTCGTGACGCGCCAAGCCGATCGCCCGCAAGCGGAGCCGTCCTCGCAATGACGGGGCGGCGGCGCGCGACCCGCGACTCTGGCGCTCCTTCCTTCGCCGGCGCCGCCTTGGGGTCCCTGCTTCTGTGGCTGGCGGCGACCCCGGCGCGGGGGGCGGGACTTTTCGATGATCTGGCGATCGATCCGCAAATCGTCAGCTTCGCTTTTAGCGGCGGGCTGGCGATCTTCGCCGCGGCCATCGCGCTGACTTATGTGCGCGAGCGCGCGGCTTGGCGTCGTCGCGAGGCTGCGTTGACCAGCGCGCTCGACGACGCCCGCGCCAAGCTCGACCGCGCGAACATTTTCCTTGCGGCCGAGCCGCAGATCTTCGTCGCCTGGACGGCGCCCGACGCCGAGCCCGACATTCATTCTTCTTCGCTCGCCATGACCGGGGCCGTCGCCGCGCCGCGCCGCATTTTGAGCTTTGGCGCGTGGCTTGCCCCCAAGAACGCCGAGGAGCTCGAAGCCGCCGTCGAGCGTCTGCGGCGCAGCGGCGAAAGCTTCCGCTTGGCGCTGGCGGGAATCGCCGGACGACGCTTCGACGCGGATGGACGCGCGGTTGGCGGCAGCGTCGTGTTACGCATTCGCGAAGTCTCGGGCGACCGATTGGAGCTGATCGGCCTTCGCGAGCGCTACGCCGCCGCGCAGTCGGAACTGTCAGGCCTGCGCGCCATGCTCCAGGCGCTGCCGGCGCCATTTTGGCTTCGCGACGACGCCGGCGAACTCGTTTTCGTCAATGACGCTTATGCCCAGGCGGTGGAAGCGAAATGCCCTGAAGACGCCGTGGCGCGCAAGCTGGAGTTGCTCGACCAGTCGGCGCGCGGCGCCGCCGAGCAAGCGCGAAGCCAGAACAGCGTTTGGCGCGAGCGGGTCAACGCCGTCGTCGGGGGCGAGCGGCATCGGCTCGACGTCACCCAGGCGTGCGCCTCGGGCGCCGCCGCCGCCATCGCCATCGATCGTCACGAGGTCGAAACGGTGCGCGCGGATCTCGAACAGCAGATGCAGTCGCATGTGCGAACGCTCGACCAGCTGCCGACGGCGGTCGCGAGCTTCGATCGCGCGCGGCGTCTCATCTACAGCAACGACGCTTACGCCAAACTGTGGCAGCTTGACCCCGCATTCCTCGAACAACGGCCCACCGACGGGCAAATTCTCGACCGGCTGCGCGCCGAGCAGCGCGTGCCGGTCGAATCGGATTACCGCGCCTGGAAGGAGCGGCTGTTCGAAGCCTATCGCTCGCCGGAGCCGATACGTCACACTTGGCATCTTCCGGACGGCCGGATCATCGACGTCGTCGCGCATCCAAATCCCAAAGGCGGCGTCACCTATCTTTATGACGACGCCACCAAGACCTATGATCTCCAAACGCGGTTCAATGCGCTCGCCCGCATGCAGAGCGAAACCTTGGAGACGCTGCACGAGGGCGTCGCGGTCTTCGGCTCCGACGGCCGCCTGAAGTTCAGCAATCCCGCTTTCGCGAGTCTGTGGCGGCTCGATCCCGCGGAGTTGGAGCACCGACCGCGCTTCGACGCGCTCGCCGCGCGATGTCGCGCGCTACACGCCAAAGAAGAGACCTGGTCGGCGCTGCAGAGCTTTGTCACCGGCTTCAACGAAATGCGCGAAGGCTTCACCCGTCGCATCGAGCGCAGCGACGGCGTCGTTTTGGACTGCACGGCGGAAGCGCTGCTCGACGGCGCGGCGCTGCTCACCTTCGTCGACGTGTCCGCCGACGTGAATGTCGAGCGCGCATTGACCGACCGCAACAAGGCGCTGCTCGCCGCGGAAAAGCTGCGCAATGATTTCATCCATCACGTCAGCTACGAATTGCGCTCGCCGCTCAACAACATCAACGGCTTCGTGCATCTCCTCGGCGAGGCGTCGACCGGCCCGCTTAATGCGCGCCAGCGCGAATATCTTGGCTATGTGAACAAATCCTCCGCCGCGCTGCTCGCCATCGTCGACGACATTCTCGATCTGGCGACGATCGACGAGGACGCGATGGAGCTGGAAGTCTCCGACGTCGACGTCGAGGCGACGATGCACGCCGCGATTCAGGGCGTGCAGGACCGGCTGGCCGAGAATTCGATCGACGTGCAGATTGTCGCCATGGACGACGTCGGCACGTTCCGCGGCGACGCCAAACGCGTACGCCAGATCCTGTTCAATCTTCTGTCCAACGCCATCGGCTTTTCGCGTCCGGGGCAGACGGTGACGCTTGCGGTGCTGCGGCGCGAGGCCGAAATCGTCTTCAAGGTCACGGATCGCGGCCGCGGCATTTCGCCGGAAATTCTCGAACGCGTTTTCGATCGGTTCGAATCGCACACCGCCGGCTCCCGCCACCGCGGCCTGGGGCTGGGCCTCTCCATTGTGCGCGCCTTCATGGAGCTCCACGGCGGCAAGGTTCTCATCGATTCCGCTCCCGGCGAAGGCACCACCGTCACCTGCGTCTTTCCGGCGGAGGCGGCCATAGAGGCGGCGCGCCCCATCGCCGCCGGCGCCGGAGGCGCTGAATGAGCGAGGAATTCACGCCGAAAGCGGTCTGGCGCCTCGACGTCGCCAGCGAAGCCGAAACAATCGAACTTGCCCAGGAGCTTTCAACGATCGTGCGCGGCGGCGACTCCGTCATGCTCTCGGGCGATCTCGGCGCGGGCAAGACCACTTTCGCGCGCGCGATGATCCGCGCTCTGGTCGAAGATCCTCAGCTTGAGGCGCCGAGCCCGACCTTCACGCTGATGCAGGTCTATGAAGGGGCCGGCAAGCGGGTCGTCCACGCCGATTTCTATCGGCTCGAGACGACGGCTGAACTTGAGGGACTGGGCTGGGAGGAGGCGACCGACGGCGCGATCGCGCTCGTCGAATGGGCCGAACGCGCGCGTGACGCGCTCTCTCCCGATCGTCTCGAAGTGCGGCTGAGTTTCGTCGATGGCGACGTTCGCGAGGCGCGGCGGCTGACGATATCCGGCTATGGCGGCTTTGTCGCGCGTCTGGCGTCCTTCAAGGCGTTGCGCGAACTTCTGCGCAGGGAAGGCTGGGACGACGCCGAGCGCCGCTTCCTGCAGGGGGACGCCTCGACGCGCGCCTATGAGCGTCTGGAAAAGCCGAACGGCCAGCGCGCCATTTTGATGATCTCGCCGGCGCGGCCCGACGGACCGCCGATCCGCTACGGCAAATCCTATAGCGCCATCGCGCATCTTGCGGAAAACGTCCTTCCTTTCGTCGCCCTGTCGCAGGGGCTGCGCGGACTCGGCCTTTCCGCTCCGGAAGTCTATGGCATGGATCTCGACGCCGGCTTGCTCATCATCGAGGACCTTGGCGGCGCCGGCGTCGTCGACGAGAAGGGCCCCATCGCCGAGCGCTATCTCGCAGCGGCGGGCGCGCTCGCCTATTTGCACGCACAGCGCCTTCCGGATGCGATCGCGCTCGAAGGCGGCGGCGATTATGCGATCCCGCCCTATGATCTCGACGCGCTGCTGATCGAAGTCGAGCTGCTGGTCGACTGGTATCTGCCGCGCCTGAAAGCGCCCATATCGTCTGGCGCGCGCGCCATTTTTCTCAATCTTTGGCGTCAGGCGCTCATCGACGTCGCGAGCGCCGCGTCCACATGGACGTTGAGGGACTACCACTCTCCCAATCTTTTGTGGCTCGCGGCGCGCGAGGGGCTGGCGCGGATCGGCATCCTCGATTTCCAAGACTGCGTGCTTGGCCACCCCGCCTATGACATGGCGTCGCTTGGCCAGGACGCCCGCGTCGACGTGCCTGGCGATTTGGAGTTGAAGCTCCTCGCCTATTACGCCAAACTGCGCCGCGAAGCCGATCCGGCATTCGACATGGCCGATTTCGCCAAGGCTTATGCGATCCTGGCGGCGCAGCGCGCGACGAAAATCTTGGGGATTTTCGCGCGGCTCGACCAGCGCGACGGCAAGCCGCAATATCTTGCGCATCTTCCGCGTGTTGAAGCCTATCTCAGCAACAGCCTCCGCCATCCGGCGTTGGCCGACGTCAGGGCCTGGTATGCAGCCAACATCCCCGGTTTGTTTCGCGACAACTGAGGCGCCGGCGCCCGCCGCGACGCCGAACGTGGCAATGGTGTTCGCCGCCGGGCTTGGGGCGCGCATGCGGCCAATCACCGAGACGACGCCGAAGCCGCTCGTTTCGGTCGCCGGCCGCACGCTGATCGACCGCGCGCTTGACGAATTCGAGCAGGCCGGCGTCGCAACGGCGATCGTCAACGTCCATCATCTCGCCGGTCAGATTGAAACGCATCTCGCCAGCCGCGCCCGCCCGCGCGTCGTGATTTCGGACGAGCGCGCGCAGCTGCTGGATCAGGGCGGCGGCATCAAGAAGGCGCTCCCCTTGATCGGCGGCGAGCCGTTTTTTGTCTGCAACACGGACGCGTTCTGGATCGACGCGGGGCGCTCCAACGTCCTGGCGCTGGCGCAAGCCTTTGATCCCGAGAAGATGGATGCGGCGCTTTTGCTCGCGCCGACGTCGGGAAGCGTCGGAGTCGACTGGGACGGCGATTTCGATGTCGACGCGCAAAGCCGAATCGTTCGCCGCGAGGGGCCAAAGCCCTACGTCTATGCCGGCGTCGGGATCATGAAACCGCAGCTCTTCGCCGGCGTCGCGGAGGAGGTCTTCAAGCTCGCGCCGTTTTTCTTCGAGGCCGCGCGCCAGGGACGACTCTATGGCGTCGTCTCCAGCGGCCTCTGGCTGCATGTCGGCACGATCGCAGCGATCGCCGAAGCCGAGCGCGCGATCGCGGCGCGTCGCGGCTGACGTCCATGCGCCCCCATCGGCGTCGGCTCTTCACCATTGCGCCCGGCGCGCCATTTCTAAGGACATTCGTCGCGGCGCTGCTCGACGGCGAGATCGTTCCCGACCTCTCGCGCGCGACGCCGCCCCTGGCGATGGCGCGCGCCACGATTTACGTGCCGACCCAGCGCGCGGCGCGGGCGCTCGCCGCCGAATTCGCGCAGGCGCTGGACGCGCGCGCGACGCTGCTGCCGCGCATCCTGCCGCTTGGCGCTCTCGAAGAGCGCGAGAACGCCGCGCTTTTCGGCGGGGATTTCGACCTCGACGCCGATGCGTCCCTCGCCGCGCCGATCGAAGAGATGGAACGGCGGCTGCTGCTGTCGCAGCTCATTCTGCAATGGTCGCGAGCGATTGGGCGCGCGATCATCTGCGTCGATCCCAGCGGCGCGCCAACTCTGCATGAGAGCGAACCGCTGCTCGTCGCCTCGACGCCGTCGGCCGCCTATGCGCTCGCCGCCGAACTCGGCGCCCTCGTCGACGAATTGCATATCGAAGACGTGTCCGTCGACGCCTTCGAAAATTTGAGCGATGACGCTTACAGCGATTTCTGGGCGATCACGACGAGATTTCTGCAGATCGCTGTGCGCGAATGGCCGCAAATTCTCGCCGAGCGGGGGTGGATCGACGCGAGCGCCTATCAGAAAAGCCTCATCGACGCGCAGATCGCCCAGCTGGCCGACGCCCCGCCGAGCGCTCCGGTGATCGCGGTCGGCTCCACCGGCGCGCAGCCGACGACCGCGCGGCTGCTCGCCGCCATCGCCGGGCTCGAGAACGGCGCCGTGGTTTTGCCGGGCCTCGATCAGATCATGAGCGCGGACGCCTGGGCGAGCGTGGGTCGGACCGACGGCGGCCGAGAGCCGGCGTTCACTCATCCGCAGACGATGTTGAAGCGCTTGCTCGCGGCGATGGGCGTGGCGCGCGACGAGCCGCGAGAGCTCGCGCGCCTTGCGCCGGCGCTAGCGGCGCGCCGGGCGCTTGTCTCGCAAGCCATGGCGCCGGCCGAGGCGACCTCGGCATGGCGGGAGTACCAGGCCGAGCAGAGCGGCGGCTTTACGACCGCGCTCGACGGCGTCACCGCGCTTGAAGCGCCGGACGAGCGGCTCGAAGCTTTGACGCTCGCGCTCTTCATGCGCGAGGCGCTGGAGACGCCCGGCCGCACGGCGGCGCTTATCACGCCGGATCGTCTGGTGGCGCGCCGCGTCGCCGCGGACTTGCAACGCTTCGACATCGAGATCGACGATTCGGGCGGCATGCCGCTGGCGCGCACCTCCATCGGCGCCTTGGCGCGGCTTGTCGCGACGATCGGATCGGACCGCGCCGGCGCCGTGAATGTCGTCGCCTTGCTTGCCCATCCGCTGACGGGACTGGGCCTGTCGCGCGCGCGCGTCGCATCGCAAGCGCCGCTGGTCGAGATCGGGGTGCTGCGCGCCTTCGCCCAGCCTGACGGCGGCTGGTCGGCGCGCGTCGCGCCCGCGCGCGAACTGGCGCGCGCGCTGCACGCACATCCAGCGGCGCGCCGCATCGGCGACGGCGATTGGGGGGCGATCGAAAATCTGCTGGCGCGCATCGACGCCGCTTTCGCGCCCTTTGCGGCCTTGGCGACGACGTCGTCGCTGGCGGCGCGCGCGCGCGCGCATCAAGCGGCGCTCGAAGCCGTGGTCGCCGGGGTGGAGGAGGCGGACGAAGAGGGCGCGTCGACGCTGTTCGAACTTCTCGATCGCCTCGCGCACGCCGAGGCGCCGGACGGCTTCGACGCGCAGAACTATGCGGCGCTCTTCGACCGCGTCGTCTCCGAGACGATCCTGCGCGGTCCCCGACGCGCGCATCCGCGATTGAAGATTCTGGGTCCATTGGAGGCGCGACTTCTCGATGCCGACCTCATCCTGCTCGCCGGGCTGGACGAAGGCGTATGGCCGCCGCAGACGGACACTGGCGCCTTTCTCAACCGCTCGATGCGCGCGCAACTCGGCCTGATGGCGCCGGAGCGGCGCATTGGCCAAAGCGCGCATGACTTCATCATGGCTTTGGGCGCGGAGCGCGTCGTGCTGAGCCGCGCCGTCAAACGCGATGGCGCGCCGACCGTTCCCTCGCGCTTCGTCGCGCGCCTCTCGGCGCTTGCCGGCGACGCATTTGACGACTGCAGGAAACGCGGCGACGCGATGCTCGCGATCGCCGCCGCGCTGGATCGCCCGAAGGCGGCGATTACGATCGAACGTCCGCAGCCACGCCCGCCGCTCGCCCTGCGTCCGCAGCGCTTGAGCGTCACCCGCGTCGAGCGCCTGCGGCGCGATCCTTACGCGATCTTCGCCGAATATATTCTCAAACTCGCGCCTCTGCCGCCGATCGGCGCTGAGGCCGGCGCGCGCGAAATCGGCATGGCGATCCATGAAACGCTTGCGGCTTTCGTCGCGCGTCACCCGCGCGGCGCGCTGCCACAGGAGGCGCGCGACATTCTGCGCGACCTCGCGCGCGCGAAGCTCGCCGGCTTCATGACCGACCCCGCCTTTGTGAGCTTTCAATGGCCACGCATCGAGGCTGGGCTCGACCATGCGTTGAGTTTCGAGCTGGAGAGACGCGCGTTGGACTGCGACATAGAGGTGGAGACGCGGGGCGAAATGGCGCTCACGCTCGCCGACGGAACGAGCTTTCGCCTCACTGCGGTCGCTGATCGCATAGAAGTCGATCCACAGGGCTTCGCCTGCGTCTTCGACTATAAGACGGGCGCGCCGCCCACGAACAAGCAGGTCAAGGCCGGCTGGTCGCCGCAGCTGACGTTGGAGGCGGCGATGATCGAGGCCGGCGCCTTCGAAGTCGTCGGTCCGCGGCAGGTTTCCGGCGCCGCCTATATCGGGCTACGGAACAGCGGCAGGACTCAGTGGCTCGACTGGAAAGACGTTGGCTTCGCCGACGTCGTCGCCGCGCATCGCGTGCAACTCCAGGAGCTCCTGTCGCAGTTTCGCGCCGAGAAGACGCCATACGCCTCGCGGCCGCACCCCGCCTTCCTGAGCGATGTCGGCGACTACGACCATCTGGCGCGCGTGAAGGAATGGATGCGCGGCGGCGGAGAGACGGCATGAGCGAACGTCCCGTCGGCGGGTTGACGATCAAACGTCAGCAAACCGCTTCCGATCCATTGACGTCCGCCTGGGTCTCGGCGCATGCGGGGTCCGGCAAGACCCATGTGCTCGCGCAGCGCGTTCTGCGGCTGCTGCTCGCCGGCGCGCGCCCTTCGCAGATTCTCTGCTTGACCTACACCAAGGCCGCCGCGGCAAATATGGGCGCGCGGGTATTCGATCGACTTGCGTATTGGGCCACGCTCGACGACGCGTCACTCGCGAAAGACATCGCTGAGATGGGCGCAACGGTCGGCTCGCGCGCCGATCTTGATTTCGCGCGGCGGCTTTTCGCACGCGCGGTGGAGACGCCCGGCGGACTCAAGATCCAGACCATTCACGCCTTCTGCGAAAAGCTGCTGCATATCTTTCCGCTGGAAGCCAATGTTCCGGCGTCCTTCCGCGTCGTCGACGATCTCGAGCGCGCGGAGTTGATGGACGCCGCGCGGCGGCGCGCGCTCGACGCCGCGACGCGGAGCCAGGGGCCGCTGCGGAGGGCGCTGGAGCGCGTCGCCCGCGATACGTCCGCTGCGGGCTTCGATGCGCTCTGCGAGGAATTGCTGCATCATCGCCAGAAGATCGCGCGCATGCGCGAGCAGGACGACTATGAAGCGAGAGTTTTCGCCACGCTCGGCTTGCGCGCTGATGAAACGCTGGCGCGGATCGACGCCGCGATCATCGAGGAAGGCGAGCCGCCGGCGGCGTGGCCGGCGCTCGCCAACATGCTGCGCGGCGGTTCGACCAACGACTGTAAGCTCGCCGATTCGCTTGAGGGCGCCTTCAGGCGCGCGCCGCATCCTGACTGTATCGAAACCTATCTCTCGGCCTTTTTCAAAAAGGACGGCGATCCGCGCGGGATCGGAAAAACGAAAATCATCACAGGCCCGCTCGCGACGCGCGAACCGCTGCTTCTCGCGCGCATGGAGGCCGAGCGGGACAGACTCGTCGCGCTCATCGACAAGCGCCAGGCCGCCGCCGCCGCCGAACGCTCGCTGGCGCTGCATGCGCTGGGCGACGCGATCCTCGGCGAATACGAACATGCCAAAAGGCGTCGGGGCTTATTGGACTACGAGGATTTGATCGAGGGCGCGCGCCGCCTCCTCTATCGATCGAGCCCCTCCTGGGTCCTCTATAAGCTCGACGCGCAGATCGATCACATTCTGCTCGACGAGGCGCAGGACACCAGCGCCGCGCAGTGGGACATTTTGGCCGCGATCGCCGACGAATTTTGCGCCGGCGCCGGCGCGCGCGAAGCCAAGGGCGGCCCGCCGCGCAGCTTCTTCGCGGTCGGCGACGAGAAGCAGTCGATCTTTTCATTTCAAGGGGCGGCGCCCGAACGATTCGAGACGATGCGGCGCGAATTTTGCCGCAGATTCGAACGCATCGAGCGCCGCTTCGAGGCGGTGCAGCTGACGCAATCCTTCCGCTCCGCGCCCGGCGTCCTGCAGGCGATCGACGATATTTTCGCCGTCGAGACTAATCGCCTCGGCCTCTGCTGCGATCCGCAAGAGCCCGCCCCTCGGCACGAGGCATGGAAATCCGACGTCGCCGCGCTCATTGAAATCTGGGAGCCGATCGGCGCCGAAAAGGCGCCGGAGACGAACGATTGGCGCCTGCCGCTCGATTATGTCGATGCGAGCGACCCAAATGAGCAGCTGGCGCAAAGACTGGCGCGCAAGGTCATGGCGCTGCTGGCGCCCGAAAGCGGCGAATGCGTCGAAGACGACGGCGTCCTGCGCGCGGTCGAAGCCGGCGACATATTGATTCTGGTGCGCAAGCGCGGCCCGCTCTTCGAGGCGATCATCCGCGCCCTGAAGAGCGCGCATGTCGCGGTGGCCGGCGCCGACCGGCTCAACCTCGCCGATCATATCGCCGTGCATGATCTCGTCGCGCTTGGACGCGCGGCGCTCTTGCCGCAGGACGATTTGATGTTGGCCAGCGTGCTGAAGTCGCCGTTCTTCGGCTTTGACGACAACGATCTCATCGCGCTCGCGCCGGCGCGCCGCGGTTCGCTCATCGACGCGCTCTCCCAGTCTGACAGCGCGCGCTGCGCCAAGGCCGCGGCGCGGCTGCTGCGCTTGCGGCGCGACGCCGCGGCGCTGGCGCCGTTCGATTTCTACAGCCGCGTTCTTGGCCCCGATGGCGGACGCGCGCAGCTTGTCGCCAGATTAGGCGGCGAAGCCGAAGACGCCATCGATGAATTCCTCAAGCTCACCGCGAGCTTCGAACGCGAACAGCCGCCCTCGCTCACGGCCTTCCTGGCGATGGCCGAGTCCCTGGATCTTTCGATCAAGCGCGATATGGAATCGGCCGGCGGCGCCGTCCGCGTCATGACCGCGCATGCGGCGAAGGGGCTGGAGGCGAAGATCGTGTTTCTGCCCGACACCTGCGGCGCGCCCTCCGGGAAGCATGACCCCAAGCTCTATGCGATCGGTGAGGCGGAAGACGCCGTTCTCCTCTGGTCGCTCGGCAAGGAGAGCGATCCGCCGGCGCTGGCGCAGGCGCGCGAGGCGCATCGGCGCGGCGAGCAAGAAGAAAGCCAGCGTCTGCTCTATGTCGCGCTGACGCGCGCGGAGGAGCGGCTCTATATTTGCGGGGCGCATGGGGTCAGGGGCCGCGCCGAGGGCTGCTGGTATGACGCCATTCGTCTGGCGCTCGACGCAAGCTGCGAGATTTTGCCCGACCCGCTCGATCCGGAAGCGCAGATTCTGCGTCGGGGCGCGGCGCCGCCGCGCTTCGATCCGCCGAGACGGGCGGTCCTGTCGCCCGCCATGGAAATTCCCGCTTTTGCTTCGACGAAAGCGCCGCAGGAACGCGCGCCCGCGCCGCCGCTGCGGCCATCGAGCGCGCTCGCCGGCGCGGACCTCGTCGCGTTCGGCGCCGATGGCGCCGCCGCCAGCCGCGGCGCGGCGGAACGTCTGCTGCACGGACGTCTCGTGCATGCGCTGCTGCAGCGCCTGCCGGCCTGTGCGCCGGCGCATCGGCGCACGGCGGCGCGGCGCTTCCTTGCGGCGCGAGGCGGCTTTCTGGACGAAGAGACGCGGGAGGCGCTGGCGCAGTCGGCGCTTGCGGTCATCGACGATCCGCGCCTCGCGCCGCTCTTTGGACCCGGTTCGACGGCCGAGGTCGACGTCGTCGCGACGCTCGAGAATGGCGCCGCCGTCGCAGGGCGCCTCGACCGCCTCGCCGAAACCGACAACGAGGCGCTCGTCGCGGAATTCAAGACCGGAAGGCCGCGCGCTCAGCTCGAAGACGCCCATTTGCGCCAACTCGCGCTGTATCGCGCCGCGATCGCCCCGCTCTTCCCTGACAAGCGCCTGCGCTGCTTTGTAATCTTCACGCAGGACGCCAGCGTGCTCGAAGCCGATGAATCGGCGCTGGGCGCCGCGCTCGAACGCGCGCTGGCGCGGGACGCGGCGTCTCGCGAGTCAGGCGCCTGAAGCTAAGCCGGCTGATCGGGTCCGACGCGGCGACGCCAGAATTCCAGCAGCAACGGGCTGAGCGACATGACGATCGGGCCGAGCACGAGGCCCGACGCGCCAAACAATTGCAGGCCGCCGAGCATGGCGATGAACGCGGGCACGGTGTGCAGCCGCATGCTGTCGCCGATGAGCAGGGGTCGCAGCAGATTGTCGATGCTGGAGATCACCACCGCGCCCCACAGGCCAAGAATGATGGCCTCCGCCCAACGGTCTTCGATCAAGAGATAGATCGTCGCCGGAATCCAAACGATGAAGGAGCCGAGCACCGGCACGATGGACACGAGACCCATGATCACGCCCCACAGCACCGGCGAGGCAAGACCCAGGACCCAGAACATCAAGCCGCCGAGCAGTCCCTGCAAGGCGGCGACGGCCAGCGTGCCGAAGATGATCGCGTGAATCGTATCGCGCACCCGCAGGACGATTCTGCCGGTTTCGAGATTTGAGAAGGGCGAAAGCCGCGCAAACGTCTGAAGCGCGACGGCTCGGTCGCGCAAGAGAAAGAAAAGCAGATAGAAAGCGAGCAGAGTCGTGATGATCTGCCCCGTCGACGTGCGCAGAAAGTTCGTGGCCATATTGGTGAAGAAGGAGCCGAGCTGCGAGAAAATCGCCTGCAGATCGAATCGGTGGTCGATCCAGCTTTGAAAACTGGCGAGCCAGGGATGGGCGTCGAGCATCGTTTGCCAATCGCCCTGCTGCACCGCTTTCTGGACATAATTGACGCCTGCGGCGGCCTCGCTCACGAGGCGCTCGAGGACGAGCAGGAGAGGCGCGACGATGATCAGCGCCACGATCAGCATGGAGGCCGCGGCGGCAAGCGAGGGCGGCAAAAAGCGCTCCAGCGTGCGATGCGGCCGAATGAACAGAACCGCGAGCACAAGCGCCCAGGTGATCGCCGGCAGAAAAGGCGCGGAAACCAGCAGCGCGGCGCCCATGAAGGCAAGCGTGACGGCAAGCCGGGCGAGAACGAAAACGTCGATTGAGAAATTCTGGTCTTGCTCGACCAGCGCCGCCGCTTCCAGCTCCTCGTGCATCGTCCGCCTCTGCCTTTGCGTTCAGCCTATAGACAGGGCGCGCGGCGCGCTTGGCAAGGAGGCGGGAAAAACGCGGCGGCGCTTCGACGATCTTTTCGATAGCCTGCCCCAAAACGCCGGTCAGCTTTGGCAAAAAGGATTGGCCGGTTAGCAAGAAAATCCGGGCGGCTTCGCGAAGCCGCCCGCTGAATGATTTACTCTCCGCCGTCCGCCGCGGCGGCTTCGCGCTCGGCCTTTTCCTTGGCCTCGAGGTCTTCGCCAGTCTCCTGGTCGACGACGCGCATCGAGAGGCGCACCTTGCCGCGGTCGTCGAAACCGAGAAGTTTGACCTTCACGCGGTCGCCCTCCTTCACCACGTCCGTCGTCTTGTTCACGCGCTGCTTGGAAAGCTGCGAGATGTGAACGAGGCCGTCCTTGGCGCCGAAGAAATTGACGAAGGCGCCGAAGTCGGCGGTCTTCACCACCGTGCCCTCATAGATCATGCCGACTTCGGGATCGGAGGCGATGGACTTGATCCAGTTGATCGCCGCCTTGATCGAATTGCCGTCCGAGGACGCGACCTTCACCGTGCCATCGTCCTCGATGTTGATCTTGGCGCCGGTCTTCTCGACGATCTCGCGGATGACCTTGCCGCCCGAGCCGATCACGTCGCGGATCTTGTCGGTCGGGATCTTCATCGTCTCGATGCGCGGCGCGAATTCGCCGAGTTCGGCGCGCGAACTGGCGATCGCCTTCGCCATTTCGCCGAGAATGTGCAGGCGGCCGTCCTTCGCCTGAGCGAGCGCGACCTTCATGATCTCCTCGGTGATGCCGGCGATCTTGATGTCCATCTGCAGCGAGGTCACGCCGTTCGACGTGCCCGCGACTTTGAAGTCCATGTCGCCAAGATGATCCTCGTCGCCGAGAATATCCGAGAGCACGGCGAAACGTTCGCCTTTGAGGATGAGGCCCATGGCGATGCCGGCCGTCGGCGCCTTGATCGGCACGCCGGCGTCCATCAGCGCCAGAGACGTGCCGCAGACCGTCGCCATGGAGGAGGAGCCATTCGACTCGGTGATCTCGGAGACGACGCGCAGCGTATAGGGGAATTCGGCCGGGGCCGGCAGCATCGGCCGGAGGGCGCGCCAAGCCAGCTTGCCATGGCCGATCTCACGGCGGCCGGGCGACCCCATGCGGCCGGTCTCGCCGACGCTGTAGGGCGGGAAGTTGTAGTGGAGCAGAAAGCGCTCCTTGTAGGTGCCCTCCAGCGAATCGACATATTGCTCGTCTTCGCCCGTTCCGAGCGTTGCGACGACCAGCGCCTGAGTCTCGCCGCGGGTGAACAGCGCCGAGCCGTGGGTGCGCGGCAGAATGCCGACCTCGGCGACGATCGGGCGCACCGTCTTGACGTCGCGGCCGTCGATCCGCAGGCCGGTGTCCAGGATATTGGTGCGCACGACGCTGGCCTGCAGCGCCTTGAAGGCTTCGCCAACCTGCTCCTTGCTGAACTTCGGCTCGCCGCCCTCGGGAAACAGCGCCGTCATGACCTTCGCCTTCACCGCGTCAACGGCGGCGTAGCGCTGCTGCTTGACGGTGTGCTTGTAGGCGTCGCGCAGCTCCGCTTCGGCGATCTGGGCGACGGCGTTCGCGACCTCTGTCGTGTCGGCGATCGTCAGGTCGCGCGGGTCTTTGGCGGCGCGCTCGGCAAGGCGGATGATGGCGTCGATCACCGGCTGGAAGCCGCGATGGCCCAGCATGACCGCTTCCAGCATGGTCTCCTCGGAGAGCTCCTTGGCTTCCGACTCGACCATCAGCACCGCGTCCTGCGTGCCGGCGACGATGAGGTCGAGCGTCGAGGTCTTCATTTCCTCGATCGTCGGATTGAGCTTCAACTCGCCGTTGATATGGCCGACGCGCGCCCCGCCGACCGGGCCCATGAAGGGAACGCCCGAAAGCGTCAGCGCCGCCGAGGCGGCGACCATGGCGAGAATGTCGGGATCGTTTTCGAGATCATGCGACAGCACGGTCACGATCACCTGGGTGTCGTTGCGATAGCCGTCGGGGAACAGAGGGCGGATCGGGCGGTCGATGAGGCGGGAGATCAGCGTCTCGCGCTCGGAGGGACGGCCCTCGCGCTTGAAGTAGCCGCCGGGAATGCGGCCCGCGGCGAAGGCCTTTTCCTGATAATTGACGGTCAGCGGGAAAAAGTCCTGACCCGGCTTGGGGGCCTTCGCCGAGACGACGGTGGCGAGCAGGGTGGTCTCGCCATAACTCGCCATCACGGAGCCGTCGGCCTGGCGGGCGACCTTGCCGGTCTCGAGCACGAGCGTGCGCCCGGCCCAATCGAGTTCTTCGCGGTGAATATGGAACATGCTGGTCTTTCTCTGATGAACGCGCGGTTCGTCATGAGCAAGACGGCGAGAGGCTGCGGCAGCGATGTTTCTTCAAAGTGTCGACGCAGCGTCCGGCGATCCTGCCATGACTTTACGCTTTGGTCGTGGGGAGCGCCCTCTCTGACGCTCTTATAATTTGCGGAAGCGGCGCATGCGCGCCGCCCTCGCGCAGCTTGCGGTTAGCGGCGGATGCCGAGCCGCTCGATCAGGCTCTTGTAGCGCGCTTCGTCGCGCACCTTGACGTAGTCGAGGAGCTGGCGACGCTGCGAGACGAGCTTCAACAGGCCGCGACGCGAGTGATTGTCTTTCGCATGCGTCTTGAAGTGGCCGGTCAGATTGGAGATCCGTTCAGTGAGAATCGCCACCTGCACCTCGGGCGAGCCCGTATCATTGGCCTTGGTGGAATATTCCTTGATGAGCGCCTGCTTGCGCTCCGCCGTGATCGACATCGGATTGTCCTTGTGTTTCGGGTGATCCGCGGCGCGCGGCCAGGGCCGGGATGTCGTCCAGCAGGGTCGCGCGAAAACGGAGCCGCCCCGGCGAACCGGGGCGTGCGAGGGGGTTATAACAGAAATGCGGGAGATGAATAGAGGGGCTTACGCCTTCTCCAGCGCCTTCAGGCGCTGCCCCAGCTTGTCGATTTCCGCTTCCGCGCGGACAAGCTCGGTCACGTCATATTGAACGCCGAGATAATAGATCACCGCGCCGCGATTATCGAACAGCGGCGTGATGTTGAGCTTATTGAAGAATAACTCGCCGCTTTTCCGATAGTTGCGCAGCGTCACTTCAATTTGTTCGTGCTTGCGCATGGCCTCCCGCAGCGGCGCAAGCCCTTCCTGATCGCGGTCGTCGCCTTGCAGAAAGCGGCAGTTGCGGCCGATGATCTCCTCCTGGCCGTAGCCGGTCATGCTTTCGAAGGCCTTGTTCGCATAGACAATCGGCGCGTCGGGTTGGTCAGGGTCGGCCAACGTGACGCCGTTGACGCAGGAATCGAGAATCTGCGTCAAAATCTTCGGGATGATCCCATCATCTTTCTGAACAAAGAACATCGCTCTGACCTCAATTTATTCTGGTGCGCCTGCGGTTTCCGCTGAAGTTGCGCCGGCTTCGAGAAGCGCCCGGACATTTTCGACGATCTGCTCCGCGCCATCCTGCAAGGCGGCGCGGATCAATTTCACGAAGGGCCGCATCGAAAATTCGATCTCGCGCAATTCGAACGCGAAGACCAGCAGGGTTCCTTGCGGCTCGCACTCGAATTCGTAGGAGGACGAGAAAGGTTCGGAAATGCCTTCCAATGCGAGAAGGCGCGGGCGTTCGAGGGCGATGATTGCAAATGTGCTCTCGCTGCGGATGCCCCGCTCCATCGTGACTTGGCGCGCGGTCATCCCGACGCGAACGGGGGCGCTTTCACGCGGCTCCAGCTCCACGACTTGCGGACACCATCGCTGGTAATTCGTGAAAAAATCGCGGGCGACAAAGTTGAAAGCAACATCGCGCGGCCGTGAAATGACCGTTCTGGCGACGCCGCCGACGGCCGGCGGCCGCGACGGGCTCAATCCTTGGAGATTGACGTTTAGTCCCAACATGCGACGCCCCTGCTCAAAGATGATGGGCTCCCTTGGACGAGCTAGGCGTTTTCGGGCGACTGACAAGGGCGATCCAGGCGACATCCGCCGCGCCGTCCAAAAACGGCGGCAAGTTGGCGAACATTGACGGTCTTCAGGGCGGCAAAAGCGCCCATGTCATTGGTCGGGCCGCGGTCGCCGCGCGCCCTGAAACGGCCCCTCCCAAACCAGCGAGGTCGGCGATGAGCGGTGCGCCACATATCGAAAACCTGTTGCTGATCGCCGTATTCTGTCTTTTCGCGATCCTGCTGGTCGTCGAAAAATTTCGTCCTTACATGAAGTTCGCGGGCGCGGGCTTGAAGGCGTCATTCTCCACCAACACCTCGGCGTTCCTGATCAACAACGTCATTATGAATCTCTTGTCCGTTTCCAGCCTGCTCGTCGTCGCTTCGAATTATTCGGACTATGGCCTGCTCTCGAGCCTTCCCGATGCGCCGTTGAAATGGATCGCGAGCTTCGTGTTGTTCGATTTGGCGGTGTATGCGTGGCATTATCTCGGGCACAAATGGGAAGCGCTCTGGCTGTTTCACAAGATCCATCACAGCGACAAGAGCTTTCACGTCACGACCGGGCTGCGTTTCCACGTCTTCGATCAGTTGCTGGAAGTCATCGTGAAATGCGTCTGCGCCGTCCTCATCGGCGCGCCGGCGCATGTCGTGGTGGCATGCGAGATCGTGCGCATGTTCTTCGTGCTGTTTCACCACGCCAATATCGCGATTCCGGGCGAGAGGATTCTGTCCTATTTCATCATCACGCCGTCTCTGCACCGCGCGCATCACTCGACGCTGCGCAGCGAGCATGACAGCAATTATGGAATCGTCCTTTCGATTTGGGATATGATCTTTGGCACGCGAAAGGTTCTGACGCCCAAATCCATCGGCCTCGAAATGATCGAGGCGGAAAACTTCATCCAGCTGTTCAGTTTGGCCTTTCTCACCGAGCGGCGGCTTGCGCGGATCATGCATCTCGTTCCTCGAAAGTCCCGTCCTTAGTCCCTGTGCGCGCGCGCGAAGCGCGCCCGCCTTGGAAGACGCACGATCGCGCCAGGCGAGGATTTCTTCAGCACAAGTCCGTGAGTCCTAGGCGCCCTTGTCGGGCCGGAGCATCTGGGCGTCGCCCCGCAGCATGCGGGTGATGAAGGCGCGCGCCTCCGGCTTGTCGCCGCCGGACGCCAGTCCCGACAGCAGTCCAAGCCCCGCGCCGAGCGCCGCGCCCGCAAGCGCGCAGAGCGCGTAGACTTCGATGCGATTGGGCGCCTCCGCGGCCGCCAGCGCGCTGAACAGCCCGACCGCGCCGCCACAGAGCGCAACGAGCGCTTCCCGATCGCCGGCGCGCGGCCAGAAGGCCAGTGCGAGAGAGGGCGCGAGGCAGGCGGCCGATACGGCGAGCGCCGCGGCGACGAGCGCGCCCGGCGTGAAGACGCCGGCGACGGCGGCCACATAGGCCAGGGTCGAGACGACCACGAGGGTGACGCGGTTGACGGCGAGTCGGCGGCTGGTGAGGTCGATTTCGCCGCGCAGCCGATAGAGCGCGTCATGGCCGAAGGCTGTCGCGCAGGATTGCAGGCCCGCGGCGGCGAGCGCGAGCCCCAGAGCCACGAGCGCGGAGGCGAGCAGCCCCGAGGAGGCCGCGCCGAGCTCCGCCGCCTGCGGCAGCGCGCCGAGCAGAAAATCGCCGTCGATCGGGCGAATCTCGGCGGCGGCGAGCGGCGCGCCGGGGGCGTATCCTTTCCCCGCGCAGGCGCGCTGAGCCTCCGAGGGACCGCGCACGTAATAGCCGCAAATGCTGATCAGGCCGCGCTCGCTCGCCTGATAAACCGATTGCGGCAAACGTTCCGGCGGCTGTCCCGCGGTGGCGCGGGCGAGCGACAGCGCCGAGGCGGCGATCGCCGCCGCCGCCAGCAGGGCGATGACGACGCTCCAGAAGAGGGCGGCGAGCCCGGCGCGCCGCGCGCTGCGCTTGTCGGCCGTCGACACGGAGGCCGCCAGGATCGGGGCGAGCGTGGCGACGCCCAGCGCCGCCGCCACGGTCGTGGCGATTTCGGCGGAAAGGCCGAGCTGCCGCGGCGTCACGCTCCAGCTTTCCAGCAGCTTTGCCGCTTCCATCGAGGCCTCGCCGCCAAAGATCAGGCCGCTCGGAAGGGCGTCATGGATGCTGAGCGCCCCGATCGGCCAGCCGAAGCCTAAAGTCGCGACGCCGGCGGCGGCGGCCGCCGCCCACATGACGCCTGAAAGCCCCCCCGGACCGGCGATGATGAGGCTCGACGCGGCGATGAGGAACGCCGCGAAGGGTCGATTGGCGCCGGTGAGTTCGACGAGCGCATTGACCGCGATCACGCCGCCGGCGACGGCGAGCAGCGTCGAAGACAGCGCCACCGCGCCGATGAAGCCGACCCGCGTCGCGGAGCCGGGGAAGCGCGCGCAAAGCAGCTCGGACAGGGAAAAGACGCCGGTCTTGCGCAGCAGCGGCCCAAAATAAAGTCCCGTCGCGGCAAGGCCGATGAAGACCCCGGCGACAGCGCCCACCCCCCAGCTCTGTCCGGCAAGACGCGCGCCGAAGGGCAGCATCAGGGCGACCACGAGGGCGGCGTTGGCGAAGCCGGCATATGCGGCCGGGATGGCGCGGCCCGCCGTGTAATAGACCGACACCCGCATCGAATGCAGGAGGAAGCCCAGCGTCGCGAGGCCGAGGATGGTGAAATAGGGCGGCGCGGCGCCGACAAAGCGCTCCGGCGCGCCGACGCGATCGAGCAGCGCCGCGAAGGCGTAAGCCAGCAGGAAGCTCGCGGCCACGAAGGCGATCCTGGCGTCGAGATTCGCTCTATCGAGCACCGCCTGCTCGCTGGACCGATCGCTCATCTTTGGCCTCGCAAATCAAAAAATCAGTGAGACTCTAGATGAGGACCTTTCGCAGGCCAAGACGCACGCCTCAAGACGCGCCGGCCAGACACAAGCGCTCTGTCGCGCTAAGCGATCCCCGTCGCATAGGTCGCGATGTAGCGGCTCATTCTCTCTTTAAGGGCGCCGAAGGCCATGCCCATGCGGTTGTAGCCGATCGCGGCCGGGATGGCGGCGGCAAGCCCATAGGCCGTGGCCGCGAGCGCGTCGGCGATGCCGGGAGCGACGACCGCAAGACTGGTGTCCTGCGTCTGCGCGATGCCGGAAAAGCTCGACATAATGCCCCAGACCGTGCCGAACAGGCCGACGAACGGGCCCGCCGAGGCGACGATGGCCAGCACCGGAAGGCCGGCCTCGGCGTCGAGCATGAATTCACGCGCCGCGCGGTTCATCTGCTGGAGAATGCGGTCGCGCTTTTGGTGAATGGTTTCGTTGGGCAATTCAGCCTGTGACGCATCGCGCGCGGCCGCGGCGATCGGCCAAAGCACGCCAATGTCGCCCCCGGCGCGCGCGCGATCGAGCGCCTTCGAAAGCCGCCGCAGAACAAAGACGCCGTCGATGATGAGCACCCAGGTCCAGACCGCCGCGGCGAGAAGCAGCGCCATGACCAATTTACTGACGGGCCCGGCATAGATGAACATGCCGAGGGGCGACATCGGCGCAAGCGACATGGGCGTAAAATCCATTGCAGGGCTCTCCTGAGGCTCGTGACCTAAGCCTATTGAAACGTGATTCCCTGTCGCGCGTACACCGCCCCGCAGCTGCTAGGCCCGCGCGAAGAAGCGACGATGCGCCGGGCGAGCGCCGCATGCGCGGGGCTTCCGCCCGAGACTGAAATGCCGGAAATGCCGCCGCCGGCGTTGATATAGAAGGAGACGGAGACCGTCCCCGGCCCGAGGCTGGTCACGGCTGGCGTTCGCCCGCGAATCGACGCGGCGACCCGCGCGATGCAACTCGCCTGTGACGCGGCGGAAGCGTTGCCCCGTCCGCCCGGCAAGCCGAAGCGGCCCCCGACGCGCGCTGTGCCAGATCCTTGACCGGTTCCTCCGGGGATGCCGTAGCGCCGGCCGGTCTGGGCCGCGCGGCCGCCATTTCTCGCCTCTCGTCGGTCGCGCGCTTTTTGTCGGGCGTTCTTGGGTTTCTCGGCCTTTTCCTTTTTCTGGGCCTTTTCCTTATTTTCTTTTTCGGCCTTTTCTTTCTTTTCCGGCGGCTGAACCGCGTCAGGCTCCATGATGAGAGGGGGCGGCGGATCGTCTTCGATCAGCTCGTCCATCCCCTCTTCAGTGAGGGAGGCCATCTCGATTGGCGGCGGGTCGTCCAGCGAATCTCCTTCGGGCGCCGGATCGCCGGCCTCCAGGGAAACGCCTTCCGGAATGAGGTCCGCGCTTATCGCGTTCAAATCGACGACCGGCGACTGCGGCCAGTAGACGCCTGAAGCAAAGAAGGCGACGAAGGTCACGACGACTGAAACGGTCGAGACAGGATGCAGCCAACGGGGCCTGAGCGGCGGGCGGTTTTCCACGCGCGCGCCGGTGTCTGAACTCGTGCTCATCTTATTCATGTTTGAAGCGCTCCGCCGATGCGCCCTTAATATATGCATCATAAGTCTGTGACGCTGAGCGCTTCAAGCCGTCGCCCGCAGGTGCGGCTTTGTGTAGCGCCAGGGTCCGGCGGCGCGCCACGGCGCTGTGATCGACACACGACCGTCTTTGGCGGATAAGGCGGCCATGACCCTCGGTCCAAAATCGCAGACGCCCGCCGCGGGGGGCGTCTCCATCGCCATCGTCACGGAGGACGAGGCGGGGATGCGCGTCGACCGCTGGTTCAAGCGTCGTTATCCGGCGCTCGCTTTGTCTCATCTCGCCAAAATCTGCCGCAAGGGCGAAGTGCGGGTCGACGGCAAGCGGGTCGAAACCTCGACGCGGGTCGAAGAGGGCCAAAAGATTCGGGTGCCGCCGCTGAAGATCGAGACGCCTGCGGCGCCCGCAGTCCGACGCCCGCGGCTGGATGACGCGCAAGCGCTGCAGGCGATGACGCTGTTCGAGGACAAGGATGTGCTCGTCCTCAACAAGCCCTATGGGCTGGCGACTCAGGGCGGCTCGGGCCAGACGCGGCATATTGACGGGATGCTGGAATCGCTCGCCAAGGGGGATACGCGGCCCGTTCTGGTGCATCGCCTCGACCGCGACACGTCGGGCGTGCTGCTCGTCGCCAAGAACCGTCGGATGGCCGCCGATCTGGGCGAGATTTTCCGCTCCCGGCAGGCCAAGAAGATCTATTGGGCGCTTGTCGAAGGCGCGCCCAAGCCGGCGCAGGGCCGGATTTCGCTCTATCTCGCCAAGGGCGCGGGCATGGAGAAATCGAGAGGCGGCGCACGCGAGCTCGAAAAGATGCGCGTCGCCAAACATGGCGAGTCCGACGCCCAGCACTCGCTGACCTATTACGCCACCGTCGACAAGGTCGCGCCGCGCTGCGCCTGGCTGTCGATGAAGCCGCTTACCGGCCGCACGCATCAGCTGCGCGCCCATGCGGAGGCGATCGGCCATCCGATTTTCGGCGATCCCAAATACGGCCATCGTCCCGAGGACGAGGTGCGCCGTCGCGATCCGCTGCGGGCGATGCCCGAGGGACTTGAACGCAAGCTCCACCTCCTCGCCCGCCGCCTCGTGCTGCCGCATCCAAAGGGTGGAACTCTGGACGTGACGGCGCCGCTGCCCGATCATATGCGCAGGAGCTGGGAGCTCTTCGGCTTCGACGAGAAGCGTCACGATCCGATCGAGGACGCGCCAGACGTTTGACGCGACTTTCACAGCGCGTCATGCCCGCGCCTGTCGCGGGCGTTACGCCGTGGCTCTTCGTCCTCGATGGCCGGGACAAGCCCATCACGTGGGGGCGGGACGTTTTCTTCGGGCGCCTCAGGCGAGGACTGACAAATGTCAAAAGAACCGACCGGCCTCGACGCCGATTTCTTCGTCGCCGATCATGAACGCGATCCCGTGAAGGCCGCGCGCGAACCGGCGCGCCCTCTGCCGATGCGCTTCTATAAGAAAGCGGAGGCGGCGCCCGCCGAAGGCGGATTCGGGATTTTCCTTGACAGACGCCCGGTCAACACCCCGGCTAGGCGCCCGCTGGTCGCGTCGTCGCTGCCGCTCATGCAGGCGGTCGCCGCGGAATGGTCGCGCCAGGGCGAGACCATCGATCCCGCGACGATGCCGCTGACCAAGCTCATGAACACGGCGCTCGACGGGGTGGCGACGCATATGGCCGAGGTCGAGGCCGAGATCGCCAAATATGCCGGCTCGGACCTGATCTGCTACCGCGCCGGCGAGCCGGAAAGCCTCGTCGCCGCCCAATCCGCGGCCTGGGATCCGCTCGTCGCCTTCGCCCGCGACAGGCTCGGCGCCAAGCTCGCGCTTGCAGAAGGCGTCATGTTTATCGAGCAGCCGCGGGCGGCGCTGGACGCCCTGGCGCGCGCCGTGCGCAATCATGTCGGGGAGGGCGTCGGCGCGGCGCTCAGGCTCGCGGCGCTGCATGTGATGACGACGCTCACGGGGTCGGCGGTCATCGCGCTTGCGACTGCGCTGCGTGAAATCGACGCGGGCGCCGCCTTTGACGCCGCAACTGTCGACGAAGATTGGCAGATGCGCGCCTGGGGCGTGGACGCCGAAGCGCTGGCGCGGCGCGCGGCGCGCTTTCGGGAATTCGAGGCGGCGGCGATTCTGTCGCGCCATTTGACGCGAGAGTGACGAAGCGCCTGCTTTTCGGGCACCTTCGCTTAAGGCTACGGCCATTTTGCCGATGGATCGCTTCCTCTCTTGCTTTGCACAATGGCCTTTGTTACGGAACGCGCGGCCTGGAGTCGTTCTAAGGAAATCCGCCTGGGAAACGCTCCCGCGACCGGCCCTCGCCCCGCCGAAGTCGGACATGACTCGATGCCCATGCTGCTCGAACAATATCTGCCGCTGGTGATTTTCATCGCGCTTTCGGCCGTGATCGCCGGCGCGCTGCTCGTCGCGCCCTTCCTGCTGGCTTTCAAGGCGCCGGACCCCGAGAAGCTCTCCGCCTATGAGTGCGGCTTTAACCCCTTCAATGATGCGCGCATGAAATTCGACGTGCGCTTTTATCTCGTTTCGCTTCTTTTCATCGTCTTCGATCTTGAAGTGGCCTTTCTCTTTCCCTGGGCGGTGGCCTTCAAGGAAGCGGGCGCCTTCGGCTTCTGGTCGATGATGGCCTTCCTTGGCGTGCTCACCGTCGGCTTCGTCTACGAGTGGCGTAAGGGAGCGCTCGAATGGGACTGATCGAGAAGGAAGGCTCGCGCCAGACTCTGATCGCGCCGCAGGCCAAGGGGCTGATCGATCCGCGCACCGGCAAGCCGGTCGGGTCGGATGATCCGTTCTTTCTCCATCTCAACGACGAACTCGCCGACAAGGGGTTTTTCGTCACCGCGACGGACGACGTCATCAACTGGGCGCGCACCGGCTCGCTGATGTGGATGACCTTCGGCCTCGCCTGCTGCGCCGTTGAGATGATCCAGGCGGCGATGCCGCGCTATGATCTGGAGCGCTTCGGTTTCGCGCCGCGCGCAAGCCCGCGCCAGTCCGACTGCATCATCATCGCCGGCACCCTGACCAACAAGATGGCCCCGGCGATGCGCAAGGTCTACGACCAGATGCCGGAGCCGCGTTACGTGATCTCGATGGGCTCCTGCGCCAATGGCGGCGGCTACTACCACTATTCTTATTCGGTGGTGCGCGGCTGCGATCGCATCATTCCGGTCGACATCTATGTGCCGGGATGTCCGCCTTCGGCGGAGGCGCTCGTCTACGGCATGCTGCTGCTGCAGAAGAAAATCCGGCGCACGGGCACGATCGAGCGCTAGCACGCGAAATTGAGGGGTTGTCCGCCCTCGTCCTTCGAGACGCCCGCTTGCGCGGGCTCCTCAGGATGAGGTCGGGTCAAGCAATTCCCTCATCCTGAGGAGGCGGCGTAGCCGCCGTCTCGAAGGACGAGGGAATTGCGGCAGGCCAAGGGATTTAGAATGTCGGCTGAGTTGGAAGCTCTCGGCGCTAAAATCAGCGGGGCCTTGCCCGGCGCGATCGCCGATGTGAAGGTCGCCTTTGGCGAACTGACGCTGACCGTCGTGCGCGACCGTTGGCTCGAGATCGCGGCGTTTCTGCGCGACGATCCCGACTGCCTCTTCGCCTGTTTTATCGACGTGACCGCGGCGGATTATCCGGAGCGCGCGGAGCGCTTCGAGGTTGTCGCGCATCTGCTCTCGCCGAAACACAACCGCCGCATCCGCGTCAAGACGACGGCGTCGGAAGAAACGCCGGTCGCATCGCTGACCGCGCTCTATCCCGGGGCGGATTGGTTCGAGCGCGAGACCTACGATCTCTTCGGCGTGATTTTTGCCGGCCATCCCGATCTGCGCCGCATCATGACCGACTACGGCTTCGACGGTCATCCGCTGCGCAAGGACTTCCCGATGACGGGATTCGTCGAGGTGCGCTACGACGACGAGCAGAAGCGCGTCGTCTATGAGCCGGTGCGGCTCAGCCAGGAATACCGCAACTTCGATTTCCTCTCGCCGTGGGAAGGCGTTCACTACGACCTGCCCGGCGACGAAAAGGCGAAGGGGCAGTCGTGAGTAGGCAGTAGGCAGTCGGCGGTCGGGCAATCGGAACAAGGGCGATCGTGCTGGGCGAACGGCCAAACGAAGACAGCATCAGATCATATCGCGATCTGAGAGTGTGGAAGGAAGCGATGGACCTCGCGGTGGAATGCTACGCTCTGACCAAGGGATTTCCAAAAGAGGAAATCTTTGGTCTTACGTCGCAGATCAGACGTGCAGCAGCTTCGGTTCCGGCCAATGTCGCCGAGGGCTACGGGCGTGATAGCGCAGGCCAATACGTCAATTTCCTGCGCACGGCCCAGGGCTCGTTGAAGGAATTGGAGACACATCTCCTATTGGCGGAGCGGATCGGCTTGCTCACGTCGAACATAGTCGAGAAACCTCTCTCCCGATCCGAAGCCGTAGGAAAGATGTTGCGCGGCTTGATCCGATCGATTCAGCGGGCGTCTAGTTCGACTGCCGAAGCCCGACTGCCGACTGCCCAAGCGGCCGAAGGACGCAAGAAATGACCGACCAACCCACCCCCGCTTCCCAAGGCCTGCGCAACTTCAACATCAACTTCGGACCGCAGCATCCGGCCGCGCATGGCGTGCTGCGTCTGATTCTGGAGTTGGACGGCGAGGTCGTCGAGCGCGTCGATCCGCATGTCGGCTTCCTGCATCGCGGCACCGAGAAGCTGATGGAGTCGCGGACCTATCTGCAGAATGTGCCCTATTTCGATCGGCTTGATTATTGCGCGCCGATGAATCAGGAGCATGCGTTCTGCCTCGCCATCGAGCGCCTGCTCGGGGTCGAAGTTCCGCGCCGCGGCCAGCTTATCCGCGTGCTTTACGCCGAAATCGGGCGTCTGCTGTCACATCTGCTCAACGTCACCTCGCAAGCGATGGACGTTGGCGCGCTCACCCCGCCGCTGTGGGGCTACGAAGAGCGCGAGAAGCTGATGGTGTTCTATGAGCGCGCCTCGGGCGCGCGCATGCACGCCAATTATTTCCGGCCTGGCGGCGTCGCGCGCGATTTGCCTGACCAGCTCGTCGAGGACATCGGCGCTTTTTGCGATCCGTTCCTCAAGGTTGTCGAAGATCTTGACGAACTCTTCATCGGCAACCGCATCTTCAAGCAGCGCAACGTCGACATCGGCGTCATTTCGCTCGAAGACGCCTGGAAATGGGGCTTCTCCGGGGTGATGGTGCGCGGCTCGGGCGCCGCCTGGGATCTGCGCAAGGCGCAGCCTTACGAATGCTACGAGGAGATGGAATTCGACATTCCGGTCGGCAAGCATGGCGATTGCTACGACCGCGCCGTGATCCGCATGGAGGAAATGCGGCAGTCGACCTCGATCATGAAGCAATGCGTCGAGAAGCTGATGCGCGCCGAAAACCGCGGCCCGGTGATGACGCAAAATCACAAGATCACGCCGCCCTCGCGCGGCGAGATGAAACGCTCGATGGAAGCCTTGATCCATCACTTCAAGCTCTTCACCGAAGGCTTTCACGTGCCGGAGGGCGAAGTCTACGCCGCGGTCGAGGCGCCCAAGGGCGAATTCGGCGTTTATCTCGTGTCCAACGGCGGCGACAAGCCCTATCGCTGCAAGATTCGCGCGCCGGGCTTCGCCCATTTGTCCGCCATGGATTTTCTCTGCAAGAACCACATGCTCGCCGACGTCTCGGCGATCCTGGGTTCGCTCGACATCGTGTTCGGGGAGGTCGATCGCTAATGTCCGTCCGTCGTCTCTCCGAAAAACAGACAGAGAGCTTCGAGTTCACGCCCGAGAACAAGTCGTGGCTCGAGCAGCAGATCGCCAAATATCCGGACGGCCGGCAGGCCTCGGCGGTCGTGCCGGCGCTGTGGCAGGCGCAAAAGCAGCATGACAACTGGTTGCCGCAGGCGGCGATCGAAAGCGTGGCGAATGCGCTCGGCATGGCGAAGATCCGCGTGCTCGAAATCGCCACCTTCTATTCGATGTTCAATCTGGAGCCGGTCGGCAAATATTACGTCCAGCTTTGCGGCACGACGCCGTGCCTGCTCGCCGGCTCGGACGAGATCATCGAAGTGCTGCATCGCCGGGTCGGGCCGCAGCGGCGAGTGACCGACGACGGATTGTTTTCCTGGATCGAGGTCGAGTGCCTCGGCGCCTGCTGCAATGCGCCGATGGTGCAGATCAACGACGATTATTACGAGGATCTGACGGCCGAGAACTTCGAGAAGCTTCTCGACAATCTCGCCGCGGGTCGTCCGGTCAAGACCGGCTCGCAGATCGGGCGGGTCTCTTCCGAACCGGTTGGCAAGTTGACGAGTCTGACGTCGCTTTACGGCGACGGCGCGAAATAGCGGAGGGAAGAGAAAAAACCATGCTTTCCGACGCAGACAGAATCTTCACCAATCTTTATGGCCTGGGCGACAGATCGCTTGCCGGCGCGCGAAAGCGCGGGCAGTGGGACAACACCAAGGCGCTCTTGGACAAGGGCCGCGACTCGATCATCAACGAGATCAAGGCGTCGGGGCTGCGCGGGCGCGGCGGCGCCGGATTTTCGACGGGCCTGAAATGGTCCTTCATGCCCAAGGAAGTCGATCCCAAGCGGCCGCATTATCTCGTCATCAACGCCGACGAGTCCGAGCCCGGCACCTGCAAGGATCGCGAGATCATGCGCAACGATCCGCATACGCTGGTCGAAGGCGCGCTGGTCGCGAGCTACGCCATGGGCGCGCATGCCTGCTACATCTACATTCGCGGCGAATTCATCGCCGAGCGCATCGCGCTTCAGCACGCGGTCGACGAAGCCTATGAGGCGCGGCTGATCGGCAAGGATAATATCCACGGCTATCCTTTCGATCTTTACGTCCATCACGGCGCGGGCGCCTATATCTGCGGCGAGGAGACCGCGCTGCTCGAAAGCCTCGAGGGCAAGAAGGGCATGCCGCGGTTAAAGCCGCCGTTCCCGGCCAATGTCGGCCTCTATGGCTGTCCGACGACGGTCAATAACGTTGAATCGATCGCCGTCACGCCGACGATTCTGCGCCGCGGCGCCGCCTGGTTCGCCGGCATCGGCAAGCCCAACAACGCCGGGACCAAGCTGTTTTCGATTTCCGGCCACGTCAACCGGCCGTGCAATGTCGAAGAGGCGATGTCGATCCCGTTTCGCGAATTGATCGAGACTCATTGCGGCGGCGTGCGCGGCGGTTGGGACAATCTGCTTGCGGTCATTCCTGGCGGCTCTTCGGTCCGCTGCGTGCCGTCGAAAGAGATCATCGATTGCCCGATGGATTTCGACAGTCTCGTCGCGCTGAAGTCGGGCCTTGGCACGGCGGCGGTGATCGTCATGGACAAATCGACCGACATCATCCGCGCCATCGCGCGTCTGTCTTATTTTTATAAGCATGAGAGCTGCGGCCAGTGCACGCCCTGCCGCGAGGGCACCGGCTGGATGTGGCGCGTCGTGCAGCGCATGGTCGAAGGCCGCGCGCACAAAAGGGAAATCGACATGCTGTTCGACGTGTCGAAACAGATCGAAGGGCATACGATTTGTGCGCTCGGCGACGCCGCGGCCTGGCCGATTCAGGGACTGATCACGCATTTCCGCGACGTGATCGAGCAACGCATCGATCAATATGCGGCCAATCCGCATCCAGATCCCATCCGCGTGGCGGCCGAGTGATGATCGAACCCATCGAGACTTCGGAGAGAGCGAAGTGACCAAGATTCTCGTCGATGGCGTCGAAGTGGACGTGCCGGGGGAGTTCACGCTGCTGCAGGCATGTGAGCAGGCCGGCGTCGAGATTCCGCGATTTTGCTATCACGAGCGACTGTCGATCGCCGGCAATTGCCGCATGTGCCTCGTCGAAGTGAAGGGCGGGCCGCCCAAGCCGCAGGCTTCCTGCGCCATGTCGGTGAAGGATTTGCGTCCCGGTCCGAACGGCGCGCCGCCGGAAATCTTCACCAAGTCGCCGATGGTGAAGAAGGCGCGCGAAGGGGTGATGGAGTTTCTGCTCATCAATCACCCGCTGGATTGCCCGATCTGCGATCAGGGCGGCGAATGCGATCTGCAGGATCAGGCGCTGGTCTTTGGCGTCGACAGCTCGCGCTTTCATGAAAACAAGCGCGCGGTCGAGGACAAATATATCGGCGTCCTGGTCAAGACCGAGATGAACCGCTGCATCCATTGCACGCGCTGCGTCCGCTTCACGGCGGAGGTCGCCGGCACGGGCGACATGGGCGCGATCGGCCGCGGCGAAGATATGGAGATCACCACCTATCTCGAAAGCGCCATGACCTCGGAGCTGCAGGGCAATGTCGCGGATCTTTGTCCGGTGGGCGCGCTGCTGCCCAAGCCGCAAAGCTTCCGCGGCCGGCCCTGGGAATATCAGAAGACCGAGACGATCGACGTCATGGACGCGCTTGGCGCCGCGATCCGCGTCGACTCGCGCGGCCGCGAGGTGATGCGTATTCTGCCGCGCGTCAACGACCTCGTGAATGAGGAGTGGATTTCCGACAAGACGCGGCAGATCGTCGACGCGCTCAGGACACAGCGCCTCGACCGCCCCTATATCCGGGAGAACGGCCGGCTGCGCCCCGCCTCGTGGCAGGAGGCGCTCGCCGCCGTCGCCGCCAAAACCAAGTCGACGCCCGCATCGCGCATCGGCGCGCTGGTCGGCGATCTCGCCGCGGTTGAAGAGACCTTCGCGCTGAAGCTCCTCGCCGAGCAGCTTGGAACGCCGAACCTCGATTGCCGCCAGGACGGCGCCAAGCTCGATCCGAAATTCGGCCGCGCGTCCTATCTCTTCAATGCAACGATCGCCGGCATCGAGCAGGCGAGCGCGGCGCTGATCATCGGCGCCAATCCGCGCGCCGAGTCGCCTGTGCTGAACGCGCGTCTCCGCAAGCGCTGGCTCAAGGGCGACTTCAAGATTTCGCTGGTCGGCGAGCGCGCCGATCTCACCTATGGCTACGACTACCTCGGCGCCGGCCCCGAGTCGCTCCTGCAGTTCATCCGCTCCGCGAAGCCCGCGGAGAAGCTGCTGGTCATCGTCGGGCAAGGCGCTCTGGCGCGCGACGACGGCGAGGCGGTGCTCACGCTCGCCGCGCAGGCCGCGCAGAAGCTCGGCGGCGTCGGCGAGGGCTGGAACGGTTTCTCGATTCTGCATACGGCGGCCGCGCGCGTCGGCGCGCTCGATCTCGGCTTCACGCCCGGCGCAGGCGGCCTGGACGCGCGCGCGATGGCGAAGGCCGGCGCGCTCGACCTCATCTTCAACCTCGGGGCGGACGAACTCGAGATCGAGCCGGGCGCCTTCGTGGTTTACCTCGGCACGCATGGCGACCGCGGCGCGCATCGCGCCGACGTGATCCTGCCGGGCGCCGCCTATACGGAGAAGTCCGGTCTTTACGTCAACACGGAGGGCCGCGTGCAGCGCGCCTTCCGCGTGGTGTTCCCGCCTGGGGAAGCGCGCGAGGACTGGGCGGTGTTGCGCGCGCTCTCGGGCGCGCTGGGCAATCCGCTGCCCTTCGACTCGCTCGCGGCGCTGCGTCGGCGGCTCTTCGAGTCGTACCCGCACTTCGCGGAACTGGATGAGATTGCGCCGGGCGAGGCCGCTCAGGTCGCCGCTCTCGCCAATCGTCCGGCCGTGGCGATGAAGGACTCGTTCGTTCCGGCGATCAAGGATTTCTACTTCACCAATCCGATCGCCCGCGCGTCGGCGGTCATGGCCGAATGTTCGGCGCTGGCGCAAGGCCGGCATGCCCAAGCGGCGGAATAGGAGCTTTGGACGTGAGCGACGGTTGGGCCAGCGCCATTTCGGATTTCTTCATCGCCAATCCGCTGCTTCTCGCGCTCGTGAAGAGCGTTCTGCTCGCGGTCGCGCTGCTGATCTATGTGGCCTATGTCATCCTCGCGGACCGCAAGATCTGGGCGGCGGTGCAGTTGCGCCGCGGACCGAATGTCGTCGGACCCTGGGGGCTTTTGCAAAGCTTCGCCGACTTCATCAAATTCGCGCTGAAGGAGCCGGTGATTCCGGACGTCGCCAACAAGGGCGTCTTCCTGTTCGCGCCCTTCATCATGGCGACGCTCTCGATCGCCGCCTGGGCCGTCATCCCGGTCGCCGACGGTTGGGCGGTCGGCGACATCAATGTGGGCATCCTGTATATTTTCGCGCTGTCGTCGCTCGGCGTCTACGGCGTCATCATGGGCGGCTGGGCGTCGAACTCGAAATATCCGTTTCTCTCGGCGCTGCGCTCGGCGGCGCAGATGGTGTCCTACGAAGTCTCGATCGGCTTCGTCATCATCACCGTGCTGCTGTGCGCCGGCTCGCTCAATCTGACCGACATCGTCAATGCGCAGGATACGTCCTACGGCATGGCCGGCTGGTATTGGCTGCGCCTGTTCCCGATGTTCGTCATCTTCTTCGTCTCGGCGCTCGCTGAGACCAATCGTCCGCCATTCGATCTTGTGGAGGCGGAGTCGGAGCTCGTCGCCGGATTCATGATCGAATATTCGGCGACGCCTTACGTCCTGTTCATGCTCGCGGAATATGTGGCGATCGTCACGATGTGCGCGCTGCTGACGATCCTGTTCTTCGGCGGCTGGCTGCCGCCAATCAATATCGCGCCCTTCACCTTGGTGCCGGGCGTGATCTGGTTCGTGCTCAAAGTGAGCTTCTTCTTCTTCTTCTTCGCCATGGTGAAGGCGTTCGTGCCGCGTTATCGCTACGATCAGCTGATGCGTCTGGGCTGGAAAATCTTCCTGCCGATCTCCCTCGCCATGGTCGTCATCGTCGCCGCCGTGCTGCAGTTCTGGCCGGCGGGACCGGCAGGCAGTTGAGGCCGTCATGAAACTCGATCAAGCCGCCAAATCGCTCTTCCTGACGGAATTCGTCGGCGCGTTTCTGCTGTCGATGCGCTACTTCTTCAAGCCGAAGGCGACGATCAACTATCCGCATGAGAAGAACCCGCAGTCGCCGCGCTTTCGCGGCGAGCATGCGCTGCGCCGCTACCCCAATGGCGAGGAGCGCTGCATCGCCTGCAAGCTCTGCGAAGCGATCTGTCCCGCCCAGGCCATCACCATCGAAGCCGGGCCGCGGCGCAACGACGGCACCCGCCGCACGACGCGCTACGACATCGACATGGTCAAATGCATCTATTGCGGCTACTGCCAGGAAGCCTGTCCGGTCGACGCCATCGTCGAGGGGCCTAATTCGGAATTCGCGGTCGAGACGCGCGAGGAGCTGTACTACACGAAAGAGCGTCTGCTCGAGAACGGCGACCGCTGGGAGCGCGAGATCGCGCGCAACATCGCGCTCGATTCGCGCTATCGCTGAGGCGAGCACTTGAGCCGCGACATGATCGCGGTCACGAGAAGAGGATGAGGACGTGGCGGCCGTATTTTTCTATCTTTTCGCGACGATCATGATCGCCTCCGCCGGCGTGGTGATCTTCGCGCGCAACCCGGTGCACTCCGTGCTCTTTCTCATCCTCGCCTTCTGCAACGGCGCGGGACTGTTCCTGCTCGCCGGCGCGGAGTTCCTGGCGATGATTCTCATCGTCGTCTATGTCGGCGCGGTCGCGGTGCTGTTCCTGTTCGTGGTCATGATGCTCGACGTCGACTTCGCCGAGCTGAAGCAGGGATTCATCAAATATCTTCCGGTCGGCGTCGGCGTCGGCGTCGTCGTGCTCGCGGAACTGAGTTTGATGGCGTTCGGCTGGAGTTCGGCGCCTTCGGCGACGGAGGCCGTCGCCAACCCGATCGTTCCGCAGATGAGCAACACCGCCGCGCTCGGCCAAATCCTTTACACCAAATATGTGATCTTCTTTCAGGCGTCGGCGCTGGTGTTGCTGACCGCCATGATCGGCGCGATCGTGCTCACGCTGCATCACAAACCTAGCGTCAAGCGGCAAAAGATCGCGGAACAGAACGCGCGCACGCGCGAGAATGTCATCGAGATCAAGAAAGTGCCTTTCCGCACCGGCGTCTAACGAGGGCATCCATGCTGACCATCGGCCTTACGCATTACCTCGTCGTCGCGGCGATCCTGTTCACGCTCGGCGTCGCCGGCATCATCCTCAACCGCAAGAACATCATCATCATCCTCATGTCGGTCGAGCTCATTCTGCTTGCGGTCAATCTCAACTTCGTCGCCTTCTCGCAGTCGCTCGCCGATCTGACCGGGCAGGTGTTCGCGCTCTTCGTGCTCACCGTGGCGGCGGCCGAGGCGGCGATCGGACTCGCCATCCTCGTCGCCTTCTATCGCAACCGCGGCACGATCGCGGTCGAAGACATCAATTCCTTGAAGGGCTGACCCCAGCGATGATTTACGCCATCGTCTTTCTTCCGCTTGTCGGCTTTCTGATCGCGGGCGCGTTCGGACCCTGGATCGGCGTGCGCGCCTCGGAACTCGTCACGACCAGCCTTTTGATGGTCTGCGCCGTGCTGTCGTGGATTGTCTTCTTCGACGTCGGGATCGGTCACAACGAGGGCTATGCGCCCATCCTCGCCAATTGGATGACCGTGGGCGCGCTCAAGGTTAACTGGGGGCTGCGGGTCGACACGCTGACGGCGGTGATGCTCGTCGTCGTCAACACCGTGTCGAGCCTCGTGCATCTGTATTCGATCGGCTACATGCACGAGGATCCGCATCGTCCGCGCTTCTTCGCCTATCTGTCGTTGTTCACCTTCGCCATGCTGATGCTGGTGACGGCGGACAATCTCGTGCAGATGTTCTTCGGCTGGGAAGGCGTCGGCCTCGCGTCCTATTTGCTGATCGGCTTTTGGTATCAGAAGCCCTCGGCCAACGCCGCGGCGATCAAGGCTTTCGTCGTCAACCGCGTCGGCGACTTCGGCTTCGCGCTCGGCATCTTCCTGGTGTTCCAGCTCACGCAGTCCGTCGCCTTCCCAGAGGTTTTCGCCGCCGTTCCCGGCCTCGAAGGCAAGGCTATTCATGTCTTCGGCATGGATGTCGACGCGCTGACGCTCGCCACCTTCCTGCTGTTCGTCGGCGCGATGGGCAAGTCGGCGCAGTTTCTCCTCCACACATGGTTGCCGGACGCCATGGAGGGCCCGACGCCGGTCTCCGCGCTCATCCACGCCGCGACCATGGTGACGGCTGGCGTCTTCATGGTGGCGCGCCTGTCGCCGATTTTCGAATATGCGCCCGCGACTCTTGAATTCGTGACGCTGGTTGGGGCGGTGACGGCGGTTTTCGCCGCCACGATCGGACTCGTGCAGAACGACATCAAGCGGGTCATCGCCTATTCGACCTGCTCGCAGCTCGGCTATATGTTCGTCGCGGAAGGCGTCGGCGCCTACAGCATCGGCGTCTATCATCTTTTCACCCACGCCTTCTTCAAGGCGCTGCTCTTCCTGGGCGCCGGCTCGGTCATCCACGCGATGCACCACGAGCAGGACATGCGCAAGATGGGCGGGCTGCGCAAGGACATTCCCTTCACCTTCGCGATGATGATCATCGGCACGCTGGCGCTCACGGGCTTCCCGTTCACCGCCGGTTTCTATTCCAAGGACGCGATCATCGAAGCGGCCTTCGCAGCGAGCAAGCATCATCACATGGCGATGTTCGGCTTTGTCGCGACCGTGGCCGCAGCCGGCCTGACCGCGTTCTATTCCTGGCGACTGGTGTTCATGACCTTCTTTGGCGCCCGTAAGGACCATGCTGATCAAACGGATCATGCGGATGAGGCGCCGACCGTGGCGGAAGTAGCCCATGCGGATGGCGATCAAACCCATCAGGATCATTCACATGACCACAGCCATGGCGATCACGCGCCTCACGAGTCGCCGATCGTCATGCTGGCGCCATTGGCGGTGCTCGGCCTCGGCGCCCTCGGCGCGGGCATCGTCTTTGGCAAATACTTCATTGGCCATGATTACGATGAATTCTGGAAAGGCTCTCTCTTCACCGGACGCGACAATCACATCATCCATGAGTTCCACGACGTGGCGCTCGGCGTGGGTCTTGCGCCGACCGTGGTGATGGCCATGGGTTTCGTCGTTGCGCTCTATGTTTATGTGCTGAAGCCCGGAACCGCGCAGGCGCTGGCGCGGACCTTTCCGCGTCTCTACCGGTTCCTGCTCAACAAATGGTATTTCGACGAACTCTACGACTTCCTGTTCGTTCGCCCGGCCTTCGCTATCGGACGGCTGTTCTGGAAGGGCGGCGATGGCGCGATCATTGACAGGCTAGGGCCTGACGGCGTCGCCGCGCGGGTCGCCGACGGGGCCCGGCTCGCCGTGCGCTTGCAGACCGGCTACGTCTATCATTACGCCTTCGCCATGCTGATCGGCGTCGCGGCGGTCGTCACCTATTTCGTCGCCGGAGGGCTGCGCTGATGTTCGGTTTCGGCATTCTAACCGGCGTCACCTTCCTGCCGCTCGTCGGCGTCGCCTTCCTGCTCACGCAGAAGGGCGACGATGAACCGACGCTGCGCAATATTCGCTGGGCGACGCTTGCGACCACGATCGCGACCTTTGGGCTGTCGCTTGTCGTCTGGTCGAGATTCGATACGACGAGCGCGGCGTTCCAATTCGTGGAGCAGAAGGACTGGCTCGGTTCCGGTCTACTCTACAAGCTGGGCGTCGACGGCTTTTCGATGCCCTTCGTGCTGCTGACCACCTTCCTGATGCCCTTCGCCATTCTCGCCTCATGGGAATCGGTGCAGAAGCGCGTCAAGGAGTATATGATCGCCTTCCTGGTGCTCGAGACGTTGATGATCGGCGTCTTCTGCGCGCTCGATCTCGTGCTGTTCTACCTCTTCTTCGAGGGCGGCCTGATCCCGATGTTCCTCATCATCGGAATCTGGGGCGGCAAGCGGCGCGTCTACGCGAGCTTCAAATTCTTTCTCTATACGCTGGTCGGTTCGCTCCTCATGCTGATCGCGATCCTCGCGATGTACGGCAAGGCCGGCACCACCGACATCACCGTGCTGCTGACGACGGAATTCTCGAAAGAGATGCAGACCTGGCTGTGGCTGGCCTTCTTCGCCTCCTTTGCGGTGAAGATGCCGATGTGGCCGGTGCACACTTGGCTGCCGGACGCCCATGTCGAGGCGCCGACGGCCGGCTCCGTGATTCTGGCGGCGATTCTCCTGAAGATGGGCGGCTACGGCTTCATCCGCTTCTCGCTGCCGATGTTTCCCGACGCCTCCACCCATTTCGCGCCGCTCATTTACGCGCTTTCGGTGATCGCAATCGTCTACACCTCGCTCGTGGCGCTGGTTCAGGAAGACATCAAGAAGCTCATCGCCTATTCGTCCGTGGCGCATATGGGCTATGTCACGATGGGTCTGTTCACGCTCAATGCGCAAGGCATGCAGGGCGCGATCTTCCAAATGATCTCGCACGGCTTCGTCTCCGGCGCGCTGTTCCTTTGCGTCGGCGTCATCTACGACCGCATGCATACGCGCGAGATCGCGGCCTATGGCGGCCTCGTCAACCGTATGCCGATCTACGCTTTCGTCTTCATGTTGTTCACCATGGCCAATGTCGGGCTGCCGGGCACCACTGGCTTCATCGGCGAGTTCCTGGCGCTGACCGGCGCGTTCCAGGCGAACAGCTGGGTGGCGCTGATCGCGACGAGCGGCGTCGTCTTTTCCGCGGCTTACGCGCTCTATCTCTATCGTCGCGTGATCTTCGGCGTCTTGGACAAGGCAAGCCTCAAGAACATCGTCGATCTGACGCCGCGTGAGATCGCGATCTTCACGCCGCTCGTGCTGATCACGATCTACTACGGCTTGCAGCCGGGGCCGATCCTGAACGCGACGCAGGCGTCGGTCGACAATCTCATCCAGACCCATACCGCGCTGCTCGACGCGATTAAGCTCGCGGCCGCTGGCCAATGACGGATTGCTGACGATGCCCTTCTTCGTTCAACTCGCGCATCACTTTCTTCCCGAGACCATTCTCGCCATCGGGGTATTGGTCCTTATCCTGATCGGCGCGTGGCGCGGCGAGCGGGGATTTGGTCTCGTCGACGAAATGGCGGTCGGCCTTCTCAGCCTCGCCTTGGTCGCGATCGCGCTGTCGAGCACGCCTGGCGCCAGCATTTTCGACGGCGCCTACATCGACGACGGCTTTTCGCGCTTCATGAAGGCGCTGACGCTGATCGGCGCCATCGTCTCGATTTTGATGTCGGTGGACTGGCTGCAACGCAACGGGCTCGAAAAATTCGAATATCCGGTGCTCATCATTCTGTCGACGCTCGGCATGTTGCTGCTGATTTCGGCCGACAATCTCATCGCGCTCTATCTCGGCCTCGAACTCATGTCGCTGGCGCTCTATGTCATGGCCGCCTTTGCGCGCGACGACGGCAAATCGTCGGAGGCCGGGCTGAAATATTTCGTTCTCGGCGCGCTGTCGTCCGGCATGATGCTTTACGGCGCGTCGCTGCTCTACGGTTTCGCCGGAACGATCTCCTTCAGCGGCATCGCGGCGGTGGTTTCGACTTCTGCGCCGATCGGCGTCATCTTCGGCCTTGTCTTCGTTCTTGCCGCGCTCGCCTTCAAGATGTCGGCGGCGCCGTTCCACATGTGGACGCCCGACGTCTATCAGGGGGCGCCGACGCCGGTCACCGCCTTCTTCGCCTCGGCCGCCAAAATGGCGGCGGTGGCCATCACCTTGCGCATCGTCGTCACCGCCTTCCCAGGCGTGAAAGACCAGTGGCGCCAGATCATTATTTTCATCTCCATCGCCTCGATGCTGCTCGGTTCGTTCGCGGCGATCGGCCAGGAGAACATCAAGCGGCTGATGGCCTATTCCTCGATCGGCCACATGGGCTTCGCGCTGATCGGACTCGCCGCGGCCGACGAGGCGGGCGTGCGTGGCGTCGCGATTTATCTCACCATCTATCTGATCATGACGCTGGGGACTTTCGCCGCCATTCTGGCGATGCGCGTGCAAGGCAAATATGTCGAGAATGTCGCCGACCTCGCCGGCCTGTCGCGCACCAATGGCTGGATGGCCTTCTTCCTGGCGATGCTGATGTTCTCGCTTGCGGGCATTCCCCCGCTCGCGGGATTTTTCGCAAAATATTACGTGCTCCTCGCCGCGGTCGACGCCGGCCTTTTTGGGCTCGCGGTGATCGGCGTTCTGGCGAGCGCGGTCGCGGCCTACTACTATCTGCGCGTCGTCAAGGTCATGTATTTCGACGAACCCGCGCCGGCCTTCGATCGCGCGCCGATGGCGCTGCGTGCGGTTCTCGCCGCCTCCACGCTGGCGCTGCTGGGCTTTTGGGTTTATCCCTCGCCGGTCATGGATGCGGCGGCGGCGGCGGCCAAATCGCTTTTCTAGGAAGGAAACGCGCGGGTGGAGTTGGGATTATCGGCGCGCGCCCGCGGTGTGCGCCTCCTCGCGCTGGAGAGCGTCGATTCGACCAATGACGAAGCCCGCCGCCTGATAGAGAATGGTGAACGCGGGCCTCTGTGGATCGTCGCCGAGCGGCAGACGCGGGGCCATGGCCGTCTCGGACGCGAATGGATTTCGGCTCCGGGCAATCTTCACGCGAGCTTCGTTCTTCACGATTACGGCGAGAGCGCCCTGGCGCCGCAGCTTGGCTTTGTCGCCGGCGTCGCGGCGCTGCGCGCTGTGCGCGCGGCGACGGGGGGCGCCGGCCGCTTCGCGCTGAAATGGCCCAATGACCTGCTGGTCGACGGCGGCAAGCTCGGCGGGATTTTGCTGGAGAATGTCGGCGTGCCGACCGGCGACGCGCGCGCGCCGCGCGCCGCCGCCGCGATCATCGGCATTGGCGTCAATTGCGCCGAGGCGCCGCGCGATCTGCCGTTTGAAGCGCGCGCGCTGGCGTCAATCGGGCCGAACGCGCCGGACGCTACGACGCTCTTTACGCATCTGTCCGACGCGCTCGTCGAAGCGCTCGATCTGTGGGGAGGCGGCGCAGGTTTCCTCCGCATTCGGGACGCCTGGCTGGCGGGCGCCGCCTATATCGGCGATCACATTCGCGTCGAGCTTCCGCGCGAGACCGTCGCCGGACGCTTCGAGACGATCGACGCCGCCGGCCGGCTGGTGCTTGAGACGGGCGCAGGCGCGCGGCTGATCGAGGCGGG